>ERZ808051.922-NODE-922-length-24096-cov-5.047046_pt1 | contig 24096 bp, 27 predicted proteins | sample MGYA00380199_ERZ808051 | MGnify/ENA primary metagenome ERZ808051 (study PRJEB31490, sample SAMN06133391) | mouse gut metagenome | isolation source: J11 | host: mice | place: China: Chengdu | collected 2015-05 ...
TCCACATATAAATTGTTCTAAAATAGGTTACATCTATTTCCTCTTCAAAACACAACTTCAATATAGATTTGGGTTTTCCTAAATTGTAATCTACTTGCATATTAATAGGCTCCCCTGGCAGGGTAACACTAAGTACAAGATTAGCTTTCTTACCATCAACCTCAACTTCACATTCTTTACTAATCTCATCAAACGGTCTTAATTTTATTTCACCACCACCGCCACTGAAATAATTATAGCAAGTATTTTTTTCATCAATAATGTGATTTGGTCTGTAAAAATAATCAATTATCCCACCTTTAAATGTTATTGTATCAAAGCACCGTTCGTTACCATCAAAGCACACAAAGCCAGAAGGCTTTGCAATATATCCAGAACGATTTACTTTCAAAAAGCAATTTAAAAAGAATATTTTTTCAAATCCTATCGTTGTACCTTCCAAAACTTCTAAATGAATATTTTTATTTGCCAAAAAATCATATGGCTTAATTGAACTTTGTTCCTTTGGCACAAGTTGTAACAATTCTCCATCATAAGTAAAAATATAACTTTTTCCTTCCAACTCCATATAACCGCTTTGCATTTTGCTTCTTGGCATTATAACTACTCCTTCTAAACTATATAAATTCGATCTACCAGACACCACCAGCATCAAAATTATACCTCAATTCTTCACAAATTTCCACACACAAAAACAGCGGGCAGGATATCCGATACTCCCCGGAACCTGCCCGCCGCCATCAAATCTCTGTGCTGACTTCCACGCCATTGCGGAAGGTAAAAATCACCCGTCCGTCCGGATAGACCGTTGCGTAATCCACAAGCCTGTGGAACAGCTTCTCATTGAAATCCACCGGCAATTTCCTCTTTTCATACATCTCCCATAGTTCAGATACTATGCAAAAAATGTATGTCCCCCCCCGCATTGCTATAGTTCATTGGAGCACTGTTCTGTTTCCGCATAATATACTACCATCGAATGATTCTACTGCTTTCTCCTTTACTTGTCAATAACTCAGCTAAAGTTTATTGGTACAATATACTTCACCTTCATATGCTCAAAAAGAAAATGAGCCAGCCACAATAGACTGACTCATTAAAGAATAACTAGAAAATAGACATAGTGGATGCTGATCCCTGCTTCAAAATTTCTTCTACCTGTTTTCTCATTTCCGGGTCACGGATACATTGGATTGCATCCTGGGTTTGATTTACAGCTGCAAGACAGACTTCTTTTGTCTGATCCTCCACCAAATCCAAAACTCTACCATTTTGCTGTACTGCCGCTAAACAAATTTCAGGTGTTTGCTCCTTGATATACCTCAAAGCATAACCTTTCTGTCTTACTGCTGTCATACAGATTTCTGGTGTCTGCTCCTTGACATGCTGCAAAGCCCCTACCGATTGCTGTACCGCTGCCATACAGATTTCATGTGTCTTAAATTCTTCATTTACGTACTCTAAAACTATTCCGTTTTGCTGTACGGCAGCCATGCAAAGTTCCGGTGTTTGCTCTCTAACGTGTAACAGAGCATAGCCATCTTGTTTTACTGCTACCATACATATTTCTGGAGTCCTGAGTCCTTCATCTACATACTTCAAGGCATAGCCATCATGACACACTGCTGCCATACAAAGCTCAGGTGTTTGCCTATTTACAAACCTTAAAGCTGAACTGTTTTGCTGCACTGCGGCAAGACAAATCTCAGGTGTCTGGCTTGTAATGTTTCGTAAACTTCTCCAATCCTTCTTTACTGCTGCAAGATAACATTCTTCCAATTCCTGATGCCCAGGTAATCTCCCTTTAAAATTATCAAATAACCCCATATCAATCCCTCCTTAAAAAGGTTAATAGCTCCACCTCCTTATAACTATGATAAAGAAATTATTGGGTTGAAAAAAGAAAAGGACTATGTCTACCCATCGGTATTCACAGTCCTTGAGAAATTAAAATATCGACATATTATTTGACTCCAGCGTAAAATCTTCTTCCAATACAACTTCCACTTTTTTATCTTTCTTCTCTAAAAATAAAATATTTAATTGCTCATTACTCAAAACATTTTTCCTATTAAAGTTCTCGTAATATTTTTGTTCATCCGGGTTTTTAACAAGTAGACGATGTTCACCTGCCGTATGCTGATAGTCACACACATCCAGGAAATCATTCCCGATCACTGAAACATTACTTGCACCATTTATTATTACTCTTGCATGGAATTTTCTCATTAGATGACCACCCACAAAACCATTGTCAAAACAAACGGCATAAGCATAAGTTTTGCAAACATCAGAATCTTCTGTTGCCCCTTTAATTACTACCTGTGACATTCCCTTTTCTCTTGCACATTCATCAAGCTTCCCGACTAACCCTTTTACCTCTTCTACATTCACATCGTTGCCTAACAAAGCATTAAATGCTATTACTGTATGTGTTGCGCCTGTATCAAGGACGGCTCTCAAATGATATCAGTTGTCACCTACCCTAACCACAACAGGCATCCTATAGCAATCATTAACTCTATCATATAATGTTTCCGCAGTAACCTCCTCCGAAATCACAATAACAACATACATCCCGGCGGGGTATAATCACCATTCAGTATTGCACGACGTGATTCATCGTACAACGGTAATAACTTCTTAAGTTTTTTATTATCTTCTTCTGTCACTGCCTCCGCCATAACACTAACCAACCCTTTTGAAAGGTCAATATTATAGGCAACTGCATTTACAGAGCAGGTCAGTTCATCACACCATTCCATATAAGTCATAACCTTCTCGCCTTCTTCATAATACCGAATACTGTTTTCTTCCCTCACAAAACAATCCCTTCTGTCATTTATTTTTGCACCAACTTCACATTCATGGTTATGTTTTCCAAGCTTTAAAAAACAGTTAAATATAACTTTACTTGTTCATAGTATTTATTTTGTTCCTCCGTAAAAAAATCCAACAGACGCTTATAATTCCCTTCCACTTGTGCCGAATGCAATGAGTGATAATACATCGCCTTGTCATCATCTTTAATGATGACAGGAACAATATCACTATCAAGGCATTGTTTATATACGATAGCACATCACTAAAGTTTCAAAGGAAACAAATATCTCTTCCATAACTCCTAATATTTCTCGATAGATACCACTATAAGGATATTCAAGGTATTACTATGTCTAAAATCAGCTAAGAAGAGGAGCTGTCACACTGAGAAAATATATACAAGATATCAATGCAAATAAACACATATTAATGCCATATCTTGTATATCCAATACTTCGCGCAACAGCCCAATAAAGCATATCTGCTAAATTTTCAAATCACTTTTATCATCAACTTTCAACCAGCCATTAAAATCATCATACACTTGAATAAGTTCTTTGGTATTCATTCTTGTTACAGCTGAGAAGAAAATCCCTTTCTTCTTCAACATCTCCTCATTAATCTTAAGAAGATGAGCACTCGGGTATACAATTCCAGAATATTTCAAATATTCTAAAACCTTCTGCTTAATCTTACTGCCGCCTACTATAACATTCTCTATACGTTCTGTAGTCTTAGCTAAAGTATCCTTTTTGTGCGCTCTAAATTCCATCAAAATACATCTTAGCGCATAAATAAACTTCATTATGTCCAAATCATCCGTTTCCTCAAAGTCATACTTATAGCCTACCAAATGTGAATATTGATTTATATTAGGAGCACATACTTTTAACTCTTCTTTGCTTACAATTTCAAATATCGGATGCTCACCACTCATAGAATGATACGACACAAGCAAACATCCCTCAGGACTGTATGACTCTATTGTAACATCTTTACTTCCCCAAATTATCTCTTTACAGATAATTGAGGAATTGGTAATGCGCATTTCATCTCCCTTCCGCCCAAGTTTAACAGACAGGCTTGGAGTATCTATTGAAAGATTAACTACTTGTTCAAATTCCAAGCTAGAGCCCACAACACCTAACGCCATCTCGACTTCTTCCACTTCAACTAATTTATCCTGATTAAGCATCCCAAATATTACAGCATAACTCTTTTCTTCCGCGCCAAATTCAGAGCACTGCAGATATGGTTTTTCCATCGCAGTAGCCTTAGCTCGAAAAGAATCATATATGTGTGTAATATGATTTGACTGCACAGTTCCTTCTGACAAGTGACAATAGCAGTCAAAAAGCAATTTAGACGGTGTATATGCTCTTCCCTTCAGTTCTCCTAAATACATTTTCACCAATTCATCCAAACCTGACTTTAGTAAAAGCTGAGCCATCGTATAATCCCGAAAAGCTGGACCAACAAAATTAGTTTTTGTATCACTAACTTTTTCATTAAAATCATTTCCTAGGTATGGATGCTGCGGTAAAAATTTAGACAGTGCTTCTTGGTAGTCTTCAATCATCGGAACTGGAAAATTCTCGATTGTATAATTACTGTACTCAGTATCACCAAACAAAATGTAATATACAATTCTTACAAGCTGCTCCTCATCAGAATACAACTTTTCCCAATCTTCAAACTCAGGATACTGTTCACTCCATTTCTTTTTAAGGGCAGGTATAACCTTTTTATCCCTCTCTCTCCTAAGTAAACTCTCCATAATTGAAACTATGATAGACGCACAGTCTTTTTTCCCTGAAAGTTCATTTTTCAATTTTTGGCGATTAGGTGAACCAAAAATTTGCTGTGCAATTGCCTGAAGTACAGGTGCATATCCTAAAAATCGCTTTTGTTCTGCGACTGGTATATTATCCTTAATAAAATGGTAATATTCATTTATACAATCATCATCAGCCTTTGTTAAATCTTTATCCTTATTTTTCACAAATGATTCAACAAATTTTATCGCTCTGCTATCATCAAAAAAACCTATTTCATAATGTATGAGTGGTATTGAATTATCTGCACAAAAAGAAGCGATAAACTGTGCTGTCTCGGTTCTTGAAAACAAAAGAACAGACGGAGTTTTCCCAACGTCTAAGCATTCGCTGATATCTTTAAGAAAATCGCCAAGCATTCTTCTTCCTGAAATTATCTCCGCCTCATCAAAAGCGTCGATAGTCAATAAGACTTTTCCCAATGAAAGATCCCCTATAAACTTTGAATATTTGCTAGCACCGACTGCACTCAGTATGGAACCTGCAAAGCTATTTGTACCCACTTTCACTTCTGCTAAATCCCAGTACAAGGCTCCAAATCTATTGGCAATATGCTTAGCAAGGGAACTTTTTCCTACTGCCCCTGGCGCTGAGAAAAGCATGAATTTTGGGTTTAAAGTCGAAATTTTATTGTTTGTTTTTACATTTTCAAATGAAGGCTGCACATAATTGCGTTTTTCATCTACATAGTATAAATATCCACTCACTTTATCATCCACATGATATTTTTTACACTCTTCATATTTTCCTAATATTGCATCCAGTTCCATCTTATCTCCCCTTAACATAGAGTTTAAATAACGAAGAGTATTATAGAAAAAATCAAGTTCCATGTCAAGTCCTCCATTTCAAACTATATCATTTATCTTGCAACTCTCAAAATTTTATTTTACTACTACCATTATATTTAAGTTTCCTCATGGAAAGTAATAATAGATACTTTTTTAATAACATTTTATACATCTATTTATTTTGTAATCATCAAAATTAACTTCTCGAAAGAGAAGATTTCTTTCAAGAAGCAAAGATTTGTAAAAAAATAAGTATAACAGTCATCTTCCTTAAAATTTCCTTACACTCAAGAAAAATATCATTTGAATGTAAAACCATATTAAATAATATATCTAGACAGTATTCTCTATGCTATATTTTTATATTAAACATTATATTATGCTTTTATTTATTTCACCTATCAGTGAAATAATTTTATCAAAAAAAATTGACAAATAGAGTGTATATAAAAGCACTCATTATATTATCCCTTAAACCTCCATACAAAATGAATACTGGGTTATTGCCTCAAGAAATCATTAAAACAACAACCCAGTTTTCTAACCACTCAGACCTACTACACTACAAGATGCTGCGTCACTGTTCCCGCTGACCGCAAACTATTTCTCACTCCCGTATACCGAGTCCACAATTCTTACCATAGCATTGCAAAGGCTGTCGCAAACGTGCTCACATGCCAACTTAATCATGTAAGCTGTACCAGTACAACACAAGCCTGCGCCTGCTAAAAGTAGAAAGTTCCGGAACTTTACCATAATTTCACCTCCCCTCTAATAGGTACACTTCTTTATAATAATTAGACAATTATTCTGTGGTTAAGCATCCGAGCAAAAACTTACGCCGTCTTTATCCTTCTACAGCAGTTTCCCCAGCAGCCTTCTTGTCTGTTTCTTTCAACTCCATGATTTTTATTCTGCCATTCCTTATACCAAAAGAGAGCTTTTCCAGTAATGCAATATCTTGCAGTAGCCGCTCATCTTTGTTATTAATTTTTGTTTGTAAATCATCTATCCCATATCCCTCATCCCTTGCTAAAGCAAAATCACACTCAAATGCTTCCAACATCTGAGCATATTCTCCCGTATTATCTTTCATTTCTACGACTCCTTTCATTTCCCGTTTTCTTGTTTTTACGAAAATGCGATATTAAGAGATTGATAACGTTGATGCCTGCTCCTTTTGCAGAGTCTCCTCCACCATCTTCTTCATTTCTGGATCATGAATGCATTTAATGGCTCTAGGCTCTTGTTTCACAGCCGCCATGCATACCTCCAATGTTTGCTCCTCTACATATTTCAAAGTCCATCCATTTCGCCTTACTGCTGCCATACAAATCTCAGGAGTCTGCACTTCTACCCACTGCAGAGCACGTCAACACCTTTGCACCCCTGCCATGCAAAGTTCAGGAGTCTGCTCCTCAACATATCGTAAAGCAATCCAATCCTCTTTCACCTTCAAAAGCCAATATTCTTTACTTTCCAGAGGTTCCCCATCAGAACTACCGAATAACCCCATAACATTACTCCTTTCAAAATTGGTTGGTAATTGCTAAACTGAGTTTGTATTACAGTTTTAAGAAAGTCCCCCCTACATCTTACTGTATTTAACCATAAGACCCTATTCCCTTTTATCAAGTTACACAAAAGAAAAAGGAGCCATCCTTTTATTAAGAGTCTTTCTCAACTTTGGATATTTACTCTGTGATTGTAATTCATGCTTTTCTGGAAAGGCAATAGTCTGGTGAACTGGAATCCAACGAAATATCCAAACATGAGAAAGAACCTTTATTAAATTCGGTTGTTTCCTTCTTTTTCTGGCAGCCTCTCCCTGCATTTCACCCATTCCATATATCTCTGTCTCCTTTTAACTTTAATCCAATTTTTTCTTTGACACACTTTGGGAGGCACTTAAAAAACGACCAGATAGCGAAGCCGAAAGCAAAACATCCAAGTGCACTTATTACTACCAATGGTAAAAGAGCTATAAATTCTTTCATTTAACCTTTACCTCCTTCTCCAAAATAAGCTTACATATAAAAAAGCTTCTATATCCATTAAGGGTATAAAAGCTTTTCTCTGTTAATTCTCTGTTGTCATACTTCAACCACTATAAGACCTGCCTCCGTTTCACATTATCACACTATCACTTTATTTGATTTCTGCACAATAAATATCTTCTTTTGAGTAATGATCACGTCTCTCTTCTCAAGAATCTTTTAATGCCTCACCTCCATGTGGTCCTCTCAATCTCTTTTGTCAGCCTAAAATATGTTGAGTTCAATAGCACCATCTGTTTTGACATTCACCTTCTCTATTTTACAGCTATGCCCTGCCTCTTTTTTATCCTTATCATAATTGATACCAACCAAAACTATCTCTCCTGAGTAGTCCTTAAGCTTATCCCCGTATTTCTTATTCTTTATCTGCTGGATTGCGGTTTCTGCCGTATCATTGTATTTTAATTCTACCACAATGGCAGGCTTATTCCTGCCTGACAGAGGCAAGAAAACAATATCAGCATAACCGTATCCCGTAGGCATCTCCCTAATAATATCATAATCTTTTCTTGCACTCCAGTATGCCAGTATCACTGCACAACCTAAGGCAAACTCCGTATTATAATCTAAATTAGAGGCAATCTCCCTATGAGCCTTATCAAGCGCAGCAGCAACATCATCTTCCTTGCCTGCCAAAGTGTTTTGTAGGAGACGTTCCGAATCTACAATGACCTTCATCACATTCTCCCAGCCACCAGTGCTAACTGCATTCTTAAACTCTCCCATAATCTCATGATTCGGAACAAAGACCTCCTCCCTCTCCAAATCATACGCAAGATACCCAAGATGAATCAGCAGGGTCAGTATATCGTCCTTTGTCTGGAATGTCCACATATCATTCTGAAAAGTAAGAGTATTCACTGGAATATGCCCCCCACCAAGCAACTGTATGACATCCGCGCGCAGCCCGTAAAAGTCCAGATCAATGTACATTTTCAGTGCGTCATAAGTTTCCGTGATTGTCCAGTAACTCCTACATCTATGGCGACGCACTGCCTCCACCACAGATTTCGGGTTATATACATGTGGAAACCTTGTAAGCATATATCCATCGTACCAGTTGCTTACTTCCCCAAAATCCATGTGGTAACGGTTGCAAAGCTCCCTTACTTCATCCTCTGTAAAACCAGTATATTCCTCAAAAACATCTTGGTCTGTCATGGAATATTCCGTGAACATATTCAAGGCAGAGTGTATACCGTATTTTTTGACCGGGAGAATCCCTGTCATATAAGCGAGTGCCACGTAAGGCTGGTCTTTTAGCAGGTTGCGGAGGAAGTCCAGATACTGCTTCTGCATTTCCTCGGATTCCTGCCGCTCTCGCATCACGCAATCCCACTCATCAATCAGGAAGATAAACTTTTTTCCTGCCTTAGCATAGATTTTCTCCAGAGCAGCAGAAAGAAATTTTTCATTATTCCGAAAGAACTCACCATATACATCCCAAAGTTCTTCCAATACAGTCTGTTCCAAGTACTTTGTTACTTCCCCGTTCTCTGCTCTAATCAAGAACTGCTGCATATTTAGATAAATCACATCGTATTTATTTAAGTATTCTTCAAACATCGGGTCACTTGCAATCTTCAATCCCCGAAATAACTCCCTCGAATCACACCCGCGCCCATAGTAAGCCGCCAACATCTCAAGTGCCATAGATTTTCCAAACCTTCTTGGTCTGCTGACACAGATAAACTTCTGCTTTGTACCCAGATACTTGTTTGTACATGAAATCAGCCCCGTCTTATCCACATATATTTCGGAACGAACCGACTCCTGAAAACCATCATTTCCCGGATTCAAATATATTCCCATAATCCACGCCTCCTGTCCTTCATTCTCAAAGACAAACTCAAAATATACCATACCCTATTACGAGTATATCCTGAAACAATCCCACTGTCAATTACAAAACAGAACTACACATAAGCTACAATCTTCATTTACCTTATTTTTACATCCACCTCACAATACCCAACTATTTCTTTAGAAGGAAGTAACTTTCTTACCTTTTCACAAGCTTCTTTTGCACTTTTTGCGCAAATGAATTGTTCCTTTCCTCCCTTAAGAATAACCTTATAGCGCTTATACTTATCCATACTATTTCTCCCTTCGATTTCAGCATATTTGGACATTTAAAAGACTGACATTTCAGAAGCCTGCTGTTTCTCCGTTGCTTCCTCTACCTGTTTTCTCATCTCCGGATCTTTTATAAACCGCAAAGCCTCATTATTCTGCGTAACCGCTGCCAGACAGATTTCCAATGTCTTATCCTCCACATACTTCAGAGCCTTTCCGTTCTGCTGCACCGCTGCAAGACAAATATCTTCTGTCTGCTCTTTCACGTATCTCAGTGCAAACCCCATCGCACCGTACCGCGGCAAGACAAATTTCACTTGTCTGATTCTTTACATACGCTAAATCTATGCCGCATTGTTGTACAGCCGCCAAACAGATTTCCGTTGTCTGCGCATTTACAAGCTGCAATGCAAGACCACTTTGCCGTACAGCCGCCAGGCAAATATCCGGTGTCTGATGCTCTATATTACACAGCAAATTCCCTAAATGATCTACTTCCATGTCAGAATACCTCCTCAAAATATTAACTACCTCACGCGATACAGTGGCTGCACCTTTTTATAAAAGACCTTTACATTGTAGTTGGTTCCATTGCCAGTCCCCCAACGGAGAAGTCCCCGCCAATGACGGGGACTAGCAATTAAAAAGAACCTGCTCCTGTAGTGCGACACAATATGTGTTCTTCAACACCTATAAGTTTTTGGTTTATTCTGCAAACACTTTTCCTGATTTCTTTTGTTCCCAAACCACAGGTTGCCCAGTCCAATTCTTGAATCGGAATATCACAACACTTCTCCTTCTGCCGTAGACCCTTATAGATAGATTCGCTCCATCCCTGTCCGGTAAATAAAACTGCTTACCCAATACATAACGAACAAATTATGGTTTGTCCTGCAAAATTATCTCATTGCAATTTACACACTAAAATCTCAATATTTGTACCACCAAACACCTCTTGAACCTAACCAGAAACTGCACTCCAGGGAAGTTTGTCCAACCCTGCCCCAATCATCGGCATAGCAATTTTAGCAATATTATCAACAGCGCATATTTCTTTCATTTTCTGAAATGCAATTCTCATTGTAATAATTGTCGGCTTCTGATAGTATCTCTCTTTTGTAATGAGATTTAATACTCTACCCTCTAAGATATAATCGCCACCAATTCTGTGACGAGTATACCTGCTTAAATAATCTGGATCCTTAACACGCAGCTTATTTTTCATATCAAACCGCTTATTAAATTCAGCAGATATTCCCGCCCCCATGCCAAAATCCGCACTAATACAATACGCTAAATAGTGGTATTCTGAAACCGAGAATAGATCCCTTACCTCTTCCTTATACATATGATCCCCTTTCATACAAGTTAACGACTACAATACTTCGTATACTTCTTTCTGGTGTTTATACAACCCATACAGCCTTTTTTTCTTTCAACATCTTTTGCATATCCTGCATGGAAACTTGCACATCGGCTTCCTAATGAAATACGCACATAATTTCACCTCGCTTGCATTAACGCACCCTACTTTCCTTATTTCTTTTGCTTCAAAACCACCGGCTCCACTTTCCCGTCCGTAAATCCATCCACCCCAACACTGTATTTAGCATCAAGTGGAGTGCTAACATAACCAAACGCAGAATCCTCTGTGTGTACCTTGATAGTTATCTGCAAGTTAATATCCTCGCACTCTTCCTCCAACTCCCACGCCTGCACGGTCACAAGTTCTTTTCTGCCCGCTGCTTTTGCATCCCTCCCAAATGGTCTGGTAGCATAATCAGAATCTTTGGGATAGATTTCCTACACACCCACTATCTTGCTGCATTCAAAGCCATAAATATAGCACTCTCCTGCCTCTGTCAATGCCTCTGCTATAAAATAGACCACCCTGTATGGTGTCTTTGTGTACTCCGTGTATGCAATGCCTTTACCACACTGCACTCCTCCGGAAAGAAAACAGAGTCTGTAACACCATTCGGATAAAAGGTATACTCCTCCATCAACCTGTCCTCCTCAGTGTAATAACCGTTTTTATACGGGATATCAATCTTGTTAATCACTGACATTCCAAGATTACGTAACCCGTCTACATCCATACCTCTCTGAAAATGTATGCACTCTCTTGCTGGCACACCGAAATAATCAAAGCCATAATAATCACTCCAGAAGGACTGGTTCTCATGCAACTTGTCTGTGTAATTCGTGTTGTAGTAGTCGTTTATATCCAAGGAACTTACTGCAAAGTCATCCACATAAAAATTAGATACGGCGCTGAAGTATACATCCCTGTCCGTTTTGTTCTGACACTCAAGCAGTATTCTGTTATTCTCAGCATCCCACCCTAGGAGCTTCAAGGTTATCATATTATTATCACACATTACTAAATCTTCTTTTGTGTACCCTGACCCTCCCAGCATTCCCAGCCCCTTACGGGCAACTTAGTAGGCTCTGCCACTTCTAAATCAGGTGCAGCATCATCTTTTTTGCCGGCATTCACATCTGCTTTCTCCGACTCACTGTCCAACAATATACCCGGAATATATACTGATGTTGGAATAGGGGTACTATCCGCTGCGCCCTCCATGCTGCCACAAGAATACAACCCTGTAAGCATCAATACAAAACAAAACTTCTTAAAACATTTCAACCTCATTTAAATCCACCTTTCTGTCGCACTTCGCCCCTCTTATTTCTACAATTTTAAATTACTGCATCACCTAGGAAAACAAAAACCCAGGCTGCTTTCTTATAAACAACCTGGGTGGTTTCTACGGTTAAGTTTATTAACCAAAAAATAAATAATTTAAAAGAGGTTCAATGAATTTTCAGTGACATCTAATTTCTTATCTCTCTGTACTTTAGTGGCTGTTAAGCATAAACCGCTACCAAATAAAAACCTCACGAAATGATAAAGTCGGGCTACCCTATTTTAGACTCCTAGTCCCTGCCATGTACCATACGCCTATTATCAAAAAAGGTTAATAAAAGAACTGTTATTTTTATTTTGAATTTCTTTAACCCTCTCTAAAGATAAACCTGCACATTTTGCAACTGTTTCTGGTGGAATATTATTGGCAAGCATGTTTATTACCATCTCTTCCTTTCCCTGCTCCTTTCCAAGTGCAATACCCCGCTTCTCCGCATCAGCAAATGCATCATACATAGTTATCCTGCCTCCTTTATTCTCCACTCGCGCCAATGTCTCCTCAAACCTATTGTCCCCTGTCAGCACCTTCATAAGTTGGAATGTCCCATCCACATGCCTGATCTCCTCTTGGGACGGCACATAACTTTTATTCTTCCTGACCTGGACAGAGTAATCCGCGATAAACCGAAAGTCACTCCTAAACATCTTAACCTGATCATCGGTCAGGTATGCAATCTCAAATAAGTTTATCCTATAGTCATTTACATATGGTTTTAAATCCTCTTTTACGTCGATACACTCGTATAATGTTCTTGCCTTACTCCATCGCTTCTCCCCAAAGTACAGAACCAACGTAACGACCGGGTAGCAAGGCTTTTCCTGCTCCTTCTTCAACATCTGCTCCCGATAGGCTGCCCCGTCGTACCCAATAACCCGCAACGGCATATAGTCATGCTCTTTTGTCTGGTTCTCAAATCCGTATAATGCAATCCTGATCCCAGCCGCGCTTTCCTTCCAGTACTTTGCAACATCACGATCTTCCCCAAGTCTACATCTTCTGTGCCTTTCACCGATAAGTCCACCCTACTCCTCTGTCGGAATCTGTATCCCAAGATTTCCTGCCCGCCGGATGACTTCATCAAAATGAAACTCGTAATAAAAATCCGACTTCCTGAGCGGAGCCACAAACCGAAAATCTGTATTTTTGACACACATCCTTGCGTGCTCCAGAATATTTTCCCCGTTGACAACATAGCGGCTACTGTCATTTGCAAGGATTGATGCATTAAACGCATTGTTATGGTCATAGAGCGGGTGACAACCAAGAATCTGCATCGTATCACTATCATACAAAAATCCCCAGTTGCCATCATGCCGGTCACTGTTCCCAATAATGTAATCAACAATCCCCATTTTATACATCATATCCGCATCAATGCCAAACACTGTCTGTTTCTCATCCAAACTGTTATTTCGGCAATAAGAATAAAAATCCCTTGCATCGATTAAGCTCACTCTATCATCCGTCATGCACCTGCACTTGCTGCAGAAGACACCTTCCGATTCTGCCGGTTCATAAACCACATGCTTTACATTTGTTTTATCAAGTACGCGGGAAGCTTCAATCTCAAGCTTTGGCTCAAGCCCCCGCTCATTTCCTGCCTTAAACAAATAGAGTTCACCATCAAGACGTTTCCAGCATTTAGCATATGCCCCATGGGTTGTCAGTTCCGGTGTGCTGACTAACCCCTCAAGCGTCAAACTCGTGCCATGCAAAGCCACCTGCGCCACTGTCCGGCTCAAACTATTCCTGCGGACATTGACTTCTTCCCATGTGACATTATCCCCCTCCAATTTGACCCAGTAATTATCCAACACAGACACTGCCCTGCACATCAATGATATCTTTGCTTTATCCATGTCAGACTGACTCTGTGTCAGCCTGACACAGTTTAGAATCTGTTTTGCATTTTTCCGATCAAGGGACAGAACTCTGCGGGACAGATACCCAACAAACAACTGGTAATTTCTGTTGATTATTGGTAATAATATTGTTAGGCTAAACCCATTCTGCATACCAGATGTGTCTACAATAGCCCCTCGTAATTGGTATGGCATAAGCCCTTCATTGATAATGCGGTAATATCCCATATCCATGTTTATGGACATTACTTCATGGTTTCCGCTCATTAGAATCAAATTCTTATCTGCCACCAATAGGTACCCCTTTCCAAATCCTGCTTATATTATATCATAAACCGCTCTTCCAAGCAATCTGCTTTTATGAATAATGCCTCTTTTGGTTCATCTTATTCATGGCTACTGTTGTTTCCTGACACTTAAAAGCTACTATGAAGAAACTGTTTTCAGTATAAATCCATCGGCTCCTCTATTCCTTTAACTCTTCCCCAGAAAATCCCGGAAAGAATAAAGAGGATTTAATTAATTCCGCCTGTCTGAATTTTTTCAATGCCTATCAATGTTCCATTTCCGGAAGCGTCTAAATTTGCAAAATCTCGAACCGTACAGATCTCTATAGTGCCGTCCGCGCTGCTCAATGTGCGGATTGTTCCTTTAAATTTTCCACCCGTAAGGTTCTCACCGTTAGATGTCATCACATCCCGGAAAAAACGGACTTTTTCGCCGTTATAATACCACTGGTCTTCCCTTGCATTATAAGTAACACCAAAATCTGCATATTCTTTTGCCATCTCTTCCAGTTCCCTTGCAGACGGTAGCTCACCAGCCACAGCAACAACGGGGGAGGAATTTTTGATTGCTTCGATATCGCGGGCGGCAAATTCTTCCGCTGTAAACTCCTTTATACCGACCAGTGTTCCGCCCGGGTCAAAGGAACCATCCTCCGCGCGCACAATATTGCTGAAATCACGGACTGCATAAATATCAACCACGCCGTTTTCGTTGAAGAAATCCCTGCCGGCGCGCATATTATCCCCTACAGTGTAGTAGTCCTCAAACCATCTCACCACCCTGCCGTTATATTGCAGTTCGTTTTTTTCGGCATCGTACGTCAGCAAAAACTGCTTATAAGGCTCAAATTGTTCCTCATAAGAAACATCATTATATGCGGAAACATTATTGTCTGCCACTCCATCACAGGCTATAACATAGGGGGACGAATCAGATGAATTTGCAGAGTGCGCGGAAATCATTTCAGTTTGGGAAGTCCCCCCCTTTGATGCCGCCATAGCAGAGCCCCCCACCAGACATCCCCCAAGCAGTATCCCTCCAAAAGTCAATACAATTTTTGTGTTCATAAAACCTCCATTCCGAGAACGTTTACATTGTTGGAAAGAGCAGGGCTTATCTGCGACGTTCTCTGCACAAACAGCCATGTTAAACATCATCCTCTCTTTCAATCTATCTACAGGATACCACCCTTTTTTGTGATACATTTGGGATTAGTTTGTGTTTTATGTGTAGTTTATCATTCAGATAATAAAAGAAAACTTCACTCCGGCCTGCGTATTTATGACCTTACATTCACTCTTATGCTGGCGCAATATTTCCTGCACAATGTAAAGCCCCAGCCCGCTGCCGCCGGTAGTGCGGCTTCTTGATTGATCCACACGGTAAAACGCATCAAACAATTTTGGAATACTCTCCTCCGGGATATGCACACCGGTGTTTTCAATAGAAAAGCCTATCCGTTCCTGTTCTCTAAATATAGTAATGCAAATTATTGCACCTTGGGGTGAGTATTTTATTGCATTCCCTATAAGATTTGAAAATACCTTTTCAAGCAATATTTTGTTCCCACTTATCAATACGGACGGCGGAACATCCAAATGTATCTGCAAATCTTTTTTTGCAATCAAATCTTGCGTTTCACCCAGATAAGATTTTATAATCTGAATACAATTAAAGCACTCACCCGCAATGTCCGCACCCCCAGTTTCCAGGCGTGAGATTGTCAATATCTCCTGAACCATTGTTTCAAGGGTATTTGTGATTTCCAGTGACCTCGCCAAGTATTTCCCATGGTCTTTATAAGCTCCAACGCCAAGGAGCATCCCTTCCAATTGTCCCTTGATAATTGTAATGGGGGTTTTTAATTCGTGGGATACCGCTGAAAAAAAATTTGTGCGGGCTCGATCGAGTTCTTTTTCATGTTCAATATCGGCTTCCAGTCTTCTATTTGCACTTTGCAGTTCCAATAGTGCGGCGGAAAGACTGCGCGATAAAGTATTAAGACTTTTCCCCAATGTTCCCAGCTCGTCAGTCCGCTGCTCTTCAACTTTCCAGTCAAGCTGTAACCTGGACATATTTTCCGATATGCGGCTAATTGACAACACCGGTTTTGTAATCAAGCGGGAATAAAGATAAGACATAACAGAGGCAACCACAAAAACAATAAGCAGAATAAGCGGGAAAACACGGATAAAGGACTGCTGCAATTGTGCGATTTGCTCCGCCTCCCCATAAACAATAAGCATATACCGGTCATTGCAATCCAAAAAAGAAAAGTGGTAACTGCTTGAGAGAACGGGGGTTATCTCAGAGCTCTTTGCGGTTGCCGCCTGCCCAATATATAAAATATTCCCTTCCCCCTCAAACATCTCTGTGGGTAAAGGTACTAACCCGCCTTTGTTATCATATAGTTCAATGGAATTTATTTCCATATCCTGAAGGAACTGGTCAAACAAGCCACCGCTATCTAAAAAAGCAGTTTTCTCCAGTTCGGAAACAAAACCCTGCACCCGCTTATCCAAAACCGCATTCAGTCGATTGGAATAGGTCTGCGGCATCAACCATGCCAGTAAACCAAATACCAGCAGCGATACGCACAGCAACATAATCGATGTAATCAAAAATACCTTGACCAGTAGGCTGCTTTTAATTTTCTTTCTCAATTTTATATCCCACCCCCCTGATTGTCTGGATAAAATCAATACCCAGTTTTTTCCGCAAATTTTTAATATGTGTATCCACCACGCGCTCATCCCCATAAAAATCATAGCGCCATAATTTATCCAAAAAATTCTGCCGCGTTAAAATGCGCCCTTGATGGGTCAATAATTCCCTCAGCACTTCAAATTCCCGCTGCGTAAGTTCATGGGTACTGCCATCCACACTTGCCGTATAATTATCACAATCCAAAGCAAGATTCTGGTAAGCAATTATTTTGTGCCCATCCTCCCCGGGCACAGCACTTCTTCTAAGGACTGCCGCAATTTTCCGAATTAAGATCGGCATGGAAAAAGGCTTTGTAATGTAATCGTCAATTTGTAAATCCAGCCCCCGGATTTGCTCCTCCTCACCGCTCAGTGCAGTAAGCATGATAATGGGAATACAGGACTGCTTTCGAATCAGCTCACAGACGGCAAAACCGTCAATTTTGGGCAACATCACATCAAGCAGCACCAAATCAAACGGTGCGGACAAAAATCTGGAGAGAGCCTCCATGCCATCGCCCGCCAAAACAATCTCATATCCTACTTCCTGCAAAAAATTTTTCAGCAGTTCCTGAATATCCGGGTCATCTTCAACAACTAAAATCCTATGCATAATAATCCTCCATTACAAAAACATTGCGTTCGGAAAAACACAAAAGAAAACTGCAAAACGTTTCGAACACAAATAATCCTGTACAATAAAACCTCCAGAAAACAGTATAACATGGATTTTTGTGATTTGTGTGTAGTTTGCAGACAACCTCCTAAGAATAATTTCAGCAATTAAAGAACTTTTCCGCACCGGGCAAAAATACCCGATCCTTTTTTATTGCAATCCATACTCATCTATATAACCGGACTACATGACCAGATATATATTTCCCCATTTAAACATAATCGCAGAATTTTTTCACAGCAATCTGAATCAGGATAATAATCGCATTTTTTATCGTAACTTTTACATCTTACAACAAGAAACCACCGCCCCTGTGCAAAGTATGGATGGTGGAAATATGTCATGCCACTATGCAAATCCCTAGTAATCCGGCAGTGTTCTGTTATACAAATCTTTTTCTGTAAACTCTTTAATGCCGACCAGTGTTCCTCCTGGGTCAAAGGAAATTTTTGTTCTCACAAAAAACAGCACAAAGTCCCTGTAAAACCAAATTAAGTCCCCTTCTATCCTGCACTTTTTTTAACTTCTTTCGGTTTGCATCGGAATCTGCAAAGGACTCTATCAGATAAAACCACAATTCTTTCATGCGGAACATCGCATTTTTTTCGCCCATATACTGTGCATAATCCGAAAACAGCCGATCAGAAAACTCCCTGATATAACCCACATCAGAAAACAGTGCGCTGTCTTTTTGCCCCTGCCTGCATTTTGCCACAAGCCACGGGTCGCGCAAAATACCGCGCCCAAACATAAATGCCCCTGTCTTTTTCTCCTCCTGCCCGTATTCTGCCCCCTCCTCTTTAAGACATTTTATGGACACCCCCCTTACATCTTCCACACAGTATAAGTCCCCGTTATAACAAAGTGGGTTTAGACTTTTCTTTTCGGCAAGAAAATACATATCCCGATGCGGAACCCCACTATAAAGCTCCTTCCCCACACGCGGATGAATAATCAGTTCATCGATCGGATACTTGTTGAAAATAGGGAGCAATTCAAGAAATTCTTCTGTTTCATACATTCCAAGCCTTGTTTTTACAGAGATGCGCACGCAGGGATTCTCAAAAATACGGTCAAAAAAAGCTTTGAGTCTGTCCGGTTCCATTAAAAATCCCGCACCCTTGCGCTTGGCTGTTACTGTTTTGGAGGGACAGCCAAGATTTAAATTGACTTCCCCATACCCCATCTTTTTAAGTTCCTTCGAGGTTTTAATAAAATCTTCCGCCTTGTTTGTCAATATCTGGGGAACCACATTTGGAATCCTGTTATTTTCCGGGCAGATATCACGGTATTCGCGCGGGGTAAAACAGATATTCTGGTTCGGTGAGATAAACGGTGTAAAATATTTGTCCATCGGCGCAAAGTAATCATGGTATGCATTCCTAAACACAAAACCGGTAATGCCCTCCATCGGGGCAAGATAATATTTCATAACAACCTCCATCGCATTCATCAAAAATAGTTTATTTCCATCCCTTTTCCCAAATTTATTCTAAAATTTCAATCATTCCCTTGTATTCTCCCCTGTTTCTACGTATAATTATCATAGCATGCATGCTCCATGCACGCAATGTAAAATTTTTATCCCAAATGGAGGATTCCCATGAATAAAAATCAATTTGCCACCACCCCGCCGATGGGCTGGAACAGCTACGATTACTACGATACCACGGTCACCGAAGCCGACGTAAAAGCCAATGCCGACTATATGGCGGCACATTTAAAACAGTACGGCTGGGAATATATTGTGGTCGATATTGAATGGTACGCACACGATGCCGGAAGCCAGAGGGACCGCTACCAGTACATCCCTTTCTGGAGTGTTGAGATGGACGAGTACTCCCGTCTTCTGCCGGACCCGGCGCGCTTCCCGTCAAGTGTGGGCGGTCTTGGCTTTAAGCCGCTTGCCGACTATGTACATAGCCTGGGGCTAAAATTCGGCATCCATATTATGCGCGGTATCCCGCGAATCGCGGCACACAACCACGGAAAAATCCTTGGCACGGATGTGACCGCAAACGAGATCGCAAACCCTTCCTCGATCTGCGGCTGGAACCCGGATATGTACGGCGTTGACCGCAGGAAAAAGGATGCACAGTGCTACTATGACTCCATATTTCAGCTATATGCCGACTGGGGGGTTGACTATGTAAAATGCGACGATATCTGCAATACAAATATCTATCCAAACAACCCTTATTCCGCAAAGGATGAGATTGAAATGCTGCACGAGGCGATTATGAAAACCGGCCGTCCTATTGTGTTAAGTCTTTCTCCCGGGCCTGCGCTGATCGAGAAGGCATGGCACTATGAAAAATACGCGAATATGTGGCGGATCACGGACGATTTCTGGGATAATTGGGGACTGCTCCTAAATATGTTCGAGCGCTGTGAGCTCTGGCAGAACCATGTGTCCGAGGGATGCTTCCCGGACTGCGACATGCTGCCGCTCGGCTGGCTCGGGCAGGGCTTCCACACGGACAAACATACCTGGCACACAAATCTTACCGAGAATGAACAGCGCACAATGATGACACTCTGGTGCATCTTCCGCTCCCCTCTTATGCTTGGAACCGAGATGCCACGGCTTGATGAGTGGACACTCTCGCTGCTTACCAACGCCGATGTCCTCGGGCTGTTGAAACACTCCCGCGGCGCAAAGCAGATCGCACGCGACAAAGCACACGCGGTATGGTTCTCCCATGATACAAACGAGGATGCGGACTATGTGGCACTGTTCAACTTCGCCGACGAGGAATCAAAAGTTTCTGTAAACCTGTCCGAGGAAGGCGTTGCGGGAACAGTTACAGGCCGCGAACTCTGGGATGGGGAAACCGCAGTTTTTGAGGATGGAATTATCTCCTCTCCAGTTGCGGCACACGGGGCAAAACTGTGGAAACTGACAAAGTAAAAAGAAGGAATTCCCAGTGACCGGCACAAAAAACATGGTATCAAATAAATGATACCATGTTTTTTTATCCCTGCCTGAAACTCGTAAGCATCTCCATCTTCAACTCATACAGCGCCGGCGACATATCCATATAGTGGATATGCGGGTTTTCAAAGCGCTGTTCCTCCGCCCAGATCTCATCGGCAAGTTGTTTTTCCACATACTCCCTGATTTTGGCAATTGTCTTTCTCTCCCCGATGGTTCTGCCGTTTTCCATCACCTTTATAAGCAGCTTTTTGCATGTGCAATTTTTAAAATATCGCACCGCCCACGGCTTTGTCTGGTCAATATAGCGGTACGGCTTTGTCAAATCAACTTCCTCATCCGCGCACGCAATAAGATCCGCAACGGACTTCCCGTTCTCGTCATAGACCCGGTACACCTGCTTTAATCCAGGGTTCGTAATCTTCTCCGCATTCTCCGATACTTTGATGCGCGGCGCAAAAGAGCCGTCCTTTTCCACAGCGACAAGCTTATAAACCGCACCGAATACTGGGTCTGATTTTGCTGTAATCAGCCTCTCCCCCACCCCAAAACTGTCAATTTTTCCGCCCTGCCCCAGAATTGAGGTGATCGTATATTCATCCAGGCTGTTTGAAACTACAATCTTGCAGTCAGAAAGCCCCGCAGCATCGAGCATTTTCCGGGCTTTTTTTGAGAGGTAGGCAAGGTCGCCGCTGTCGAGCCGTATCCCCTTTAAACGCTTTCCCATCGGCTCCAACACTTCCTTTGCCGTGCGTATTGCATTCGGGATTCCGCTGCCAAGTACATCGTAGGTATCGACGAGCAGGACAGCCGCATCCGGATATGTTTCTGCGTATTTTTTAAATGCCGTGTATTCATCTTCAAAATACATCACCCAGCTATGTGCCATGGTGCCGCTGACCGGGATATTAAACATCTGCCCCGCAAGTACCGTCGCTGTACCTGCTGCCCCGCCAAGATAAGCTGCCCGCGCACCGTACACCGCCGCATCCATATTGTGCGCGCGCCTGGCACCAAAATCGGAAACCAGCCTGCCGTCCGCCGCCTGCACAATACGCCTGGCTTTGGTGGCAATCAGGGACTGGTGGTTGATCTGCAAAAGGATAGCGGTTTCAATTAACTGCGCATCGATCAGCGGTGCCACAACAATTAACACCGGCTCATTCGGATACATAATGGTTCCCTCCGGGAATGAATAGACATCCCCCGTAAAATGGAAACTGCCAAGATAATCAAGAAATTCCTCAGAAAAAAGTTCCTGGCTTCTTAAATAGTCAATATCTTCTTTATCAAAATGCAGGGTTTCAATATAGTCAAGCACCTGTTCGAGCCCGGCAAAAATTGCAAAGCCCCCGTTATCGGGATTTTTGCGGTAGAAAACGTCAAATGCTACACGCGCTGTTTTTGCCGCGCCATCCCTTTTCCAGTGTTCAAAATACCCGTTGCTCATTGTCATTTCATAAAAATCCATTACCATCGCCAGATTTCTCGCGTCAAACTGTTTTGATTCCATATATTTACTCCTCACTGATTATCCCACATACACTGATCTGGCAACTCCTCATCGTTTCAAGCGCCGCCTCATGTTTTTGCGGTGTCACACCGGCACAGCAATCTGCGTCCACAGAAATTGGCATTTCCGGCATATAAGCTTTTAACAGCAGCGCGTTCGATACCACACAGATATCCGTGCACACACCAACCAACTCAATGGAAGAAATCTCCTGCTCCCTTTTAAGAAGTTCCTTTGCAAGTGCGATGCTCCCAAAGGTTCCCTTCTTAAAAATGCGCGCCCCCTTTTCCCCGCACAGCTCAAAAAGCGGCTCCTCAAGCTCATAGCCTGCCGTTCCCTCAACACAGTGCACAACAGGAAGTATCCTGCCCTCCTGCGTGTTTAAATAATCTTCCCCGTGCGTGTCCATCGTAAAAATTATTTCGCCGTCAAAATCCCGGACTTTTTTTACAACACGCGGCAGGATTTCCTGCGCATGGGAACTCCCCAACGCCCCCGTAACAAAATCTTTCTGCATATCCACAACAATCAAAATATCTCTCTTCATTCTTCCCCCCGCATTCCGCCATCACAAGCATCATTTTCACTTGATTCTACAGCCTTTGCCTTCTTTTTCCTTTTCCCGGCTCCAACCCCATACATATTCCCATTCTTTATCCCCGCCCCAACATCGTCATAATCCTTGCGTTCCGGGTCAGGCACGCCATCCCTGCGGTACTCGTACAGCGCCACCCTCGTGCCGTTTCCCGCCACAATCCGCCCCTTTGTTTCCACCATCTTCCCCGGCTTAATATAGCGCGTTGTAATATTGCGCATAAAATTTGATGCAGGGTGCGGTATACCGGAAATCGCCTCGTATGCCACCCGCAAATCAGCCATTGTAAAGCTTTCCTTGTTCTCCAGTATCTCAAATGCAATATCCGTATAGTTTAATTTGCCGCGTATCCGGTTTATCCCTTCGTGTATGATTTTTGCATGGTCAAATGCCAGCTCATTTTCCGCGAACATAATCACCCAGTCTTCATTGATAAAGACAAACGAGCCATCCGGGCGCTGCTTAATCTGGAACAGGCACGCTTCCTTTGCATCATCCCCCCCGCAGCATTTCCCTGTCAGGCTGTCTTTTGGTGCAATTCCAAGATATGCCACAGAAATCACGCGCATCCTCGGGTCACGCCCCACATCGCCGAAAGTGGCAAGCTGCTCCATATAAATATCCTTTAACCCGGTTTCCTCCAAAAGTTCCCGCTTCGCCGCCGCATCAATGCCCTCCTCCATATCCACAAAACCTCCCGGCAGCGCCCAGTGCCCCTTAAACGGATGGTTGCCCCGCTCAATTAGAAGCAGTGAGAGTTCCCCCCGCTCCGAAAGGGTGAATACCAGGATATCAACTGTGACAGACGGGCGGTCATAATCCGCCGGATTATAATTTTTCAGGAATTCTTCCTCGCTAATGGCATCCATAACTTCCGCTCTTTTTTCGCCCCTCTGCATAAAATACTCTCCTTCCTGTCCCGACAATATATGTCACCAGATAAATCAATAATTGCCTTCCTCCACATCTGTTTCTGCTATGATAAATATATAGTCCGATTAAACCCATAAGCATCTACACTGTAATATTCATCGCGAAATATTTTCCTATTCAAATGCATCCAATTGTTCCTTCGCTTCAATTATCATTTGATTATACAATTGAATAATTATATGATTTTCAATTGATTATCATTATTATAATCAATTGATTATGATATGTCAAGGATAATTTCTTTGATAGTATGCTTTACTTGCCTATACACGATATAGGCAAATGTAGCTATCCAT
>ERZ808051.923-NODE-923-length-24045-cov-5.485606_pt1 | contig 24045 bp, 21 predicted proteins | sample MGYA00380199_ERZ808051 | MGnify/ENA primary metagenome ERZ808051 (study PRJEB31490, sample SAMN06133391) | mouse gut metagenome | isolation source: J11 | host: mice | place: China: Chengdu | collected 2015-05 ...
CCCGCATTCTCTCAGGGTGCTGGCATAGATTTCCTCTATCCCAAAAGGGACCAGACCGATAAGCATCACCCATAGATACTGCCTTCCGTAACCCAGCGTGGCCTGCAGCGCGCTTCCGTTCTCCTCGCCATGGAGGTACAGAAGAATCAGCTGCTCCCCGCCTCCCGCCAGAATCAGTATGCCAATCAGCACCAGCGCAGCACAAATATAGATTTTAGCGCGGAAGGACTGCTGCACGCCCTTATGATTTTTACAGCCGTAAAACTGCGCCCCGAAGATTCCCACTCCGGAAATGGCGCCGAATATGGCAAGGTTAAACACCAGCATAAGCTGATTGACAATGGCTATCCCTGACATCTGCTCCGTGCCTATGCGCCCCACCATGATATTGTCCAGCAGGCCCACAAAATTGGTTATGCCGTTCTGTATCATAATCGGCACGGCCACACCCAGCACCGTTTTATAGAAAGCCCTGTCGCCTATGAGCTTTCCCCCTATTCCCTTTTTATATGAATTCATTCTTCCGTCCCTCTTGAAGCCATACTCTCTACACGCTTCTTCCGTAAAGCGCCGTCAGCTTCCCTATTTTCTTTGCCAGCTCTCTGGTAAAGGCGCCCTTTTTCATCCTCCAGGTCCAGTTGCCTCCAAGGGTGGAGGGCGTATTAATCCGCGCCTCAGAGCCAAGCTCCAGATAATCCTGCATGGGTATCACCGCAAGACCGGAGACGCTTGCCTGCGCCGCCCGGATGATCTCCCAGACCGCCTGGCTCTCCGAACAGCCCTCCAGCCGCAGATATTTTCTGCAGAATGCCTTATCTCCCTTTTCCAGCGCATGATACCAGCCAAGAGTAGTATCGTTATCATGTGTTCCTGTGTAAACCACAGAATTGGACACGTAATTGTGGGGCAGGTAATCGCTCTCCTCCCTGGAATCAAAGGCAAACTGCAGCACCTTCATGCCCGGATAGCCGGTGCGCTTCACCAGCTCCAGCACCGAGGGGGTCAAAAAGCCCAGATCCTCCGCAATTACCTGCCTGTCTCCCAGCTTCGCCTTCATAATCTCAAACAGCTCGCCCCCCGGCCCCGGCTTCCACTCGCCGTTTTCCGCAGTTTTTGCCCCTGCCGGAATGGAATAATAAGCGTCAAATGCCCGGAAGTGATCGATGCGCACAATGTCATAACGCTCAAAGCACGCGGCAAGCCGCTTCATCCACCACTCGTAGCCCGTCTGCCTGTGATAATTCCAGTCATACAAAGGATTGCCCCAAAGCTGCCCCGTAGCGGAAAACGCGTCGGGCGGGCAGCCCGCCACCGCCACGGGACGGCACTCCCAGTCGAATTGAAAAAGCTTGGGATTCGCCCATGCGTCGGCGCTGTCAAAAGCAACATAAATGGGAATGTCGCCGATGATTTCAATTCCGTGGCCGTTGGCATAGGCTTTTAATTTCCTCCACTGGAGCGCAAAAAGATACTGTTGAAACCGGTAAAAGGCCATTTCTTCCGCATATTTTTCCCTGTATGCCTTAAGCGCCTCCGGCCTGCGCAGACGAATGTCCTCGTCCCACTCAATCCAGCTGACGCCGCCAAAGGAATCCTTTACCGCCATATACAGGCAGTAATCCTCCAGCCAATAGGCATTTTCCGACACAAAGCCTTTAAATTCATCCGTTTCCGCCACATCGCTGTTCTTCCAGGCTTCCCTCAGAAGCCGAAAGCGGTTCTCGTAAATTCTGGCATAATCGACGCACTCCTCATCGCTGCCAAAGTCAAAGCTTTTACATTTGTTTTTTTTGATGTACCCTCTCTCCACCAGATCCTGCGGGTCAATGAAATAGGGATTGCCCGCAAAGGTGGAGAAGGACTGGTAGGGGGAATCCCCGTAGCTTGTGGGACCCAGCGGCAAAATCTGCCAGCAGGACTGCCCCGCCTCCTTCAGGCGGTCCACAAAAGCATATGCCTCCTTGGAAAAACAGCCGATTCCGTATGCCGACGGCAGGCTTGCCACCGGCATCAAAATACCACTTCTTCTCATGTATATATCCTCCTATTCCAGTTCCGTTCCTACGCTCCGGCACTGTATTTCCAGTTCCGTTCCTTCGCTTCGGCGCACCTTTTCGGGGAAGCACTTTCCACCTGCAAGGACCGCAGCCGGAAACTCCTTCCGGCGCTTCTACCCCCCCTTCGGGGGGCGCCTCAGCCCTTGACTGCGCCTGCCACCACGCCCTCTATAATATATTTCTGGCTTGCCAGATAAAATACAATAATCGGAATTACCGAAAGCACAAGCAGCGCCATCATCGCCCCCATATCCTTGGCGCCATAGGAGCCCACCAGATACTGCACCGCAACGGGAATGGTCTTATATTTTGTACCCAGCCCTATGACAAGGTAGGGGAGCAGGTAGTCGTTCCATATCCACATGGCATTCAAAATCGCCACCGTTATCGCCGTGGGCTTTAAAATGGGCAGCACAACCCCAAAAAAGGTCTGCAGCGGATTACAGCCGTCTATCATAGCCGCCTCCTCGATCTCCAGCGGAATGGATTTGATGAATCCGCAGAACATAAACACCGACAGCCCCGCGCCAAACCCCAGATACAGCACCACCATCCCCACCGGATTATTCAGGCGGAAGCTGTTCGCCAGCTTGCTCATGGTAAACATAACCATCTGGAAAGGCACGATCATGGAAAACACAAACATATAATACAGCCCCGAGGTAAACCTGTTCTTCACCCGGGTCAGAAAGTATGCCGTCATGGACGTAAAAAACAAAATTGCCAGCACCGAAAATACCGTGATAAACAACGAATAGCCAAACGCCCTGAAAAAATCCGTCTTTTCAATACCGTTCCGATAATTGGTGAGCCCCGCAAAGGTCTCCCCATTGGGCAGGGCGAAGGGCGCGTCGCTGATATACAGCCTTCCCTTAAAGGAATTCAGCGCCACAAAAACGATAGGCGTCAAAAACGCTATCACAAGTATACACAATATTGCAAAAATAAGCCAGTCTGCCAGTGACTTTTTATAAGAATTTTTCACGCTTCCACCTCCCTCCGCCTGGTCAGGACAAGCTGACCCAGCGCAATTGCCGCCACGATCAGAAAGAACAGCACCGCCTTCGCCTGTCCCACGCCCTCGTAACCGCTTCTGCCGTAAAAGGTGTTGTAGATATCCAGGGCAAGCATTGCCGTTCTCTTACTGGGCGCTCCTGCCGTCAGAGCCAGATTCTGGTCAAACAGCTTGAAGCTGTTTGAAAGGGTCAGAAACAGGCAGATGGTAACGGACGGCATCACCATAGGTAATTTCACCTTGAACAGCGTCTGCCATCCGTTTGCTCCGTCTATCCGCGCCGCCTCCAAAAGATCGGAAGGCACGTTCTGCAGCCCTGCCACATAAATGATCATCATATAGCCTATCATCTGCCAGTTCATCAGGATGACCAGCCCCCAGAAGCCATAGGTGGCGTCTGCCACCAGCGTGGTCTCGTATTTCAGAAGCACCGCATTAATCATCTGCTGCCAGATATAGCCTAGAATAATACCTCCTATCAGGTTTGGCATGAAAAAAACGGTTCTGAAAAGATTGGTTCCCCTGATCTTTCTGGTCAGCGCCAGAGCCAGCGTAAAGGAAAAAACATTGATTGTCAAAATGGAAAGCACCGTAAAGCGCACGGTGAACCACAATGCATTCAGGAAATCCTTGTCCTCAAATATCCTGATATAGTTGCCAATGCCTGTAAACTGTGCGTTTGTGATGGTTCTGAAGCTGCAAAAGGACAGATAAACGCCCATCACAAACGGCACAATGAAGGCAAACGCAAAGGCAATCAGGGTCGGAAGCACAAATATGGGAAAATATTTTTTTAATGTCTTTTGCATATTACATCTCCTACTATTTTATCACGTTTGGCAATATATGGGAAGTAGGCTTACAGGTTCTTTTCAGCCGCCCAACGCTGTACAACGATTTCCTTTACCTGGTCAAAGGTCTTTCCGCCGGACGCATACTCCAGAAGCGCGTCGCCAAAGTCATCCTTAAACTGCTGGCTGGGGAAAATAACGAAATCCCACGTAATATTCTCCCTTGTGTCATCATTCATATAGCGCAGTACCTCCTTTGCCAGAGGGTCTTTGGGTCTCTCCGTCTCGCCGAAGGTATTAAAGGGGGTGATAAACTCAAGCTCGTTGGTGACAAAGTTCTTGCCCACCTCGGAGCTGAACAGCCACTCCAGAAAAGCCAGAGACGCCGCCTGGTTCTCCGCGGATGCCTTGCTGTTGACCGCCATGAAATTCTCCGTGCCGATACAGATTCCCTGGTTTTCCTCGCCCTGCATTCCGGTGTATATGGGCAGGAACCTCACATCCTCCTCAGACACGGTGTTTCCCTGCACATCGGATATCTGTCCCCACGCCCAGTTGCCGTTCTGCACCATCGCCACCTGTCCAAGCGCAAATTCCGTCATGGAATCGTCCACGGATTTGTTGCCCAGAAGGCCCTTTGCCGTACCGGAATTGTTCAAATAAAGGTCAAAAATATTTCTGTAGTTTTCTGCGTAGATAAATTCCAGATCCTTCAGGTCCGACACGTTCTTTTCCCGCAGCTCATAGTGTATGGGAATGTTTGCCAGGTGGGTCTGCCACCTCCAGGTGTCGCTGGGGTTTAAGGATGTGGATGCAAAGACGCCCTTGATTCCAAGCTCGTCTTTTCTCGCCTGCATATCCTCCACCACCGCCTTCAGGGTCTGGAAATTCTTGATCTCGTCCATGGATGCCGCTTTCGCGCCGTCCAAGGCAAAATACTTATTCATAATGGAATTATTGTAAATAATCCCGTAGCCCTCCACAACATAGGCAATTCCGTATACTTTACCGTCATCGCCTTCAACTACCATGTTCTTGTCAAGCAGCCAGTCATAGAGCTGAGAGCCCGACAGGTCCGCGCAATAGTCCTTCCAGTTCTGATAGCCTACAGGACCGTTGATCTGAAACAGTGTGGGCGCATCCTTATTGGCAATTTCAGACATCAGGGTCTGCTCATAGGTATTGTTTGCCGCAGTCACCACCTTCACCGGCACGCCTGTCTCATTGGTATACTGCGCCGCAATCTGCTGCCAAACGCTGTCCACCTCCGGCTTAAAGTTCAGATAGTAGACCGACCCCTTGACAGAGCCATTGTTCCCTGTATTGCTGCCGCTCTGGTCGGCAAAGCTGTTTCCCGAACCGGAGTTCTCGTCGTTTCCGCCGTTCCCGCACCCCACAAGGAGCGCCAGCGCCATACACGCAATCCCGCCTATCAATTTTTTCTTCATAACTGCAATCTCCTCTCTGCTTTCTCTTTTATTTGCATAGCTAATGTTAGGTTTTCCATATTTCAGAAAATTAAGCATGTAAAAAATACAGTTTCACCAATTGACAGTGCTTATTTGTAATTATTTTCTATTTTTTATATTTCTTTCAAGTATTTGTATTTTATTAAATATTTGTACTTCTTCTAAATATCTGCAATTCTTTCAGATATTTGTACTCTTTTTAATTATCTGTACTTTTTTCAATGATCTGTGCTTTTTCAGATATCTGCACTTTTTTCGATGATCTGCATTCTTTTCAATTATCTGTGCTTTTTCAGATATCTGCACTTCTTTCAAATATCTGCACTTCTTTCAGATTTCTGCACTTCTTTCAAATATCTGCACTTCTTTCAGATTTCTGCACTTCTTTCAGATATCTGTACTTCTTTCAGATATCTGCACTTTTTTCAATGATCTGCATTCTTTTCAGTTATCTGTGCTTTTTCAGATATCTGCACTTCTTTGCAATTATCCGTGTTTATCCGCGCAAAAAAACTGCCGGATCTCAAAAATCCGGCAGCCGTTATACTATTTTTCAATTTTCCGCTCTTTATGCCTCTATCTTCCTCAAATCACCTGACTCGATCCTATATATGTTCCCGCACAAGCCGCAAATATCCTCCGTATGATGGGATGTCATAAGTATGGTCACTCCCTCCTGCGTATTCAGCCGCCCAAGCAGCTTTCGGAAATCTTCCACGGTATCCGAGTCAATAGCGTTAAAGGGTTCGTCCAGAATCAAAAGGGACGGCTTTTCCATCAGCGCCTGCGCAATGGCAAGACGCTGCTTCATTCCCAGCGAATATTTGGCGACCTTGACCCTGGAAGCAGGGTCAAGACCCACCAGCCGCATTACCCCTTCCAGCTCATCCTTTGTTACCTTCTTCAAAATTCCCGCTATAATAGAGAGATTTTTCAGCCCCGTCTCATTGGGAAGAAAGCCTGCATTATCCAAAATCACTCCTATGTTCCGGGGAAACCTTCCTTTTTCTATCCTCTCCCCATCGACGATAACCTCCCCGTCGTCCGGCAGGACCAGCCCGCAGATCATTTTAAGCAGCACGCTCTTTCCTGCCCCGTTCACTCCTACAATGGCACAGCTTTCCCCCCGCTGCACCTTAAAATTCAAATCCGTAAACAGCACATTGCTCTTATATGCCTTTTTTATGTGATTCAATTCCACCATATTTCCCGATTTTTCCAAGGTTCCCTCCCATTGTTAAGCACCGCCGGCTTACACAGCTCCCATTTTGAAATAAAAATTGCGGGCTGCAGCAAAAAACGCTGCTCCTGCCAATACGCACCCAAGCGCTGCCTGCACAGGCAGTCCCAGCCCCGTCTCACCAACCCCAAAGCCCCAAAGCAGCCTTCCCGTAAGAACAGCCAAAAATCCCGCCTCTGCCCTTCCGCACAGGCTGAAAACCAGATACGCCGCCAGGCAAAGGCTTAAGCTGCCCAGGCATTCCCCTGCCAAAATCTCCGGCAGACGCTCCTGCCACAGCAGCAGCCCTAAATCCGTTCCCGGCACGGCCGCCCAATGGCAGACCGCCATTATCAGCGTCCCCAGGCAATAATAGCACAGCGCCGTCCCAAGACAGCCTGTATATGTACGTAAAAACACCCTCGCAAAGCTTCTCCGGCGCAGAAACAGATAAACGGAAAATCCGCTCTCCAGACGAAGAAGGCGCAGATAGATAAACAGCCACGCCGCCAGACGCAGCGCCATCCAGTAAATGCAGTCCCCATTCAGCCTGCGGAAAGCCCGGGACCAGGCTGCGACCAGAATTTCCTCCTGCACTTCCCCCATATAACGCCGGGAGTACCACGCCAGCAGGCAGAAAAGCAGAACAAAGCTAATTGCTTTTGCGGGTTTCCTCAAAGACATAATCCCTTCTCCCATTCAATAAATCCGCCGCATAAAATAACAGCAGCAGCAAAAAAAGCCAATACAGCCAATAAAACCGATAATTCTGCCTTTCGCTCCCGAACAGCCTGTAAGCAATATGCCCCCATGGCGTCCAGGCTGCCACAAAGCTAAGCATCAGCTTTGTAACCACTAGATCAAGAAGGGATACCAGAGTAGTAACCAGGGTATCCAGCATGACGTTTCCCACAATACTCCTCAAAATCTCATGTAATAGATACATCACACAGATATAGCAGAATAAATTCAACAGCTGCCTTGCGATGATACCCGTAAGATTTTCGGAAGCTACATACACAAAGCCTGAGACCCTGGGCAGGGAACGGCCCACCGCCAGCAACGCCCCCACATGAACCGCCAGAGCAGCCAGCAGAAAAAGCGCCTTTGCAAGCAGCCGCATGTAAAGAAACTCGTTCCTGGTTCGATAGCGTATTAAAACCGGATACCTGTGGGTCTCATTATTCCTTCCGCTGGTCCATATCAGACACAAAAACGGAAAAAGCGCCAGAAAATAATAATAGTCCGTCAACGAGTACACGATATATTCGCCAAGGCAAGCAGCCGGATAGGAACGCAGCATACTGCCCAAATGCGTATAAGCCACCATGACAGAAAGAACTGCCTGCACTGTCAGCTTCCACACAAAATGAAATTCCCCGCACTCTATCCTAAGCCTTGCCCGCATGATAATCCCCTCCCAAAAACAGCCCTAAGCCCACTGTCAGCAGCACCGCCTCATATAGGGGAATGCCCCAATACCCTATGACGCTGAAGCGGTACGATTGTATTGGCAAAAGATAAAAAGCGGCAAAGCCACTGTCAAGATATACCAGAACGGCGCCTGAAAAAACACAATAGCAAAAAGGAAGCAAAAGTGCCAGATACCTGTTTTTAATCACCGTGCTCAGCCCTAAGCCTGCAATGGCAAATATTGCTCCCAGCACGGACGCATGAACCGCATACATAACCATGTACCAGCCGGGGTGACTGTCATACAGCGGCAAAGCAAAATCGATCATATGCCTGAAATACTCATATGCCGGGTCCGTCTCCCCCAGCACAAACCTGCAGACCAGCATCCAGCAGAGATTGGGAAGCAGCATCGACGCAAATGCAGAGACTGCCACCGCCAGCATTTTTGCTCCTAAATACGCCCTTTTTGAGGTTTTTAACAAAATCAGCTGCCTGTAACCGCTGTCTCTTTCCCGTCGGTAGGAAAGAACATAAGGAATCATTACTATGATAGGATAAAACAGACTTAACAGACAAGTCATCCCAAAAGTCAGCGAGACAATATATGCTTCCCACCATGTAGACACTATGCCCTTTGAAGGATGTACCGCATAATTTATATAGTCCGTTCCGCCAATTGCCAGCATTACAAAGGCAATTGCACATGTGATCCAAAAAGCCTTTGAAAAAAATGCCCTTTTTAGCTCCGTCTTTACCATATATGTTCCTCCAAGGGATAGCTGCAAAATTTCAAGAAAATTCTGTTTCACTTTACAGCCGGCTCTCTCATGATACCTTCTTAATCCTATAAGCGTGCTTTATCCTATGCTTTGCCAGCATGATAATCCCCTCCCAAAAACAGCCCCAAGCCAACTGCCAACAGCACTGTCTCATATATGGGGATACCCCAATACCCTAATGCGCCAAATTGACATAGCTGTATTGACAGCAGATCAAAAGCGGCAAAGCTGTTGTCAATGGAAGATAGTACGGATGATGAAAAAATACAATAGCAAAAGGGCAGAAAAAGCGCCAGATACCTGTTCTTAATCACTGCGCTCAGCCCTAAGCCTGCAATGGCAAATATTGCTCCCAGCACGGACGCGTGAACCGCATACATAACCATGTACCAGCCTGGATAATTGTCATAAAGCGGTAAAGCAAAATCAATTATATGCCTGAACCTATCATACATCGGATCTGTCTCCCCCAGCACAAATCTGCAGACCAGCATCCAGCAGAGATTCGACAGCAGCATCGACGCAAAAGCCGAAGCTGCCACCGCCAGCATTTTTGCTCCTAAATACGCCCTTCTTGAGGATTTTAACAGAATCAGCTGCCTGTAACCGCTGTCCCTCTCCCGCCTATAGGAAAGAACATAAGGAATCATAACTATGATAGTATAAAATCCCCCTAACAAACTTGTCATTCCAAAAAAAAGCGACTCAATATATATTTGCCACCATACCCTTACTATACCTTTTGAAGGATGAAGTGCATAATTTATGTATTCCAGACCTCCGATTGCCAACATTGCAAACGCAATTCCACATGCCAGCAAGAAAGACTTTGAGATAAATGCCCTTTTCAATTCTGTTTTTACCATAACCACATCCCCCCTAGAGGATTGCTGCAAAATGTTTTAATCATTTAACTCCCATTTTGCAGCAATCCCTTTCAACCTCTTAGAAAATTAGTTTATGGTATCCGGACTCCAGGTACCTGAGGTATTTGTTGAACTAAACTCCCAAGTTGTTGTAGATACATGTAACTGTGTCTTTAAATGACCGACAGAGCTTGAATCTATCTGGGCATCTCTCTGAAACTCCATATAATAAGTATCAGGCGAATTATACTTAACTTTATCCGTGACCTGCATTCCAAGGTAATTGCCGATCCATGAACACCATGACCCTTCATCAATAGAGTCTACTATATTGGTTCCGTCATCTCTTACCGTGGTTTTGATAAGGTCATCGGACACATAATCCTGAGTCTTTGTCACATAACCGCTATACTCTGCACTATTCGGCTCTGCCGAAGCTGAGGCTGACGCGGACAGTACATTGCCCACTGCCAACGCAGCTATTGCGGCTAACATTACTTTGTTCTTTAAATTTTTTGCCATACCTTCCCTCCAAATTTTTGCGATTGTTAATATACTACTGTATTCAATATTCGGAAGCCTGCTTTATAATTCCTTCCCCCCCTTCCTGTAATGAAGTTATTTCTCACGATTTTCATCCGCTCAAGCTACGGATTTCTTTATAATATCCATAATAAGACATTGCTTCCGTATTTCCATGTTATCACATCACTTCTTCATAGTCAACTACTTTTCAGTAATTTTACTACAACATTACTGATTTTTTTGATTAGAAAGCCAGGGCAGCCGCTTAACGAATTCTACCTCGTCGAAGCGGCTGCCCTGGTTTGGCAATTCTTATTAAATTTACAGCTTCCAGATATCCCTGTTGTACTCCCTGATGGTACGGTCGGAGGAGAAAAATCCCGCCTTGGCGATGTTGACGAGCATTTTCTTTTTCCAGCTGTCCCTGTCCTCGTAATCCGCAAACACCCTGTCCTTGACCGCGATGTATTCCTCCAGGTCAAGCAGCGTCATAAACCAATCCTTATTCAAAAGCTCCTTGTAGAGACGCTCCAGGTTTTCCCTTTTACCCACGGACAACGCCTTCTCGCTGACTATAAAGTCTACCGCCGCCTTAATGACGGGGCTCTTTTTATAATAATCCTTAGACACATAATCCGCTTTCTCATAATGCTTGATGACGACATCGCTTTTTTGCCCGAAAATATAGATATTGTCGTCCCCCACCAGCTCATGAATCTCCACATTTGCGCCGTCGCTGGTTCCCAGCGTCACCGCGCCGTTAAGCATAAACTTCATGTTGCCGGTGCCGGAAGCCTCCTTAGAGGCAAGGGAGATCTGTTCGGACACATCGCAGGCGGGTATCAGCTTCTCCGCATAGCTCACGTTATAATTCTCCACCATGACCACCTTCATATACCGACTGACCTCCGGGTCATGGTTAATGATCTTGGAGAGCACCAAAAGAAGATGAATGATATCCTGCGCAATCACATAGGCGGGAGCCGCCTTGGCGCCAAAGATAAAGGTCACGGGGCGCACGGGCTTTTTGCCTCCCTTTATTTCAAGATATTTATGAATGATATAAAGGGCGTTCATCTGCTGCCGCTTGTACTCGTGAAGCCGCTTAATCTGTATGTCAAAGATGGAATCGGGCTCGATGGAAATGCCCTCCTTCTCCCTGATATACGCCGCCAGAGCCGTCTTTTTCTGCTGCTTGATGCTGTCGATGGCATCCAGAAGCCTTTCCTCCCCGATACCGGACCGTTCCTGGCGCTCCGAAAGCTCCAGAAGCCCTTCAAGCTCCCCGGCATCCTTTTTCCATCCCTCCCCTATGGTGTGGGTAATCAGCTCCGCAAGCTCCCTGTTGCAGGACATCAGCCAGCGCCGGAAGGTTATGCCGTTTGTCTTGTTATTAAACTTTTCAGGATATATCTTATAAAAATGATTCAGCTCCGTCTCTTTCAAAATGTCCGTATGGATAGCTGCCACACCGTTTACGCTGTATCCGTAGTGAATATCGATGTGCGCCATATGGACCCTTTTGTCCCCGTCGATAATCTGCACCCTGGGATCTGTGTACTTCTTCGCCACCCTTGCGCTGAGCTCCTTAATAATGGGCACAAGCTGGGGTACTACCTTCTCAATATAAGCCAGGGGCCACTTTTCCAGCGCCTCCGCCAGAATCGTATGATTGGTGTAAGCGCAGGTGCGGCTCACAACGTTCACCGCGTCCTCCATGGTAAAGCCCTCATCCCATGTGAGAATGCGGATCAGCTCAGGAATTACCATGGTGGGGTGAGTGTCGTTAATCTGAACCGTCGCGTACTCATCCATATGGTAAAGGTCACAGCCCTTTTCCTTTAATTCCTTTACGATCAGCTGGGCACCGCTGCTTACAAGGAAATATTCCTGATAGATGCGAAGCAGGTTGCCCGCCTCGTCGGAGTCGTCGGGGTAAAGGAACAGCGTAAGGTTTTTTTCAACGGCGGTCTTGTCAAAGTCGATTCCCTCCTTTACAAGGCTCTCGTCCACGGTGGCCGCATCGAACAGGTGCAGCCTGTTACAGCCGTTCTGATAGCCCACCACGTCGATATCATACAGCACGGAAACCACCTTTCTGTCCCCAAAGGAGACCTCAAACGTGGTATCTGTCCTGGTCAGCCAGGAATCCGTTATTCCGTCTACATTTATCCAGTCATTCTTCTCCGCCCTCTGCAGCCCGTCGCGGAACACCTGCTTAAAAAGCCCGTAATGGTAATTCAGACCCACCCCGTCCCCGGGCAGCCCCAGGGTTGCAATGGAATCGAGAAAGCATGCCGCCAGCCTGCCAAGACCGCCGTTTCCAAGCGAGGGCTCCGGCTCCGCCTCCTCGATCGCCGCAATGTTTCTGCCGTTCTTTTTCAAAACCTGACTCAGCTCCTCATAAATGCCCAGATTTATCAGGTTGTTGGACAAGAGCTTCCCGATCAGGAACTCCATGGACATGTAATATACCTTTTTTTTGCCGGTGATCGCCGGCCTCTCTGCCAGCAATTCCTTTGTCAGCTGCAGCACACAGCTGTAAAGCTGCGCATCGGTACATTTTGTAATGGGGCATCCGTACATTTTCTTTGTCAATTCGCTTAACTGCTGTTCTAAATTCATGCTTACACCTCTCTGCCCGCCTTGGCGCACATATCCAAAACGTCATTATTTATATTAGGCTTCCCTTTTTTGCATTATATTATAATATTCAATCATTTTTTATAATGCAAGGCCGCCAACAGACATCCGCCGCCAGACTATTTATGAATTCAATATTACCATATGCGCTTTCCGTCTGCAATTAAAAAATAGGCTACGCCGTTTATTCGGCGGAAGGCGGAGGCGGCGTCTGCCCTTGGGACAGCCCGGCTCGGTCATTTCCGCAGGCGCTCAGCAAAAACAGACCGCAAAGTCAATATTATTATAGACATGCGCCATTAATTTTGCTATACTTCAGCTATGAGAGGAGGCGTCCCATGAAGCAGGAAGAAAAGAGCAGAAAAAGCAGAGAACATATTTTATCGTTTGCATTCGCCGAGTTTGCCGAACACGGATATTCGGAAGCCTCGATCAACTCCATATGCTCTGCCGGAAAAATATCAAAGGGGCTTTTGTATCATTATTATGCCGACAAAAACGCTCTGTATCTGGCATGTGTGGAAAAATGCTTCCGTGAGCTCACCGCATACCTTTCTTCACATCTGGATGCCGCAGGCGTCACGCCGGATCAATACTTTAATGTACGTCTGGCGTACTTCATCGCAAATCCCCTGCACCAGAAGCTGTTCTGTGATACCGTGGTAAATCCCCCTCAGCATCTTCGCAGCGAGCTGTCCTCCTGCCGTTCCGAATTTGACCGCCTGAACGAGACCATGCTTACCGCCATCCTGGAAAAGGAAACCCTGGCTGAGGGCGTCAGCATTCAGAATGCCATTTATCAGCTGCAAATATTCGAGGATTTCGTCAGCACCCGCCTAAAAAACGCCGGTCCTGAGGCAAAGCAGGCAGAGGCCCACAGCCAGCTGTGCCGGCAGAGCTTTTATACAATGCTCTATGGTTTGATTGCCCGCAAATAAGCATTATCATGACAGCTGAAAGCCGTGGCAGGAAAGCCGGCAATATGTTAATATATCAGCTTAGAGAGAGCAGAACGTAAGGGGCGTAAGATAATGGCAGATATAGTAAACGTACATGAAAAATATATGAAAGAGGCCTTAAAACAGGCAAAGAAGGCTTATTCCCTGGGAGAGGTGCCTATCGGCTGCGTCATAGTATATGAAGGAAAAATTATCGGGCGGGGCTACAACCGGCGCAACACAGACAAAAACACCCTCGCCCACGCGGAAATTACCGCCATCAACAGGGCGAGCCGATTTATCGGCGACTGGCGGCTGGAGGAATGTACCCTCTATGTCACCTTAGAGCCATGCCAGATGTGCGCCGGTGCAATTGTGCAGGCACGGATTCCAAAGGTCGTCATGGGCTGCATGAACCCCAAGGCAGGCTGCGGCGGCTCCATTCTGAATCTGTTGGAAATGCCCCAATTTAATCATCAGGTAAACGTAGTCCGCGGCGTGCTGGAGCAGCAGTGCAGCGACATGCTGAAGCTTTTCTTCACGGAGCTCAGAGCGCGCAATAAGGCGGAAAAGGAGGCGAAAATTTTAAAGGATGCTTCCGAGGAGGTCGAGAGCGTGAAAGAGTGAAACAAAAAAAGATATCATTTAATCAAGCTGCATGATATAATATGTTCGGAACCCACAGTAAGCATCTATAAAGTCAATATTCCCGCCGCAGGCGGCAAGGCATGGAATTTGTAGAGGACGCTATGGTATTTGACTCTTGCAGCATTTGCCCGCGGGAAAAAATAATTTAAATAAGGAGATCAGCTATATGAACAAAAACGCATTTCGCCAGCTGTCTTACGGAGTATACGTAGTCAGCACATGGGATGAAGGGAGAGCCACAGGCTGTACGGCCAACAGCGCCATGCAGATTACCTCCGAACCGGCAACCATTGCCATAAGCATTAACCACGACAACTATACCAATCAGTGCATTCAGAATACGGGGAAGTTTGCCGTCTCTATTCTGGGCGAAAACTCCAGCCCTTCCATCATCGGCACCTTCGGTTTCAAAAGCGGCAGAGACAACAACAAGTTTGACGAAATAGAGAGTGTGGTAAAGGGCTTTATGCCGGTTGTCGCTGATGCCTGCGCCTACATTGTATGCGAGGTCATCGACAAGATGGAAACCTCCACTCATACCGTATTTTTAGGCAGGGTTTTGGACGCCGACATGCTGAAGCAGGACACTCCCATGACCTACGCCTACTATCACAACGTTGTCAAAGGCAAAAGTCCAAAAAACGCGCCCACCTATATAGCGGAATAACCTACCGCCCTGACGGACGGAGGGGCATAAATTACTGATTGACAATCCTCTGCAAGGCGAATATAATTATGCTGTTTGCTTTTATTAATTTTTAATAAATTAAGTGGAGGGTAATGAAAAAATGAAAAAACTGAAAAAAATTTCCGCACTGCTTTTGGTTTTCGTATTGGTGCTGGCATTTGCAGCCTGCGGAAAATCCGACATGAGTGCCGTTGGCACATGGAGCGTGAAAATGGATTTATCCGCGGCAATGAAGGAAGAACTGGGCAGCGAATTCTCAGATTTTGACGCGCCTTTTTCGTTCACGGTATATCTTGACTTTAACGAGGACGGCTCCTACAAAATGTATGTTGACGAAAAAGAGACCGAAGAAGATATGAATGTGTTTATGACAGCGCTTGCTGACTTCTTCACCGAGTACCTGTACACACTCGTGGCGGCTGAGGGCGTTGACCGCGCGACGGCGCAGGCGGCGCTGGAAACACAGTTTGGCATGTCCGTAAATGACTATGCGCTTAAAACCATCAAGGAAAGCATTGATATGAGCGCTCTGGCCGAGTCTCTGGTACAGGAAGGCGTCTATGAGATAAAGGGCGGCAAGCTTTATATGGGTATTGACAAAATTGATAAGCGGATTTACGATCTCATCACCATCGAGGGCGACAAAATGACTCTTGACGCTGCAACGGACGCTGCCGCTTCCCCTATGCTGAATGAATCGATACCGGGACTTTCCCATCCTTTTGAGCTTACAAAGGTAAAATAAAGCAAACATCAAAACTATTTAAAAATTGCACATAGGATTACTTGACAAATCCGTTAGAAACCGATACACTAATAAAGCCGTACATTTTCAGGGTACAGGTACAGTGATGAAATTCGGTCTTACGCAATGAGAATCTGCAAACCGTGTCAGGTTGGGAACAAAGCAGCACTAAGCAGAACCTTTCATGTGCCGTAAGGCAGCCGGGTGGAGCCGTACCGACGCTCTGGGAGTGTGCGGTATTTTATTGCCCTTATTCCTGCGGAACATTTCGCTTCTTTAAATTGATGCCTATGAAAATTACCCCAAGCCTTGTAAACGAATATATGTCCGACTGCACCCTGTGCCCCAGAAGCTGCCACGCAGACCGCCTTTCTGGACAAACCGGCTTCTGCGGACAGACCGCGGAGCTCACCGCGGCCCGGGCGGCCCTGCACTTCTGGGAGGAACCCTGTATTTCCGGCGGCACAGGCTCCGGAACCGTGTTTTTTTCCGGCTGCAGCCTGCAGTGCGTCTTCTGCCAAAACCACGATATCGCCCTTGGGAAAAGGGGGCGTATAATATCCGTGGAGCGCCTGACGGAAATATTTCTGGAGCTGCAGGCAAAAGGCGCCGCAAATATTAATCTGGTGACGCCCAGCCACTTTATCCCTCAGATCTGCCTTGCTCTGGAACAGGCAAAGCAAGGCGGCTTGTACATTCCGATTGTATACAATTCCTCGGGATACGAAAACGTTGTTTCCCTGCAGCTTCTGGAAGGCTTAATAGACATTTACCTGCCCGACTTTAAATATTTTTCTCCGGAGACCGCGGCAAAATACTCCCATGCGCCTGACTATTTTGAAAAGGCGGCGGCAGCAGTTGCGGAAATGCTTCGCCAGGTGGGGGCACCTGTATTTGACGCCGGCAGCGGCATGTTAAGAAAGGGCGTCCTTGTCCGTCATCTTCTGCTCCCCGGCCAGTCTGCCGATTCAAAGAAAGTGCTGCGCTACCTTCATGACACTTACCATAATGACATTTATGTCAGTATCATGAACCAATATACGCCTTTGCCCCATATTGCCGCTTTCCCGGAGCTGAACAGGGAGATTACCGCCTGTGAATATGATAAAATCCTGGGCTTCGCAGACAAAATCGGCATTGAGCAGGGATATATGCAGGAGGGCGGCACCGCAGCGGAAAGCTTTATTCCTTCCTTTGACGGCGAAGGGCTATAGCTCCATACGCATCATATAATAACCAAAGTCCCCGTTTTCCGCCGGCTCCTCCGCACATTCAAAGCTCTCAAAGCCAAACATCAGCGCCACCTGCTTTTCCTTCTCATAATAATTTCCGGGCACTCCTACATAATACAGTATTTCCCCCTTCCGCTCCACACGTGAAAGCAGCAGGTGCTTATAGTTATAATAGCCATGGAGCAGGAAGCTGTTGTTGACCTGACGGTACGCATTTGCCGGAAACAGCAGAAAATCGGCAGGCTTGATGGACAGATAATCCCTCTCGTCCCGGAAGGGCTGTACATGCGGATAAATAGCGCACAGCTGCAGCCACTTATCATCAAGCATTCTGGGCTGCCGCCTTTCCTCCCTTGCAGGCTCCTTACCTGTGTATTCCCGCTTGACGCTGCCCTTCCTCTCCCTTTCTGCCTCATTCCCAATGTTTCCTCTGCCTGCGGATTCTCTGCCTGTGGCTCTCTCCCGGTCTGCTTCATTCCCTGTGATTCCTCTGCCTGCGGCTTCTCTGCCCGTGGCTCTCTCCCGGTCTGCCTCATTTCCCGTGTTTCCTCTGCCTATGGATTCTCTGCCTGTGCTTCTCTCCCGGTCTGCCTCATTCCCCATGTTTTCTCTGCCTGCGGATTCTCTGCCTGCGCTTCTCTCCCGGTCTGCCTCATTCCCCGCGTTTCCTCTGCCTGTAGATTCTCTGCCTGTGCTTCTCTCCCGGTCCGCTTCATTTCCCATGTTTCCTCTGCCTGCGGATTCTCTGCTTGTGGCTCCCTCCCGGTCAAATTCTTCTCCGGCACTGTCGTCTAACGGCATTGCTTTTATCTGCGGCATTCTCTCCGGCAGGCCGCCCCTTTCCGGCTCCGCCCAGCTGCCCGGTCCCGCCGTCGTCGCCGCCGCTGCCTGCAGGCTGTGCTCCGCCGCCTTTTTGAAAAGCAGCTCCGCCGGCTTGTTTTCACTTTTCTGCCATCTGCAGGATATCTCCCTCTCCCCGCCCAGGTGAATACAGATTCCGCACAGCTCCCAATAGGGAATTCCCGTACCGCCCACATCGCTCCGGCTGTGGTAAATTCGCTTAAGCTCTCCCCTTCCCTGAAATAATTCAAGCTGGGCCAGCTGTTTTTCCTGCCTCTCACTGCACAGCATAACCTCTCTCGAAAAAGTATCTGTAGGATATAAACCGCTGACTGTAAGCTCGATCCGCAGCTCCTCATCCCTGGCCTCTATTTTGGCAAAGCCGCAGCCCTTCATCCTCTCCCCTTTTTCATAATAGTCAAGATATTTTATTTTTTTGTCATAAAACATAATAAACCCCCCAATATATTGATTAAGGTCCGTTACCTTACATCAATATATTCAGGGGGTTGTCTTTTTTATGACACAAATTATTTATATCGCTTCAGCCCTCGTCGAAGCCTGTGCAGTTTCCCCGCAAAAGGAGGAAGCCGCCGTATCGCTCAATATTCATTATTGTTCAGATATTTCATATAATTGACCACCATCAGGGCAATTTTAAATGTGAGCGCGTCGTCAAAATTCCTCAGATCCAGCCCGGTACTCTTTTGCAGCTTTTCGATACGGTAGACCAGCGTATTTCTATGAACAAACAGCTTTCTCGAGGTCTCCGATACGTTCAGGTTATTCTCGAAAAACTGGTTTATCGTGTTCAGCGTTTCCTCGTCCAGGTCATCAGGGACATTTTCGCCGAAAATTTCCTCGATGAAAATTTTACACAGGTTTATCGGCAGCTGATAGATCAGTCTCCCGATTCCCAGCATGCTGTACGCCACCACGTTTTTCTCCGCATAGAAGATCTTTCCCACGTCGAGAGCCATCTTCGCTTCCTTGTAGGACTTGGAGACATCCCTCAGCTCCTGCACCACCGTGCCGAATGCCACTCTTACATTCAGCATTGCTTCGGTATTCATCATCGCCACGATCGTTTCGGCAATGGCAGCCAGATCTTCATGGGTATCCTTTGCGTCTATCTTTTTGATCAATATGACGCTGCTCTCATCTACGGCCGTAATATAGTCGCCTGACTGAGAGGAAAACATCCCCCCCAGCAGCTCCGTGACAATACCGTCCTTCTCCAAATGAGTTTCTACCAAAAATACTACCCGCGGCGCCACCTCCTCCACATGAAGCTTCTTTGCCCTGTTGTAAATATCCACCAGCAAAAGGTTATCCAGGATGAGATTCTGGAAAAAATTATTTCTGTCAAAACGCTCCTTGTATGCAACCGCAAGATTCTGCAGCTCACAGACAGCAATCCGTCCGATCATATACGCATCGTCGCTGGAGCCTCTTGCCACAAGCACGTACAAAAGCTCCCCCTCATCCCATATTTTCAAAAGATGGTGTATTCCGATCACCTGGCTGTCCGCAGGCGAGCCCGCAAAATCCGCAATCAGCTGGGTTGAAATATCCAGCCGTTCCATGGTGGCGGCAACTATGCCGCCTGTCAGATCGCAAACGCACAGATCCACTCTGGTAATCGCCTTTAACTCATCTACGCAGGACTGTATCGTCTGACTTGATATCATTCTACTTTTTGTCCCCCTATCTCCATAAACGCATGCTCCTTCGCCTGATCCCTGTATGCCTCCGCGACCTTCCTGTTTCCCTTGGCGTCAATGGTGTATATCTCCGGCACCGGCACCTGCGTCGTCTCCGCACCCAGATAAAAGCTTGTGTTTGCAGGCTGGTTGTAATGATTGTTCTGCCATGCAATGGCCTCGCGGTATGTGACATCGTGCATCAGCGTAGGCATCCGGTAAGCGGTCTCGTCGGTAGTGCTGTAGATACGCAGCTCCTTATTGTCCGCGGTTCTCACCATAAGCTCCTCCCGCCAGTCTCCGAAAATATCAGCGATCAGACAGGTCTGCCCCTTGGTTCCTCCGTTGGATGCGCTTCCCTCCGCCGTGAGAATCGTGTTTAATTGTTTGTTTTCCCAATCCCACTTATAAATATTCATGGCACTGTTGCTGTCATGATCTACCAGCTCTGCCAGCAGGTCTCCGTCCCAATACATTTTCATATTCATGGAGGAAGGGCAGGTCTCAGAAATCACCTCTCCTGCCACTGACTGCAGGGGCGTGTTTGTGGAACCCCACATCTCCCAGCCGCGGCTGGTGGGATCGATATCCGCCGCTCTTGAACGTCCCGTGTCCTTGGGCTTTGTCTGACCGAAAAGCACCTCCCCGGTCAGCGCGTTATGCAGCCCTATGTTTACGGGAAGATTTGCCGTTTCCCGGCATGCCCAGACAAAGTACTCCGGCGTGTCAGGGCTCATAACGGCGACGTCAAAGGCATCGCCATGCCCCAGCTTAACTGTCCTGCCGTCCTCCCTGTCAGCCTTAACCGTGTACATTATAGTTCCGTCGTCATCGATGGCAATGGCGCCGGTGATAATTTCATCCCTTCCGTCATAGTCCACATCCGCTACCGCAATGCTGTGATAGCCGGTGTTATATGTATTATCCAGTTCGTCTTTTTTGTCGCAGTCAATGGTAAAACGAACCTGAAACTGCCCGTCCACAATGTCGTAGGCAGCTACCTTGCAGGCCGCCCACGCTCCTCTGAAATGCACCAGACTGGGCGTTTCTCCGTTTAAATATGCCACGCAGAAAAGATAGTGGCTGGCGCGCTTTACCTGCTTTCCCCTGTCGCCTGCAAACCAGGTATTCAGCGGCTCCCTCTCGGGAAGCAGGTCTGTCCTGGCAAGCTCCGCACCGGTCTCGCCGTCGTACATGGAGAGGAATTCCGGTCCCTCCGACAGATAAGAGCGATCTTTCATTACTATCACATTATTCTTACTGTAATCCGTCTTTCCGTCTCCGTTCACATCGCCGATTTGATTCCCGACTCCGTCCGTGGTCCCCTCAAAGGAGCGCATCACCACCTCTGCCCTGCCGTCTCCGTTCATATCATACACAATAAAATTGAGATCCACGGGATTTATCTCGTTAGGCCCGATGTCGATGGTCCACATATGCGTTCCGTCCAGTTCATATGCCTCAAGCAGCGCGTAAGCAACCCTGGTGTTCGGATTCATATCCGCGGGATTTCTCCGCACCACAATCTCATATTCTCCGTCGCCGTCCAGATCTCCCACGGATGCGTCATAGATATCGTAATTTCCCGCCTCATACTGTTTTACGGGCACGGACAAATACTCCTCAAAGGAAATTGCCTCCTCCGCCTCCTCCGTGAGCTCCTTTCCGTCCTGAACCGGAACAAGGGTATACGCTGCGCCGGCCGCCGCTTCCTTATCCAAATAGGAGGTCACGTCCGCAACAGGCTCCGGGTTTAAAAGGCTGCCGTTCTTATAAATGTTAAATGCAAGCGTCTGCGAGTCCGTCCCCAGAAACCTCCAGCTTAAAAAGACACCTTCCGCGGATTTCACCGCCACAAAGCCTCTGTTCAATGCCTCCATCTGCTTCAGTGAAACAGGACGGTTTTCATAAAGCTTTCTGCCGTCAGCCTGCTCCTTTGGCGGCTGTTCACTGGGAGATGGCTCTCCCTCCGATGACGGCTGCCCGCTGGATGAAGGCTCTCCCTCCGATGACGGCTGCTCACCGGATGAAGGCGCAGGTGTCTCCGCTCCATTCCCCGTCTCCGCCGCTTGTCCGCATCCGCTTACCGCCAAGGCAAGCGCCAGCATTATTCCCCACAATCTTTTTTTCCGCATTGTACGACCTCCCTGATCTTTATTTCATGTCTGTCCTTATGCGTAAACCCGCAATCGGTCCGCAATTTTTCCGCAGTCCGGAGACTGCATATACAAAGGGTGAGAAAATACCTCTTTTCCGGCACTTTTCTCACCCTTTAACCACTCAAGCTCTTTCGCTTTTCACACCAGCGTGCTGACCTGCGTACATTCCGCCAAATGACCTGCCTGAATTATCATCTCCGCCATTCGGCTGAAAGTAACCGGACGGTACACTGCATTAATTGCTGAATAATTGTCACTAGTTGGTAATAATTGTCTCTGTTTCCTTATCAAATACATGAATCTTCTCGATATCAAATGCAAACTTGATGGTATCGCCGGGTCTTGCAGTTGTACGGGAATCAACTCTTGCGGTGATCGGGAACTCATCCAGATCAAAATACAGATAAACCTCCGCGCCAAGCAGCTCATATACTCTTACGGTAGACTCGAATACGCTGCCCTGAGGAGCGGACTCAAGATATTTCCCGGAATCATATACATCCTCGGGACGGATACCGAAGGTAACAACCTTTTCGTCATACTTCCCGTCGATCAGCTTCTTGGATTTTGCGGGAGGCAGAGGAATGCTGTGACCTGCGATCTCAAGGTTAGCCACATCGCCGGTAACCTTAACGGTTGCATCAAGGAAGTTCATCTGAGGAGATCCCATAAATCCTGCAACGAACAGATTGCAGGGCTTCTCATACAGATTCTGAGGGGTATCAACCTGCTGGATAACGCCGTCCTTCATAACAACGATCCTGGTACCAAGGGTCATAGCCTCTGTCTGGTCATGGGTAACGTAGATGATGGTGGTGCCCAGTCTCTGGTGCAGCTTGGCAATCTCAATACGCATCTGCACACGCAGCTTTGCATCCAGGTTGGAAAGAGGCTCATCCATAAGGAATACCTTAGGATTACGGACAATTGCACGTCCCATGGCAACACGCTGTCTCTGACCGCCGGACAGAGCCTTGGGCTTTCTGTCAAGGAGGGGAGTCAGGTCGAGGATTCTTGCTGCTTCCTTAACCATGTTATCGATCTGATCCTTGGGAACCTTTCTCAGCTTCAGACCAAACGCCATGTTATCATATACGGACATATGAGGATAAAGAGCATAGTTCTGGAATACCATTGCGATATCGCGGTCCTTAGGCTCTATGTCATTTACGACCTTGTCGCCGATCTTCAGTTCGCCGGAAGAAATATCCTCCAGTCCTGCTATCATACGAAGGGTGGTAGACTTACCGCATCCGGAAGGTCCTACGAAGATGATGAACTCCTGATCCGCTATCTCCAGGTTGAAATCTTTAACAGCCTCGAAGCCGTTGGGATATACCTTGCAGATGTTTTTTAAAGATAAACTTGCCATGCTTGTAAACTCCTTTCGCGTTCACATAAGATTCTGTTCTTTAGTTTTAACAGCGTGAAGCCGCCATATAACTTATACCTAAGTATAACGGAAAACCTTCAATTGCACCATGCCACAATTCCACAAAGATTTTCCGCCATATTGTTAGAATTGCTTATAAACTTTATTTTTTCCCAAAACGACCGACACTTTGCCTAAAAGCTTCCGAATTTCTTCGGCATAATGTACAAGTGCGCATCGGAGCTGCCCTTCTAAAAAAGCTTTTCCATTGCGGTCACCCTGATTCCGGAATACTCCATCTCCGGCTTCACCTGGCGGAAGCCCTGCTTTCTGTAGAAGTTCACGGCATAAGGAGACGCCTGCAGAAACATGCCCCGCTCCCCCGCCTCCGTCTTCAGGTAATCGCACAGCTTCCCGAGAATAGCGCTGCCTACTCCCATATGATGATACCGCTCGTCCACAAAAAGCAGCGACAGATAATTCCCGCTGCGCAGCGAACCCGCGCCAATGACCTCCCCGTCGGCCAGGGCAACCATCATCTGATATTCCCCTCTTAAAAAGGAGGCATACAAATCGTCATCGGTGATAAAATCAAAAAAGCTTTTAATGCCCTCCCGAGAATAATCGTTTCCCTCATATTTTAGAAAGGTCCTCCAAATCATCTTCATTGCAGGCGACCACTCGTTTTTGTGCGCCCATCTTATCTCAAAAAACGTCCTCCTTGGTCTGATATCCATCACTTCTGCCGCTCCGTCCGGCTCAGGACAGTCTTCTCAAGCCATTCATAAATATCCTGCATTACCTCGGCGCGGTTGGTTTCGTTCATCAGCTCATGCCTGCCGCCCTCGTACAGCTTGATCCTGATATCCTCCATCCCTGCCCTGCGCAGGGAATCATATGCTTTTTTCACGCCCTTCCCGTAACCGCCCACCGGGTCGGC
>ERZ808051.926-NODE-926-length-24031-cov-7.266344_pt1 | contig 24031 bp, 24 predicted proteins | sample MGYA00380199_ERZ808051 | MGnify/ENA primary metagenome ERZ808051 (study PRJEB31490, sample SAMN06133391) | mouse gut metagenome | isolation source: J11 | host: mice | place: China: Chengdu | collected 2015-05 ...
TAGCTTGAGGGTTTTCATATGCTTAGTATGGCAAGATTAATTTTAGCTTACAACCCTTTAACGACTTCTTACGACAGTGTGTGTCGCCTTATATCCACCCCCCTGAAGTGGGTGATTTTACGGCGACTGGTGATAAAAAATGCAAATAAAAACCTTAGCCCAAATTTTGGCAGAAAATAAGAAGGGCGATAAAAAGCCCTCTCAAAGTCAGTCGAAATCTGGGCAGGCTAAAGCCAGCAATAAACCTAAAAAACAAACAGCACCACGGGCACAGACCTCCTCTGCCCGTGGTTTTGCTGTGTCTAAATCAGAAGATCAAGATTCTAGTACCAAATCTTCTAAGGCCTCCTACCCCAAACGCCGCTATGTTAAAAAATCAAATATAGAGCACAGCGCTACGGACTTTGATGCTTATCTAGAAGACAGCCCTAAAGCCACCTCCTTATCAGAGAGCTCCGAAAACGAGAAAGCCTCCAGACCCAAAAAGCGGAAGAAAAAAAGCTTCCACCCCGCCTCTCCTTATCGGCCCAAAACTGAACTGGCTGAACCGATTAAAGAAGTCGATCCCAATAGTATTAAAAGCTTATTGGCACAGGTCAAAGCTGAATCTGAGCTGCAAGAACAAGCGGATACGTTCTCAACAGATACGTCACCGGCCCATTCAAATCAGTCCAATAACCCAGCAGAAACCGAAAGCTCAGGTATAGACAATCTGCCGGTAGCCCTTAAGGCTTATCTTAAAACGCCCGAACAGCGCCAAGCTGAAATTGAGGCCATCAAAGCCAACAGCCGTCTACGTTGGTTAGCCTTCTATTATTTATCCCGGCGTGAACACTCTGCTGGAGAGCTGCGTCAAAAGCTGCTAGATAAAGAGCAAGATCCTGAGAAAATTGAAGAACTATTACAAGAGTTTCAAGACAAAGGCTATCAAAGCGACCATCGAACTGCGCTCATGCTAATTCGTGAAGGTATCCGCAAAGGCCGTGGCCGCTTGCGAATAAAGAATGATTTTTATAAGCGAAAAGTCGAAGTACCGGCCAATATTGATGAGCTAATCGATATGGCAATGGAGGACAACGAAGAGTTCGTCGATGTGTTGTCTGACAACGACCTAGTGGAAGGCGTAGATTGGCTACGCTTGGCCGTTGAAGCGCGGGTAAAAAAATATGGGGATGAAATTCCCACGGATCAAAAGATAAAAGCCCGCCAGCTGAGATTCTTACAATATCGTGGTTTTAAGCCAGATATTTGCTTTCAAGCCATTACTCATAATTTAGAGACTCTAGAAGATCGCTTTTAGAGTTCGACTTTTAGCTAAATTCAGCTTCTAATTAAGTTCGGTTTCTAGCCAATAATGGTCAGCTTAAACCTTAAACCCACTTTTCTAAACCAAGAAGCTCTAAGCCATCCCGTTTCGGCTCACCATTATTGCCATCTTCTGGAAACGGCATACGCTCGCCATTTAACTGATAACCTCGGCGCTGATAATAAGCCAAAAGCTCCGGACGCTGACTTAAGATGCTCATCGTGAGGCGAGTTTTATTATCGCTGTCATCTGCTTTTAGATGGCGACCTGCAAAGGTCTCTGCCGCTTGTAAAATCTGATTACCTACGCCCAATCCTTGCAAGCTAGGATGCACCGCAAACATACCAATATAGGCTGTTTTTTGTTCTGCTTTAATATCCACAGCAATACAGCCTAAAATTTTGCCCGTCTCCTTACCTGCCTCAACTTCAGGGAAAACAAATAGGTAATGGCGTGGGGCTTTAATTACTGTCTCAATTTCCTGAGCTGTGGTACGAATACCACCGATTAAATGAGCCTCATTGGTCCAGCCCACATCCTCCCGATAGCATTGATTCAATAAGCTAAGCAAGGAAGCCACATCTTCTATAGTGGCTTGACGCAAAAAAACATCAGGTTTGGACATAGTGGTATACTCCACGGATTCGAGGTCAAAAGCATTAGCTTATTAAACCAAAAATCAAGACGGTTAGTAAACCTCTTCTTCTCTCTGATACCTTAAATCTTAAACCCTTGCTAAGTCGTACGGGTATAATATATTTCAATTCTTCTATTTTTTTGAGTTTTTTATGACATCAGCCCCCTCTCTAGCTCCCATCAGTCCTGAACAAATCTCCCAACTGACCGACTCTAGCCAGTGGGGTCAGCCTTCCCCTGCTCCTATTTTAAGCGCACGCTTTAAGCAGTCTGCTGCAGACTTTCAGGTCGATGAGTTGTTGGAAGTTGAGCTCTCTGGTGAAGGGGAACACTTGTGGTTATTGATTAAAAAAACTGGTATGAACACCAGCTTCGTGGCCGACCAACTGGCCAAATGGGCCAAAATACCCAGCCGTGATGTCGGTTACTCAGGGCTAAAAGACCGTCAGGCAGTAACGACACAGTGGTTTAGTTTGCGTATCCCAAAAAGCGAATTACCTAGCACTAGCTTTGATGAGTTTATGATGGCTAACCTAAGCTCTGAGCTTGAGTCAGTGCAAGTGCTTGAGCAGGCTTGGCACAGTAAAAAACTCAACCGCGGTACCCATAAGGCCAACCACTTTAAGATTCATTTACGCGATATCCAGGTTGGTGATGATACTAATATCGATACCACAAAAATTGATGCTGCCTTAAATATTATGGCCACAAATGGCGTGCCCAATTACTTTGGCGAGCAGCGCTTTGGCCGACAAGGCAACAATATTGCCAGTGCTTTAGAGTGGTTTGAACAAGGCACAATAAATGGCCGAAAACCGCATCCCAAGAAGAGCCGTGACCTGCAGTCACTATTATTGTCTTCGGCTCGCAGTGCCATTTTTAACCAAATTCTCTCAGCCCGAGTTGAGCAAGGCAATTGGGATAAAGCGCTTGAAGGGGATGTGTTTAATTTAAATGGCTCAGGATCAGTGTTTACCGTTGAGCAAATAGATCAGGAAATACAGGACCGGCTTGCAAGCGGTGACATTCACCCCACTGCGCCTTTATGGGGTATTAAAAACGATAAGGTTGACGCTGCTGCCAAAGCTTTAGAACAGCAGGTAGTGGAACAAAATCCTATCTTACAAAGACTGGCTCAGGGATTAGAGAAAAAAGAGCTAAAAACCATGCGCCGAGCCACTCGTTTGCCAGTAAGCAACTTAAGCTGGTCTTGGCCGGATGAGCAAAGCTTGCTGCTGCAATTTACTTTACCTACTGGCACCTTTGCCACTAGCGTGTTATCAGCACTGGTAGCTGATCTGAGTTAACCTGCGTTCAGTAAATCTTCAATAACCAGACTCTGACCTTCGGCTAAGCTGGGTACATCGCCAAGCTTACGCCAAGGCATGCTGGTGCCATGGAAGTCACTACCGGTCGAGACTTGTAGACCATGTTCGGCAATACTGCGATCAACCATGCGGCGAGTACTGAGTGGCTCATCATTATTAGGCAGCTCGCAACCATCACCACCAAATTGAGCAAACTCAGCAATCAATTTGCGCACTCGGGTAGCCGATAAATTGTAACGCGTTGGGTGTGCCAATACTGCTTTGCCACCGCAGCGATGAATTAGGCTAATTGTATCTTCCATACTTAACGTTTCAATCGGTACGTAAGCGGCTTTATTATCGGCTAAATACTTATCAAATGCCTTTTGCATGGTAGGCACAATCTCTTGCTCTAATAAGACTTTGGCAATATGCGCGCGCCCAACAGCGTCAGCATTGCCGTCCGCTTTTGCTAAAACTGCTTGCCACATTTCATCGAAGTCATGACCGGTCAGCTCCGCCATTTTTTCCACAATCATTCGGCCTCGATTGCCGCGACTGGTTTGAATATGAGTCAAAGTATCATTCATTTCTTCAAAATCAGTAAAGCCTAGGCCTAGCACATGAATCACTTTGTCTTTGGCTTTATTTTTGCCATAACCCCCAGTAAGCGTGTGTTGACAGCTAATCTCCACCCCATTAATGAGAGTAATACCGAGCTCATCAGCCACGACCTTAGCTTCTGGAATACCGGCTAAGGTATCGTGGTCGGTTAACGCAAAGATATCGATGTTGGCGGCGTGTGCTTTGTGCAGTAGTTCAGTAGGCGTATTGCTGCCATCAGAGCAGGTGCTGTGGCTGTGTAAATCGATGCGTTTGTAAGCAAGGTCTTCAGAAGATAGTTGTGGCGTTGAGCTGTGTGGCATATTTTTTGGTCTTTATAATAAAAAAGGAAGTACGGCTAATATTGTAACGGTTATTGCTTACTATTTGTCGATATATTTCCAGACATTTTTTAGCTAACTTTTACAGTTATAAGCAGATTAAGCTACTGACTAAACGACTTTTGTTCGGCATCGCCTTAGCAGTATCACCTTAAAATTAAAGCGTGGTTATAGCGCCAATGCTTTTTTTTATGGGGAATGGCGTGTAAACTATCGCCACAAGTTATCTCACCTATTTTGTTAATTCTTCTCTTAATTTTATTATTGTGACTTCTATGAAAGCATTGTTAGATCTTATCCCCTTACTCGCCTTTTTTTATGTGGCGAAAACCCAAGGTATTTTGGCTGGTGCTGGGGCAATCTTAATCGCCACTGTGGCAGTTGCAGTGATTCACTTAATGACGCAAAAAGGTCGCCTGACTAAGCAGCAAGTTGTGACTTTAGTTCTAACGGTCGTCTTTTGTGGTTTAACACTCCTATTCCATGACGAAATTTACTTAAAGTGGAAGTCAACGGTTATTAACGGCGTATTCGCAGTGGCTTTATTAGTCAGTGTATTGATTGGTAAGCCGCTACTTGAGATGGCCATGAAGAGTGTGTTTAGCTTGACCAAATCAGGCTGGAACAAGCTGACCTTAGCATGGGTGGGCTACTTTGTCTTAATGGCCGTACTGCAATATTACTTTGCTTTTCATACCAGTGAGCAAACTTGGATTAACTTTAAAAGCTATGGTTGGCTGCCTTTCATGTTGGTGTTTATGGTGGGTCAGTTTGTTATACTTAAAAACCACCTCCACCCAGAAATCACTGACGATAAATCTAAAAAATAACTTGGATTTTTCACAGGTTTTAGCTTAGTTTAGACAATGAATTAATATTATCAGCCACCCTTCGATACGAGGCTTACTATGCCATTATTTATGATTATCGGTCACGATGTGGCCAACTCTACTCAGTTAAGACAAGAAACCCGTCCAGCTCATATTGCTCGCCTAAAGCAGCTTGAGTCAGAAGGTCGGCTGATTATTGCAGGCCCTAACCCTATCGAGCACGGTAAAGAGGGCATGTCTGGCAGCTTAGTGGTTGCCGCTTTTGATAGCCTAGAAGCCGTACAGCAATGGGCCAGCGAAGAGCCTTACTTAAAGGCAGGGGTTTATAGCCATGTCGATATCAAGCCCTTTATCCAAGCCCTGCCTTCTGCCTAATTAGCCAACTGTCTTATTCGTATTGGAATTTATCGCCATGCCTGCTCCACAATGCTCTGCACACTCTGTTGTTGCTTCCTCTAAAATTAAGAGTAACGCTTCCATACTACGTACTGCTTTATTGGCTGTAACTTGGTCATTGTCAGCTTCATTAGCTCCTATTGCAGCCTCTGCGGCGCCCACTGTGGTGGTCAATAACCCTGAGCAACAAGTACAAGCCGAAGACCCACAAGTCGCGCCTCAGCCGGCTACTCCTTTTAATGAGATTAATCCGCAAAGTCCAAATCAACAAGAAGCAAATCCAGGCGAAACCCCAAATGCATTAGAAAACCCAGACAGTTTGGCCAGTGGCATGCAGCCAAGCGACTCTGAATTATCGGCTGCCAATCAAGAGCTGCTTAGCCGTAATGCACAGTTGCAAAGAGATGTGAATGACCTAGAAACCCGGGTTAATGTATTGATTAATGAGCGCAGTGGCCAGCTATTTATGTACGGGGCTGTGACTGTGGCTGTGTCTTTATTTCTAGGTATCTTGTTGGGCGGCTTCGTATTCAGTAGACGTGATCGCTGGTAATGAGTCATTGCCTTTTTGATTGAGACAAGTGAGTAAAACGTGAGTGAAGTAGCTAAGGTAATACCTGCCAAACTATCGTGGCGAGAAGATGAACTGGGCAACTTGGTGCCTGTCTCCGATGTGTTCGGCGATGTCTATTATTCTTTGGCCGATGGCCTGGCAGAATCACGTTATGTGTTTTTGCAACAAAACCATCTGCCTGAGCGCTTTACTGCTCTTTTTGAGCAACATCTAAAGTCTCTTGATACTGACCTTGCTACTGACGCTGATAGTAAACTTGAGGATAGCAAGTCTAATAGCGATCCCGCTTCAGCCTCAAACAGCTTTACCATTGCTGAGCTAGGCTTTGGTACTGGGTTAAATATCCTTGCCACTTGGCAATTATGGCGACAAACCAAGCAAGCTGTCTATGCCAAGCAGCCTCAACACGATACTTCTAAGTCGCAATTTGGTCCTCGCCTACACCTAATCAGCACGGAAAAGCACCCTTTAACTCTAGAAGACTTAACGCGTAGCTTGCAAAGTTGGCAAGATAATGATGCTAGCCTGATTCCGCTAATCACTCGCTTATTGGCGCTATACCCTACTTTGGTTTCAGGCTGTCACCGCCTCCATTTAGAGCCGGATGTGACCTTAGACTTGTGGCTAGGCGATGCCACTGAAAGCTTACAAAAGCTAGCGGGCGGTTATGAGGAGTCGACTCATAGTGCACAAATAGATGCTTGGTATTTAGATGGCTTTGCGCCCTCTTGTAACGAGTCACTATGGGCAGAGCAAATCTTTGCGCAGGTACAGCGCTTATCAAAGACAGAGACCACTGCCGCGACTTTTAGCTGTGCAGGTGTGGTCAAACGCGGCTTAGAAGCAGCTGGTTTTGAGATAAGAAAAGTCAAAGGCTTTAGTCGTAAGCGTGAAATGCTTACGGCGAAAAACGCAACACTCACCACTTCTGATAATGATGAGTCTTACTATCTTCCTAGCGATAAAAAACAGCCTACTAATCAAAACCAGCATACCGATCAAAAACAGCGCTATAAAAAAGTAGCCATCATTGGTGCAGGTATCTCTGGCCTTATGGCCGCTTGGTCTTTGGCTCAGCGTGGGTTACAAATTACCTTAATAGATCAGTCAGCACCTCTAGCCGGCGCTTCCGGCAACCCTAGAGCTTTATTGGCCCCAAAAATGACGCCTATTGCTCACGTAGCAGAGCATTTACACAGTATTGGCTACCTATATAGTCAGCGCCTATACCGACAGCTAGATAAGCAAAATGAGCTGCTTTATGCTTCTGATGCGACTGTCACCAATCGCCCAAGCCAAATATTTAATAACACGGGCACCCTAGATTTACTGTTAAAATCCAATGTCGATGCCTCGCAAATTGCTGAATACCCTGAGCAAATGGCGACCACATTAACAGCAGATCAAGCCCAAGACATCACAGGCTTAAAATATCAAGATTTAGAGGCAAATCTCTATCTACCTCAAGCGGGTTTAGTCAATCCCAAAGCCTTAGCTGACACGGTTTTAAATCATCCTAATATCCGCTTTCAGCAGGCTAAAGTTGCACAAATAAAGCCTTCTCAAAGCTCAACTCAATCTAATGGCACCGTACAGTTGATCTCGGAGCCAACAGTTTTGAGTGACAGCAATGATAACCCTGACAATGAGGCCACTGACTTTGATGCCGTCATTATTGCCACCGCTTTTGACAGTCAGCGCTTAGATGCCCGAATTTTTGAGTTTCGCAGAATCCGAGGTCAATTATCTTGGTTTCAGCCAACGCAAGAGCAGCTAGAAGCTCTGCCCAAGTTGCCCCTTAAATATGGTGGTTATTGTGCTGCATTTACGCCCTGTGAAAATGATGATCAGCTTAATCCTGTCTCAGTAGGTACGCCTAGCTTGTTACTGGGAGCAAGCTTTGTTCGCAATGACATGGACACCCAAACTCGCGTCTCAGAACATCAAGTCAATCATGACAAGTTAATCACGGCGCTCCCTGAGCTTGGCAATGTGCTAGCCAACACTAAGTCAGGAGATGGAGAGCCTGATTATGCAGGCTGGCAAGCCCGAGTAGGTATCCGGGCCCAAACCCCAGACTATCACCCCTTAGTTGGACAAGTGGATGAAGAGGGTTTCATTTGGACCTTAAGTGGTATGGGGTCAAAAGGCTATGCCTTCGCCCCAATATGTGCAGAAGTTATGGCCGATATGATGCTTGGCCAATACACGCCACTACCTAAGTCGCTGCTAGATAGACTATCGCCCCAGCGTAGTAGCCTGCAAAAGCCTTTGTCTAACTAGCTATCTACGCCCTCTACTTAGTACTCAACCTATTTAGCACTCAACATCGCTAAAGTTTCGCTAACCATCACCATGCCTACCACTGAAGTCACTGCCACTGCTGAGCCATAGCCGCCGCAGTGCAGGCCTCCGGTCTGAAAGTTGCCATCGGCTGATTTATTGACAATGGGCGGCTGTGTTGAATAAACACACTTTATGCCAAACTTTTCCTTGAGCTGTTTGTTAATACCATGCTCGTTGCGTAGTTTGGTTCTTAACCGTGCCAGCAAAGGATCTTGATAAGTGTCTTTTAAATCACTGACCGTAATTTGCAGAGGGTCCGTCTTGCCACCAGCACCACCAGCACAAATAAGTTTTAGCTTATTAAATCGGCAGTGTAAGGCAATGGCCAATTTCGCTGACATATCATCCGTACAATCCAATACGATTGTCGCCTCACCTTGCTGCAGTTTTTGTTTCGCTTGTTCTCGGCTAGGCAATAGTTGAGCCACATTCTCTGGGGTCAAAAAGTCATCAACTAAGGTCAGCTCAAGCCTAGGGTTAATTTGATGTGCCCGCTCTGCCATCTCCTCAATTTTACTTTTACCAAAGCTGCTGTCGAGTGCTGGCAGTTGTCGATTGACATTAGAAGCCACCAACACATCCATATCAATCAAGGTCATTTTACCAATGGCGGTACGTGCCAGCCCTTCAGCGACCCAAGTTCCAACACCGCCCACCCCTATTACAATCACATGGGCCTTCTCAAAGTTAGTGAAACTGGGTTGGCCATACAGAGTCTGTGTGCCTTTAAAGCGTCGGTCGTATTGGCTGTTATCTAAGGTTGAAGATGAGGTCATAAAGTACCTTATTTTCTGTAAAGTGAGTGGTTAAAGGATAGAGAAATAATAGGGTTTTTATATTATATAGCAAAAGTGATATAACACACGTTATCCAGGATAAGGCCAGTCCACTCTTAACGCCTCACAACTGTTTTGCCATAGCTGCTTGGCCAAGCTCGCCTCATCAACCTCAAGCAGCTCACTTAGACCCTCAAGCACAAACCCTAAGTTGCCTGGAACATTTCGTGTCGGCTCATCTCCTTGCTGACAACATACTGGCGTCATGTCTGGACAATCCGTCTCTAACACCAAGCACTGTAATCCATAAGTATCTACAGCTGCGACTATAGCACGGTGTAGTTTTTTGGCATTGGTATTGGTAATTTGACCGGTAACACCCAGCTTAAACCCCAGTTTCACAAACGCTTTAGCCTCTTGCTCACCGCCACTGAAGCTATGGGCAATACCACCCAGCTTATTGGCGTTATAGTTGTGTTTTTTTAGTAAGGCCAGGCATTCAGCGTGGGCTTTGCGTATGTGTAACAGCACCGGTAACTGATGCTCAACCGCCAAGTCTAATTGCGCTTCAAAAAAACGTTTTTGCTTCGCCACAGACTGCTCAGTCTTTAAGTCATCAGTAAAAGTATCTAGCCCAATCTCACCCACAGCCACATTAGGCTGAGTTTGTAAAAACTGTGCCAGCTGTTCTAAATCTGCCTCAGTGTGCTCAGAGATATAAGCAGGGTGCAGTCCCGAAGCCAGATAAACCTTTGGCACTGCTACCCCACTTACTGCTTGCTCAGTTAATTGCTGCTGCGTCTGTAGCATACGATCAAAGTACTTTGCGTAATATCCTATTAACAGCAAGTGACGCACCCCAGAGTCATAAGCTGACGTGGCCAGCTCAATCCTGTCTTCATCAAAAACAAAATCATCAAAATGGGTGTGAGTGTCTATTAAAGGATAATTAGGGGGCAAAGGATAATTAGGGCGAGTTTCAAATTGCTGATTATTTTGACTGTGTGTCATAGTGGCTCGTTGTGACCTCAAGTTATAATATTTGGTTAATTCGGAGCTGATGAATCAATATTAGGGTTGTTAGTTGTCGGCTCAGCATCGCTCTTGAGTGAGTCTTTCCTCTCTGCATCAAGAGGCAAATCAGGGGGTATCTTCTGTTTAACCTGACGGCTGCTGCGTCTAGGAATAAGCAGTAAAGCTAAGCCCACCGCTCCCAATTTCAAGACCTTTGAATAACGCATACCTTCTCCTATTTTGACCTGCTTAAATTATCAACTCCTTTTGAGTCTCTGTCTTTAAGCAAGGGTTTTTAGTCACTTCTGCCTGTAACAGTAGCCTATGAGCCGGTTATATCTCAATTTATATTACATATAGAAATAAAATAACAACACATAACACCAGTCAAAAAAGACGCTAGGTTATAATACTGCCTTAATTCAGTACTGGCCGTACTGGGTGTAAATTCACTTAAAAAAGGCTTTTATAGCAAAAGCTGCCTCAAAAATAAGCAACTCTAAGCAATTCACAGTCAAACAAAGTCAGTAAGACGGCTCGTTTATTTAAGGCATTCTTTTAATTTAAGGCAATAACTATGACCCCTGATAACAATAATGACACCACCCTATTTAACTGGGAAGAAGCCAAAGCAACTTTGACCAAATTTATGCCTCTAATGGTAGAAGACCAAATTCATACTGCTCAATCAGATATCGTCAATCCACTGCCTGAAGATAAAAGGCAAGCCCTCATGGATATACCGTTCCAAGAAGGCCCAAGATCAGCAGATGAGGTTATGCATGAGTTAAATGACTTTGTGTATCAGCATCGTACCAAACAAAGCCACCCTAGATTTTTCTCATTCATACCTCTAGCGCTCTCCCCCATATCTGTGGTTGGGGAAGCCATCAACTCTTTTTACTCGCCTTACGGTGGCAGTCATACTTTAAGTGAAGGCATGGCGGTCGCTGAGAAAAAACTGATGAACTGGATGGGAGAGCAAATTGGTTATCCGGTCAAAGAACTAGGAGGCTTATTTGTCTCCGGTGGCTCAATGGCCAACCTAACCGCTTCTATTGTGGCGCGAGACGAAAAATTAAAGGAAGATGAGTTAGTCAAAGGCACGGTGTATGTCTCCGATCAAACCCACTCTTCTGTGGCCAAAGGTATCCGTATTATGGGTATCCCTAGAGCCAATATCCGTAAAGTAAAGACCAATGATGCGTTCCAAATGATTACAGAAGATTTAGAGAAACAAATCGAGCAAGACAAAGCGGATGGCTTTATTCCTTTTTTAATTGTTGGCTCTTGTGGGACTACCAATACCGGCTCAATCGACCCCTTACATCAGCTGGCCGATATCAGTGAGGCTCATGATATGTGGCTGCACATCGATGGCGCCTATGGGGCAAGTGCTATTTTATCCTCACACCGTCACTTATTAGATGGCGTGGAGCGCAGTGATTCTATCAGTTGGGATGGTCACAAATGGCTGTTTCAAACCTATGGCTGTGCGGTCGTTATCTGTAAAGACCGTCAAGCCATGTCTCGCACATTTAGTGAAAACCCTGAGTACTTAACTGACATTCAGTCGGACGATTCCAACATTAACTTTTGGGATATGGGTATTGAACTGACCGCACCAGCAAGAGGCATGCGTCTGTGGTATACCTTACAAAGAGTCGGCTTAAAAGAGATGCGAAATGCCATCGATAAAGGCTTTGAAAATGCGCAACACTTCGAAGACTTGTTTCGCCAGCAGCCCTACTTTGAAATTGTCTCGCCAGCCCAGTTAAGCATCGTCAATGTCCGTTTTAATGACGGCAAACACACAGAGCAAGAGCTCAATCAGATTAATAAACAGCTGTCTGAAATGTCGACCCAAAGAAACAATGCCATTTACTACACGACTATGCTACACAATAAAACGGTATTAAGATTCTGCTGTATGCATCCCTTGTTGACTCTACAAGATGTGCAACAAGTGGTTGATCAAATTAATGAGGACTTAGCCTCTTTGGGCTTAATTGAGCCATAACCTCCTGTTTTGAACATCGCCCATTACACAGGCTTAACTGATGCACCGTAAACAAGAAACCCCACTATATGTGGGGTTTCGTCTTAATTCTTTACAGTAATATCTGAGGTGAATCCTAGAACGGGATATCGTCATCTTTAGGCGTATCTGTCATGCCACCCGCTGGAATAGTGGTTTGGTTATTAAATGCAGGAGTCTGCTGTGGTTGTTGTGGCTGCGGTGCAGCAGGTGCTTGAGGTGCGAAAGTATTTTGGTTATTGCCTGCACCTTGTGCTGCATTACCACCTTGTTGAAACCCTTGGTTGCCATAACCTTGCTGGCCACCTGGATTCTGGGCTCCAAATCCACTTGCTGCAGCGCCAGTATTATTTGTCTGACCTTGACCTTGGCCCCATTGGTTCTGCTGTTGACCACCACCAAAGTTACCAGCGCCACCGCCCATACCGGTATCTGAACCACCGCCTAGCATCTGCATTTGGTCAGCACGGATTTCAGTGGTATAACGGTCTTGACCATTTTGGTCTTGCCATTTACGAGTACGCAGGCTGCCTTCAATATACACTTGGCTGCCTTTACGCAAATACTGAGCCGCGATTTCACCCAGACGGTTAAATAATGAAACACGGTGCCACTCTGTCGCTTCGCGTTTTTCGCCTGTTTGTTTATCGGTCCACTGTTCAGAAGTAGCTACTGAAATATTGGTGACACTGCCACCATTACTAAACTGTCGACTTTCAGGGTCATTGCCTAATCGACCCACAATAATTACTTTATTGACACCACGCATAAGGCTTCCTTTTTATATATTTGTTTAATAATTTATTAATTAATGATTAATAAAAGCTATCTATAACTAACTTTATAGCACATGTCGCCACTGTACCGAAATTTTTATTAAATATCTAGCTTAGTTTCGGTTAGTTGCGACAGTAATTGTCGTGAATTATCGGTAAGTTTTTGTTTATCCAGCTTTAAATAAGCCACGCCATCTTTTGGCATAACCACCACTTCATCTACCCCATCCGTCTCCATAACCTGCTGTGACCAAGCCGATATATCAGCCTGTTTTGGAATGGCCATGGTGGTACTGGTTAAGTAAGGGGGCTGCGAAATAGGGAAAGTCAGTAACAGGGCCACAGCCATAATACCGCCCAAGATTGCCCAAGCAGTGAGGTTACCTTGCGACAATAACACCCCTCCTAGTGCACCCCCAAAAAACGCACCCAAAAACTGACTCGATGAGTTTATGCCCATCGCTGTGGCTTTATTCGCAACAGGTGCTTTTTTAGAAATCCAAGAGGGAATGGTGGCTTCTAACAAGTTAAAACCAATGAAATACAGCCCCAACCCTACAATTAATCCAATGCTAAATTGACTCCCCACTGCCAAACTAAGCAGTGCGACCACCATCAAGGCAACGGCTGATAAAAACACTTGACGCATTTTTCGCTTCTTTTCCGCAATAATAATAAACGGAATCGCAATGGCGAAGCCGACAAACAGTAACGGCAAATATACCAAGCCTTGCTGTCTGACAGACAAGCCCAGTATATCTCCCAACTGATGTGGCACAATGACAAAGATAGCGGTCATGGTTAAATGTAGGGCAAAGATACTGACATGTAAGCGGTTTAAATCCCCAATTCGCAGTACTTCTTTTAGCTGCTCACCTATCGATTGATTGGCTAGGTTGTGCTTAAGTACGCGCAGTGGCGTAGGGACAATCAGCAATAGCACCATGGCCAATACTGCAAATACTGCAGTCAACCAAAATAACCCAGAGATACCTAGACTCGCTACCATCATAGGCCCGATAGCAAAGGACAACATAATCGAGGTGGCAATGGTTAAGCCCATAGTGGCCATAGCCTTAGTTCGTACTTGTTCTCGCGTTACATCCGCCAATAAGGCCATAAGCACCGCAGATACAGCACCACTCCCTGCCAGCGCCCGGCCAATAATCACTTGATAAATATCTGTGGCAGTGGCTGCGACGATACCCCCAAGCGCAAATAACAGCAGCCCAAAAAATATCATAGGCTTGCGTGGGAATTTATCCGCAGCCATGCTCATTGGAATTTGAAATATGGCCTGGCCGAGCCCGTAAATACCCACTGCCAAACCAATCAAAAATGGCGTGGCATGCGTATAGTTTATACCATAAACCGAAAAGACCGGCACTATCATAAATAGGCCGATCATACGCAGTGCAAAGATACCACCCACACCGGCAATGGCTCGCTTCTCGATGCTATTCATATCGCTCCCACATTCGCTACATCTATTTTAGAGTCTTACCTAATTCAATGCGCCATTATAATGGATTAACCAAAACTATGGGCGGTAACCTCAAGCTAAAAATTTATTGTGACCTTTTCTATAGCTTTTGGCGTGTCAACTGTCGGTCTAAGCCTAAATTTTTAATGACTCAACTCGCTTTATGATCTTCGGTATGGTTGCACTCACAGCTTACTTATTATCAGTTATTGCCCTTGAATTATTGCCAAATCAGACCCACTAATAGGCTAACCAACTTATACATATATTAAACTCACCTCTAATTTAACTTAGCAATAAACTCAGTTATGCTTTAGGGCAAAGCTGGCTATTTATCTGCCTTCTACAGCAAGCTAATTAACTGCTTTCCACCTTCTAAACTGAATCGACCTAATAGCTGAATAATTTAATAAAAAAGGTTCTATATGGCACACGAACACATTAAGATTCGCGGCGCGCGCACCCATAACTTAAAAAACATTGATATTGATATTCCTCGTGATAAATTCGTCGTCATCACTGGTTTATCAGGCTCTGGTAAGTCTTCACTGGCTTTCGATACCTTATACGCAGAAGGCCAACGCCGTTATGTAGAAAGCTTATCAGCGTATGCCCGTCAGTTCTTATCGCAGATGGACAAGCCCGAAGTCGATAGCATCGAAGGCCTGTCACCTGCTATTGCCATTGAGCAAAAATCCACCAACCACAACCCACGCTCAACAGTGGGCACCATTACCGAAATTTATGACTACCTGCGTCTGCTGTATGCGCGCGTCGGTACGCCATTTTGTCCGGTGCATAATGAGCCAATGGTCGCCCAGACCATTACTGAAATGGTCGATGAAATCATGGCTCTACCAGAAGGCACTAAGCTGATGATTTTGGCGCCTGTAATTCGTGACCGTAAAGGCGAGCACGTGGTCTTACTTGAGCAATTGGTCGGTCAAGGCTTTGTGCGCGTCCGTGTTGACGGTCATGTCTATGATATGGACGAGTTACCTGCGCTTGAGAAGAATAAAAAGCACACGATTGAAGTCGTCGTTGACCGTTTTAAAGTCCGTGATGACTTAGGTAACCGTGTTGCCGAAAGTTTAGAGACTGCTCTGCGCTTAGGTAGCGACTTGGCTATCCTGCATTATATGGATGGTAACCCAAATCCTGATGCTTCAAACCAAGACAGTGATGATCAAATTTTATCAGCCAAGCACTCCTGCCCTGTGTGTGATCGCGCGGTATCAGAACTAGAACCTCGTCTGTTTAGTTTTAACAACCCGTACGGCGCTTGTCCTGCCTGTGATGGTTTGGGTAAACGTCAGTATTTCTCTGCTGAAAAGCTGGTGACTAACTCTGAGAAGTCCCTGAACCAAGGCGCCATTAATGGTTGGGACAAACGCCATGCGTATTACTTTGGATTATTAAGCACCGTTGCCAATCACTATAAAATTGATATGGACACCCCTTGGCAAGAGCTTGATAAAAAATATCGTGACATTATTTTAAATGGCTCGGGTAAAGAGAAAATCGAATTTAACTTTACCGATGAGCGGGGTCGTAAAACCAAAAAGACCACCCCATTTGAAGGTGTGTTACCGTATCTTGAGCGCCGTTATGCGAAGACGCAAAGTAACTTTGTGCGTGACGAGCTTGCCAAATACCTAGCCGATACCACCTGTAACGTGTGTGATGGCGCACGTCTAAACGAGATTGCGCGTAACGTACGTGTTGACGGTCAAGGCATTGCTGATATCGTGCAGATGTCGATTGGTGATGCCGCCGACTACTATAAAGACCTACAAATGAGCGGCTCAAAAGGTGAGATTAGCGAAAAAATCTTTAAAGAGATTAATGAGCGCTTAAACTTCCTTGTGAGCGTCGGTCTTGATTATCTAAACCTTGCCCGCTCTGCCGAGACACTATCGGGCGGTGAGGCGCAGCGTATTCGTCTGGCCAGCCAAATCGGTGCCGGTCTAATGGGCGTAATGTACGTGCTTGATGAGCCGTCCATTGGTTTGCATCAGCGTGATAATGACCGCCTACTGCAGACCCTAACTCGCCTACGCGACTTGGGTAATACGGTATTGGTGGTTGAGCATGATGAAGATGCGATTCGCCAAGCTGACCACGTGATTGATATCGGTGTCGGTGCTGGTGTGCATGGTGGTCATGTGATTGCGCAAGGCACGATGCAAGAAATCATGGATGTCGAAGAGTCGTTAACCGGTCAATATCTGTCGGGTAAAAAAGAAATTGCTATTCCAAAAGTGCGTCACAAAGCCAAAAACATTGACCTAAACAATCCACCAAAAAAGGCAAGTATCCTGCCCATGGGTAAGGCCAAAGCAGCGGCGGCAGCAAAAGCTGAGAAAAATGCCAAGCCGAAAGCCAAAAAGATTGTGCCAATGCAAATTGAGCTTAAAGGCGCCAATGGTAACAACTTAAAAGATGTCGATTTAACCATTCCAATCGGTACCTTTACTTGTATCACTGGGGTATCAGGCTCGGGTAAATCAACCTTGATTAACCGTACCTTGATGCCATTAGCCGCTACTCAGTTGAATAATGCGTCGACTTTAGTTCCAGATAAGTTTGAGAGTATTACTGGGCTTGAGTATCTGGATAAGATGGTTGATATTGACCAAAGCCCGATTGGCCGTACACCGCGCTCTAACCCAGCGACGTATACTGGTGTGTTTACGCCAATTCGTGACCTGTTTTCACAGACGCAAGAAGCCAAGGCTCGTGGTTATAAAGCCGGTCGCTTTAGCTTTAACGTCAAAGGCGGACGCTGTGAGACTTGTCAGGGTGATGGCTTAATTAAAGTTGAAATGCACTTCTTACCAGATATGTATGTGCCGTGTGACAGCTGTCATGGTAAGCGCTACAACCGTGAGACGCTTGAGATTCATTACAAAGGCAAGAGTATCGCCGAAGTACTCAACATGACGGTTGAAGATGCGACTGAATTCTTCTCAGCCATTCCACCGATTCATCGTCGCTTGCAAGCACTGATGGATGTAGGCTTAAGCTACATTCGCTTGGGTCAATCTGCACCGACGTTATCGGGCGGTGAAGCCCAACGTGTCAAGCTGGCGCGTGAGCTTGCTAAGCGTGATACCGGTCAGACGCTGTATATCTTGGATGAGCCAACCACTGGTCTGCATTTCCACGATATTTATAAGCTACTCAACATCCTGCATACCTTACGTGATAAGGGCAACACCATTGTGGTGATTGAGCATAACTTGGATGTAATTAAGACCGCGGACTGGATTGTGGACTTAGGTCCTGAAGGTGGTAAAAACGGTGGCATGATTATCGCTGAAGGTACGCCAGAGGAAGTAGCAAATGCCAAAGAGTCGTTCACTGGTCAGTTTTTAAAGCCTATGCTTGAGAGAGCGTCGTAAATTGTTTTTGAGTTTTTAAATTAGAAGAAGGCCGTCCTTGTGGGAGGGCCTTTTTTGTGGGTTAGAAAACTGCTTTATTCGTGTTAGATTATTGTGATGTCTAATAATAAATATGAGGTAACCATGCCATCCAAACCAACCACTAAAATATTCGATGTCATTATCATCGGCGGTGGTCAAGCCGGATTAGCGGTTGGCTACTATCTAAGACGTGCCAGCCGAAAACAAACCCTCGACTTTATTATCTTAGACAATCAACCCAAAAGCGGTGGCGCATGGCAACATTTTTGGCCGTCATTACGCCTGTTCTCGCCAGCCTCAGTCAGCTCACTACCGGGCAGAATGATGAGCTCTGCTCAAGACGATAGCAGCCCCTATCTAGAGGACGTAATAAACTACTTTGATAACTATGAGAAGCATTATAAGCTGCCTATCTACCGCCCCTTTGAAGTGCAAAGCGTAGAACGAGACGAAGAAAATGACTGCTTACGGGTGAGCGATGGCAAGTTTACGTGGCTTGCTCGAGCGGTCGTTAGCGCCACCGGTATTTGGAGCAATCCTTATATTCCAGAGATTGAAGGACTGCAAGCTTTCCAAGGCGAACAGACCCACTCCGCGCATTATGCCGGTCCAGATTCGTATAAAGACAAACGAGTCTTGGTGGTCGGTGCGGGTAATTCTGGTGCGCAAATCTTCGCAGAATTAGTGCAAGTCACCGATGCCAGTTGGGTGACACGCACACCGCCACAGTTTTTGCCCGATGATGTTGACGGTCGCGTCTTATTTGAAAGAGCCACAAAGCGTGTCAAAAACGATGGCAATGTCGATTCTCAAGATGAAGATAATGAGAAGGAAGCACCCAAAGGCGATATCGTGATGATGCCGCCCGTTAAAGCAGCACGAGATAAAGGCTTGCTCACCACTCAGCCTATGTTTGAACATTTGACGGAACAAGGTGTGGTTTGGCCAAATGGGTCAGAGGAATCAGTTGATGCTATTATTTGGTGTACTGGCTTTAATCCTGAGCTTGAGCATTTGGCGCCATTAGATGTAATTGAAGAGGATGGCAAAGTATTGACCGAACAAGGTCAATCGGTAAAAGAGCCTCGCTTATGGTTATTTGGCTATGGCGACTGGGTTAGCCCTGCTTCAGCAACTATTATCGGTGCTGGGCGCAGTGCTAGAGAAAACGTGCCGGCTTTGATTGAGTTTTTACAGGAAGATTCATAGTTGGTCTGGTGACTTTAATTTTTAACAAGCCAATATTTAAATAAACTCTCGCCTAACATCCATAATCCGCGCCTCAACCACACGCTGAATCTTGTCCTCAATCTGATTAAATTCAGATTCAATCTCACGCTTATTTAGTCCCACCACCACAAAGGTCCATTCGCTGGCATCATGGCGATTACGCTCACCACTTTCACACACTGCCACCGCAGGATTGCGCCCAAAGCGTTCATGCAATCCGCCCATCCGCATCCGCTTTTCTTTTAGCGAACTACAGCCGGGCAGTGAAAAGGTTAGGGTTAAAATTCCGATTGGCATATGAAATCAAACTCCAATGCAATGTTGAATCAGATATTAAGCACCGACACCTTTTGGATTTGGACCATATTTATTGGTACCTGATTCACTATCTAGACAGCAAAAAACCAATAACACAATAGGCCCGATATAAGGAATAAAGCCAATCAATATCCACCAGCCACTTTTGCCTATATCATGCAAACGTCGAATAGTCACTGCCCATGTTGGTATTACAAGGCTTATCAAAGTAACCATAAGGATCACAGCTAATATGCTAAGTGGCAACCTCATTAAAGCGTCTGAATCAAAACTCTCCTTTATTACAGCAAAAAAAGCAATAAATATTACCAATACAATATAAACTGCCAAGACAATCAGCCCGGAAAATAGGTTAAACATCCAATATTCTTTACGTCTTGCTCGACCATCAAATTTCGCATATTTATTTTTAATTACATCAAGAAACCAGTCCATAGCAAAAACCTATTTTTATCAACTCAAACCACGAGACATTCATATAAAACACCTCAAAAAATACCGTTTTATTAACTGTTAAATTTAGTATAGCTAATATGAATCATTTTTTGTAGAAGCTATTGACCATAATATTGGGTGATTAATCATCTATTTGTTGTTTAAAATGCCTGAATAGAGTTAGTGTTGCGGGCCTATAGTCATTATTAGTCACTATTAAATTGTAAAAGTTAGTTAATAGACACCCCAAAAACGTTGTAAAAACAAGCACCATCCTCATCTATAATTTGTGTAAAACAAGCACGCATTATTTTAAAACAACCAGAAAACCAAATAAGAGATAAGGGCAACCATGTCATTACTAGAAGATTTTAACTGGCGTCACGCGGTAAAAGCATTTGATCCAACCAAAAAAGTCAGCCAAGAAAACATCGATAAAATTATTGAAGCGGCCAGATTGGCACCAACTTCGTCAGGGCTACAGCCATTTAGACTGTTGGTCGTAGAAAGCCAAGAAGTTAAAGACAAATTGGTTGAGGGCGCATTGAACCCTGACTGCATGACAGAGTGCTCGCACGTGCTTATCTTTGCTGGCTGGAAAGATTACAGCGACCAAAAAGTAGATGATGTCTATGACATGACTACCGAAAAGCGTGGTCTGCCACAAGGCCGCTTTAGTAGCTATACCGATAAGCTAAAAGAGATTTTCAATAACCAAAGCACCCAACAAAACTTTGAGCATATCGCTCGTCAAGCTTACATTGCAATGGGCTTTGCTTTGGCTCAAGCCGCTGAATTACGAGTAGACAGCTGCCCTGCGGAAGGCTTTAGCACAGACTTGGTCGATGAAGTATTAGAGCTAGACAAACAAGGGCTTAAGAGCATCGCCTTAATCTATGTCGGCGTGGCTGACCCAGAGCGCGACTGGATTGCACCTATGGCTAAAGTTCGTAACGCTACCGAAGAGTTTGTGATTAAATACTAAGTTTTTGACGCCATAGATAGCTTATTAGTCTATAGATTTGAGTTAACAAAGGTCATTCTTTCGAGAATGGCCTTTTTGTTTTACACCCCTACTCCGTTAAAATAAAGCACAAACTTTTCATCAATAAATAAAACCTTAAAGCAGACAGATGCGGTAAAATGCAGGCTTGCTTAAATAGCGTAACGCTTTATTATCACATTTAAATATTCTCGTCTTTAATCACTATCTAGAAAGGAATGTCGATGACGGCACCCAATTCACCGCGACCTTCACAACAAGAGTCGTCGCCTTCTGTACAATCCAATACAGACTTAACCGCTAAAGACAGCCCAAAAAACCTAGCCGCCGTTTATGTCAAAGGCATGGCCATGGGTGCGGCAGACATCGTGCCAGGCGTGTCTGGTGGTACCATTGCCCTTATTGCTGGTATCTATGAGCGCTTAGTCAACGCCATTAGTAGTATTGGACCAAATTTGTGGACTGTCTATCGTCAGCAAGGCGGCGTCAAAGGTTTAATGGCCATTTGGCGACATGTGGATGCGACCTTCTTGTTGGCGTTACTTCTTGGTATCGTGACCAGTTTTGCCACGCTAGCCGGCATTATTAAGCATCTTTTAGACAATCAACCATTATTAATCTGGTCGTTCTTCTTTGGCTTGGTTGTCGCGACAGTAGTGCTGTTATTGAGCGAGATTAAACGCTGGAACGTCACACGCGCGGGTCTCTTTATCTTCGGTATCGTGTCAGCTGTCGGTATTAGCAGTATGCCGTTGGTCACAACCGAACCGAGCTTGCCGTATATTTTCTTTGCAGGCGCCATTGCCATTTGTGCCATGATATTGCCCGGCATTTCAGGCTCATTCATATTATTGCTGCTTGGCGTTTATGACAAAGTGCTTGAAGCGGTTCATAACTTCAATCTGACGGTTATCGTCACCCTCATGGCCGGTATGGTGACAGGCTTGCTGCTATTCACCCGTGCGCTCAAGTGGTTGTTATCGCGTTACTATCAAGGCACTTTGGCCTTATTAACCGGCTTTATCGCTGGCTCTTTGGTGAAAGTATGGCCATGGAAAGTCGATGCTCTCGGCACTTTAAATAGCGAAGCCATTCATAATGTGGCCCCTTGGAATTATCCAGCTGGCGCTCAGTGGTTAGTCACTTTAGGACTTATGGTTTTAGGCGCTGTTCTAGTTACTGCACTATCAATTTGGGGCAAAAAGACCAAGAGCGTTATAGACTAAAGGGTCAACAAATTAGTCTGATAACAGCTTTAACCCCCTAAACTGGGCTTGCTCTCCAACTTATCTAGAGCAGCCCTTTTTGAAGGGTGATTTTAATTTTCATCTTTCAGTGCTCCTCTGCCACTCTTTACTACCCTAGAGTACCTACAATAATTACCCATAATAACTACCCATGACTTCTATTACTTACGCCAAGCAGCAGCTCATTACCCGATTGTGTGTGCGCTGCGGATTACTCTTGATGCAATATGGGGCTGAGTCTGCCGTTGTGGTCGACCTGTCTAAACGCTTAGGGCTGGCCTTAGGTATGGACAGCGTCGAATGCGCACTGGGTTTTAATGCCTTAACCCTCACCACTATCTATAACGAGCGCTGTATCACCACCACTCGCGATACAGTAAACCAAAGTATTAATGTCAATTTATTGGTGCAAATTCAGCAGATTGTTAATAAAACCGAAGCCTCAGTCTGTAGCGATGAACTGGTCGATATCACCACCCAAGCTTTCAATGACTTAGATAAAACGGTTTACCCTAGCTGGCTGGTTGCGCTGTTTGTCGGTGGTTCTTGCGCTGCCTTTGCTTTCTTAAATGGCGGCAGTTGGTCGATTACGGCAGTCACTTTTGTGGCAGGTATAGTCGCCATGCTGACACGCATCTTTTTATCAAAGCAGTATTTTAACCCCTTTATTACAGTGATTATTACCGCTTTTATCGCTTCTGTGATTGGGGCAACGACCTATTATTTTGATATTGGTAATAATGCAGATATTGCCGTGGCATCCAGTGTGTTGCTTTTGGTGCCTAGCTTTCCGCTGATTAATTCTTTGTCTGATATCTTAAAAGGCTACGTCAATATTGGCATTGGCCGTGCGGTATTCACCTATATGCTGACCCTGTCTGCCGGCGTGGGGATTGTGATGGCGCTGTTGCTACTTAGTATTAAGCACTGGGGGTTTTAAGATGGGATTCATGGAAAGCATTTTACTGTCTTGTATTATCACCCTCGGCTGGACCTTGATGTTCACCGTACCCAAGCGCTATATCTTGCCGTGCTTGTTAATGACAGCATGCGGATTTGGACTGAAAACGGCACTGGTCAATCATGAGATTCATATTGCCATTGCTAGCTTCTGCGGCGCCATGCTGGCCAGCTTTTTGGGAGTATATTTCTCCAAAAAATACACACTGCCGCCCAAAGCACTCATCTCGCCCAGCGTCATCTGTATGATGCCCGGTATTGCGGCCTATAAGGCCATGGTAAGTATGGTTCAAATTGGCTACTTTGGTTTTTCTGATGCGCTGTTTAGCCAGATGCTTATCTATCTATTTGAAGCCTTATTTATCACTTCAGGCTTAGTATTGGGTATTTCCATTCCTGGGCTGCTGTTTTATCGCCGTCGCCCTATTGTTTAAATGTTCCTGATAGTTTCTAATAAAAGAGAGTTTCTCATATTAAGCTGATGGTATATTACAGAATAATCGGATATTTAAATGAAGTTGTTAAAGCAGGTATTCTCCAGACATTGGACCAAAGAAACATCTAATTCAAGTCTATGGCACTCAAGCAACCTTTCAACCGGGCAATGTGTAGTATCTGCCCTGGCATTCCAAGATATATTTGGTGGTTGTATTAAAAGAATTCAGATAAATAGCTCAGAGTCTCATTATTTTAATGTGCTAAATGGCAATGAATACGATTTAACAGCTGATCAGTACTCACTTAGACCTGATTATTCAAAAGGTTTAATCATTGATAGAAAGCAAATTCTAGAGAGTGAAGATACTAGCAAGCGGTATGAGCTCTTTAAAACCTCACTAATGGCAGACATACGAAAAAAGCTGCCCCTGGAAGAAATCGAGCATTTGACTATTCGTGATCCTAACTATGTTGATGTATGCTGAAAAAACCGTAGACAAAAACTTGGTAAACTAAAGAAGACAAATAGGAGTTTGCCATGACAAAGAA
>ERZ808051.930-NODE-930-length-23927-cov-4.759287_pt1 | contig 23927 bp, 26 predicted proteins | sample MGYA00380199_ERZ808051 | MGnify/ENA primary metagenome ERZ808051 (study PRJEB31490, sample SAMN06133391) | mouse gut metagenome | isolation source: J11 | host: mice | place: China: Chengdu | collected 2015-05 ...
TGTATTCCGGTATCCAGCAAGCTGAAAGCAGACAACGCTGAGGAGATGATGTTAAAGGAAGTTATGATCGAGGGGCTTTTGTCTATCCAGGCGGGCGAGAATCCCCGCGTAATTGAGGAAAAGCTGAAATCCTTCCTTGCACCTAAGGACAGACAGATTGCCGTTGACGAAAATGCGGGGGGTGAAGAATAATGGCAAAGCGCAAGGAAGATGCGCCGCCAGCGGGTTCGCCGGCGTGGATGGCGACCTTTTCGGATTTGATGAACCTGCTGCTCTGCTTTTTCGTTATGCTGTTTTCCATGTCAACCATACAGGAAGACAAATTAGCCGCGTTTGTGGCGTCCATCAACAGCACGGTCAGTTTTTTTGACGGGGGTTCTACTGCCATCGGCGACGGCATACTTATCAGCAACGGAGTGAGCCAGCTGAACGAGCTTGACCAGTATATCAACAGTACGGGCAAAACTGCGGACAGCGAGAATGAAGGTGATGATTATAACGAGTATGACAGTTCTCCGGAGGCGCTGGAGGAAAAGCTTGCCGAGGGAAAGCTGCAGCAGAACGAGGAGATCGCCGAAAAGATAGAGGAGTCTCTGGTGGAAAACGAGATCGGAGACGAGGTCGAGGTAAGCTTTACGGCACAGTATATCCAGCTGAGCATGAGCGGCGCGCTGCTTTTTGATTCCGGAAGCGCCGATGTAAAGATAGGATCGATGGAAATACTCGACAAGGTCGGGCTGATTCTGGAGCGGTACAGCAACGGGTCCATTGAGATAGAGGGTCATACCGACAATGTTCCCCAGTCCGGCGGAAGATACAGGAACAACGAGGAGCTGAGCGATGCCAGAGCCAGGGAGGTATTTTACTATCTGGTTGAAAATACTTCCTTAAATCCCACGAATATGAAGCACTCGGGGATGGGAGAGAGAGTGCCGGTGGCCGACAACTCCACGGAGGAGGGCAGGAGCCGGAACCGAAGGGTGGAAATCAGGATTTTAAATCCGTCTCATAATTAAAAATATATGGCAAAAGAGGGGACTATGAGCTATGAAGAAAAATCTTTTAAGCGTATTGATCTTAGTGCTGCTGGTTGTAAATATCATATTGTCCGTAGTTATGATGGTAAGTGTCGTCGGCACGAACAAAAAGACGGGAGAGCTTATCACCAGCATCGCTTCGGTGCTGAAGATAGAGCTGTATAATCCCGGCGGCGTTGCGGTGACGGATGTGCCCATGTCGGACACGGAGGTATACAACATGCTGCAGCTGATGGTATCGGTCGTCAAGGCGGACGGCAAGCAGGGGTATATTATAATGGATCTTGGACTGCAGCAGAACAAGAAGCATAAGGATTATAAGAAGCTGGGCGGCGAGGAGAAGATAGCTGCCTATGACAGTGTGATTAAGGATACGATCAACTCCGTCATATCAAGGCATACGCAGGAGGAATTCCAACAGGATACGGAAGGTGTCAGGGAGGAGCTTCTCAAGGAAATACAGGAGTTGTTTGGTTCGGATTTTATCTACAGAATATCCATAAGCAATATAAAGTACCAATAAAGCCACACAGGTAAGAAAGTAAAAGCCCTGTGTTAGGAGGTGAACTTGTGTGGGCGAGGTTCTTTCCCAAAATGAAATAGATAACCTGCTTGCGGCATTGTCCGCAGGTGAATTAGACGTAGACAAGATGCAGGACAGCGAAGAAAAGAAGGTTAAAAACTATGACTTCAGCCGCCCTACAAAGTTTTCAAAAGAACATTTAAGAACGCTGGAAATTATATTTGAACATTACAGCCGATTGATTTCCACCAATCTTCCGGTATATCTCCGTAAGAACGTACAGGTGACGGTGGCAAGCTCCGAGACAAATACCTTCAGCGAGTTTACAAATGCGCTGTCCAGCCCGGTAATACTGGGAATTATTAATTTCGCACCGCTGAACGGAACCATCATTATGGATCTGGCGACGAATCTGGGCTATGCCATGCTGGACCGTATGCTTGGAGGAAGCGGTCTCCCGCTGGAAAAGAGCAGGGAGTTTTCGGAGATAGAGCACACCATAATTGAAAAGATATTGGTAATGTTTACCCAGCTCCTCAGGGACCCGTGGAAAAACGTTATTGATATATCGCCGCTGCTGCAGCGTGTGGAGACAAATCCGCAGTTTGCGCAGGTGATTGCCCCCAACGACATGGTAGCGATTGTAACGCTGAACATGAAGATCGGGGATGTTGAAGGCTTTATGAACATCTGCCTTCCGTTCTTTACGCTGGAAGACATCATGGATAAGCTGAATACAAAATATTGGTTCTCCACTATGCAGGAGAATCATGATGAAAATTACGAATCGTATATTGAATCATTGATCCGCAAGGTAGATATACCTATCAGGGCGGTACTTGGCAAGAGTGTAATCTCAGTCAATGATTTTGTGAATCTTCAGGTCGGAGACTGTATCCGCCTTGATTCAAAAGTGGATGATGACATGAATGTGTATGTGGGTAACATTAGAAAGTTTACCGCATTACCCGGCGCCGAAAAAGACTCTTATGCTGTCCGGATTACATCGGTTATCAGAGAGGAGGAGTAAGTAATGGACGGAATGCTGTCTCAGGACGAGATAAATGCCTTACTGAACGGCATGGACCTGTCAGAGGACGGGGCATCAGAGGATGGCGGCAGTGGGGAAGCCGCCGCAGCACCAAGCAGCGAACCACCTAAGGTTCAAAATGCCGAGGATTATGCAGATCTTCTTTCCGATGTGGAGAAGGATGCCATCGGGGAGGTGGCAAATATCAGCATGGGGTCCTCAGCGACTACGCTGTATTCCCTTGTAAACAGAAAGGTAAATATTACGACTCCCAAGGTAGAGATCGCAACTTGGAGCACGCTGCTGGGCGATTATGAAAGACCCTGTGTTTTTATTCAGATAAAGTATACAGTTGGTTTGGACGGCACAAATATGCTGGTGCTGAAAGAGCACGATGTAAAGGTTATCACCGATCTGATGATGGGCGGTGACGGAACCAATACGGACGGGGAGCTCGGAGAGCTGCACCTGAGCGCGATTTCAGAGGCGATGAACCAGATGATGGGTTCTGCGGCGACATCGCTTTCCACCATGCTTAAGACGACGATCGATATCAGTCCGCCGGATTCTTCCCTGCTTGATTTGACCCAGGTTAAGGATGGCGCGGACATATCGCCTTTTTTGGGCGGTGCATTTGTCAAGATATCCTTTAGAATGCAGATTGCCGATTTGGTGGACAGTACTATCATGCAGCTGTATCCTGTGGATTTTGCGAAAAAGGTGGTGGATACCTTTATCGGATCGCAGCTCTCAGGCGCTGCACCGGAACCGGCTCCCCAGACAGGCGCTTCGGCAGGCCAGGCGGCGGGTGCGGATTCGGCGCAGATGGGAATGCCTGCACAGGGCGGCATGAATCCTCAGATGATGCAGGGAATGCCCATGCAGCCGGGTATGGATGCTCAGATGAACATGGGCGGCATGCAGATGGGAATGCCCGCACAGGGCGCTATGAATCCTCAGATGATGCAGATGGGAATGCCCATGCAGCCGGGTATGAATCCTCAGATGATGCAGATGGGAATGCCCATGCAGGCAGGTATGTATCCTATGGGGATGGCTCCTCAGGCGCTGCAGAGCGTAAATGTCCAGCCTGCACAGTTCCAGAATTTTTCAAACGATGCCCAGGGTCTTGCCGGGCAGGAAAATATTGGGCTGATCATGGATGTGCCCCTGGAGGTCACAGTGGAGCTTGGCCGAACAACCAAGTCGATTTCCGAAATCCTCAACTTTACACCGGGTACGATTATCGAGTTAGATAAAATTGCCGGTGAGCCGATAGATGTATTGGTAAATGGAAAGTTCGTTGCCAAGGGAGAAGTGGTAGTAATTGAAGAAAGCTTCGGAATAAGAGTAACAGAGATTATCAAGTAGGAGGAAGGTTAAATGGCAAAGAATATTCTGGTATGTGATGACGCGGCATTCATGAGGATGATGATTAAGGATATCCTGACAAAAAACGGATATACTGTCGCAGGTGAGGCAGAGAATGGTCTTAAGGCGGTGGAGAAGTATAAGGAGTGTACTCCCGATCTTGTGCTGATGGACATCACCATGCCTGAAATGGACGGTATTCAGGCGCTGAAGGAGATTAAGAAGAACGATCCTGCGGCAAAGATCATTATGTGTTCGGCAATGGGTCAGCAGGCTATGGTTATCGAATCCATTCAGGCGGGAGCGAAGGACTTTATCGTAAAACCCTTCCAGGCCGAACGTGTGCTTGAGGCAGTAAAGAAGGTTGTCGGTTAATGGATCTGCTTTTGACCGGAGGAAAAGCTGACGGTTACGCACAGTTTATCACCGTGCTTCTGTTGTTTGTCATTGTGCTTGCCGTGACGGCGCTGACCACGAAATGGATTGCAAACTATCAGAAACAGCAGGGTGTTAATGGGAATGTGCAGGTAATAGAGACTGCGCGTATATCAGGAAACAAATATATTCAGATTGTGCGGATAGGTGATAAATACGTGGTGCTTGCTGTCTGTAAGGACACGGTTACCATGTTGGGGGAGATACCAGAGGAGCAGCTGAAGGCCGCAGGCACCGCACAGGGCTTCAGCTTCAAACAGTTTCTTGACAAGGCTGTAAATAAATCCGGAGGAACCCCGGAAGAACCAAAGGAAAACCAGTTACATGATGAAGAATAAGCTAAAAATAAAGCGAATAGCAGCGATAATATGCCTACTGGTCACGGTGGGCATATTGTGTATTCAAAATTCCATGACCGCGCATGCCGCGGCAGAGGGCGGATACTTGCCCGGCAGGGCGGCTGTTTCCACCATGATTAATCCCCCCGGCGCTCTCGACGCGGAGGGAATCAGTACGTCAGATACCAAGCCCAACGGCTGGAGCATTACGTACAGCGAGGGTAACGGGGAGCTTAACGGTACTTTGAGGATATTGCTGATCCTGACACTGATCTCCGTCGCGCCGGCGCTTATTATTATGATGACCTCCTTTACCCGGATCATCATTGTGCTGCATTTTACCCGTACCGCGCTGAATACCCAGACGGCTCCGCCCAATCAGGTACTGATAGGGCTGGCTCTGATACTGACCTTCTTTATCATGGAGCCGACAATCACCCAGATCAACGAGCAGGCGGTCAAGCCTTATCAGGCGGGGGAGATAAGTCAGGACGAGGCGCTGGAAAAAGCTATCGTACCCCTGAGAGAATTTATGTATCCTCAGACTCAGGTGAAGGACGTGCAGATGTTCATGAATATTGCAGGCAAGACCTGGAGCGGGGAAAATGACGATATTCCCCTGTCTGTGCTGCTCCCAAGCTTTATGCTGAGCGAGCTCAGGATCGCTTTCTGGATAGGGTTTATGATCTATATTCCCTTTATTGTGATAGATATGGTGGTGGCGTCCACGCTGATGAGCATGGGTATGATGATGCTGCCGCCCACTACGATTTCCATGCCCTTTAAAATTTTGCTGTTTGTTCTCGCGGACGGCTGGAGCCTGATTATTGACAACCTGGTCAGAACATTTTTCCTGCGCTGACGAAGCATTTTGGCTTTTGTGCAGCGGGACCGGGCGGGAGAGTACTTACGGAAAGGATGGTGTGAGAGATGACAACAGAGGTTGTGACGGATATTACAAGGCAGACATTGTATTTGATCATCAGAACGGCGATGCCGATGCTGCTGGTTTCTCTGTGTGTGGGTCTGGCGGTCAGTATTTTTCAGACTGTAACCTCCATTCAGGAGCAGACGCTTACCTTTGTGCCCAAGATTATATGCGTGTTTATTTCGATTATTTTTTTCGGCAACTGGATTATGACGTCTATTGTAGAATTTATGACGGAGCTTTGGTCCAGCTTTAACCTTTATATTCACAGCTGACGGGAGCCGGGCGGATGGAAAATCTTTCTTTTTCGATCTACGATTTGGAATATTTTCTCTTGATATTAACAAGAATGTCCTGCTTTGTCTTTGTGGCTCCTTTTTTCAGCATGAAGAATACGCCCGCGATGGTGAGAATAGGAATCAGTTTTTTTACCTCCATGCTTTTGTATCAGGCGCTGACTCCCGCGGAGGCGGTTGCGTATGACACGCTCATAGAGTATTCCATCATTGTGATGAAGGAGGCGGTAGTAGGGCTGCTGATCGGTTTTGCGGCAAATATCTGTACCTCCATTGTGAATTTTGCGGGGCATATTGCGGATATGGAGGTGGGTCTGACCATGGTGACGCTCATGGACCCTACCACACAGCAGAATTCCAGCATAACGGGAATCCTGTATCAGTATGTGGTGATGCTTTTAATGATAGCCACGGGAATGTACCGTTATCTATTTGGGGCGATGGCGGATACCTATAAGCTGATACCCATTAACAAGGCGGTATTTTCCACGGAGTCCCTCCTGAATTCCATGCTGACCTTTCTGAGCGACTATGTCATAATAGGCTTTCGCATGATACTGCCGGTTTTTTGTACGATATTGCTGTTAAATGCGGTTTTGGGTATTCTGGCAAAGGTGGCGCCTCAGCTGAATATGTTTTCGGTAGGTATTCAGTTTAAGGTTTTGACAGGGCTGTCCGTTTTGTTTTTTACCGCGGGCATGCTGCCCGGAGTCGCCGATTTTGTTTTTCGGGAGATGAAGAAGATGATTATTTCCTTTGTGGAAGGCATGACATGATTCGTTATAACCTGCAGTTTTTTGCAAAAGAGGGAATGGGCGGCGAAAGAACAGAGCCCGCCACTCAAAAAAAATTAACTGACGCCCGCAAGGAAGGCCAGGTGGCTAAGAGCCGCGAGATACCCAACGGGCTGGGGCTTCTGGCGCTGTTTTTGCTATTGAAGCTCTGGGTGGGCCATATGGGGACGCAGATGCTGGAGCTCTTTTCCGGAATCTACAATATGGTGCCCGAGATGGTTACGTTCTGGCACGGGGAGCTGCCCCAGGCGGAGAGCGGCATCGTGTTCCGCATGATGCTGTTTCAGGTGCTTCGCATAGTTGCGCCTATTCTACTGATCGGTTTGGTGGTGGCTTTTGTGAGCAACCTTGTCCAGGTAAAGTGGAAGCCTACCTTTAAGCCCATGAAGCCCAAATTCAGCAAGCTCAATCCTTTGAAAGGGTTTAAAAAGCTTTTTTCCGTCCAGTCCCTGGTGGAGCTTGTCAAGTCAGTTATAAAGATCCTTATGATCGTATATATCTGTTACGGCCTGCTAAAAGATAAATGGGCGGTTTTGCTGAATCTGTACGATGTGTCGCTGATGCAGGCGCTGCAGATCACAGCGGAGACCGTCACGGACCTGGGGATCAGGATCTCGGCTTTTTATATGATCATTGCCGCCGCCGATTTCACCTATCAGAAGGTGAAATTCAAAAACGACATGAGAATGTCAAAGCAGGAGGTCAAGGAGGAATATAAGCAGCAGGAAGGAGATCCGGCGGTTAAGAGTAAGATCAAGCAGAAGATGATGGAGGTATCCCGCAGGCGTATGATGCAGAGTCTGCCTCAGGCGGATGTGGTCATCACCAACCCTACCCATTATGCGGTGGCGGTGAAGTATGATCCGAAGGTTGCGGACGCGCCTGTAGTTATTGCGAAGGGTGAGGATTATCTGGCTGCGAAGATCAAGGAAGTCGCAAAGGAAAATAAAATCGAGATTGTAGAGAATAAGCCCCTTGCGCGTATGCTCTATGCAAATGTGGACGTGGGGCAGATGGTTCCGCCGGAATTGTATCAGGCGGTTGCGGAGGTGCTTGCGTTTGTGTATCACCTGCAGGGCAAAATATGATAGATTATAATATTGGTAAGGCGCATGCCGGGCCTCAATCGGCATGGGATGCCGGCTGAATTTTTCCGGGGGCTTCCCGGAACGTACAGGTTTCATTATAAATTAAGAGAATTATCTCTGACAGGGGTTAAAAATAAAAATAAGGGTTTGATTAGAATTCAGAAAGGAGGGGACAGCATGAATTTTTCAAGATTACAGAAGACGGATGCCATGGTGGCGATTTATATTCTGGTGGCTTTTATAATGCTGATCGTACCCTTTCCCGCGGTGCTTTTGGATGTATTTATGGCATTGAACATGGCGCTTGCGTTTACGATTCTCTTTGTGTGCATGTTTTCCAAGGAAGTGCTGGACTTGTCCTTCTTCCCTACGATTTTGCTGTTTACCACCATTTTCAGGCTTGCCATGAACGTTTCCTCAACCAGGCTGATTCTGAGGACCGGCACGGCGGGAAACGTGGTCATGACCTTCGGACAGTTCGTGGGAGGCGGCGACCTGATCATAGGCGCCATAGTCTTTGTTATTCTGATTTTGATTCAGTTCATGGTTATCAATAAGGGCTCCGAGCGTGTGGCTGAGGTAACCGCAAGATTTACCCTGGATGCCATGCCCGGTAAGCAGATGGCAATCGACGCCGATTTGAATACGGGCGTCATCGACGACAAGGAAGCGCAGGCAAGGCGTGACAAGATCCAGCAGGAGTCCAGCTTCTTCGGCTCCATGGACGGTGCCGTAAAATATGTAAAGGGAGACGCAACCGCCGGCCTTCTGCTGACGGCGATCAACCTCATAGGCGGTATTGCCATGGGCATGCTGCGAAGCAACATGGATGTCATGTCCGCCCTTGACAACTACGGTATTCTTACCATCGGTGACGGTCTGGTAAGTCAGATTCCTTCCCTGCTGATTTCTCTGTCAACCGGTATTCTGGTGACAAAGGGCGGCAAGGAGGCGGAGTTTGGTCCTACGATTGTAAAGCAGCTGTTCGGCGTGCCGAAGGTCATGTACCTGGTGGGGGCGACGCTTGCGTTTTTGGGAATCGCAACCGACCTGAATACAATCCTGTTCCTGGGAATGGGGCTGGTATTTGTGGTTGGCGGCAGGGTCATTGCCGGCAATCTGGAGACGGCGCAGATAGAAAGCGAGGTAGACTCGGAGGAGGCGGCTGCGGACGAGATCAGGCAGCCTGAAAACGTCAACAGCCTGCTGCAGGTGGACCCTATCGAGCTGGAGTTCGGTTACGGTATCATTCCCCTTGCGGATGTCAATCAGGGAGGAGACCTGCTGGATCGTGTGGTTATGATACGACGGCAGATCGCCCTGGAGCTGGGAACCGTTGTCCCCATTATTCGTTTGAGGGACAATATCCAGCTGAACCCGAACCAGTATATTATTAAAATAAAGGGTATTCAGATCAGTGAGGGAGAAATTCTTTTCGACCATTACATGGCGATGAATCCCGGCTATGTTGAGGAGGAGATCACGGGTATTCCTACCTTCGAGCCTTCCTTCCACCTGCCTGCGATCTGGATCACGGAGGGGCAGAGGGAGAGAGCGGAGAGCCTGGGCTATACCGTGGTGGACCCGCCCTCCATTATCGCCACACATCTGACCGAGACCATCAGGCAGTATATATCTGAGCTTTTGACAAGACAGGATGTACAGAATCTTGTCAACAATCTCAAGGAGACCAATCCTTCGCTTGTGGATGAGCTGATGCCCAAGCTGCTGGGGCTGGGCGAGATCCAGAAGGTGCTTCAGAATCTCCTGAAGGAGGGTATTTCCATCAGGGATCTTTTGACGATTATGGAGACTCTGGCGGACTATGCACCCACTACCAGAGACCCGGATATTTTGACGGAGTATGTGAGGCAGGCCCTGAAGCGTGCTATCTCTACGAAATATTTCCCTGCCCATGAGACTACTCAGGTGGTGACGCTTGACCCTAAGATCGAACAGGAGATCATGGGAGGCGTGAAGCAGACGGAAAACGGAGCTTTTCTCAATCTGGACCCCAACCGGTCGAGGGCGATTATCGACTGTGTGGGCAAAGAGGCAAAAAAGCTGGAAAACCTGGGAAAAAATCCCATTATTATAACGTCGCCTATTGTGCGTATATATTTTAAGCGTTTGATAGAAGACTATTATAAGGACCTGGTGGTCGTGTCTTACAATGAAGTGGAATCTAACGTAGAACTACAGTCAGTTGGGATGGTGACGGCATAATGATTATTAAAAAGTATGTGGGAAAGACAGAGAGCGACGCGGTGGAGGCTGCGAAAAAGGAGCTGGGAAGCGGCGTCGTAATCATGAATGTCAGGGATGTGAAAAAGAAAGGCATAGCGGGCCTCTTTGCGGCAAAGCAGGTGGAGATCACCGTTGCGCTGGAGGAGGAAAGGGATATCCAGCGGCCTGCGCCGTCAAAGGATACCTCCAAGCTGGAAACGCAGGTACGCGCCACACAGACAGCGGTGAATGTGGTGACCGAGAGCTCGCAGAATATAGAGAAGAAGCTGGACAGCCTGCAGGCGCTGCTTGTGACTCGTTTTCAACAGAGCGAGATGGAAAAAGGCGAGAGTGAAGGCTCGGACGAGTCTGCCTCATCCGAGAAGGAGGATGCGGCAGAGAGTAAGGAGGATACGGAACAGGATAGATTTATCCGTCTTTTGTATAACACCATGCTTGACAGCGAGGTTGACGAAAAATATGCGAATCAGATTGTGGACGATGTGGACAAGACCAGAAAGCCCAATCTGCCGTTTGACTATATTCTTGCGAATGTATATCAGAAAATGATTTTGATGTTCAGCAAGGCGGAGGGCATCACTCCGGCGGAATCCGGACCCAAGATCGTGCTCTTTATGGGACCCACCGGCGTAGGAAAGACCACCACCATAGCGAAAATTGCCAGCGGCTTTTCCATGGAGCAGAAAAAGAAGGTGGCGCTTTTGACCGCGGACACCTACAGGATCGCTGCGGCTGAGCAGCTCAGAACCTATGCAAACATTCTTGAGGTTCCCTTTCGCGTGATCTATTCCGAGGATGACGCCAGAAAAGCGGTTCGGGATTTCAGGGACTATGACTACATATTTGTAGATACCATGGGCCATTCCCATCAGAATGAGGAGCGTCTTGACAGTATGAAAAGTCTGCTGAAGGCGATGAACGAGTCAGGGGAGTGCCAGACCTTTCTGGTGCTGTCCGCCACTACGAAATACCGCGACCTGATAAAAATTGCGGCGAGCTATAAACCGGTTGCGGACTATCAGCTGATTTTTACGAAGCTGGACGAGACGGCGATGATGGGAAATCTGATGAATATCAAGCTTTTTACCGATAAACCCATTGCCTACGTGACATACGGGCAGAATGTTCCCAGCGATATTGAAGCGTTTGACCCGCAGAAAACGGTGAAACAGCTTTTGAGTACTAAAAACGAAAAGGTGTAGGCTCTCATGGGGGCTGAAGATAAGAGAGCGGAACAGGCTGCCGCCTGCGGCAGCTGGAAATAGGAGGTAGGATATGGACCAGGCGGAGCAGTTACGAATCATAAAAGCGGGACAACAGCAGATAAGACCCTTGGCTCGTGTCATTACTGTTACAAGCGGAAAAGGCGGAGTTGGAAAGTCCAACACATCCATTAATCTGGCGATACAGTTTCGTAAAATGGGTAAAAAGGTCATTATTCTGGATGCGGATTTTGGCCTTGCAAATATTGAAATTATGTTTGGCACCGTGCCGAAGCACAATCTTTGTGATCTGATCTATCAGGGGAAAAGCATAACGGATATTATCACTTGGGGCCCCATGGATGTTGGGTTTATCTCCGGGGGAAGCGGTATTGCGGGTATGTCGAACCTGAGTCAGGATTATCTGAATTATATTATTCAGAATCTGGTGCAGCTGGATGCCATGGCGGATATCATAATAGTGGATACGGGGGCGGGAATTGCCGACGCTGTGCTGGAATTTCTTGTGGCAAGCGGGGAAATACTGCTTGTAACCACGCCGGAGCCCACGTCCATCACGGATTCCTATTCGCTGCTGAAGGCGCTGTATCGCCATCCCCGGTATGACCAGGAAGCGACCAAGGTGAAGATGCTTGTAAACAGGGTGTCAAAGGGACCGGAAGGACAGATACTGTTTGACAAGTTAAATGCGGTAGTAGAGCGTTATTTGAAGATTCCCATGACCTATCTGGGTTTTGTTCCGGAGGACAGCCAGCTGTCGGGAGCCGTCATGCGGCAGGTTCCGGTTTCTTTGCAGAACCCGGGGGCGCGGTCAACGCAGGCATATCAGCGGATTGCGGAGAGACTGCTGGGCAGGACGGAGGCTGAGAGACAGCCTAAAAGAGGCATGGCGGCATTTTTTTCACATATAATTAATGGTAAAAAATAAGGGGGCAGAGCTGCAGGATGAGGGAGCTGCGGTTTTGTAAATTAAAATAAAACATTATTAAGACAGGACAGGAGGCAGCTGCAGATATGCTTTCAAATTTTATTACAAGGTTTAACAAAATCGAGCTTCACAATGTTGAGAAGGACGGCGAGAAACAGGGGGATGAGAAGGGAAAAACCTATATCAGCTCGGTATATGATGTTTTGTCCGAGGATACCCTGGAGATCACAATGCCCATGGAAAAAACCAAGCTGATTCTTCTGCCGGTTGACAGTGAGTACGACATTGTTTTTTATGGGAAAGACAGCTTGTATCAATGCTTTGCAAGAATTATTGACAGGTATAAGAGCGACAATGTCTACCTGCTTGTGGTGGAGCTGACCAGCAATTTAAGAAAATTCCAGAGACGGGAGTATTATCGATTCAGCTGCGCGCTGGAAATGTATTCACGCAATCTGGAGGAGACCGAGCTGCAGACGATAGAGCAGAAGATGCCCTATTCCCTGACTCCGGGACTGCCCCTCAAACAGAGCGTGATTGTGGATATCAGCGGGGGAGGGCTGCGCTTTCTTTCCTCCCAGTACTATGAGCCCGGCAGCCTGCTTTATTGCAGCTACCATCTTTTCAAGGGCGGAGACAGAAAGAAATACGAGGTAGTCGGAAAGGTTTTGAGCGCGAAGGAGCTGGAAAACCGTTCCGGCGTTTATGAGCATCGTGTGCAGTATTATGACATGGATACGGAGACCCGTGAGGAAATCATCAGGTATATCTTTGAGGAGGAAAGAAAAAGCCGTAAGAAGGGGTAGTGATGAATATGCCGAAAAAAATTTTGGTTGTGGATGACTCTGCACTCATGAGAAGGGTACTTTGTGATATAATTGATGCTGATGAAAGGTTTCAGGTTGTGGAAAGAGCGACAAATGGCGTGGAAGCCTTTGACCTGTTAAGCAGAAATCAGTATGATGCGGTTGTCATGGATGTAAACATGCCCAGAATGAACGGGCTGCAGCTTTTGGAGGAGCTCCGCAGATTCAAGATTTCAGCAAGGGTTATGGTGGCGAGCACAGATACGAAGGAGGGGGCGCAGACCACTCTCGATGCTTTGGAGCTTGGAGCCCTTGATTTCATACATAAGCCTGACAGCGCCATGGACTGCCGTGTTGAGTCCTTTAAGACAGAGCTGCTGGAGACCCTGGATGTGGTGGCAAACAGCAGGCTGCCCGTCTTTGATTCCCAGAAGAAGCTCCAGGAGAGCAAGGAGACCATTACGAAAATGGTGGATATTGCCAAGAAATTCTCCGCAAAGCTCACCCAGGGGACGAAGGTCGTGGCGATTGCCAGCTCCACGGGCGGTCCCAAGGCACTGCAGGCTGTCATTCCCCAGCTCCCGGCGGATCTGGACGCGCCGGTGCTGATCGTGCAGCATATGCCAAAGGGATTTACCGCTTCGTTTGCGGAGCGCATGAATTCGCTCAGTGCAGTCACGGTGAAGGAGGCGGCGGAGGGCGACGAGCTGAGGGAAGGTACAGTGTATATCGCAATGGGCGGCAGGCACTTGAATGTTGTCACGTCAGCGGCGGGAAGGCATGTTATTCATTATACCGACGAGCCTGCGAGAGAGGGTGTAAAGCCCTGTGCCAACTATATGTATGAATCGCTTGCGGACAGCCGGTTTGACCAGGTCATATGTGTGGTAATGACAGGTATGGGGGCCGACGGCACAGCGGGAATCAGGAATCTTGAAGCCACAAAAAAAGTTCATGTTATCACGCAGGATCAGGCGACGAGCATCGTGTACGGTATGCCGAAAAGCGTAGCGGCCGCAGGCTTGGCCGATCAGATTGTTCCGCTTGAACAGATCGCGCAGGAGATCATCCTGAATGTGGGTGTGAAGTGAGCTGTATTAACAAGAGAAAGGAATGGGCACAGGTATGGATGTAAGTCAGTATTTGGAGATTTTTCTTGACGAGGCCAGGGAGCATTTACAAAATCTTAACACAAGGATTATGGAATTGGAATCAGACCCCGAAAGCATGGACACTATAAATGAAATTTTCCGCGCGGCGCATTCCCTGAAGGGAATGGCAGGCACAATGGGTTATTCGAGGATGCAGACTCTGACCCATGACATGGAGAATGTCTTCTCCGAGGTGCGCAACGGAAATCTGAAGGTTGTGCCCGAGATGGTAGATTTGCTCTTTAAATGCCTGGATGCGCTGGAGGAGTATACGGATAATATTCAGAATTCCGCGGACGAGGGAACCAACGACAACGAGCCCCTGATAAGACAGCTGAACGATTTCCTGTCCGGCAGGGACGGGGGTGTAAAGCAGGGGAATACGGCGCACGCTCCCGCGGCGGAGTCTGCGGCGCCGGTCGACGGCGCAGGAAACAAGTGGGATGAGATTTCGCTGGAGGATTCTCAGATCAGGGTAATTAAGGAAGCCAGGAATCAGGGCAAAAATATATATGGTTTAAACGTGCGTATTCATGAGGCCTGTATCCTGAAGGCGGCAAGAGCTTTTCTGGTATTCAAGGCGGTGGAGGGTCTGGGTGAGATCATTATTTCCGACCCCAGTGCCCAGGATGTGGAGGACGAGAAGTTTGACAGGGATTTCACGCTGATTATTTTGTCGGACGCGGAGCTGGACCAGGTGATTGCCGCGGCGTCGGCGGTGTCCGAGATCGAAAGGGTGGTCGGCGCGCCTATCGAGCTTGAGAATAATAAAAATTACAGCGCTGCGGACGAGGCGGAGGAAAGTCCTGCGCCGGAGGAGGTGAAGCAGGTGCCTGCACAGCCCTCCGAATCTGCGGCAGAGCCCGCTGCGGCCGCATCGGCGCCTGCGGCTGCTCCGGCGGCAGCGCCTAAGAATGATGTAAAGAAACCGGCGTCAAACAAGCCGGTGGTAAACCGTACCGTGCGGGTGGATATTGAAAAGCTGGATTCCCTGATGAATCTGGTGAGCGAGCTGATCATTGCAAAGAATTCGCTGGTGGCAGCCTCCAGTCAGGAAGAAACGGCTGTCAACAGCGCCTTCAACGAGCAGATCGAGTATCTGGAAAGCGTCACAACCAACCTGCATGAATCCGTTATGAAGGTGAGGATGGTGCCTATCGAAAGCGTCGTGACGAAGTTCCCCCGCATGATCAGGGACCTGTCCAAGAAGTTGGACAAGAAGATGGAGCTGTATATGTCCGGCGAGGAGACGGAGCTTGACCGTACCGTTGTAGATGAGATCGGAGATCCTCTGATGCATTTGCTGAGAAACTCCGCGGACCACGGACTGGAGTCGGCGGAGGTGCGTGCAATGAGAGGCAAGCCCGCGGTAGGTTCCATTTTCCTTGACGCATATCAGGAGGGAAACAATGTCATTATAGAGGTGAGAGACGACGGCAACGGCATCGATGTGGAGGCGGTGAAGGCGAAGGCTATCGAGAGAGGCGCCATCACGCCGGAGCAGGCGGCTAACATGACGGATAAGGAAATTATCAGCCTTTTGTTCCTGCCCAGCTTCTCCACTGCAAAGCAGGTTACCGATGTATCCGGCAGAGGCGTGGGGCTGGATGTTGTCAAGTCCAAGATAGAATCCCTGAGCGGCGAGGTGGAGGTGAAATCCCAGCTGGGCGTGGGGAGCACATGGACGGTCAGGCTTCCCCTGACCCTGGCGATTATCCAGGCGCTGATGGTCGTTGTCGGCGACGAAAAGTACGCCATATCCCTGGGCTCCATCCAAACCCTGGAGGACATTCCCGCAAGCGATGTGAAGCTGGTGCAGAATAAGGAGGTCATCCATCTGCGCGGCTCCGTCATTCCGCTGATTCGTCTGAATCAGGTGCTGGATGTGGAGAGCTCCAATAAGGACGAGGCGAACCTTATAGTGGTAATTGTCAAGAAAGGGGATCAGCTTGCCGGCCTGGTCATCGACGAGCTGATAGGACAGCAGGAGATAGTTATCAAATCCCTTGGAAAATATATCAGGCAGTGCAAGTTTATCAGCGGCGCAACCATCCTGGGAGACGGTGAAATTGCTCTTATTCTTGATGCCAATGCATTGATTTAGAAAGGGGTGTATATAAATTATGGATTTGAGTTTAGCAAATAATTACGTTGTCGAGGAAGAACAAAGTATTATAGAGACGGTTCAGTTTATCGTGATACGCTTCGGCGAGGAGCAGTACGGCATCGACATCCGTTATATCGATAATATCGTAAGAATGCAGCATATTACCAGAGTGCCCAAGATGCCCGCCTATCTGAAGGGCGTTATCAATCTCCGGGGAGAGGTGATTCCGGTCATCAGTATGCGTCTGAAGATGGGGCTTGCGGCGGATGAAATCACAAAGGCATCCCGGATTATTGTTGTCAAGCTTGAGCAGGAAGGCAACGTGGGCTTTATCGTAGACGAGGTGAAGGAGGTTGTGCAGCTCACCGCCGATGAGATAGAAAAAATCACTTACAATGCGAAGGATGAAAAGGCAAACTTAATCAACGCTGTGGGAAAGCATAACGGAGAGCTTATTTCGCTGTTTGATTTAAGTGCGGTCAGCCTTGAGGGCAACTAAAACTTACAGGCAAAGGAGCAATGACTTATGGGCGACATGAGCTTAGACCAGGTAACTGAAAATTATTATGACGTTCTCAAAGAAATCGGCAATATCGGTGCGGGAAATGCCATGACGGCTCTGTCGCAGATGCTGCAGTGCAAGGTAGATATGAAGGTTCCGCAGGTAAGGCTTCTTGAATTTGCAGAGGTCGGCGAAATGATGGGCGGAGAGGAACAGATCATGGTCGGCGTCTTTTTGGGCGTTGAAGGGGATATTACCGGAAGCATGATGTTTATGGTGGAGGAAGAAAGCGCCAGGCATCTGATTCAAAAAATTACCATGGGAATGCTTCCCGCGGGTGCGGAATTTGAGGAGATGGGTCTTTCTGCGATGAAGGAGGTGGGCAATATTATCACGGGAGCCTACCTGAATTCCCTGTCCACCCTTACCAGCCTGAAGATATTTCCCACGCCTCCCGCGCTGACTGTGGATATGGCAGGCGCTATCTTAAGTGTGCCCGCGATCCAGTTTGGCATATTCGGCGATAAGATTTTATTGATTCAGTCCCAGTTTTATGACGAAATACAATTAGACGGTTATTTTATCCTGATTCCTGACCTGGAATCCTATGCGAAGATTTTGACTGCGCTGGGGTTGCCGGTGGTTTGATGTATGCTGACAGTTGACAATGTGAAGGATGAGGGAAGTGGAATGAATCATGAGTGAAATGATTAAAGTTGGAATGGCAGATTTGAAGACCTGCGTGAGCCCGAACAGCGTGATAACTCTGGGGCTTGGGTCCTGTGTAGGAATTGCTATCAGAGATCCGCTGACTAAAATAGGAGGTCTGGCGCATATTATGCTGCCGGACAGTACGGCTATGCTGAACGGATGCCAGAATATTGCAAAGTTTGCGGATACGGGCATTGTGGAGCTGGTAAGACAGATGGAGAAGCTCGGAGCCTCCAGATTCCGGATGGTGGCAAAGATTGCAGGAGGCGCTACCATGTTTGCCTTTGAGGGAAATAAAAGCTCGGTTGGGCAGGTCGGCAGCCGCAATGTAGAGGCTTCCAAGGCAAAGCTTATGGAACTGAAGATTCCGATTCTGGCACAGGATACCGGGGCAAATTATGGCAGGACAGTTATTTTTTATCCTGAAACGGGAGAATTTCATATCCGCGCCGTAGGTAAGAGCGAATCGATTATCTGAAGAGGGTGGGGTATGAACAGGAAAAATTTACCGCTGCTTATGATGCTGATAGCCGGCGCTATTATGTGCATTATATCATATGTGCAAAATTATACGATTCTCGCAAAGCTGGTTTCGCTTTTTGTGGTTCTTCTGGTGTTTTACTTGTTGGGAGGCGTGCTGGTCTGGACCTTGAATTACTTTGACAGGCAGAACGAGGAAAGGCTCAAGGAAGAGGGAGAGGTCATTGAAAAGGAAGGCGAGTCCACGGAAGAAGAAAACCAGAGCGAAGGGGAGCGCGGCGAGAAGGAGTAACATTCAAAGCAGCATAAAAGAGACAGTTTGAATCAGGCAGCATGGAAAGCTGTACTAAAAGAGGAGGAGCGAAGGATCGATGGATGAGGTCTGCAGAAAAAAGCTTTTAGAAGAATATGCAAAGACAAAATCGCCGGAAGCCAGAGAAAAGATTATTCTGGAATTCGCTCCTCTTGTAAAGGTAGTCGCAGGACGTCTCAGCATGTATCTGGGCTACAATGTGGAATATGAGGATCTGGTAAGCTACGGTATTTTCGGGCTGATAGACGCGATAGACAAATTTGACTGTTTTAAGGAGGTCAAGTTTGAGACCTATGCGAGCCTCAGAATCAGGGGAGCAATTTTGGATCAGATCCGCAAAATGGATTGGATTCCGAGAACGATCAGACAGAAACAGAAAAAAATTGAAAGTGTAATCAAGGAAATCGAACAAAATACAGGACGTGCGGCATCCGACGAGGAGATTGCCAGGGGATTGGGCATTTCGGATGACGAATATCTGGATTGGCAGTCTCAGATGAAGGTCACGGGGCTCGTTTCATTAAACGAATATATGGAGCAGGGCAACGATGTATCTCAGGAATACGGCAGGGCGGCAAGCTCTCGCTTTGAGGCGCCTGAAGAAAGGGTGGAAAAGGAAGAACTGGCAAGGATATTGGGGGAAGCGCTGGAACTGCTCACGGAGAAGGAGAGAAAGGTGATTACCCTTTATTATTATGAGGAGCTGACTTTGAAGGAAATCAGCAATATTCTGGAGGTAACAGAGTCACGGATATCACAGCTCCACACAAAGGCTCTGCAAAAGATGAAAGTCAAAATGGGAAATTATATGGGAATTCTGACAGACAGATAGTAATGAAGCTCCGCTTCATATAGTAATATCACTGTAATATTACATGGAGAAAAACTATGCAGAATGGTTATTTTCGGTTAGTAAATGATTCCGATGGTTTTGGAGTCGCATTGTATCAGCCCAAGGATGGCGGAGAAGAAATCCAGATAGATGAGCTGACCTCCTATCTGGACGGCTTAAAGATATCTTATGACAGAAGAAAACTGGAGCTGCTGCTTTTGGCCGAGGTGGACAGCATATGCCGTCTTGGGCGGGGACCCTGCCCTGCGATCTCGGAAACCTATACGCTCAATATCAGCGCGGACGGTATGGCTGTGATTGTGCGTTTTATTGCGCCTACCCAGGGTGGGAAAAGGCTTACATATGATGAGTTCCTGCACGAGCTCAGAGGCCGCAATATTAAATATGGCATTCAGGAGCAGGCCCTGCGGGAGCATTTTGTGTCGGATGACAGTTATTGTACGGATATTCTTGCCGCAAGGGGATTAGAGGCTGTTCAGGGAACGGATGCCAGCATAGAATACTGTTTTAATACGGATACACACAGGAAGCCTACCCAGCGGGAGGACGGAACCGTAGATTATTTCAATCTGACGATCATCAACCATTGTAAAAAGGGCGATGTGCTTGCAAGAATTATTCCGGAGACTCCCGGAATACCGGGGTCGGATGTGTACGGCAATGTCATTGCCCCTCGGGAGACAAAACGTGAGGTATTAAAATTCGGAAGAAACATACAGCTGTCCGAGGATAAAAATTCCATTGTATCTCTGGTAGACGGGCATGTGTCCCTGGTGGATGAAAAGGTATTTGTTGCCGATGTCTATCAGGTAAAGAATGTGGACGTATCCACCGGAAATATCGATTATGACGGCAGCGTGGAGGTTACGGGATATATCGCCGCAAATTTTGAAGTGAAGGCAGGCGGAAATATCATCGTCAACGGATTGGTGGAAGGCGCCAAGCTCTTTGCAGGCGGAAATATTATCATTGCCAAGGGCATGAACGGTATGGGCAAGGGCTATCTGAAGGCCGGCGGCGATATCGTGGTTAAATTTTTGGAGAATACCAGGGTGGCCACCGGCGGCAGTGTGGAAGCGGAGGCGATTCTTCACAGCAAGGTTTCGGCGGGCACGGAAGTCAGGGTGGACGGGCGCAAGGGAATCATCGTGGGGGGATATGTGCAGGCTGCCAACAGGGTGACCGCAAAGGTTGTCGGAGCAGGCATGGGCGCTTCCACAATTCTTGAGGTGGGCGTGAATCCTCTGATAAAAACCCAATATAACCGCATGCAGAAAGCAATTGCTGACGATACTAAGACTGTAAAGAACGCAGAGGTTATTCTTGAGAATTTTAAGGAAAAACTGAAAAAGGGCGTTCAGTACAACGAGAGCCAGCTGAAATATTTGAAAACCGTTACAACGCTGGTGGAGGAAAAAAACAGACAGATAGAGCAGATGAATACCCGTCTGGAGAGATTCCGCGCCTTGATGGAGACGCAGAAGAACGCCGAGGTCATCGTAAACGACCAGATTTATCCGGGTACTACCATAATTATCAGCGATGCAACCAAGACGATCCAAAACAATTACCACTACTGCAAATTTGTCAGGGAGCAGGGTGAGGTGACAATGAAGCCGTTGTAATAGGGAGAGCCTGTAATTTTTCCTGCGCGCAATGAGCTGAGAGGTTTGAAGTTTTTGTTAAGATAATTGAGAAAGGTGGGCGGCTATGGCATTTGGGGCTATTGAATTTACAACGATATCCAGAGCACAGGACTATTCTACAATAAAGCATAACGAGGATAACAAGGGCATGATAGACCAGGGGCATATTGTCGACCATGTCCAGAAAACCACGGAGCAGCGCACAAAAGAGGTTCAGGGCAGCGACGATACCCGGTGGCAGGAGCGCAAACCGGATGCAAGGGAAAAGGGCAGCAATGAGTACAGCGGCGACGGCGGCAGGAGAAGGAATAAGGACGGAAAGTCCAAGGAACGGATGGTTGTAAAGAATACGGGCGGTTTTGACATGAAAATATAGGATTAGGGATGGGCACATAAGAAATGGAAATGATGGAGATCGTGCTGTTGATTGCGGGAGGAATCATTTTTATATTGAGTTTTTTCATTCCCGACAAAAAAAATGTTTCCGGTAAACAGGATGGCGGCGCGGGGAGCGTGGTTTTGGCGGAAGGGGAGCTGAAGGGTCTTATCAGTCAGGAGATTGACGCTATCAGGACACATGTGGACGAAGTGGTGGAGGAGGCGGTGACCTATGCCATGGAGAAAACAGAGCGTTCCCTGGAAAGGCTTTCCAATGAAAAAATAATGGCGGTGAGCGAATATTCCGACACGGTGCTGGGAGAGATTCACAAAAATCATGAGGAGGCAATGTTTCTATATGATATGCTTAACAATAAGCATGTCAGCCTGAAGAATACGGTTGCCGAAGTGAACCGCACCGTAAAGGAAGCGGAGGCGGCTGTGGTGAGTTTCCAGAAGCTTGCACCGGAGACGCTTTCCGCTTCGGAGGGAAGAATTTTGAACCGGGAGGCGGAGACGGCAGCCAGACGTGAGCCGGGAGGAGGCATGCAGGGGAATCCCAGTACGGGACTGTACGGAGTGAACGGAGCCTCACGAACCGGAATCGAAAGAGCTGGGAACGAGAGGGCTGGAAACGACAGAACCGGAATAGAAAGAACCGGAAACGAAAGAACTGGAATAGAAAGAATTGGAAATGACAGGGCTGGAAACGACAGGGCTGCAATCGAAAGAACCGGAAACGAAAGAACTGGAATAGAAAGAGCCGGAATAGAAAGAGCCGCAACTGAAAGGGCTGGAATCGAAAGAAGCGGAATAGACAGAACCGGAAATGAAAGAACTGGAATAGAAAGAACTGGAATAGAAAGAGCCGCAACTGAAAGGGCTGGAATCGAAAGAAGCGGAATAGAAAGTATCGGAATAGAAAGTATCGGAATAGAAAGAACCGGAATAGAAAGAACCGGAATAGAAAGAACCGGAACCGAAAGAACTGCAATAGAACGGACCGTAAGCCAAGGCTACGAATCGGAAAATTCCGTAATGGAAAGGCTTGGAGCGGAACGACTCGGAGCGGAAGGCTTTGAAATGCAAGGCTTGGGAGTAAAACAATTCGAGACGGATAGAGCCTTCACTGATAATTCCGGAACGGAAAAGTCAGGGCTGGAAAGGCTTGGCGCGTTCTCGGGTCCGGGGAGAGGCGATGTTTCGCAGGATGCGGGTGAGCATGGGCGCAACAACAACGAACGGATTCTGGAGCTTTTTCAACAGGACTACTCTATGGTAGATATTGCCAGAGAGCTCGGCCTGGGTGTAGGAGAAGTAAAGCTGGTCATTGATTTGTTTAAAAGGCAGTAGGTATAGTTTGGCGGGAGTCCGTTTTGTGCTGCCGCCGGATTTATTCGCTTTGTATAGAATGAGACAGGAACGAGGAAGCAAGTGAGACTGAGATATCAAATGAGAGGGCTGGGAATCGGAATTCTTGTTACAGCCCTTTTGATGGGAGTTGCAAAAAAGGAAGGGCGTCCTTTGACAGACGCGGAAATCAGGGCAAAGGCGTATGAGCTTGGAATGGTGGATCAGGATTCGGTAAGGCTGACGGATTTTAAGGGCAATACGCCCGGCCCGCAGGGTACGCCGCCGCAGAAAACGACAGAACCGACAGAACCGTCGGTTACGGCAGAGCCTGAAAACACGCTGCCGCCGCAGCAAACGCAGCCTCCGCAGGAAACAACACCTCCGGGGGAGACAATGCCTCCGGAATCGGCGCCGCCTGCAAGGACTCTTACACCGGAGCCGGCATCCGAAAACGCCGGGGAAGCGGTTACTGTTATTATTACACGGGGAACCGATTCCTACAGCGTAAGCGTTCAGCTGGCGGAGGCAGGGCTGATAGATAGTGCCCCGGCGTTCGATTCCTATCTGTGTAAAAACGGTTACGCAAGTAAGATCCGTGCCGACATCTATCAGATCGTACCCGGGACCAGCGAGGAACAGATTGCAAAGATCATTACCGGAACCAGATAAAGCCATTCATATGGCGGGCTACATTAAAACTAAATCCCATAATAATCCAAACAACCCCCTTGTCATAAAGGGGTTGTTGTGTTATAATCTAAATGTTGTGATAAAAAACACGCATGTCGATTCGGTAACGGTGCTTTTGTATTGGCTGCGGCTGCAGAGGTATTTGCCGGAGCGGACCGGTGTCTTAACGCTGATTCCGGTTTATAAGGCATAGCGGAAGAATTCAACCAAACGGAGGTAAAATCATGAGCGTTATTTCTATGAAACAGTTACTTGAAGCGGGTGTTCATTTCGGACATCAGACCAGAAGATGGAATCCTAAAATGGCTCCCTATATTTTTACGGAGAGAAACGGAATCCACATCATTGACCTTCAGAAGTCTGTGGGCAAGGTTGATGAAGCGTACAGAGCGGTTTCCGAGATTGCGGCACAGGGCGGCACCATTCTTTTTGTCGGCACCAAGAAGCAGGCGCAGGATGCAGTAAAGACTGAGGCAGAGCGCTGCGGAATGTACTATGTAAACGAGAGATGGCTGGGCGGTATGCTGACCAACTTCAAGACTATCCAGTCCCGTATCGTAAGACTGCATGCGATTGAGAAGATGTCTGAGGACGGAACCTTTGACGTGCTTCCCAAGAAAGAGGTTATTGAGCTTAAGAAGGAGTGGGATAAGCTGGAGAAGAATCTTGGCGGTATCAAGAATATGACCAGAATTCCCG
>ERZ808051.931-NODE-931-length-23926-cov-5.652522_pt1 | contig 23926 bp, 19 predicted proteins | sample MGYA00380199_ERZ808051 | MGnify/ENA primary metagenome ERZ808051 (study PRJEB31490, sample SAMN06133391) | mouse gut metagenome | isolation source: J11 | host: mice | place: China: Chengdu | collected 2015-05 ...
GGCCGTCCATTGCCGTAGGCAATTTAAAATGACGGCCTGAGTTACAGGGCACGCCTGGTCAAGGTGTGACCTGTAACCATATAGCAGTTCATTCGAATTCATGCCCTCTCTCAGAATAGACTTTCCCCCTCCATTATGATATACTTACACCATCACGAAAGCCGTCCCGTTCCCGGTCTCATCAACAGTCAGACCGGACGGGCAGCATGATCTATATCCAATATATTTTTAAGATCGGAGGAATTTACACATGAATACGAGAGGACGTGTAACCATACCCACAGACATGGATATCATCGAAGATACCATACGCCTGTCCGAGCAATGGGGCGCCGACGCGGTCCGGGACTGCGACGGGACCGATTTCCCCGTGGAGTTAAAAGACGCGGGGCTCAAAGTCTACTCCACCTACTACACCACCCGCAAGGACAACGCCTGGGCCAAAGCCAACCCCGACGAGATCCAGCAGATGTACCTTATGACCCCCATTTACACCGCATCGGCGGATTCTCTGCGCATCCCTCTGATGAAGGGTCTGTACAGAGACATGCTGACCCCCAACACCCGGGACGACATCACCCGCTGGTGGGAGGTCATCGACCGGAGCACCGGTAAGGTCGTCCCCCCATCCGGCCGGCACTGCGGCGAGAGCAGCGGAGAGGCGGTTCCCGCATCCGGCTGGCACTATGACGAGAGTACCGGAGAGGTGGTCATCCGAACCGTCCCATTTCACGATTATACGGTCAGCTTCCTGGCCTACATCATGTGGGATCCGGTTCATATGTACAACGCGGTGGTCAACGACTGGAAGGACGTGGAGCACCAGATCACCTTCGACGTACGCCAGCCCAAGACCCACGCATTTACTATGGAGCGCCTGCGCAGGTTCATCCAGGACCACCCCTATGTAAATGTACTCCGCTTCACCACATTTTTCCACCAGTTCACCCTCGTATTCGATGAGCTGGCCCGTGAAAAATACGTGGACTGGTACGGCTATTCCGCATCCGTCAGCCCCTATATCCTGGAGCAGTTCGAGCGGGAAGCCGGCTACCCCTTCCGCCCCGAATACATCATTGATCAGGGCTATTACAACAACCAGTACCGCATCCCCTCCAAAGAATTTCGGGATTTCCAGGCATTCCAGCGCAGGGAAGTGGCGAAGATCGTAAAAGAAATGACAGACATTACCCATGAATACGGCAAGGAAGCCATGATGTTCTTAGGGGACCATTGGATCGGCACCGAACCGTTCCTGGAGGGATTTGAAAAGCTGGGGCTGGACGCGGTTGTGGGAAGCGTGGGAAATGGCTCCACCCTGCGGCTGATCAGCGACATCGAAGGCGTTTCCTATACGGAGGCCCGCCTGCTGCCCTATTTCTTCCCGGATACCTTCCACGAAGGCGGAGATCCCGTGAAGGAGGCCAAGGTCAACTGGGTGACTGCCCGCCGCGCCATCCTGCGAAAGCCCGTAGACCGGATCGGGTACGGCGGATACCTGAAGCTAACGCTGGATTTCCCGGAATTTGTAAACTATGTGGAGTCCGTCTGCAATGAATTCCGCGAGCTCTATGACAACGTAAAAGGCTGCGTGCCCTACTGCGTCAAGCGTGTCGCCGTCCTGAACTGCTGGGGAAAAATGCGTGCCTGGGGATGCCACATGGTACACCATGCCCTGTATTTCAAACAGAATTATTCCTATGCGGGAGTCATTGAGGCCCTCTCCGGAGCTCCTTTTGACGTGCGTTTCATCAGCTTTGACGACATCAAGGAGAATCCGGATATCCTGAAAGGTATCGACGCACTCGTCAACGTGGGGGATGCCGACACGGCCCATACCGGCGGGGAATGGTGGCGCGACCCGGACATATCCTCCGCGGTCAAGCAGTTTGTCTACAACGGCGGCGGTATTATCGGAATCGGCGAACCCACCGCCCACCAGGCAAACGGCCATTTCTTCCAGCTCGCCAACGTGTTCGGCGTAGAGGAGGAACGCGGCTTCACTCTGGGCTACGACAAATACAACTGGGAGTGCGGCAGCCATTTTATCACCGAGGACGCGTCAGATGAGATCGACTTCGGAGAAGGCAAGAAAAATATCTATGCGCTGGAAGGCGCCCAGGTGCTGGTAGAGCGAGAAAAGGAAGTGCAGCTTGCGGTCAACACCTTCGGAAAGGGCCGCGCCGTCTACATCACCGGACTGCCCTACAGCTTCGAGAACAGCCGCCTCTTCTACCGGGCGGTCCTGTGGAGCACCGGAGACGAAGCGAATCTGCGCCGATGGTTTTCCACGAACTACAACGTGGAGGTCCATGCCTATCCTGAAAATGGAAAATACTGCGTGGTAAATAATACCTACGAGCCTCAGAGCACGACCGTGTATTTGGGAGATGGAAGCAGCTTTGAGCTGGAGCTGGAAGCGAATCAGATTGTATGGTATACCTTGTGAAGCGGCCGGATGGCCATAATGGGATGCCCTTGGGCATACCCTGAGAAATGGCCGATACACTGGGACTGCCGGAACGATTTTCCGGCAGCCCCATCACTCTGTTTCCGGCAGGCTTCCCGGAACCAGCTCCCCATACCCGCTGTTCCTGGCAATCTGCATCAGTCTAGTTACAGGTCACACCTTGACCAGGCGTGCCCTGTAACTCAGTCTATCCTTTTTCCACTTTTTCCCCCAGAACCAATTGACATGCACCCCATAATTGCATAAAATAAGAAGGCATGCAATGAATCTGTCAGATTCCGCATGAATTTACACCGTTGTATATCCCCCTCCGATCCGTCTCCGCGCCGATCGCCGGGCGGATAACATAAAGAGTAGTAGAAAAATAACTGACACATCTTGGCTTGTCTATCTGTATCACTTATTTTTCTACTGCTCCTAAATTCCCCAGAAAAGGAGCACTCACTTATGCCAACCATCCGTCCTTTCCGGAGCGTGCGGCCATCGAAGGAAAAAGCTTCCTCCATCGCCGCCCTCCCCTATGACGTTTACAACCGGGCAGAAGCCAAAGAAGCAGTCAGGCAGAACCCCCTTTCCTTTTTGAAGATAGACCGCCCGGAGACCCAGTTTCCGGATGATACCGACATGTATTCCCCGCAGGTTTACGAGCGCGCCCGTGACACTCTCCGGGAAATGCTCTCAGACGGGTCGTTTATCGAGGACCCCGAGCCCTGCTACTATCTCTATGCCCTGACCTTTGCCGGACGCACCCAGACCGGCATCGTAGGATGCGCCTCCATCGACGATTATCTGAACGGGACCATCCGCAGGCATGAGAATACCAAGGAAGAAAAGGAGCTGGACCGAATCCGCCATGTGGACACGCTGAGCGCCCAGACCGGCCCCATTTTTCTGACCTACCGTCCTGATCCGGGCCTGAGGCAGCTTACGGAAGCCGCAAAAGCCTCCGCTCCGCTCTACGATTTCACGGCAGAGGACGGGATCCGCCATCAGGTATGGCGTTTGGAGCAAAATATCGAAGCCGTCACGGAATTATTCGCCGGGATCGGGCATATTTATATCGCAGACGGCCATCACCGTGCCGCCTCCGCAGTAAAAGCCGGTCTCAAACGCAGGGAGGCACACCCGGATTATACCGGGGATGAGGAATTTAACTACTTCCTCTCCGTACTCTTCCCCGCGGATGAGCTGCGGATTTACGATTACAACCGGGTCGTCACCGGATGGAACGGACACACCCGCGAAGAACTGCTGGACGCAGTCAGCAGACATTTTGACATTCGGGAACTGTCCGGCCCCCGGCATCCCGGGCACAAAGGCGAGATCGCCATGTACCTCGGCGGCGTCTGGTATGCGCTTACGGCACATGCAGATCTGTACACCCAGGATCCGGTAGATGACCTGGATGTGTCCATTCTGCAAAATACTGTTCTCGGCCCGCTGTTCGGCATCCAGGATCCCAGGACTGACCCTCGGATCCGGTTCATAGGCGGAATCCGGGGATTGGAGGAGCTGGTTCGGCTGACAGATGCAGGCACAGAGAACGCGGCCTTTGCCATGTATCCCACTTCAATGGAAGAACTGCTCTCAGTGGCGGATTCCGGCCGCCTGATGCCGCCCAAGTCCACCTGGTTCGAGCCCAAGCTGCGGAGCGGATTATTTATTCACCGTTTTTGATCCATCATCGGACACAGCGCCTGTCCCGCAGACGTTACAGGCAGTACACGGATAATCTATTCATGCCATGATGTTCCGGGCGTGCCCTTTGATCGTATACTTATATAAGGAATGCGGACATATGTTAAATTATATCATTCGTAAATGGAAAAGAGAGGTAATGAAAATGCAGCGAAATGATCCATGCTGGTGCGGCAGCGGCAAAAAATATAAAAAATGCCACATGCCGATCGAAGAAAAAATCCTGTTACATGCCGACCGGGGCGAGATCGTTCCAAAGAGAGAGCTTTTAAAAACCCCCTTTCAGATTGAAAAGATCAAGGAAAGCGCAGCGTTAAACACAGCTGTACTGGACGAGGTGGAGAAGCATATCCATATCGGCATGAGCACCGCGGAGATCGACCGGATCGTATATGATTTTACCACCAGCCACGGCGGGATCCCTGCGCCGCTCCACTACCAGGGATTTCCAAAAAGCGTCTGCACCTCTATCAACAACGAAGTCTGCCACGGCATTCCGGATGAAAACATCATCCTGCGGGAGGGCGATATTGTCAATGTAGACGTGTCCACCAGCCTGGACGGTTACTTTTCCGACGCGTCCCGCATGTTCACTCTGGGAAAGATTTCCGAGCGCGCCGAGCGCATCATCCGCGTAACGGAAGAATGCGTTCATCTCGGCCTGGCCCAGGCAAAGCCCTGGGGACATCTGGGAGATATTGCTGACGCCATCAACTCCCATGCCCAGGCAAACGGCTATTCCGTAGTGGAGGAGATTGGCGGACACGGGATCGGTCTGGAATTTCATGAAGAACCCTTTGTCAGCTACGTAACTCCCAAAGGCAGCGAAATGCTCCTGGTGCCCGGCATGATGTTCACCATCGAACCCATGGTCAACGAAGGCAGCCCCGATTTCTTCGTAGACGAAGACAATGACTGGACCGTTTACACCATCGATGACGGATTGTCCGCGCAGATCGAATACATGGTGCTGATCACCGAGACCGGCGCCGAGGTTCTTACCAAATAAAAACCAAAAAAATGCGCCTGCGGCCTGTATTTGTCCTTCCGCAGCGCGCATTTTCAATTCCTTTTCCGTTTCTAACAAATAACTCTCTCACAGCGCAGGTAAACCTTCTAGACAAATTTTCTCACCCGCAGCTCCACTCCCAGCGATTCCGCCAGCTTCCTGCTGTCCTCAATGTCCCTCTCCGGCAGCACATCCACCACCGTCATCTTCACCTGCGGGATCCTTTTTGCGCATTCCGCCGTAAATGCCAGCATTCCCTCAAACGCATCCTCAAACCGCGGCCGGGTGACTTCCATATATTCCTCTTTATTCGGCGCATTCAGGCTGATCGAAATGGAATCCACCACCTCCGCCAGCATCGGAACAATGTCCCTTCCATGATACAGATTTCCCAGCCCGTTCGTATTCAGCCGGATCCGCAGACCATACCTCTCCTTCGCATATCTGGCCGATTCCACCAGATTCTCCAGCGCGCAGGTCGGCTCTCCATAGCCGCAATACACAAGCTCCTTCCGGCCGGAAAAGTCAAATGCGTCCATTGCCGCCTTGATCTCCTCCAGCTTCGGATCCTGCTCGTGCCACAGCGTATCCGCATCCCCCACCCCGTTGTGATGGCTGCGGATGCAGAACCGGCAGCTGCAGTCACATTGATTGGTCAGATTGACATATACCTGGTCCTGATACGTATACAAAATCTCCGCCATTTTTTCTCTTCTCCTTTCTACAGCCTCAGCATCTGCTTTGCCAGACTCTTCATATGCATCTTATCCAGAGCAGCGGCCAGCGTCAGGAAGATCACCGCGCTTCCTCCCGACTGCACCGCACTTCCCGCCAGCGATGCCAGCGGAGCCGCAAAAGATCCGAACAAAATCCCCTCCGCCAGATAATACCCGGCCGCAGAGATCACAGCGGCCAGAAACGGCGCCGCAATGTTACGCGCGCAGAGGACCCTCCCCTCCTTCGATGTAAACGGCAGCACGATCAGCATCTTAATGATCACCGTGGCAGGCGCCCATACCGGCACCGTCAGGATATCCGCCATTCCTCCCCCGATCGCCGCAGCAGCCAGCGCATACGGCCTGGGAAGAAATGCTGCCCCCAGATAGATCAGCGCGTCCCCAAAATGGATATATCCGCCGTTGGCCCCATATGGAATATGGAAAATATATGCCGTCATGATCGTGATCATTGCCGCAAACAATCCCGCTGTCACAAGCTTCGAGGCTGCCGCGCTTCCCCGTCTGTTGTCCATCATCTCAAATCCTCCTGTTTTCATTGTACTCCTGCCGCCCGCGGATCAGCATCCCAAGATACTTTTCAAAATTCGTCCCGTCATTGCGGTCCACCTGCTCAGCCATGGAGTCCTTCATCGCCCTTTCAATGAATTCCCCCGCAAGGTCCATGGTCTGGAAAATGTCATCCCCCCTGGCAAGTCCGCCGGCAATGATGGACGCGAACAGATCCCCGGTTCCGGAAAAGCTCCCTCCGATATAGGGAAATGCGGACATCCTCCTGCCGTTTCGGTCCACAGCCAGATTCCCGATCATCCGTTCCCCGCTTTCTGCGTCTTCAAACCGGATCCCTGTCACGACAACAGTTCCCGGCCCGGATTCCATTAGCTTTTCCGCCAGCTCCCCCGCCGCCTCCGAAATCTCTCTTTCCCCTTTCAGCTTCCCCAGCTCCTCATAATCCGCTCCAGCAAGGAGGCACAGCTCCGTCAGGTTCGGCGTCACCACATCCGCCCGCAGGGCCAGCTCCTTCATCCGCTGCATCAGTCCCGGAGTGAACAGCTTATATACCCGTCCCTCATCCCCCATGACCGGATCCACCAGAAGAAATGTGGGTTCCTTATAAAATGTATCCAAAAACCGAAAAATATGCCGGATCTGCGCTTCACTTGCCACGAACCCCGTATAGATCCCGTCAAACCGCACCCGCATCTTCTCCCATTCCTGCCGGAAATATTCCATCTTCTCCGTATAGTCGTCGCAGTAATAGCTGGGATACCCCGTCTGCGCGCTTAACACTGCCGTCGGCAGGGGACAGGGCTGAACCCCCATCACAGAAATCGTCGGAATCGCCGCCGTCAGCGAGCAATGCCCAAATCCCGACAGATCATTGATAACCGCAATCTTTTTCGCCATCATCCATCTCCTTAAAAACTCTGTATCATTAACTTATTTTTCTGAAAAAACCAGAAAAGAACGTCATGAAATCCATTTTGGACAAGAAATTGCTTCCGCGCACCTAATACACATCTGAATCCGTTTCATAGATATCTCCGTTTACGGAAAACTCCTGCTGCCAAATATCAGGTATAAAAAAGAATATCACACAACTGGATATTTCAAAACAGCCAGTTATATGATATTCAACCAATCCACTTTTTATTCTTTTTCAACAATCCGACATTATGATGCGGTCCGATACTATTTTACAGTCTGATATTATTTTACAGTCCGATATTATGATGCGATCCAGGATTTTTCTCTCCTGAAATATATCGCGCCTAAATCATTTTTCTCCCGAACGGATACCGCGGTTCGCCAGAAACAACGGAATTCCGACCAGCACCATTCCTCCGATCACATTTCCCGCTGTTACAAAAAGAAGGCTGCATCCCCCGTTCCATCCGTTCAGGACTCCCAGCTGCTCCGTCGTGATCCCATAAGCCTCCTGAGCTTTTGCCGCATAAGCCGGATTCATTGCCGCCAGCATCCCGGCCGGAATATAAAACATATTTGCCACACAATGCTCAAATCCGCCGATCACAAACGCCCCTATCGGAAAAAATACCGCCCAGATCTTTCCCGCAATATCCCTCGCCGCCGCGGCCATCAAGATTGCGGCGCAGACCAGAAAATTGCAGAGCGTCCCCGACGCGATTCCCTGCACCGGCGCGATCCCGGCCTTCGCAACTGCGGTCTTGATCGTATATGCCCCCAGTAATCCGCCGGAATAATTCAGATTGCCGCTGAGATACAACAGCACGGCGATCAAAACGGCGCCGGCCAGATTGCTGAGATAAACTATGACCAGATTCCGCAGCACTCTCCCCCAGGCCACGCGCCCGTCCAATGCTGCCATGACCATCAGACAATTCCCCGTAAACAGCTCACCGCCCAGCAAAATGACCATCATCAGCCCCACCGGAAAGATCATCCCGCTCACTGCCCTCGCAAGCCCTACATCCGCGATCCCATGGGCCGCCGTACTGCTTGCCGCTCCGCCCAGCGCAATGAACGCCCCGGCCAGCATTCCAAGCAGGATCATTTTTCGGGCAGACAGCGCGGCCTTCCCCTGAGCCCCTTTCATATTGGCTTCCACAACCTCCGCCGGACTATTAAAATATGTTTGCACTCTGCACCTCCGATCCGAAATCAGCCCTTGTGAAATGGCCGCAGTCTCGATCCCCCTTTGCCGCACACGAACTGTTATAAAAATAAGGAATCCACATCCGGATTCCTTATTCGTCAACACTTTCATGCCATGCCAAAAGGCATCCCCTTATGGCCATTCGGCTGTTTTACAAGATATGTATTATTTAGATGACGGGCCCGACTGATTGGTTCTCAACTTAAACCGTGTCACCAGTGACTTCAGAAGCTGTGACTGGCTGGACAGCTCTTCGCTGGCCGCCGCGCTCTCCTCAGATGTAGCAGAGTTGGTCTGCACCACGCTGGAAATCTGATCCATACCGGTCGTAACCTGTGAGATCGCCTCTGCCTGGCTCTCTGCCGCTGTCGTGATCTTATCCACATAATCAACCGCGCTTCTGGTGCTTTCTACCGTAGCTGAAATTGCCTCCGCAGTCCGGCCCGCGATCTCCGTCCCATTTTCTACCGCGGCGATCGTTCCTTCGATCAGAGCCGTCGTATTGCTTGCCGCCTCCGCACTCTTGGAAGCCAAGTTCCGCACTTCGTCAGCCACAACCGCGAAGCCCTTGCCCGCCTCGCCCGCGCGCGCAGCTTCAACTGCCGCATTCAGCGCCAGAATATTGGTCTGGAACGCAATATCTTCAATGGTCTTAATGATCTTACCAATATCGCCGGACTTCTGGCTGATATCGCCCATAGCGTCGATCATATCCTGCATCTGCTCATTGGAAACAGAAAGCTTGCTCTGGGCCTCTGTCACCTTGCCGCTTGCGTCCTTCGCGTTCTGAGCGGTATTGCTGACCTCTCTGGAAATCTCGTTGACCGTTGCAGCCAGCTCTTCCACGGAGCTTGCCTGCTGTGTCGCGCCCTGAGAAAGCGCCTGTGCGCCGGAGGATACCTGGTCTGCTCCGCTTGCCACCTGGTCGGAAGCATCATTGATCTGACGCATAACGTCACTCAGGTTAATATTCATACGGCGGATTGATTCCAGAAGCGGAATAAAGTCGCCCTTATACAGCTCCTGATTCGCACGGATATCAAAGTTCCCCTTTGCCATCTCGTCCAGAAGATTTCTGAGATCATCCACAACTCCTTCCAGAGCGGTGCAGGTAGCCTTTACATTCTTCACCAGCGTTCCAAACTCATCTCTTGATTCATATTCAAGCTCCTGAGTCATATTGCCTTCCGCCAGGCCTTCCATTGCCTTCTCAATCTCTGCCACAGGCTTCACGATGGTTGACGTCACTCTGCCGCAGATCACCAGCGCAAGGATCACCGCAATCACCACCATACCGATCAGGAGGAACATGCTGGTGTTGGTCGAGTCATAGCTTTCCTGCAGTGCATCCGCACGCATGCTCGAAGATTTATCACTCAAAGGCCTTGCCAGCTGGATTACCTTTTCCAGTGCCGGGGTACACTTATTCAGGATCGCATCCTTCGCGCCGTCCTGATCGCCCCTTTCCAGCATAGCAATAATATCATTTGCCTCTGAAAGCCAGTCATTAACAGCCGTCTTATATGCAGCCACCTCGTCCTGGTTCAGATCCTTGGAACTCTCAAGCACTTCAAAATTACTTTCGATAGAGGCAACATCCTCCTCAATCGTCTGCTTCTCCGTTGTTCCGACTCTCCCGCTGATATACATATCACGCACATGCTTCGCTGCCTCATTTGTAGCGATCCGGTTGTTCTGTACAGCGTCATCCGCCGCAACAGGTCCGGTCATGCAGGCATTCAGGTTACTGTTCGCCTTTCTCAGCTGCAAAACGGAAAAAACTGAAATTATGACCGTTAAGATCAATACCATCGCAAAAGATACATACAATTTGTTTCTAATCTTTAAATTCTTCAACTTGCCCGTCTCCTTCTGTCATTTCCGGCTCCGCATTGCCTGAATCGGCGCTGCTTTCCGGTTCTTTTTCTTTTGCCGTTCCTGTTATGACCGGCTGTTTTTCATTTTGCTCCGGCTCTGACTGTCCTGATCCGCCGCAGTCTCCGGATTCCTGAGTCTCTGACTCGTCCGCGGCATCTGCGGAAAGCAATTCTTCCGGTTCTTCTTCCCTTTTTCGGAACCGCGTCTTTATCTTTTCTCTTATATCCAAACATTTTACGCTGAGCCGAAACCACATCTTTTCACATCGGGCCGCCAGCATCCTGTAATAGATGCGGACATTCCGGATGCCCCAGCAAAAAATGAGTAAAAATGGATATTTGTCCAGTATTGGGAAAAACTGGCACATATAATCTCTGGGAGGAAACATCCACTCCCTCTTTTTGAGAAGCCATTCTTCTTCTCTGTCGCGCCGGTAAAAATCCAGCCTGACCTTTTCATTCGGCAGGAGGACCTTATCCAGGTGGTTATTCTCCTGACCGTGCAGGAGGATATATTCCTCCAGTTCCAGCGCGATCCCGTACTGCTGCCTTACGCCCTCTTCAAACCAGAGCGAAGAAAGCACCTCGGCCTGACGGACAAATTCCGTCCACTTTGCCTTTTCCAGAAGATCCTTCACCGCTTTCCATGGAAAAGCTTCATCCAATACCTTCCTGAACAGCCAAAATTCCAGGATATCCCTAATCTTCAGTACCCCTGTCAGGTACAGCTCGACCAGTCTTCCCGCGCGATATACATATTCTTCCTCATCAGACAATATATGTATAAAACGATACTTTGCCGAAGCAGCACCGGCCAGATGCAGCGCCCCCCGGCGCGGCGCATTCTGCGGGCCGCAGTTTTCCATACGCAGATACTTCCTGATGGGACCGGAAAAATAACGCTTAAGAACCTTATTCTCAATCGGAACCTCACCGTAAAATACAACCCGGATCCCCGGCACCCTCACGTATACATTTCCCTTTTCCAGCCTGTCATCCGCCTGCTCATAGTCCATATCCCGCATCAGTCTGTAGACCTGAGCCAGCTTCTTCTTGTCTACAAGTATCTCAATCTGACTGAAAGACGCCATCTCCGGCAGCGGGTACAATTCCCTCACACTCGTATCCGACAGCAGCAGCGCGTCAATCCCATGCCTCTCCAACTGCCAGAGGATCACTTCTTCCGCCTTTTGGTACGATTCATACAAAAGAAGCTCCCTCTTATACTTCTGATAAAACTCTTCCCCGCACGCTTCTGAGATCTCTTTCTCCAGTCCCAGGATTCCCAGATAAACAAGATTGACCACATTCTGGTAATCGGAAACGCTTAAGATCTTATCCCAATTTACATATCTTCTCGAGGTTTGGACCGGTTTTTGATTAATTATGGCCCCCAGCAGCATCAGCATATATCTGATTTCATAATTAATAATTGGTCCCTCCTTCCAGCGTCACAAAAATTAGCCCTTCTATAGTTATCGGATATTTCCCGACAAATATAATGTTTTTTCAGCTTTTTTCTTGACCAGAATGCTTTTTCTTGATTGCCGGCCTCTTCCCCGATCATCTGCCATAACCGGTTACGCCGCAAACAGGAGCAACCGCTGCCTTTTCTTTCGTCTGCTACCGCTTCCTTGACAAAATCTTCCTTTCTTCAAATATATCCGTAGCCTTTTGATTGTATATCGCGTTCTTTTCATCCGCCACAACCATACCGGAAACCAGCGAAATACACCGTTTTTTCATGATCGTAACCAGATCCCTGGCATGGCTGGCGACCACAACCGTCATTCCCTGGTAATTCACCTCCGCCAGGAGCTGCATCAGGTCCCAGGAAGCGTCAGGATCCAGATTGGCCGTCGGCTCGTCCGCGATCAGGATGTTCGGGCTGGTGGAAAGAGCCCTTGCCAAAAGCACTCTCGCCTGCTCTCCGCCGGACAGCTCGTCAGGAAATGACTCCGATTTTCCCACCAGGCCCACCAGGCCGAGCACGCGCATAGCCGTCTTCTTCATCTGCGCGCTGCCATGCTCCGTGGCCCACAGCGCAAATAAGATATTGTCATAGACGGAGCGGTTTTTCAGCAGTCCCACCTCCTGGGATACAATCCCGATCCGCCGGCGGTGCGCGGAGATCTTTCTCCTCTTCATGATGTCCAGCCTGCGCCCATTGACCGTGATCCGCCCGGATGTGGCCTCCTCCTGCTTCATGATCAGATTCAGCAGAGTACTTTTTCCCGCGCCGCTCCTGCCGATCACAAAAACAAATTCCCCTTTTTCGATCTCAAAGGATACATTTTCCAGCGCGGTCTCATCCCCAAACCTTTTTGTCACATGATCAAAAATAATTTGTGCCATACACTCCCTACCTTAATTTTTTTCCACAAGTTCCGATATACGATACATGTAAACAACAGTCATCAAACCGTGGGGCTATCCATATAATATAAACTTTTCATACCATTTATATAGAAAACAGGATATAATATAAATATACTTTTTTTAATCGGAACAGTCAATAGATTATAAGAATATGGAGAAAAAAATGAAAAAGAAAATATTATGCGGAATCTTTTTTCTGACAATTTTATTCTGTATCTCTTTCTCTCAGACACATATGGCCGCCGCTGGCGCAGGTTTCTTTTCCGGATGCGCTTTCGGCACGGATCCTTCTTTAGGAAATACTTCCGGCATGGATTCTGCGCTTGGAAACTCTTCCGGCATGGATTCCTCTCTGGAAAATGTTTCCGACGTGGATCCTTCTTCAGATCATTCGACTACCGGAGATTTCTCTTTAGGAAATACTCCCGAGATTCCCGACACAGACGGCACGATTCCCGGCACAGACGGCACGATTCCCGGCGCTCAGTCTGCCATAGACGCAGGCGGACAGAGAGTTCCCCTGGGAGATCTGGCAACGCCCGAGCCTTTGGAAAATACGGCCGCTTCGGCAGGAGAGTTCACTCTGTCCCTGACTACCAGCATCGGCACTCTGACCTATTATAACCAGTCTGATTCCCGCTGGGCCAATTATCCCTACGGCGGCAGCGATCCCCTCGCGGTCTACGGCTGCGGGCCCACCGTAATGGCCATGCTGGTGACCAGCTTTACAGAGCATACCATCCAGCCTCCGGACATGGCCGCATGGGCGGCTGCCAACCACTACTGGTCCTCTGGCTACGGCACCAGGCACGAATTTATTCTTGAAGGTGCCGCGGCCTTCGGCCTCCAGGCCGAATCCTTCCAGAACCTGACAGCAGAAGGCGTAATGTCCGAGCTGAAAAACGGACATATCCTGGTGGCATTGATGGGCCCCGGGCATTTTTCAGACAGCGGACATTTCATCATCATTACCGAGGACTGGTCCGGCAGCCAGGTCCGGGTCGCCGATCCCGCAAGGCTGGAACGGACACAGGCCGCATGGGATGTACAGCTGATTCTGGATGAACTGCTCACCACAGCTACGGCGGGCGGGCCGGTTTGGAGCATTACCCCCAGATAATATCCGCAAAAACATACTGGTACATCACAAACCTTTTATAACCACAGTTCCATTGTGCACTGAGGCTGCAAAAGGATATGAGATGTACCAGTCACGATCTGTCGATCTCTTACAGTCTTCATAAACCAGGCGTTTTGCGAATATTCACAGGAAAATTCTGACACTCCCCTGATCCTTACAATTAGTAATAAACCAGTAACGATGCGACAATCTCTTACAATTCATATTCCTTGTACAACCGTTCGCGCAATGCATCGTCAGCTGCAATTTTGACAATCAGGTTGCTTTTCCCTTCATTTGTCAGATGAAGGATTAATCTCCCATATCTTTGTGCTTCCTCTTCTTTGCCTTCTGCCCTGCCCTCTTCTTTGCCTTCTATTCTTCCAATCGCCCGTTCTTCTTCCCGGAGGTAATCAAGCACTTCTTTTTCATCATATTCAAAAATACTCATGGCAATCACCTCCGCTTTGTTCTTTCTCAGGAAATCTGCCAGGATTCCATCTTTGATACATTCATCCACCGCACGTTGCACGGCTTCTTTCAGATCCATATTGCCGCAGTAACTTCGAACGCATTCCACATATTTCATATATTCCCGCAGTGTCGGACACTGATCCAGAAATTCTTGATTGTTGCCCGGATTGATGTTGATCACCAGCACCTTTAATTCCAGGAGCGGTGATTCCTGCTGCAGGATCCGACCGATCTCGCTGAAAGCTTTGACGGTTTTTACAGCAGTATCACTTCCCTTATCCACATTGCTTTTAGCAGTATCGGTGCTGCTGGATGCATTCACTCCGTTATCCGCTGTACCGTCAGCATTGGTTTCGCATATCTTATACAAATCTGACAATTTCAGGATCATCCGTTCCGGATATTTGTTTGTTCCATTATAAAATACCACAAAATGAGGCGCATGCAGTTTCACTGGTGTACTCCCATACAGCCTTTTGCTCTCTACCAGCCCCTCATACTCTTTCGAAATATAATGCAGGAAGCGCAGCGGCATGTTCGGATTAACAGTCGATTGGTGTTCGTATAAATGCAGATCATCAAATACAATAAATGCAAGGTCATTTTTCATGCCCATATAGATCGCATGCTTCAACGTAACGACCTCCAGACCTGCGGTATCCGTATAACGTTTCCCGCTGACAGCATTATAAAGTTCCATCTGTCGCTTCTTATCATCGCGATACAAAATACAAAATACGCTGTCCTTATGTTCCTTGTTGACAAATATCTGTTTTTCGCTCATGTGGGCCTCCTTTTCCGGGCCTTTAAAAAGCAGACATTCATTCCTGTACGGTTTGTATAAAACACTCTGTCAGCGATTCAAAAACCCTATGCTGTTTTAAAAGTATTGAAATAAGCATAGATTTTCTGAAATGTTGAATGATAAGAAATCAACAGAAATAGAACTTTAGAATCCTTATGCTTTGCAATGATGATAACATGGGACACAGATATTTACAAGCGTTTTCTGTTTTTTGTCCCAAATATTTATTATGAATGGCTACAGATCAGAATTTAGCCTGCAGCGCAGCTGAACTTTCGAAGACGGTCGGAAAGTACTGTTTATCTGCAGTAGTTTCTGACGGCATCTGATGCCCCTTACCTATACAGCAGACATTTCGTAATTTCACGACCGCCCTGTCTTCTCTCTATTTATGAATTTGTCTGATAGTAAGATTCTTTTCCTGCAACTTTTGAGTTCAGTACTTTATCCAGACTGATTGTCCGGTTCAGTACCTGCTGCGTCTGACCGCTCAGCTCGGCAATCTTCCTGGCCTCGAAGCTGTCCGGCGCATACTGCTCCTGACCCCCACCGTTCAGCCAGGAACGGAACTTTTCTCTTTCCTCCGAATCCAATGCCTCAAGGATCGTCTGAATCTCATGCTTTGCGGTACTGACCTGATCCATTTCCTCGCCTCGCATTTTTAAGAGCAGCTCGACAGACTCCTTGTCATTTCTCGATAAAGAATCTGCCATATCCTTTGTCAGCCTCTCAATCTCTACCATATGTACATAATTCCGCTGTACCCTTATCAGGACCTCTGACAGAAATTCTTCTCTATTTTCCATATGCCTTATGTGTCCTCTCCCATATCGTATTACAGGCCCCGGATAAAACCGGCGGCCTGTAACATGAATCTGTCAATTTAGTTTTTTACACAGCAGCCGTCTTACTGGCTTCTTTAAACGCATCCCGAAGATCCCCCACAAGGGGCTTCAGTTCCTGGATCACAGCTACTTTTCTTCCGGCCTGCAGCCGGCTCAGCTCAAAGAGGAAAAATTCATACATTCTCCTCAGTTCATAACTGATCTTGTAATCCATATTCAAAGTAAAGTCAAGATACTGTACGATCTCCTTCGATCTCTGAACTGATTGATTAAACAAATCATAATTTTCATCTTCCAACGCAACCTGCGCCCTGGTGAGACGCTTGAGCAGCTCATCGTAGAGAAGCAGGAGCATTTCCCCGCTTGTCATCGTGTTTACAGACTGCATCTTATACTGTTCATATCCATTCTGATACATTCTTTTCCCCTTTTCGGTTTAATATCCTCCCATGGAGCTCAGGTAGCTGGACTGGCTGTTCATGTTTGCGATCATAGTCTCCAGGGTAGAGAACTGTGAAATATAACGGTCCTGTTCTGTCTTCAGCCGGGTTTTCAGCTGGTTGATCAGCTTATCCAGAGCTGTCAGCTGATCATAGTATGTGTTCTGCGTAAGGCTCTGAGCAGCGCTCTTGGATCCGGCCTTCCGGATCAGGATACCCTTGGTCTCCATAGAACCGACCGTCTTTACATATTTGTCCATGACGGACTTAAGGTTTGTTGCAAGTCCGTTAGAAGTCGGCTTTCCATCCGCACCAATTCCGCCTTCTTTCGAAGTGAACAGATTCTGCACTTTCTCCGGATCCGTCTCCAGTGCCGCACGCAGTTTTGATTCATCAATGCTAAGCTTACCGTTATCAGAATAGCTGCTGGAAAGATTGATTCCAATCTTCTCAAATTCTACCAGAAGCCCGCCGCTGACAACCACACGCAGATCCATACTCAATGACCTCAGGTCACTGTCGCCGTAGAGCAGACCTTCCTTCGCCTTTGTCTCCCATTTTGAGATCTCAGTCTCAGACAGTTCAGCTTTCTGGTCAGATGTAAGCGGATCGTAATCCCTGTCGTGCTTCGTAGTCAGTTCGCCGTTTACCAGATCAACGATCGCATTGTAGTCTGCTACGAAGGACTTGATGGTGTCCATCAGTTTGTCAACGTCTACGGAAGCATTGATTTCTACTGCATCAACAGAATGATCTCTTTCTAACTCGCCAGCATCATTTTTCTTATAACCAAACTCACCTTTTAATGCAATTGTAAGACCATCTACTGTAAATGTATTGGAATCTCTCCGCAGTTCTACTTCCTGATCTGAACCTGCGTATTTTACGGCAACAATAGCATCCTGACCGCGTACTGAGTCATTCATTTTGTCTCTATTTAAACCAAAAACCTCGCTCAATTTATTGTTGGCATCAACAGAGTTTTTGCTAAAATCAATCACACCACTTGCACCATTTACCTTCGATGTAAATGTGAACTTATCTGCTGCTTCCTGATAGGTTACGGTTACATTTGCATTACTGTTATTGATTGCATTAATTAAATCTTTTTTAGTTGCGAAGCCATTTTCATCACCCCGAACTTGAATGTCTTCTCCGTTAAGTTTAAATTTATACCAGTACTCCTTCACTGTTTCTCCAGTATCATTGCCATCCTTATCTTTTACTGGTATTTCCTTCTCTTCTGCTGGTCCAAATGCTGATAAATCTACCTTTTCATCAAAATTTGTTCTGTTTGACAATCCGGCCCTTAATCCCAATGCTGATAAAGTCTCATAATTCCCACCTGTAACTTTTAAAATAGACGAATCATCCGTTTCTTTTGTCGCTCCGTCTCCAGGAATCGTTGTCCTAAAGGTAAGTTTCGGCGTTATAGCATTACCACTATCATCCTTATTTTTGATATCTACCGACACTCTGTCCTTTCCGAATTTTGCGTCAAGGGACTTTTGAAGGGACTTTTGTACTTCTTCTAATGTATTAGCATCATTTGCTATCTCGATCTTTGCTTCCGTCCCATTATATGAAAATGTCAAAGTCTGGCCTTTCACCCTCTCAGCCCAAGTTTTTTCGAGGTCTATCTTACTTGTATCACTTGATACAGGCCCTTGTGTTCCGTCAGAAAAATTCACTTCCTTATTTTCTATTCCCATATATTCCAGCGCTGTGCCACCCTTCAACACAGTTGGCTTATCGCCTACTATCTTCTCATTAGCCTCAATTTTAAAAGCGTCTCCATCTCTTGTTACTTTAATAACATCTCCTAATTTTTTGCCTTCTCCAACATCTGTTTTATTTAAGATATTTTGAATGGAGCTTACTGCATTATCTACAGTAGAATAATCCCCCTCATTCAATAATACTTTGTAATCTTTGCCTGCATATGAAAATTCCAGAGTCTGGTTTTTTAAAGTCTGGACATCAGAAAAGTCAATACTTTCTGATGTCATTGTACTGGCAGGCTTCCCTGTGGAAGACAACGATGCATTCTGAGCCTTCTGCTTAATGCCCATAATGGTCATAGCATCCGCCCCGCTTGCCGTCCCGGATATTGACACATACTTGCTGTTATCCCCAGACGTCGTGATCTTATTCCGACCCCAGAGCAGGGAGCTGAACAGGTTGGTAGGAGAAGTCAGGGTTTCCGTATATTTTCCATGGAAACTGATCATCTTGTCGCTGATTGCGCGGACTGCTTCCTGCATCCACTCGATCTTCTGCTTTTTCTGCTCCTGCTGATTCAGCTTTGATGTCGTGCCAAGAGTCATTCCCTTGATTAATTCGTCTCTGTCCAGGCCGCTGGCCAGACCGCCGTAACCACGAATACTATTACTTGTTGAACTGCTTAATGAACCTACTGATGCCATATCAATCCTCTCCTTCTTCTCTTCATATTCTCCATGACCGCCCGCCGGAAGATCCGATTCCTAAAACCTGAAATGAAACGCTGAAAACGCAGATTCTCAGATCCTGAATGCCTGAAATTCGGCTTCCGCCTCCTCGATCATACAATTGCATGACAAAATCTACTGCAATCTTTTGTGAACTGGTAGCTATATATTGCCTTCCCCGCATAACGCTCTGCCTCTGGCCGAAACAGAATATCCGCCAGAAAAATGATGGAGCGGGACATCTGCTCCATCACCGAAGTTGGTTTTAAATAGCAGATGCCGTTACTATGAGCGGCCGGTCAGACCACGTATAGTAACAACGGCAGAAAGCAAATACACACTGATAAATTTTATTTTATTCTGTACTTATTTATCGGCATATAGTATACTTTAAATAATAGCGAAATGAGTTTTTTTACGAATGGAGGAATATATTTTGGCTACTATCATCGTACTCACCAATCAGAAAGGCGGCGTAGGCAAGACGACTACATCCACTGCTCTGGCGGCCGGCCTGGTTTCTTTTTACAATAAAAAAGTACTTGCGATTGATCTGGATCCGCAGGGGAATATGGGGTTTAGCCTTGGGCTTGACATTGAGGAAGGGCGCACGATCCATGACGTGATGATCGGACGTACCTCCGCGCGGGAAGCGATCCAGACGACCGATTACTGCGACGTGATCACTTCGAATATCCTGCTCAGCAGCGCGGAGCTTGAATTTAACTTTTCAGACCGGGAGCTTTTGTTGAAAAATTCATTGGCGCCTGTTGCGGATGATTATGATTTTATCATCATTGACACTCCGCCGGCCCTGAATATTCTGACGGTAAACGCATATGCTATGGCAGATTATCTCATTATCCCCATGGCGCCGGAGATTTTGAGCCTTCTCGCCGTTACTCAGATCAAGGAGACCATTGATTCTGTCCGTGAAAGCCTGAACCCGCATCTGGACGTGCTGGGGATCCTTCTGACTAAGTACAACCCGCGAACAGTCCTGGCCCGTGAGGTCAAGGAGATGGCGGAAAATATTGCCTCGCAGATTGGGACATGCGTATTTGACACCCAGATCCGTTCCAGTGTGTCCGTCGCGGAAGCGCCTGCCCACGGCCTGAGCATATTTGACTATGCGCCACGCGCGAAGCCCTCAGAAGACTATATGAGTTTTATTAAGGAAATCAGAATCATGATGAGAACCAAAACACTCCAGGAGGTAAGATAAAATGGCCAGAAAAAGCAACAAAACCGCTCATGTTCTGAACCTGCTTGCAGGACATGACGCGGCAAAGGATGCGGACGATCAGGCATCTATAGAATCGGAGGCTTCCGGCGGTTCAGCTGCGCAGACGGCCTCCGGCGGCGCGGCTACTCAGGCAGCTCAGGCCAACGCAGCTTCCGGCAGCGCCGTTTCTCAGTCCGATTCGGATGGTACGGCTCCTCAGGCAGTTTCCGGCAGGCAGTCCAGGCAGGCAGCTCCTCAGACAGCAGCCGGAAGGCAGCCCAGACAGGCGGCTGCGGGCAGCGCGGCTACTCAGAAAGCTCCCGGCAGGCCGGCCCGACAGCCGGGAGGATCAGCCGCGGCTTCTGCTGCGCCGGTTTCCGGCAATGCCGGCCCGGCTACCACTCCGACTCCTGTCGTATCTGCCCAAAACAATATCGCCGTGATTGACAAGACCGGGGAGGATCCGGTAGCGGAACTCATTCAGCAAAAGTTATCCAGTGAATTTGAAAAGCAGATGAAGCAGTCTCAGCCGGAGGCATCCTCCGCAAAAGATATTACGCCTGTGCCTGAAATGGATGCAGGTTCCGCGGAAGATTCCGAATATCCTTCCGATGCCCTTCCTCTTACAGAAGCAGAGGAGATTCTTGATGATATTGATCTTGATGGATTGCTGCTTTCCGATGCCGAGCCTATCGCTCCCGAACCGGAACAGGCATCCTCCATGAATGAAATCAATGCAGACGCTATGATTTTGGATGAAGATGCAGCAGAAGCTTTCGACGATGTACCCGGGGCAGACTCTTTTCCGGAGCCAGAAGATGAATCACTGATTCTTTCGGCAGCAGAGCCCCTTCCGGAGAGTACACCGGTTTCTCAGCCTGTTGCTGACCAGGAGAGCTTATCGGTTCCTCAGTCTGTTGCCGATCAGGACATTGCGCCGGTTTCTATGACCGCTGCCAGCCAGGACAATGTGCCGGTTTCTCAGCCTGTTACTGTACAGGATGCTGAGGCTGCCGTGCCTGCGCAGGAAACTGCTGTTTCCCCGCAGCCAGATCGGACGCCTGCCGCCGCGCCGGAGGCGAACCCGGTACAGGAAGCCGCACCCATTTTGCAGTCGGCTTCTGAACCTGCTGTTTCAGCTCCCGCCCCCTTGCCGACGCCGGAACCCGAGCCTGAACCGGATTTTGCCGCGATCAATGTTATGGAGCATATTGTAAGGGACAAGATCATTTATTTTATGCGCCAGTTTGATGTCTGCACATGCGACCGCTGTAAAGCAGATGTCACTGCGCTGACGCTCAATGGTTTGATGCCAAAATACATTGTCACCACGAAGGCGGCGGTTGACCCGCTTCTCAGTTATTATACAAATCGACTGATTTCGGATGTCACTGTAGAGGCTACAAAATCCTGCATGATCGTAAAAGAAAATCCGAGGCATTAAGACTTCTTAATTCCTCCTGAGCATAAAAAGGGCTGTTGGAAAATGACGGCAATTCCACAATATCTCATCGCAGCTAATGAATTTTGCAACGGTATATTGTTTACAAATGCCATTTTCCAACAGCTTCTTTTTAGTTGGTTTCCTGCTTCTTTTCCTTGTTCAGCCGCTTCCGTATTTTTTCAATATCATAATCCGGTGCGAAAGGCCGTGCAGTATCGTAAATCCTCTGCACAATTTTCACATCCTCCTCCAGGATATTCGCTATCTCCTCTGCACTGAGGTTCTTTTTCATCTTTTTGCAAATCTGCTCTATCAGTTTCTTTTCCTCGCCAATAGAAATTCCATTTTTCTCACCGATAGAGATTCCGTTTTTCTCACCAATAGAGATTCCGTTTTTCTCACCCTGCTCATATCCGCTATGCCAGTTACTGTATACCTGCGTATTATAATCATAAATAGCCTTTTGCCTTGCCTCATAGATCAGCCGTTTATTTCCATCTTCGCTCATATACAGTAATTGTTCATATGCCTTCCGGATATGCGGATCTGTCTTCGCTGCCATCTCAAACTCCTCCTTTTTCTCGGCATTGAGAAATTTTGCCCATTTTAATAACGCTGTCTCCGGATACTCGTGCTCCGCAAGCTTGGGCAGTTCTACGATGTGGATCTCAAATTTATCACTGTACTTCCGCCGCCTTTTATCTTCCCACATGTGAAAGCAGGAATAGAACTCCTCGTCTTCCTCAAACAGGATGAAGTCCAGAATCCCTACGTGGATGCATTTTCCCAGGACATGATAGCCTTCGCCCGCCAGAATCACATCGGAATACATCTTGCTCAGATAGAACAGCGAGCGCTCCCTCCAAAACAGGAATTTTGCCACCTGGATCTCCATATCAAGCTGGACATCCCCGTTCAGAATTACACGCACATCCAAAATTCCCAGCTTGTCTTTATTGTGCCTTACCCGCAGATGAGTGGGAAGCAGTTCCGTCTTGATGACTTCCTCTGGTTCGATCCCCAGCACCGCCGCTATAAAGCCCTGCCTGACCTCTTCAAATTCCATCAGCTCCTTGAAGCAAAAATCCACCTTCGGCTTCATGATAAAGTTCGTCGTGTTTTCCATACTGCCGCTCCTTTCTTCGCCTGAAATAGAGAAAAAATTCCGGTGCAGGAAAACAAATCAGCGTAAAATCTCAGGGCCCTTCGCTTATTTTTATTATAGTAGCATCCTGTAAATTAAACAACTTTTTTCTCTTTCTTCACTCTGAATCGTTTTTTGTCGTGTTACTTTTTCGGTAACGTTGTTGTCTTCTCATTACTGGAAATGCTGCTCCGAATACGGGAACATTGAAAAATCATAAGCTTTATCACTGACCTGCCCTTTGATTTTTTAGGAATGAGATTGCCTATCCATGGCGTTAGAAAAACGCCAGAATGGATATGCGTATTTCTTTGTATAGTATTTATATACAGCCCTTTATCATAAAGCGGCTGATATATCCATATCTGTGTTAATCTGCGTTCTGCTTCTTTTCCGCAACCAGCCGGTTCCGTATTTTTTCAATATCATAATTCGGTGCGAAAGACCGTGCAGTATCGTATATTCTCTGCACAATTCTCTCATCCTCTTCCAGAATTTTCGCAATCTCCCCTGCACTGAGATTCTTTTTCATCTTTTTACAGATCTGTTCTATCAGTTTCTTTTCCTCTCCGTTTTTCTCTCCCTGCTCATATCCGCTATGCCAGTTACTGTATACCTGCGTATTATAATCATAAATCGCCTTTTGCCTTGCCTCATAGATCAGACGCTTTTTTCCATCTTCGCTCATATACAGTAATTGTTCATATGCTTTCCGAATATGCGGATCTGTCTTCGCTATCATCTCAAACTCCTTCTTTTTCTCAGCATTGAGAAATTTTGCCTCCCGGCTCTCTCTGTTAATCTGCATCCTGATTCTTTTCCGCATTCAGCCGCTTCCGTATTTTTTCAATATCATAATCCGGTGCGAATGACAATGCTGTATCGTAAATTCTCTGCACAACGCTCTCATCCTCTTCCAGAATATTCGCTATCTCCCTTGCACTCAAGTTCTTTTTTATCTTTTTACAGATCTGTTCTATTAATTTCTGCTCATATCCGCTATGCCAGTTACTGTATATCTGCGTATTATAATCATAAATCGCCTTTTGCCTTGCCTCATATATCAAACGCTTATTTCCATCTTCGCTCATATGCAGTAATTGTTCATATGCCTTCCGGATATGCGGATCTGTCTTCGCTGCCATCTCAAACTCCTCCTTTTTCTCGGCAT
>ERZ808051.933-NODE-933-length-23892-cov-8.349612_pt1 | contig 23892 bp, 18 predicted proteins | sample MGYA00380199_ERZ808051 | MGnify/ENA primary metagenome ERZ808051 (study PRJEB31490, sample SAMN06133391) | mouse gut metagenome | isolation source: J11 | host: mice | place: China: Chengdu | collected 2015-05 ...
GCGGAAACATTTTTTCCGCCTTTTAGGAAAACAGCCAGAATTATGCATAACGCAGATAATTCAGGAACAGCAGGATGAGTCCGGAACCTACTGGGGTTCACGGGCTTCTTAAGCAGCGCAAACTTTTTACTCACAAGTTTTATATAAGGATAGCTTTTCAGAGGGACCAGACGGTCAGGCGGCAGGGTTTCACAATAGATAGGAGAGAGACAATGGAATTTAAAGAGAGAAAAAGATGGCTGTTCTTTGGACTGCCATTTACTTTTACAGTATATACGGTCAAAGAGGATGTCATCACAGTCAACACAGGCTTTCTGAACAGGGAGGAGAACGACTGTTATATGTATAAGGTGCAGGATGTGACGCTCAGGAGTTCATTGGTCGAGAGGATGTTCGGGCTCGGGACGATCGTGTGCCACACCGGGGATGTCACAAGTCCGATACTGATGATCGAACATATCAAAAATGCCAGGGAGGTGAAACAGTTTATCCTGGAGAAGTCCGAGGAGGATAGAAGGCGCCGCCGCACGCTGAACACGCTTGACATCGGCGCAGTCGAGGTAGATGATGTCGAGTAAATACAACAGCAGGGATTCATACGCAGGCGGGCAGGAGGAGACGCGCCGGGATGCTGCCCTGAGCGGCACGCCGGATGGCGGGGAGCGGGTACAGCTCAGCGCCGAGGAGATCGCGGCAGTTCTGGCAGAGTCGTATTTTGGCGGCAAGGTTGTCACCGGGGACGAGGACAGCGGCCGTGAGGACAGCTTTCACACCGAGGAGACGCTGACGGCGGAGAAGGAGCGGGAAGCGCGCCGCAGGCAGCGTGTACAGGAGATGCGGCGCCGGAAGAAACGGCAGGAGCAGCTGCGCAGGCTGATGCTGCCCGGCATTGTCGCTGCCGTCGTCTTTGTGATCCTTGCGGGGCTGGGAATCGGCGGACTTGTCAGAAAACTTGGGAAGAAAAACCCGCTGCCGCCAAAGGAGACGAATGCGTTTGTCCTGGATGGGGACAGCCCGGCCGACAGTGAGACGGCTGAGGGCAGTTCGGATGAGAGTGAAATGGCTGAGGGCAGCTCAGACAGGGGGGGAATGGCTGAGGACAGTTCGGCTGACAGCACCTTGAATGAGGACGATCCGAATGGCGGCGCAGACAAAAAGATCACGTACGCCGGCATGAACATCGCCGGCTGCTATGTCAACAGTGACGTTGCGGACACCATAGCGGAGGAGCTTGCGCTGGCGGACACGCTCATCGTCAGGACGCTCGGGGGGCGCAGCCTGGAACCGCGGCTCGAAGCGTCCACAGATGAGGGGACTGCGCTGCCGGGCAGTGAGGTCGTGAGTGAGAATGTCGTCTTTATCGATGTGGAGGCGGGGCGGATACTGGGGCAGAGAGGAGCCCAGAGCCGCATTCCGCCTGCATCCATGACAAAGATCCTCACAGTGCTCGTGGCTGCCGAGCATATCACGGATCCGGACGATACCTTTGAGATCACACAGGATATCGTGGACTACAGCTTTGTGAACCGCTGTTCCAACGCCGGTTTTGAGGTCGGGGAGAAGGTCACGATCAATGACCTCTTTTACGGAACGGTGCTTCCCTCGGGCGGGGAGGCTGCGGTGGCGCTGGCTGTCTATGTGTCCGGTTCGCAGGAGGCGTTTGTCGAACTGATGAACGAGAAACTTGAGGAGCTCGGTATATCCGCAACGACGCATTTTACAAACTGCGTGGGCATCTACGACGACGATCATTACAGCACGGTTTATGACATGGCTGTCATATTGAAGGCAGCCTACGACAACAGCTACTGCCGCGAAGTGCTGGGCGTGCGCACCTACAAGACCTCTGTCACGGAGCAGCATCCCGAGGGGATAGACCTGTCGAACCTGTTTCTCAGAAGGATTGAGGACAGGGACACGCACGGGGAGGTGCTCTGTGCCAAGACGGGATATGTGGATCAGTCCGGGAACTGCGCAGCGAGCCTGGGCATCGGAAATGATGGAAAACGCTATATCTGCGTGACGGCGCACGCCAATGATACCTGGAGCTGCATCCGCGACCATGTGGCACTGTACCAGCAGTTTTTGCCCGAATAAAACGGCAGCGCATGCAGGGTCAGGAAGAGATCAGCTGCCGGCATCCTGCCTGCGGCCAGTCAGGATGCGCTCAAACAGGAGCCCCGCCAGAAACCAAAAGGGAAAATAGTCGATGCGGATCAGTCCGTTGATGTGCCAGCGGTGGCGATCGTAGTTCCACGGACACAGCCCGCGTGTCGAGAGGAGTCGTCCGCTGGCATATTCCGCGCCAAAGATCGACAGCGCATAGATCGATCCGCGCAGGATCATACCGCAATGTCTCAGCAGCGAGAACACAGGTCTGAAAAGAGCCGCACTGCCATAGATCGGGAACATCCACAGGGAAGTCTGCCCGACGAGCGGCAGTTCGCGCCGTCTCAGCGCGCCGAGGGCGGTGAAGGTGATTTCCATACACCAGCCGATCGTGCCGCACTTGATAAAATTGCCGATCAGTCTGTCATGATATTCAGAACAATTAAAAAAAGGTAAAGGATTCTTTGTTTTCTTCATGCAGTCAGCATAACCCGAATTCCTTTACCTTATTCGCTGTTTGATATTTTTTCCAGTATACTATTTCAGATTCTTGTTGATCTCCGCGATCGCCGCCTGGGAAGCCCTGTCAAACGTTGTGACATTCACGGGACCGGATACGGGCGTCTTGTACACGGGTGTGCTGCTTCCAAACTTTGTGAAGTACACGTACTGTGAAGTCGCATTGATATTGCTGTAAGCGCCCTCGGCGACAACCTCCATGTCAGAACCGTCGCGGCGGATGCGCTTGAGCTGGGGTGTGCTGCCGGAAGTCTGATAATAGATGTAGCTGTCCGTCACATTGATCAGGTCGATCCTGCCGGTGTCAAGCAGGGTCTTGCTGCCGTCGGTGGTATTGAGGCTGATCAGGGAGTAGTTGTCGTGGATGTCAATGCCATAGACCGTGCTGCCTTCAATGATCGGCATATATACATCTTCAGCCAGTACCTGGCGCGAGGTTTTTGTTTTCAGATCGAGAGCCATCAGGTGCAGGTTTTCCTCGTTGTTCAGATAGTAGAAGGTTGAGTTCTGCACGCTTACCGGAAGGATGTCAAGATCCAGGAGCGTTTCCTTGGACTTTCCGTCTGTCGATACTTTTTTCAGCGATACCGAGTCGGAAGAGCAGGTGTAATACACGTCGTTGTCCGCGAGAAGGACATATTTTCCGTTTACGCGGTCAAGACAGAAAGTGTCGTTGGCTTTGTTCTTGTTCATGCGGTAGATCCCGGTAGTGCTCAGTACGAATCCCAGCCCGGTTCCGCTGCCGCTGCCGCCCTGATAGAAATACAGGTATTTGCCGTCCGCGTTGATGCTCGCCATTTCGGTATACGCCATTTTTTCCATCTCGGATTCATCCGGGCGCATGCGGTAAAGTGAGGACGAATCATAGGCGTTCGCAAAGTAGACATATCCGTCATTTTCACAGAAAAGCCCGTTGTTATAGAGATTTCCCGCGGTGTTTCCAACTGTTCCGGCTGGGTTTTGCGGTACTCTGCCGGAGAGGTGGTTAAAGACTGCAAGACCAGCGATCAGCAGCACTGCACACAAGATGCAGACGATGGTGATAACCTTTTTTTTCATAGTATTTTCCCCCTATGTATTGTGTAAGTATGAGATGTGTAAGACCGGCCATTGCGTGTCTGAAAGGCTGTTGTACAGAGAGCATTTTTCACACACGCTCCAGTGTATACTAATATTATAAATAATTTTCTGGAAAAATGAAAGATTTCTGTATTATTTTTTTACAAACTTTATCTGGTGTGTTATACTAATAAAAACAAAAGCGCAAAGGCAGATATACAGGAGGACAGGACCGATGGATTTAACAGAACTCAGGGACACACTCGACGACATTGACAGCCGGATCGTAGAGCTCTATGAGAAGCGGATGGAGATCTGTGCCCAGGTGGCGGAGTATAAGATCGAGACGGGGAAGAGGGTTTTTGACAAGGAGAGGGAGCAGCAGAAGCTCAAGACAGTCAGCGAGCTGACGCACAATGAATTTAACGCGCACGGCATCAGGGATCTGTTTGAGCAGATCATGGCGATGAGCAGGAAGCTCCAGTACCAGAAGATCACGGAGCACAACGGGGGCGGCCGCCTCTCGTTCATCGAGATGGGCGATATCGACTGCGGTAAGTGCCGTGTCGTGTTTCAGGGGGCGGAGGGCGCGTACTCGCAGGCTGCCATGATGGAATATTTCGGCGAGGAGGTCGATAGTTTCAATGTCAACACATTTCGCGATGCGATGCTTGCGATCGATGAGGGGAGCGCGGACTTTGCGGTGCTGCCGATCGAGAATTCGTCGGCGGGGATCGTGAGCGAGATCTATGACCTGCTCGTGGAGTTTGAGAACTATATCGTGGGGGAGCAGATCATCAGGATCGAGCACTGCCTGATGGCATCGCCGGGCAGCAGGATCGAGGATATCAGGACGGTGTACTCCCACCCGCAGTCCCTGATGCAGAGCGCTCACTATCTGCTCGAGACAGGGTGGCAGCAGATCAGCATGAAAAATAATGCTTTTGCGGCGAAGAAGGTGGCGGACGACAAGGACAGGACACAAGCGGCGATCGCGGGGGAGGCTGCTGCCAGGATCTACGGGCTGGACATTCTCAGGAGGGGTGTGAACGATCTGAAGGACAACTCGACACGCTTTATCATCATCACGAATCAGAAAGTGTTTGCAAAGAAGGCTGCCAAGATCAGCCTGTGCTTCGAGGTCAGCCACGAGAGCGGTGCACTGTACCATGCGCTCTCGCATCTGATGTACAACAGCCTGAACGTGACAAAGATCGAGTCGAGGCCGATCCCGGGGAGAAACTGGGAGTACCGGTTCTTCCTGGACTTTGAGGGAAAGCTCTCGGACAGCGCGGTGCGCAATGCGCTCAGGGGACTGCGCGAGGAGACGCACAACATGAAGATACTCGGAAATTATTGACATATAAAACAAAATAGTGATACTTTTTAGGGGGAAGAGGTGTAGCTATGGCATACAAAACATTTGCGGCGATCGATGTGGGCTCCTATGAGCTCGCGATGAAAATATATGAGATTTCGAACAAAAACGGCATCAAGGAGATCGATCATATCAGACACCGGATCGAGCTCGGGACAGACTCATATTTCATGGGAAAGATCAACAATGACAGAGTAGATGAGCTGTGCAGGATGCTGAACGAATTTATGGCGGTCATGAGATCGTACAAGGTGGATGCTTACAAGGCTTATGGGACAAGCGCTATCAGGGAATCGCAGAACAGGCTGATCCTGTTAGACCAGATCGAGACATGGACGGGGATCCATATCGATGCCCTGAGCAATTCGGAGCAGCGTTTTCTCGATTACAAATCTGTGGCGTCCAGGGTGAAGGATTTCCAGAGTATTATAGAAAAGAGTACAGCTTTTATCGATATCGGCGGCGGGAGCGTGCAGATCTCGCTCTTTGACGAGGACAGCCTTGTCACGTCGCAGAATATCAGACCGGGTGTGCTCCGCATGCGGGAGGAACTGGCGCGGGTATCTTACCGGAGCTACCAGCTTGAAGATATCGTGGAGGAGATGGTCTGCGACAGTCTCGACAGCTTCCGGGAGATGTTCGTGAGGGATAAGAAAATCCAGAATGTGATCCTGGTCGATGATTACGTATCGCAGATCGTGCACAGAAATTATATCAAGACGATCAAGAAGGGGCAGGTCAGCACAGAGCATTTTCTGGAGTTTGTGGATTCCCTGAAAAAGAAAAAAGCGAGGGAGATCGCGATGTCGCTGGGGCTGGCGCAGGAGAATATCGCCCTGCTGCATCTCTCGGCGCTGATGATCAAGTACATGATCAGACTTCTGGGGGCGGAGATGCTCTGGGCGCCCGGGGTCTCCCTGTGCGACGGCATCGCCTATGAGTACGCGGAGATGAACAACCTGCTGCCGTCGGACGCGGAGAGCATGCCGCATGATTTTGAGCAGGATATTCTCGACTGCGCGAGGGATATCAACAGGCGTTACCACAGCGGAGAGTACCGCACCCGTGAGCGGGAGATGATCGTGCTGACGATCTTTGACAGCATGAAGGAGATCCACGGTCTGTCGGATCGTGACCGGCTGCTTCTGCAGCTTGCGGCGATACTGGGGGACTGCGGCAGGTTCATCAGCCTGGCGAGCGTCGGCGAGAATTCTTACAACATTATCACCGCGACGGAGATCATAGGGCTGTCCCACGTGGAGCGCGAGGTTGTGGCGAGTACCGTGAAATACGCGACAGAAAAATTTGATTACTATCATATCATGGATGACAACGCGTCGCTTGACCGGGAGGCATATCTGAAGATAGCGAAGCTGACAGCCATCATCCGGCTCTCGGATGGGCTGGATCTGAGCAACAGGGGAAAATGCAGCAAACTGAAAGTCGTGAACAAAAATGACGAGCTGGTGCTGACCGTGGAGACGAACGCGGACATGACGCTGGAGTTTGGGCTGTTTGACAAGTACGCTGCCTTTTTCGCGGAGGTGTATAATATCAAGCCGGTTCTGAGGCAGAAAAAGAGCAATATATAAAAGCGCAATATAGAGCGTAATATATCGTAATGGGGGAATAGACATGGGCGATAAGAACAGTAAATCGGACAACAGGTATGACTATGGCAGGTCTGAATATTATTATAACAGGGAACTGAGCTGGCTCGCCTTCAACAACCGTGTGCTGGGCGAGGCGAGGGACAAGGAGATCCCGCTGTTTGAGCGGATCAAATTTTTGAGCATCACGGCATCCAATCTCGACGAGTTTTTTATGGTGCGTGTGGCATCGCTGAAGGATATGGTCAATGCCGGGTACACGAAGAAGGATATCGCCGGGATGACACCGGCGGAACAGCTGGAAGGGGTGAACAGGGCGACGCACGAGCTTGTCGGTCTGCAGTACTTGGTCTACAACAAATCGCTGCTGCCGCTGCTTGCGCAGAATGGGCTTGCGGTGGTAGAGAGCCATGAGGAGCTGACGAAAAAGGACTGTGCCTTTGTCGACAGGTATTTTCAGGATTATGTGTACCCGGTGCTCACACCGATGGCGGTGGACTCGTCGAGGCCGTTCCCGCTGATCCGGAATAAATCCCTGAACCTGGGGGCTCTGGTGTCGAGGAAGACGGTAAAGAGCAGGAGGCACCTGTTCAACAAGAAGTCAACCCAGGGGAAAGAACTGGAGTTTGCCACTGTCCAGGTTCCGAGCGTGCTCCCTCGCATCATACAGCTGCCGGAGGCGGCGGATGGGACAAAGCGCGTGATCCTGCTCGAGCAGATCATCGAGCGGAACATGGACAAGCTGTTTCTAAACTACAATATAGAGTGTTCTTTTCCGTTCCGGATCATGAGAAATGCGGATTTCTCGTTTGATGAGGACGAGACGGAAGACCTGTTGAAGGAGATTGAAAAGCAGCTCAAGAAGAGACAGTGGGGACAGGCGATCCGGCTCGAGGTCGAGGAGGGGATCGACAGGCGTCTGCTCGACATCATCAGAAAGGAACTGATGATCGACGAGCGGGATATCTACAGTATTCCCGGACCGCTGGATCTCACATTCCTGATGAAAATGTACGGGCTGGAAGGGTTTGAGCATCTCAAGTACAGTTCTTATACACCGCAGCCCGTGCCGGAGATCGAGGCGGACGATGACATCTTTGAGCGGATCAGGGAACAGGATATTCTCCTGCATCATCCCTATCAGACGTTTGCGCCGGTCGTCGACTTCATCAAGCAGGCGGCAAAGGATCCCAAGGTGCTCGCCATCAAGCAGACGCTGTACCGCGTCAGCGGCAATTCCCCGATCATCGCGGCGCTCGCGCAGGCGGCGGAGAACGGCAAACAGGTGACGGTACTGGTCGAGCTGAAAGCCCGCTTTGACGAGGAGAACAATATTGTGTGGGCGAAAAAGCTGGAGCAGGCGGGATGCCACGTGATCTATGGCCTGGTGGGGCTGAAGACGCACTGCAAGATCACGCTGGTGGTGAGGCGCGAGGAGGAAGGCATCAGGCGCTATGTGCATCTGGGTACTGGCAACTACAACGATGCCACCGCCAAGCTCTATACCGATCTTGGGATCCTCACCTGCAATGAGGCGATCGGCGAGGATGCGACGGCAGTCTTCAACATGCTGTCCGGCTACTCGGAGCCGCTTGGCTGGAATCATCTGGCGCTGGCACCGCTGTGGCTGAAGGACAGGTTTCTGTATCTGATCAACAGGGAAAAAGAAAATGCGGTCGAGAAGCGCCCCGCCAGGATCGTGGCGAAGATGAATTCCCTGTGCGATCCGGATATCATCAGGGCACTGTACGAGGCGGCGGCAAAGGGTGTGAAGATCCAATTGATCGTCAGGGGGATCTGCTGTCTCAGGACAGGTGTGGAGGGCACGAACGACAATATCGAGGTGCGCTCCATCGTCGGGAATTTCCTGGAACACGCGAGGATATTCTGCTTTGAGAACGCGGGTGATCCGGAGCTGTATATGGCGAGCGCGGACTGGATGCCAAGAAACCTGGAGCGGAGGGTCGAGATCCTCTTCCCGGTGCTCAATGCCGATCTGAAAGAGAAGGTGTGGCATGTCCTTGAGGTGCAGCTGAGTGACACGTGCAAGTCCCAGTTCCTCCAGGCGGACGGGAGCTACCGCAAGGCGGAAAACAGGACGGACGGCAAGGAAAAGAACGCTGTCAACGCGCAGGAACTGTTCTGCAGGGAATATGTGTCGCTGGCGGCGAAAAAGGAAAAAGCGGGGCAGCAGGCGCGCACGTTTAAGCCGGAGTACAACCAGGCGATACAAAACTGACAGGAGTGTAGTTTATGGTAAAATATATACTTGCATCAAATTCCCCGAGGCGGCGTGAGCTCCTGGAACAGGCCGGGATATGTTTCGAGATCTCCCCGGCGCAGGGGGAAGAGATCAGCACGGGAGATCTCCCCGCAGACATCGTGGAGGAGCTCTCCTGTAAAAAAGCGGCTGAGGTGGCGCAGCGGTATCTGCAAAAGTATGAAAATGACACGGTTGTCATAATCGGGGCGGACACGGTTGTGGCGTGCCAGGGTGAGATCATGGGGAAACCCAGGGATCAGGCGGATGCGTCGGCAATGCTCGCAAAGCTGCAGGGCGGTATGCATCAGGTGTACACGGGTGTGACGTTTATTGTGCTGGAACGAGGGCAGGGGGAACGAGGGCAGAAGGCCGTAACCTTTCACGAGCGGACGGACGTCAGCATGTACCCGATGACGCGGGAACAGATCGCTGCGTATGTGGCGACCGGGGAGCCGATGGACAAAGCGGGAGCCTATGCGATCCAGGGAAAGTGTGCGGTCCATATCAAGGGCATCAATGGGGATTACAACAACGTGGTAGGACTGCCTGTCGCGAGGCTGGTGCATGAACTTTTTGAAATTCATCTGGCTTGATTGGCGAAAAAGGGTTTACAAAATAGCATAGATACTGTTACATTGGTAGTGGGCATTTAGTAAATGCAGATTTTTTAACAAATTTACTATTAAATAAAAGGAGATCATGAATTATGCACGAGTATGATGAGGCGGTGCTGAACTGTTTTTTGGAAAACCAGCTTCAGTTAGTACCGGAAAAGGTAGCGGAAAATATTGACGAGGCGGAGGCATTTCTCGAGGAATGCATGGCAGTAGTTGTCGACTCGATCGATGAGGTATGGGATTACTTTGACGAGGAAGGGATCGATCTCGAGGGACAGGAAAAAGATGAGATAGCGGATGCGCCGGAAGTATTTGACATCGGAGATGGCAGATATCTGATCGTGGAGAGTTAAAAAGCAGGAAAAGGTAGGAAAAGGTAGACAAGGTGAAGAGAAAAACGAACATTTCAGTATGGCAGTTACGGTTGTTTGACGGGTTTGACAAGGACGTAATGGTGATGCAGCGCGACGAGGAGGAGGTCTTCGACGATGCGATCCATGTGTTTTTTGAGAAGGAGTACTACGATGCCTATGTCGCAAATGCCGTGAAGTACAGCAGCCATCGGTATGCGTACCATGAGGACAAGCTGGGGGAGGTAGTCAATCAGATCTTTGAGGAGGATATCCCCGGGCTGGTGTTCCATATCAGCACGGCTGAGAGCGCGCCGAAGAATATGCTCTGCGACGAGAAATACATTGCGGCAAAGGAACTGCTGGTGCTAAAGGACGCGGCGGACAGCTATCACTATCTCTACACCGCCGCGACTGGCAGGTGCAGCAGGGAGGAGGCGATCGCGCGTCTGTGGACCAGGAATGTCTATATCATAGGACACATACCGGATTTCAGGGTTCCGCCCAAGGAGGGCGAAAAACAGGTGTTTGAACTCATGACGATGAAGCGGAAAAAAGATGGCGAGGTCACGGCGGACGAGTATGACTATGAGTCGCTGAAAGTATTTCTGACGTTTGACAGCGCCATGCAGTGCAACCCGGACAAAAAGCAGGTCAACAGATACAAGCTTGCCATGCTGTCACAGCTGGTCAGGGGAAAGCTGCAGGTGGTCATAGAGCCGCACAGGAACTACTGGCTGGAGTATGATCCTGCCGCGCTCGATCTCACGGGGCATTTAGAGATACCGCACTACAATGAAGAGATGGTGAGGGCGAGGGTCCGTCAATATATGCAGATGGACCAGATATATATCCTTCTGGCACCCCAGCACAGTGACTACCGCATGGCGTGCGGGAATCCGTTCCTGATCAAACCGGACGACAAGAATATCTTGATGTATCTGTTTGAGAAGTACGAGGATGCCGTCAGCTATGTGCTGCAGAATCCCATGACCATACCCGTCTTTGACAGCACATTTCCGATCGGTGTGCTCTGCCCGGAAGACAGGATGCGCTGTCTGGAGACAGTGCTTGTGCTCGCGGAAAAACTTGGTGTCACAGGTGTGAACCTGGACTTTGACACCGTGCACGCGATCGGCTGCAGGATGGACTACATCAAGGATGTGACGGGGTATCACCGCGAAGTGGAAGAATTTTTGTCCGGTGAGGAGCTGTCACAGGTCGTGCGCGAGGAGGAGGGCGAAAAGAAATACCGCATGCCGGTCATCCCGTTTGTCGACCAGGAAAATGAGTACCGTCTGAGCGAGGAGCGGAGGGCGGAGCTGAATGCGCATATGGACAGCGACTATGATCAGGGGTTTGTGTATACGGCGGGCTGTACCGCCATCGAGATGATGGCGATGATGCAGAGTGCGGCAGCGCGCTTTGACGCCGCGAGGAAGGCGGAAGACACTGCACAGGTCGAGAAGTATGTCCGTCTGATGAACAAGATCACAGTCTTTTTGACGGAGGCATTGTGCGAGAAACCTTATATATATACGCTGCGGGAGGAGAACGGTGAGCTCTCCCTCAAGAACGACATTGCGTATCTGATCATCACAAACCGCTACGAGACAGGCAGAAAGGGTGAGGGCAGGCTCACGCCCGCGGGAATCGACAATCCGCAGTTCATGGAAAAGCTGTGTGAGACCAGCAAGGTCGCGGTGCTGACGGACGGGCCGAGCGTGCTGTGTATGATGGACACCAACCTGATGAGCGAAGTGGCGAAGCAGTGGAAAAACACGGAGCCGCTCCGGGAAGAACTGATGATCTACATGACACAGGGCTGCGGGCTTTCCCATTCCGAGGCGCGATATTATTATCGGAGGCTGCGGGCAGAGAACAGTATCTTTATCGAGTTTGTCTCCGCGGTCAGAAGCGGTGCATATCCGGAGATCGGTATGCTCACGATCGAGGGATTTACGGCGCAGGGACTTGCCGACGCACACGGATTCAACATGCTGCAGGCGTACGATGCACTGCTGACATTGAAGGAGGATCCGTCAAACGCAGGGAAGTTTGGGGACGCTACGGGTCAGGACAGTGTGCCCGGCGGATCTGACGATGTTGACACTACTGAGAAGAAGGGGCTTTTTGGGAAGCTGTTCAAAAAATAAATGAGAAAATTCTCCTTGAAAATCCACCCTTTTTATGTATAATAGTAAGAGTGCGTAACCAAAATATGTAATTTATGAAGTAAAGAGGAATTTATCATGATAAGTGCGAACAATGTAACCTATAGAGTTGGGAAAAAGGCATTATTTGAGGATGTCAACATCAAGTTTACGGAGGGGAACTGCTACGGTCTGATCGGTGCGAACGGGGCGGGCAAATCCACCTTCTTAAAGATCCTGTCGGGAAAGCTTGAGACGACAAAGGGAGATATCGCGATCACTCCGGGGCAGCGCCTTTCCGTGCTGGAGCAGGATCACTTCAAGTATGACGAGTACCCTGTCATGGATGTCGTGATCATGGGAAATGCCCGTCTGTACGAGATCATGAAGGAAAAGGATGCGATCTATGCCAAGGAGGATTTCACGGACGAGGACGGCATCCGTGCCAGCGAGCTTGAGGGTGAGTTCGCCGAGATGGACGGCTGGGAGGCGGAATCCAACGCGGCGCAGATGCTGAATGGTCTGGGCATCGACACGGATATCCACTATTCCATTATGAAAGATCTGAACGGCAGCGAGAAGGTGAAGGTGCTGCTGGCGAAAGCGCTCTTTGGCAACCCGGATATCCTGCTGCTCGACGAGCCGACCAACCATCTGGATCTCGATGCGATCGCATGGCTTGAGGAATTTCTGATCAATTTTGAAAATACAGTTATCGTGGTGTCCCATGACCGCTATTTCCTGAACAAGGTATGTACCCAGATCGCGGATATCGATTATGGCAAGATCCAGCTCTACGCCGGAAACTACGACTTCTGGTATGAGTCCAGCCAGCTGCTCGTCAAGCAGATGAAGGAAGCGAACAAGAAGAAAGAGGAGAAGATCAAGGAGCTGCAGGAGTTCATCTCACGCTTCTCGGCGAATGCCTCCAAGTCCAAGCAGGCGACATCGAGAAAGCGCGCGCTGGAGAAGATCGAGCTTGATGACATCAAACCGTCGAGCAGAAAGTACCCATATATCGACTTCCGCCCTGACCGTGAGATCGGAAACGAAGTGCTCACGGTTGAGAATCTCTCCAAGACGATCAACGGGGAGAAGGTGCTCGACAATATCTCATTTATAATGGGACGTGAGGACAAGGTAGCCTTTGTGGGCGGGAACGAGCTTGCAAAGACGACGCTTTTCCAGATCCTGATGGGCGAGATGGAGCCGGACGAGGGCACGTACAAGTGGGGTGTCACAACCTCGCAGGCTTATTTTCCGAAGGATCCTACCAATGAGTTCAACAATGATTACACGATCGCGGACTGGCTGATGGGCTATTCGCCGGTGGATGATATCACGTATGTGCGCGGATTCCTGGGGCGCATGCTTTTTGCGGGCGAGGACGGCGTGAAGAAGGTGAAGGTCCTCTCCGGCGGAGAGAAGGTGCGCTGTCTTCTGAGCAAGATGATGATCAGCGGTGCCAACTGCCTGATCCTCGATGAGCCGACGAACCATCTGGATATGGAGTCCATCACAGCCCTCAACAACGGACTGATCAAGTTCCCCGGTATGGCGATGTTTGCCTGCCACGACCACCAGTTTGTGGAGACGACGGCGAACCGCATCATGGAGATCCTGCCGGATGGCACGCTGATCGACAAGATCACGACTTATGATGAGTATCTGGCAAGCGATGAGATGGCGAGAAAGCGGACTTCCGTGTATACTGCGGAAGCTGAGGACGAGAGCGGCGAGGATTGATACTTTACAGTGTTTTGTGAAAAGAGGCAGGTTTGAGAACTGTTCATCGATAATCATGACAACCCTGTCACAGGTTATGTGCGAACGGTTCCGGACTGTCTTTTTCTTATTGTGTTTTATATTCTGTATTTTTGTATTTGGGAAAAGGAGGATCAGAGATGGGGTTTGTTGATTTACATGTGCACTCGCGCTGTTCCGACGGCACACTCACACCCAGCGGGCTGGTGGATCATGCCATTGAAAAGGGTCTGAGCGCGGTGGCGCTCACGGATCATGACACCGTGGACGGGTTGGACGAATTGATGGAATACGCGAAAGATAAGCCGATAGAGGTGATCCCGGGGATAGAGTATTCTACAGAGTACAATGGAAGGGACGTACACATTGTAGGATTGTTCATCGACTATAAGGCGCCTGTTTTTCTGGAATATCTGACACGGTTCAAGCAGTCGAGGACGGACAGGAACTACAAGCTGTGCGCGAATCTGCGCGGGGCGGGCATCGACATCACGTACGAGGCGCTTCTGGACGCATTTCCGGGAGCCGTGATCACGAGGGCGCACTACGCCGCATTTTTGCTGGACAGAGGATATGTGAAGAGCCGGAAAGAGGCGTTCGAGCGGTATCTTGGCGACAACACGCCGTATTTTGTGCACCGCGAGAAGGTGACGCCGGAGGAAGTGATCGAGGTGACGCTGAAAGCAGGCGGGATTCCGATCCTGGCACACCCCACTTTATACAAGCTCGGGCATGAGCAGCTCGACGTGCTGGTGAGACGGTTGAAAGACGCCGGGCTCATGGGACTGGAGTGCTATTACAGTACCTACACGCCGTCGGAGGAGAGACAGATGCGGGCATTGGCAGAGAAGTTCAACCTGCTGCCAAGCGGCGGATCGGATTTTCACGGCGCAAATAAACCCGGGCTGGAGCTCGCTGTCGGCTACGGAAAGCTCTATGTGCCGGATGGGGTTCTCGCAGGTCTGAAAAGGACGCTGCGCACAAAGATACTGTTCACAGACCTTGACGACACGCTGCTCAATTCGGAGAAGACGATATCGGAGCGTGCACGGGATAAGATCGCGGAGATGCTGGCGGCGGGGCATCATCTCGTGCTGGCAAGCGGCAGGGCTGTGAGCAGTATCCTCGATGTGCTGGAGACGCTCGACATCCGCAGAGGCGCTTCCGGGGGCAGGATCTACATGGCGGCATACAACGGCGCGGTCATCTACGACTGCACGGACGGTTCCGTCATAGAGCAGTACGATGTCCCGATACCGACGGCACAGGCGATCTTTGATATGGCTGTGAAGAGGGGGATCCATATCCAGACGTACACAGACACGCATATCATAAGCTGTGCGGATGACAGGGAGATCGCCTATTACAGGCAGGCGATCAAATCGCCCTACAGGGTCGGGACAGACCTGGAAAAGGAGCTGGCACATGCGCCGTTCAAGCTGCTTGCGATCGATATCGACGACAGGTCACGCCTGGAGGCGTTTCGCAGGGAAGTGGAGGCATCCGATTTTGCGGAGGACATCACCTGTGCGTTCTCGAGTGCCCGCTATCTTGAATTTTACAACAAAAAGGCGGGAAAGGGCAATGCGCTGAGGAATCTGTGCAGCGCGGTGCATGTCCACAGAAAGAATGCTGTCGCGGCGGGCGATGAGGAGAACGATATCACGATGATCGAGGCTGCCGCAGTCGGAATCTGTATGGCAAACGGCAGAACGGTCGTGAAGGAATGCGCGGATGTCATCACGGAGCAGGACAACGACCACGACGGGATCGTGGAGATCATTGACAGATTTGTATTGTAATATGGATAGACAGCGGCAGGAATTAAAGGTATACTTGAATCATGAGCTGTAGAAAAATAACGGAAGGGGAAGAAAGACAATGAACGATAAGAGGACAGCATTTGCACAGAGGATCGAGCAGAACAGTAAGAATTATTCTCCCAGGGATCTGTTTGATCTGGAGTTGGCAGAGCGCATGCTGACACGGTTCAGACAATGTTTTGGACTGGAGTCACTGATGACCGACAGGCACGGAAATATTTTGATGACGATAGGTAATTTTGGTGATTTTAAGCCGGATGTAGTCAACGAGCCCGGCAATAAGATCCGTGTGAAGGGCAGGACGATATGCCATATATACACCAAAAGCCCTGCCGCGGAGGGAGCTTCCGATGTGGGGCGCAGTATCCTGGATGCGTATATAGAGACTTTGGAGCGATACAGCGAGAAATCATATCTGGCGAGTGAGCAGGCAGTCTACATCGAGGAGCTCGAGCAGCAGCTGGAGAAGGACGCGGCACAGACACAGTACTCGGGACAGAACGATCCGCTTACAGGTGTGCTCAACAGGAATCATTTCATCAGCCAGATGAAGGAGCTTGCGGAGCGCGAAGTGGTTCCCACAGCGGCGATCTGTGTCAATATCAACGACTGGCGGTTTGTCGACAACAATTTCGGCGAGGAGGAGAGCGACCGTCTGATCGTGACTGTGGCGGAGATCCTCAAAGCCAAGGCGGAGGAAGCCGGGCTGGAACACGCTGTGATCGGCAGGGTGGAGGGCGATGTGTTCAACGTTCTTCTGCCGCTCACGGAGGAGGACGAGGCAAAGGCTTACTGCGATATCATACAGCAGGCGTGTGACAGCTTTGAGGACGAGAGGCTTGCGCCCAGCGTTGCGGTGGGATGTGTGATGCGGACAAATGTTGAGGAGAGTTTCAAGAATATTCTCTCAGATGCTGAGTATGCTATGCTGGAGAATAAATTTGCGATCAAGAATGCACCGGGATACAGGGAAAGACTCGAAAAAGGTTTGAAAAATGCCTAAATCTAAAATAATTATTAAGTGCTACAAACTTTGAAAAAAAGAGAAAATGTGAGATAACACGAGTAAATGGAAGAAAATAGGAGATAATAGAACCTAAACCCGTTTGCAGAACGCTCACCAAAAAACTATTATATGATTTGTTAGCACTCAGTAGACAAGAGTGCTAATCGAAAAAGCAAATTATTTTTTTAATCATAAGGAGGCATTTAGCATGAAATTAGTACCATTGGGAGACAGAGTCGTATTGAAGCAGTTGGTTGCGGAGGAGACAACAAAGTCTGGCATCGTGTTGCCGGGACAGAACAAGGAGAAGCCGCAGCAGGCAGAGGTGATCGCTGTAGGACCGGGCGGAGTCGTCGACGGGAAAGAGATCAAGATGGAAGTCAAGGTTGGGGATAACGTGATCTTCTCCAAGTATTCCGGAACAGAAGTAAAGATCGACGAGGAAGAGTACATCATCGTAAAGCAGAATGACATCTTAGCAGTTATCCAGTAAATAGATAACTAAGAAAATCTGGAAAGCTGTGAAGGACACAGCTTAAGGTTTTCTAAGTTATTGGGAGAACGTTAAAGGCAGCGTTCTCCATGAGATCTTTAGAGTGAAGCAGTATAATATCATATTTAAAATTGGAGGATGATTGAATCATGGCAAAGGAAATCAAATACGGAGCAGAGGCTCGTAAGACATTAGAGACAGGTGTAAACAAGCTGGCAGACACTGTGAGCGTGACACTCGGACCGAAAGGAAGAAATGTGGTTCTTGACAAGTCATTCGGCGCGCCGTTGATCACAAATGACGGTGTTACGATCGCAAAGGAGATCGAGCTTGAGGATGCGTTCGAGAACATGGGTGCACAGCTCGTCAAGGAAGTAGCTACCAAGACAAATGACGTGGCAGGCGACGGTACGACGACAGCAACCGTTCTCGCACAGGCTATGATCAACGAGGGGATGAAGAACCTGGCAGCAGGCGCAAATCCGATTATCTTGAGAAAGGGTATGAAGAAAGCGACAAACTGTGCAGTGGATGCGATCGCTTCCATGAGCTCCAAGGTAAACGGCAAGCAGCACATCGCGAGAGTTGCAACAGTTTCCTCCGGCGATGAGGAAGTTGGAAGCATGGTAGCGGACGCGATGGAGAAGGTTTCCGGCGACGGCGTTATCACGATCGAAGAGTCAAAGACGATGCAGACAGAGCTTGACCTTGTGGAAGGTATGCAGTTTGACCGCGGATATATCTCAGCTTACATGGCGACAGATATGGATAAGATGGAAGCGACCATGGAGGATCCGTATATTCTGATCACAGACAAGAAGATCTCCAATATCCAGGAGATCCTGCCGGTATTAGAGCAGGTAGTGCAGTCTGGCGCAAAGCTTCTGATCATCGCTGAGGATGTCGAGGGCGAGGCGCTCACAACGTTGATCGTCAACAAGCTCCGCGGTACATTCAATGTAGTTGCTGTGAAGGCACCCGGATATGGCGACAGAAGAAAGGCTATGCTCGAGGATATCGCGATCCTCACAGGCGGCCAGGTGATCAGCGAGGAGCTCGGTCTTGACCTCAAGGAAGCGACGCTGGAGCAGTGCGGACGTGCGAAGTCTGTAAAGGTTCAGAAGGAGAACACGATCATCGTCGACGGCGAGGGCGACAAGGCAGCGATCGATGCGAGGATCTCACAGATCAAGAAGCAGGTTGAGGAGACAACATCTGACTTCGACAAGGAGAAGCTGCAGGAGAGACTTGCAAAGCTTGCAGGCGGTGTGGCAGTGATCCGTGTCGGCGCAGCGACAGAGACAGAGATGAAGGAAGCAAAGCTTCGTATGGAAGATGCCTTGAATGCGACAAGAGCAGCAGTAGAAGAAGGCATTATCGCAGGCGGCGGTTCTGCTTATATCCATGCATCGAAGAAGGTGGCAGAGCTTGTTGACACACTTGAGGGTGATGAAAAGACAGGTGCAAAGATCGTATTGAAGGCTCTGGATGCACCGCTTCACATCATTGTTGCAAACGCAGGTCTTGAGGGCAGCGTTATCGTAAATAAAGTAAGAGAGTCCAATGCAGGCATTGGCTTTGACGCTGCGAAGGAGGAGTATGTCGATATGGTTGAGGCTGGTATCCTTGATCCTGTGAAGGTGACAAGAAGCGCATTACAGAATGCATGTTCTGTAGCGAGCACGCTCCTCACAACAGAGTCTGTAGTGGCAAACATCAAGGAAGATACACCGGCAATGCCAGCAGGCGGTCCGGGAATGGGCGGAATGATGTAATTGTTGGGAGAACGCTGTTTCAGCGTTCTCCATTTTTGCGCACAGGCGGGTGAAAGGATTATGATCGAGAATGTGAAGGACTGCGGCAGCATTCATCTGTTTCGGGATATCAGCAGGGACGAGATCGAGAAGATGTTTCGATGTTCTAAGACGGTAGAGCGCTGTTTTGAAGATGGAATGTATATCTTCCGTCAGGGAGAAACGCCCCAGAATTTGTTTCTGGTATTGGAAGGTGCAGTGATGATCTCGAAGGATTTTGCGTCGGGAAAGCGGGATGTGCTGTTTATGGTGGGGCAGGGAGATGTCTTTGGGGAAATGTTTCTCTTTGCGGATACGAAAGCGTACTGGTACGATGCCATCGCGCAGGAGAAGGTGCGCGTGCTTCAGATACCGTGGGAATTTTTTTACTGTTTTTGCAGCAATGCCTGTGAGCATCACCGCATGATTACCAGAAACATGCTCGAAATACAATCTGAAAAAAATTTTAAGATGACCAGAAAACTGCATCTGCTGTCTGGGACAACGCTGCGCGAGCGCATTGCCCTGTGGCTGTTAGAGCAGGCAGCAGATGGCGATGTAGTCAAACTTGCCATGAACCGGGAAGAACTGGCAGATTATCTTGGAACCACCAGACCGTCCCTGTCCAGAGAGCTGATGAAAATGCAGCAGGAACAGTTGATTGAGACAGACAAGTATACAATTAAGATTGTGGACCGCAATGCATTGGAAACTTTGTATTAAGAAAAAAACATAAAAAATTAAAAAATGTAACAAATGTTACAGATATTTCTCTGAGAATAAAATATACTAAAATCACAAAAGAACAAATACAAAATAAAAAGCCGCACAAAGACAATCAGTATTTTTATAAAAGGAGGAATTATCATGACAGATAACGCACAGGTAGACAATTTGGTAAATCTTTTGGACGGATACGCAACAAAGGGTGGCCATCACCTCAATGTAAACGTACTCAACAGAGACACACTCTTAGATGCACAGAAGCATCCAGAGAATTATCCGCAGCTTACAATCAGAGTTTCAGGCTATGCCGTAAACTTTATCAAACTGACACCAGAGCAGCAGGCGGACGTGATCTCAAGAACCTTCCATGAGGCAATCTGATTATTGTACGGACAACATTACAACTTTATAATTCCATTGAAGCAGGGCACCATCCGAGAGGGTGGTGTTTTGTTTTTGCCTGCGAAAAATAATGGACAGAATATACAAAAAAGGATAAAATAGTGATATCGAAATCATAAAGGAGTGTGATGGATATGCAGTTTGATTTTAATATGGGCATTATATGGATGCTGATTTCAATTACAGGTGTTATTATACCGCTGGTGGGAATTTTCGTGCTGATGGGGAAGGAGCAGAGCAAATCTTCTACCAATCTCATGATAGCAAATATTGGCTGCCTGATTATGAACGGGGCTTATTTTTTGCTGCTTCGTACAGGAAAGCCCGCAGAGGCGAATATGGCGTTAAAGATGGAGTACTTGGGAAATTTTTTGTTTTACTTTTTCTTTATCAAGTTTATTCTTTCTTATATGCAGATTGACGTGAGACACCGGTGGGTCAGGATTTTTACGCATGTATGGATGCTGTTTGAGGTGGCTGTGATTGCCGTTGTCTGGGACGATACCAGACGGGAGGAAATGTTCGCACACCATAATCTCGAGGAGGATTCTCAGTTTGGATATCACTTTTTTAATATGCAGGGAGGTATTGTCTATAAAGTGCGATATGGCTTTTTACTGGGCTTTTTATTGGTGCTAATCGTGTATATGATTCTCAAGAGGGTCCATATCAGAAAACAGGGAGGCGATGAAAAACACAACCTGTCCCATCTGATTGTTGCGAAGTTTGTCATTATCATTCCGCTGATCATGGAGATTATATTCCGGTTCAGCTTTGAGTTTGTGCCTGTCTTTTCCTCCATTGCGGTATTGTTGATTATTTTGAGCGTGGTTGAGGGGGATATTTTCAGTGTGCTCGATATCGGGCGCGGCTGGGTGATTGAAAATTTTGATTCCGTGTTTATGATTGCCGACAGCTCTTATGGATATCTGGATGCGAACAAATTTGCAAAAGAGCAGTTTGAGGAGCTTGCGGACATTCACAAAGGCGAGAAGCTTTCCGATCGGCTGAGAGACCTGTTTTTGTCAGAAAAGACAGAGATTGTGATCGGTGAGAATCACTATGAGAAATTCATTAAAGAACTCGCCGTGAAGGATAAGGTCAAGGGATACTGTCTGATTATGCTGAATGTGACAAAAAGGTATAATATCATGGAGGAATTAAAAGAAGCGAAGCAGCGCGCCGAGGAGGCGAATGAGTCCAAGTCAAATTTCCTCTCAAACATGTCACATGAGATTCGCACCCCCATGAATGCCATTGTGGGCATGACCGAGATTCTGCTTCGGAGTGACTTGTCAGACCAAGACAGGGGATATCTGATGAATATTAAAAATTCCGGGGCTTCGCTGCTTACCATTATCAATGACATTCTTGACTTCTCGAAGATAGAATCCGGAAAGCTTGAGATTCTTGAGGAGGAGTATGAGCCGATGTCCATGCTCAGTGATCTCAGCATGATTTTTCTAAACCGGATTGGCGATAAGCCCGTAGAGCTGATTTTTGATATTGATAAAAATCTTCCGAATAAATTGTATGGCGACTCCCTGCGAATCAGGCAGGTTATCATCAATATCGCCAACAATGCAATCAAATTTACCGCAGCAGGCTATGTAAAGTTGACGATTCAAATGGCGCCGATGGCAGAACAGGATATGGTAAATCTGAATATTTCCATCGAGGATTCAGGGCAGGGCATCAAGCCGGAGGATCTGGATAAACTCTTTGGTTCATTCCAGCAGGTAGACACGAAGAAAAACAGAAATAAAGAGGGAACAGGACTGGGGCTTGCCATCTCCAAACAGCTTGTAGAAACGATGGGCGGACAGATTGGCGTGCGCAGTGAGTACGGCAAGGGCAGTGAATTTTACTTTCATATCCCGCAGCGCGTAATCGGCGACCAGATTGCTGCCACCGTGCGGGAAGATGCAGTTCAGAATAATCCCGTGGTGGTGAGCGGACATATGAAGGACGGGCAGATACTAGAGCAGTTAAAGAGACTCACAGAAGGGTATGGACTCATGTTTGTGGACTGTTATGCGGCGCGCGACCACAAAGTTAAGGTGGATTATTTCTTTGTGGACGAATCCGTCTACCGGGGGCTTAAAGCTTCTATTGAAGAGTATTTTGTCTCGACTGGAACGGAGCTGTGTGTGCTGCAAAATCCGATGCGGGAGGCGGTCTGGAACGATCAGGCGACAGTGGTCAACAAGCCGCTCTATACGCTTAATTTCTGTCAGGTCATCAATCATGAGACGACAGCGGCTTTTGTCGAGACGGATAATGTGATGAACTTCACAGCGCCGCAGGCACAGATTTTGATTGTAGATGACAATGAGATGAACCTCAAAGTAGCAAAAGGTCTTTTGCAGCCCTTGCAGATGAACATCGACACCGCCAGCTCAGGGAAAACAGCGCTGGAGATGGTACAGACAAAGCAGTATCATATCGTCTTTATGGATCATATGATGCCGGTGATGGACGGTGTGGAGACGACACAGAGAATGCGTGCGTTAGAGGATACTTATATTCAAAATATGCCCATTATTGCGCTCACAGCCAACGCCGTGATGGGGGCGAGGGAAATTTTTAAAGAAGCCGGCATGAATGACTTTGTGCCGAAACCGATCGAGCTCAAGGATATATGCAGTAAGATCCGCGCATGGCTGCCGCATGAGCTGATTGTGAAAATGTCAGCGCCAGCCCAGCAGCAGTTACAGATTCCAGCCCAGATGCTTCCGGTTATCGAGGGGCTGGACGTGACGGAGGGGATTAAAAATTGTGGCAGTTTAGAATTGTTTACAAATCTGCTGGGTGATTTTTATAAATTAATCGACCTAAAGTCAACAAAAATTGAAAAATGTCTTGCAGACGGAATGATTCGCGATTATACTATAGAGGTACATGCGCTGAAAAATACGGCACGCATGATTGGCGCACTAGAGCTGTCTGAGCAGTTTTACCAGATGGAGCAGTGCGGAAATGCCGGGGACGTGGATACCATTTTCAGAGAAACGCCAGCCATTATGGAGTTGTACAGAAGTTATAAACCCATATTAGAGCCATATGGAAAGGCAAATGAACAGGACAAGAAGGAAGTGCCCAAGGAAGAGCTTGTCAAAGTGCTTGAACAGTTAAATGCTGCTATGGATAGTTTTGATCTGGACGGTGCAGATGCCGCGCTTGCAGAGCTTGAGGAATACCGGCTGCCAGAGGAGTTAGGACCTTATATGGAGGAGCTGAGGGCTTATGTGGCAGATGTGGCGATGGAGGAGGTCATGAACACGGGAAATAAAATGATAGAAGTACTCGAAAGGATTACACAATAAGGTAAAAGGGAGATAGTGTTATGCAAAATGTATTAATCGTATCGGAGGTACAAAGTTACCTGCTCGTATCGCTTCAGGAGAAGCTGGAGGAGTCAGAATGTATCGTGACAAACATTCATGCAAATCCAGACGTGCTCAGCAAGATCAAGGATGATGTGGACATGATCTTTATCTTTGCAGATGAAGAGCTGACCAGACAGCATCAGGGACTTACATATCTCAAAGACAAAGCGCTGGAGGATGATATTCCCATCTTTGTCACAGGGGACCCGCAGGAGATTATTGAGATTCAGAAGGATATTCCGCTCCATCTGATTCAGAAGGAATTTCCGCGTCCGATCAATGTCAATGAGGTGGTGGCTACGATCAGCCATTATGAGAGGAAACACGGCAGACAGAATAAGAAGAAGATTCTGGTGGTGGATGATTCCGGTACGATGCTCAGGAATGTGAAAGGGTGGCTGGAAGAATCGTATCAGGTCAGTCTGGCCAACTCGGCAG
>ERZ808051.934-NODE-934-length-23882-cov-5.502247_pt1 | contig 23882 bp, 25 predicted proteins | sample MGYA00380199_ERZ808051 | MGnify/ENA primary metagenome ERZ808051 (study PRJEB31490, sample SAMN06133391) | mouse gut metagenome | isolation source: J11 | host: mice | place: China: Chengdu | collected 2015-05 ...
AAGATGACGCATTCTGTATTGAGTGTGGCCTTCCAAAACCGGCTCCATCAGCCAACCACTGCAGCAATCCTAACTGCAAAGCATACAATGTAATCCTACCTAATCCAGAACAGAAACATTGTGGTAAGTGTGGTGCTGCTACTACTTATTGGAAGAAAATAGAAGATATGTGTTAACAATCTTCCTCGGCCAGCGCCAACGCTTCTTTTTTGGCGCTGGCCAATTCATGTCCACAATTCCCACAAAAATTATCATCAAACTGCTTCAATTCTTTTTTCTGGCACAATGCCCTTCCACAGTTCGGGCATACAAAAAACTCTCTCTTCTCACCGCTGATTGCCTTGCCACAGCCCGGACATGTGTAAAATTCTTTAAATCCCATAATTATCCTCCCATTTCGTAACTTTTTAAGTTACTTTCTTTGTAAAAAAAATTTTCATAGGATCTTCTATATGCAGTTCGTCAATCATGATTTGTATTTCATCACTTCCAAACACGCCACTTTGCATACGCAGATAAAAAGTTTTTGGTGTTACACCTATCATTTTGGCAACATCGGCCTGCGTCTTTCTGTTTTTTGCGAAAATCCCACGCAGTTCATCCGTATCTATCAACGCACACACCTCCTTTCATTCGGTATCTTTTCAAGTTACTTTCATTATACTAGCCTTTTGTAACTTGTCAAGATATTTTTTTCTTGACTCGTAACTTTTTTGTGCTATAATTTAAAATACAAACGGAGGTGGGTGTATGACAGTGGGAGAAAGAATAAAAAGAAAACGCGAAGAATTGCACATTTCTCAAACCGATTTAGCACAAAAAGTCGGAGTATCAAAGCAATCATTATATAAATATGAAACAAATATTATAACAAACATTCCTTCCAATATCATAGAACAAATTGCGACTATTTTAGATATATCACCTTGCTATTTAATGGGATGGGAGCGGAATACGACAATAAAATCTCCAAAAATCATCCAATACTACAACCAACTCAACGACATCGGAAAGCACGAAGCTGAAAAGCGTGTAGAAGAGCTTACATACCTTCCGCAATATTCACTTGAAATCAAAGCAGCTCACAACGACTATGCTGATGAACCCGGTGAACTTGAAAAAATGCAGGAAGACCTGGCAAATCTTAAAATACCAGACTAACATACATCTAATACAGGTGGGGGAATTGTAGTGAAATATGAAGACTTGTTGGAAGAAAGCAATTCGAGCAATGTTCATGTAATAGAAAATGCGAATTTTAAATCGAAAGCTGACGGTCTTATTAATGGAAATGTTATTGGAATAAATAGAAAAATTCGCACATACAGAAAGCGTGCCTGTATATTGGCGGAGGAATTAGGGCATTATTACACTACTACAGGAAATATAATCAATCAATCCACAGTAGAAAATCGCCGCCAAGAACTCCATGCCCGGATCTGGGCCTATGATAAGATGATCGGTTTAAATGGGATTATAAAGGCATATAAGCACGGATGTCATTCCCTTCATGATACCGCTGATTATCTGGATGTTACGGAAGAATTTTTGTATGAGGCTCTACAGTATTATAAAGGAAAATATGGTCCCTTTGCGGTACTTGATAATTATTTAATTTATTTCGAACCCTCATTAGGCGTATTTAAATTAGTATAATAGGTGTTTGAATAATGGAATATATTGATATTTCACCCGATGAATTCATTCTTTCGACGCTGGATGAACAGATGAATATAATGAAAAACTTAATAAAAGATTTCGCGAAAGAAGAAATTATTATTCTAAAAAATATGATAGATAATGAACGAAAAATAAAAATTCGCATAAAGTGTTTTAATATGCATTGCAAATTTTGACACGTTTTCTGTTATTTTTGCCAATTTCATTTTTTCTGCAAAAAGTATCGAATTAATGTTCATTATGTAATATAATATACATTACTTCAATATTATAAATCAGAATAAAGAGGAATTACTATGAATACAGAAAAAAGTAAAGCTACCGAATTGTGGGAAAGTAAATGGCCATCTGAAATTCACGCAACAGAGTATGCTTCGAAACGAATCAAATCCGCCAAATCTGCTAAATTGACACCCGTAAAGATTGACCGTACAGACTTGTATGGATACTTTCAAGGAAGTCATGGGCGTTATGAAACTTTTTTAGACTTTTGCCCTTGTGGTGACTTTCACCGAAGCAAACTCCCCTGCAAGCATATTTACAGACTTGCTATCGAGCTTGGTTTAATGGATATAAACGTTTCCCATGATACGAATGCTATTCCAACACCCATAAAAGAACGTATCGATTTGGAGTCTACCATCAATCTTGTTGAAAATCTATCAGAAAATGCCCAACGGCGACTTCTTGATATTTCAAAACAAAATTCTATTACTCCAACATGTTCTGTTTTATTTAATAAAGATATTAAAGAATTACTAGATTCTGGAATCATTATTGATACCAATCCATTAGAATTTGAACTAAACTTTGGAAGTAAAAATAATATAATTGAATTTATAGAAAAAGAAAACATTTCCTATGATAAAAAAGCTAAAAAGAATGATTTAAAAAAACTTTGCTATGCATATGCACTCAAAGCTAAAGAGTATTTCGGTTTTTATATTACGGTAAGCATTCCGACAGAGTTTCGTGTGCAGAAGATACATAATTATTTGCATCGAAAATACGATGAATATTGTTGTTTTGGTGAAAGACCCGTACATATTCCTCTTTTAAAGACTGATTTACCTGATGATGATGTAACGGATCAGTTAAAAAAACGAGGATATTATTCTGACGAAAATATAATAAATGTACGGACTATTGCTATAGGAATTGACCCAAAAGACATTATTTAAGATTAATGTAATTAAGGGGATGTATATGAATAAATGTATAAATATACTTGGTCTTGTTTTAGTTATGATCGGAACAATATTTAGTTTATGGTCGGTTCTTGGAACGAGAAGCGATATTGTTCAAACCGCTGGATATCAAGATCATTTACAGGAAAATTTTAAAAAGGACAAAAAGAAGGTTGTTCTTGGAACAATACTAATTATTTTAGGGACTTTATTCCAGATAATTGGAGTATTTATATCATGAGTTTTAAAAGAAATCGATATAAAAACAAGAAAAAATAGTGATTCTATTTTCTTTTTGAAATTTTTATACACTTATATACTTCGAAGAAGGAAATAATTGCTAAAACAATTTCATACACATATATTCGGTTAAATAACGTATATTTTTTAATGTCAAATATTGTTACTAACAATGCTCTTTGTAATAAAAATAAGAAACAAAATATAAAAATATATATGCTGTATTTAGATATATAGTATCTGATATTTTCCTTTTTCATATTTAACCTCTACTTTGCAAAAGTAACAATATTTACATAAATGTACGTAACGTAGAAGACTATTATAAAAATTATATCATTTTTTCTGTTTTATTACAAGTTATCTGCTATTAAGGTCAATCAATGACCCTGACATAATTCCAAATGAAAAGGAGAAAAATATATGAAATGTCCTAAATGTAACAATGAAAACTGTCAAATTACTACAGAAACTACATCTTCCGGCAAAGACTTTTCAGCAGGAAAAGGGTGTTGCGGCGCCCTGTTGCTTGGTCCAATTGGTATACTTTGTGGAGCATGCGGCAAAGGTAAAACAATCCAATCTACAAGCTATTGGATCTGCCCTGATTGCGGCAACAAATTTAAAGCATGACCAGACAAGACCGCATTTGGATTCGTTCAATGGAATTATGTTCAAAGTATTGCAGTTGTCACCAAAAACCCGAACGTAGTTTCTTTATTCATGGCTATCAGTTTCCTTTATGCGCCAGATGTACCGGCATTGCTTTAGGCCATACCATTGCTTTATTTATTGCACCGTTTCATTCCTTTGGCTATCATCTTACAATACTATTGTTCCCCTTAGCTGTGGATGGAACGCTTCAATACCTTACAGATTACGAATCAACCAACCGTAAACGTGTTATTACTGGCTTCCTATACGGATTTGCTTTTACGTCCATTTTTTTTCATACCATAAGAGTATTTATAAAAAAATTAAAAGCCAACAAAAATGAATAAAATATATAAACATATGAATAATTAATGTACTCTTGCGACGTCGCAACAACTTAAACATACAAAACCGCCCCGATGCTACCAACACCGGAGCGGATCGGAACTATACCGGGAAACCCGATATAACTCACCAAAGACAAGTGAATTATACCATTTCCCCGGTAAAAATACAAGTGCCGGGCATTTTTATGCCCTGCTGCCAGTATGATATACAGGAGGATGCTACTATGTTCACAATCGGAATCTACCCACGTAAGTCAGTCTACCGCGATAACAGCGACTCTGTCAGCGTACAGGTCCAAATGTGCAAAGACTACGCCGGAATCATCTTTAAAGATAAGGACATAGACTTTAAAGTCTATGATAAGGATGAGGGATTCTCCGGCAAAAACACCAACCGTCCAAGTTTTCAGGAATTGATCGCCGATGTCCGGGCCGGCGTCCTGAATGTGGTGATGGTCTATAAACTGGACCGTATCAGCCGAAATGTGCAGGAATTCTCTGCTATGTATGACATCTTTCAGGAACATAATGTTTCCTTTGTCTCCGTAAAAGAATCTTTTGATACCACCACGCCGATGGGACGTACTGTCATGTATATTCTGGCCGCTTTTGCACAATTGGAACGTGAAAACACTTCCGAGCGCGTCACAGATAATATGCGGGCGCTCGGTGCAACCGGAAAATGGACAGGCGGGAAACTTCCTACAGGAATGACCTCTGTACGCCGTCAGATCGGCGAAAAAGAGCATTCCTATCTTGTGGTCGATAAAGATACCATATGGCTCGTAAAATCGCTATACGCGCTTATCCTGCAAGGATATACGATAACCAAAATAGAACGGTACTGCCGGGACAACGGAATCAAAAGTCAATCCGGCAAATTTTTAAATACTTCTCAAATTTACGGCATTTTAACGAATCCCGTTTACTGTCAGAATGATATGGAGGCATATTACTATTTTCGCGATCTGGGATGCGCTATGCCCGACGCTGAACACTTTGACGGTAAGAAAGGCCTTATCGGGTATGGCAAAACAAAGACCGGAAAGCATTCGCAGGAAAAACAGGATAAGTCCGAATGGACGATCGCCATAGGGATCCATGACTATGTGATGCCTGCTGCCGACTGGATAGCAGCACAAAAACGATTGGGAATAAACAAAAAGATCCGGACCGCCAAATACGATTGCGGCATTTTAAAAGGAGTGATTCGCTGCAAATGCGGGGCCCGTATGGACATAAGAACGTATTACAAAAATGGAATACGCTTCTCCTATTACTATTGCGCGGATATGTTGAGACAGGGAAAGACGAAATGTAACACTGGAAATGTAAGAATCGAAAAGGTCGAAGAGGCATTTCTGCAGCAACTCCGTAAAATCCGTCTGAACCCGGAAGGTCTTAAACTCCGTCCGGATTCTCCCGACACCCTGCAAAGTGCTTCCGCTATAAAAGACGAGTTGAAACAGGTACAGACTTCTATTGATAACCTGACTGCCGCCCTTATGAACGCTATGGACTCTTCTGCGTCATCTTATATCATTACCAAAATAGAGGAAATGGATAAGCAAAAAAAAGCGCTGGAAGTCAATCTACGCAAAGCAACACTTCAGGAAAATGCAAATAAGTCTCTTGCTGAGACAGAAGCCGATATTTACAACAACATCTGTTACCTGTTGGATAATTTTGATACGATCGAATACCGCGCAAAGAATGAGCTGATCCGCCGGATTATTAAGACGTGTATTTTAGACGATAAGAATCTGCGCATCATATTTTGATGCCCAGATTCTAAACTATATCCATATGGGCGTACCGATCTGCCCCATCATGTCATGTCCCAGATGCGGCCTCCTGTAGCCATAACTTCTGGAAGAACCGAAATCGTCATAATGACTGTACTCAAATCCCTTTGCAATCGGCGAAAAGGCTTTCAGGCCATAGAAATCCTTCCACTCCTTCCCTGTACCATCCTCTTTGGGCACCTCCAGGGAGAATTCTCCCACCATGCCATCAAGTACGGCCCCGTACGCCTCTTCATAATAATCATAATATTCCATGTCCCGTGTCAGTTCTTCCATTGTGGTCTCACCGGACTGCAGCAGCTTTGCCGTCTCTTCCAGCTTCAGGATACTCTTTTTGTCAAACTTCCCTCCCTGCAGAGCGCCCACATAAGCAAGCAGTTCTATCCAGTCCACGTGAATTTCTTCCTGATAGGAGTCTCTGTCAAGTTCGTATGCCTTTCCAAGCGCCTCACTCGTAATATTGAAATCCACCCATTTGATAAAATTTCCATCGGCCGAAACTTCCACCGCTTCCCGCTCTTCTTTTGCTTCTTCCCGTATCAGCAGATTCTCCGGCTCATTTTCTCTATGTACTCGCTTAACCAGACAGGCGCAGCTCACTGCCGCCAGCAAAATAAGCTCAACCCTGATCCCCCATTCAATCTTCTTCATCTATTATCCGCTCCTTTTGCAGCTCCCGCAGGAGCCGAGAATCCCTCGGAAATATATATGAAAAAAATCGTCTCTCTATGTCACCGGTCCGGATAAGCCGCTTAACGCATATTATTCTTCCGGTACACAAACTCTCTTTGCACCACAAAACTTGCAAAGAACAAAAAGACATCCACCGGAATCTTCACTGCAACCTCGCTTCCGCCAAGCAGTCCATAGACAGCATTGACAAGAAACGCACTGCAAAGCATCTGGCACACGGCCAATGCAAAATATTTCACTGCCGTCACTGCCACATTCGCGCTGCTTCTAAAGACCACCTTATAATTCAGCCAGAAATTATAGACCGCCGAAATCACTCTGGCAAGCACAGTCGCCACGATAATATAAGGCACACCGCCCGGGATACCATCCACGGCACGCAGCACATTACAAAACAGACCAAACAGGATCAGATCGACCACGCTTGAAGACAGTGAGGAAAACAGAAATTTTCCGAATATCATATAGATCCGCACGGAATCCTTGATCGGATTAAAATGACTTGTCTTATTCTCTTCCAGATAGATCGTCTCTACCGGCACTTCCAATATCGGGATATCCATGTTCTTGGTCTCAATCAGCATGTTGGTTTCATACTCAAAACGCTCGCCGTTCACATTCATCAGCGCCTTCATGAAAAAGGAAGGAATCGCACGCAAACCTGTCTGGGTATCGGAAACTGACAGTCCGATCAAATAACCGAATACCTTTCTGGTGCACTTATTCCCGAATACGGAACGGGCGGGAATATCCGGCGTATCAAAATTACGGCAGCCAAGGACCAGTGCCCGCGGATTCTCCCACAATTTTTTCATACAGGCCAAAATATCTTTCGGCGTATGCTGTCCATCCGAATCGGCCGTCACACAGCCGCACAGTCTTGGATACTTTAACAGGCAGTAATTAAACGCCGTTTTCAGCGCTCTTCCCTTCCCGAGATTGACCGAATGAGTCAGCACAGTGCAGCCTTCGAGTGCGGCCGCGGCTTCAAACAGCGCCGCATATTCACTGCCGCTGCCATCATCCACGACAACAATATTCTCAATTCCCGCTTTCTTTAAGCTCCGCAGTAATATGCTTAATTTCTCGTCCGGTTCATACGCAGGTATGATAACCGGAATACTATAATAAGAAGACATGTTCGTTTCTCCCTGTTTTCCTTCATCCTATGATCATCCGGCACGGCAATGTTTTCATCCGCCTTCATCTGCGGCATTGTTTTCCGCAGTCAACTGCCGGAGCAGACACGCCTGAACCGATCTTTACAGATATCACGGCATCTCCAGCCGCATCTTCTCCCCGTCATCCACGATCCGGTAAAGCACCTCACAGGCAAAAACGCCATCTGCTGTCAGCTTATCGAAGACGGCGGAAACATCCGCCTCTGTCGCCTCAACATAGAGATACTGCGCATGCAGTCCTCTGATCTCCTGTACCATCCAGTCCGTCACGGCATCGTCCAGATTAACGCTTTTATAAACGACGGATACCGGCGAGGCTTCCAGATTGATATAACTGTTTTTTACCCAGCGCGGCGCATCATCTCTTTGGATATAACAGACTCTTGTACTCTCCTGCGTACCGAGCAGGCTTATCGCCTGCAAGAATAAAGCGGCATCTTCATCGATCATACTCTTCCGTTCCTGTATACGAGCCGGAACTTCCGCGCGGTATCCGATAAGTCCATGATATCCGGTTTGCCAGCCCGCTGTCAATGCCACGAAAAGAATAAACGCCAGACACGTCCCATACTTTACCGCAAACGGTTTTTTCATGCCTGCAAAGAGATTTTCCCCGTAAGTCAGCCAGATCCCTGCCAAAAACAACAGCGTACCGATCGTAAACGGCGCGCCATACCGTTCTATCGAGGAAATCATGCCCGCAGGTTCCAGATACTGCGTTTCCGTGGCAAAGATCGTCAAATGTGCGATAAAAATGATCCCGTAAAAAACCGCGCCGCTCACAATGCTGAACCATAATATCAGCCTGCCCTCTTTCTTCGGCATCAATTTTTTTCGATAAAAGAAAATGACAAGCAGACAGATGCATAAATAAAAACCAAACGGCGTCAGATCAAGGAGAAAACTCTTTTCTTTATGCAGCGGCATTGTAAAAAATGCTTTTACAAAAGCCTTCGCAAACCCGCCGGCATAGCCGGAAAGTCCATATTCATCAGTCGTCATATATTTGACCGCCGTTGTCGTCGTTTTCGTCACGCGGCGCATCATAAAACAGAATGCCAGCCAGCTTGCTCCCGTCACGACAGGCGCGGCTGCAGTCAAAAGTACTTTTTTCTTATGTGCCGTCTTATTCGTCCATTGATACAGACATAAGAAAACAAGTCCGAAAAACGCCCAGATAAAGCCGACGGATTTCACCAGGACAAGCACGCTCAGGTAAAGAGCCAGACGCCCGTAATAAAACCGGTCGTTTCCTTGCTCCCTGTCCGTTACCGCAGACAAAAATGCGCCGTAAATGCAGGCCATCGTCAGATCCGCGCAGAAACCGTCATAACCGTAAACTTCCGCAATGCTCGGCAGAAACCAGATTGCCGCCGCCATGCCGAATGCAGTCATGATATTTCCGCCTTTCAATTTCCTTAACAGCGGCAGCAGAAAAGAAAGATTCATCACATAATATCCCGCAAAGGCAAGTCCTTCCCGAAACGTATGCGGGTCAAAATGCAGAAACCACCACTTGAACAGCTGCCCCGCCGGCGGGTAATCACCGAATTCCGGTGCAGTATTTCCATATTTTGCGGCAAATCCGTCCAAATAATACAGCGATTTGACATCTGTAGCCCAGAAATTGATATCATCCCACCATGTTACGATCTTCCCCGACGTGCAAAGCGCCGCGGCAAATAAAAGGCAGACGGCCGTAATAAATGACGGCTGTGCCGCATTTTTCAGACATATCCCGGTAAATTCGATGCGCTGTTCTTTCTTTTGCCTGAGCAGCCAAAATACAAAAGCTGCGATGACCAAAATACTGATTCCATCTATGAAAGATAAATGCCTGATCAGCGCGAGCACATAGAGCACCAGCGTAAGCATACAGATCAGGGGCGGAAACATTTCCACCGTTGTCGTCTTCCAGACATACGAAAGTACGAACAGACAGATAAAAAATGCCGTGATATTGAAAATTACCATATATTCCCCTCCTGTTTCCGCCTCTGTCTCCAAACCGGCGCTGCATTTTTCACCGCAGAACACAGATTTTTCTACTTTCACATAACATCACCCTGTCATGACTGACAGGGTGAAAATCCTTCCAATACCAAAATTTTAAAATCAATTCTCCGGCTCGATCAAGCCATACGTATTTCCTTTTCTCTTATACACTACATTGACTTCATTCGTTTCCGCATTACAAAATACGAAGAAGCTATGTCCAAGCAGCTCCATCTGCACGCAGGCATCTTCCGGATACATCGGTTTAATATCAAATTTTTTCGTCCGGATGATCTGCACTTCTTCCTCATCCATGAAATCCTTATCCAGATATTCCTGTTTGAAAAAGCCGGCCGACTGCTGCCTGTCCGTCAGTTTGGTCTTATATTTTTTAAGCTGTCTTTCTATGATCTCTTCCACCAGGTCAATGGAAACATACATATCGCTGCTGACCTGCTCGGAACGAATGATATTGCCTTTCATCGGAATCGTTACTTCGATCTTCTGCCTGTCCTTCTCAACGCTTAATGTAACGTGTACTTCTGTTTCTTCGGTAAAGTATTTCTCCAGTTTACCGATTTTATCCTGTACCGCGGTTTTCAATCCCTCGGTTACGTCAATATTTTTTCCCACAATAATAAATTTCATAGCACTCACCCTTTCATTGGAGTATAGTATGTCACAAAATACCTTCCAGAAATTACCTTTGAAAGTATTTTTATCATTATAACATAGATATCTGCCTTACCGCAACAAAAGCATTTTAGGACAAGTTCACAAAACAGGCGTTCTTTCGGTTACCATAAAACCGACTCTCAGCGGCGCCCAAAGACAGTGGATAATGTGTATAATTCGGTGCATAAGTTAATTTTTCCATAATTAACGCAATTTTTACTGTGGATAACTAAAATCGCATCTTTTTTACCACACTGCCCGTCAAAAATAGTTTACCCGCTTTTTTGTATATTTTGCACAAACGCTTTCCAGACAGCAAAATAAAGGACAGCCGGCCGGCTGTCCTCTTAAATACGTGGTATCAAATTATGACTAGAAGATTCTTCTAATGGAAAGAATCGAACGGTATGACGCATTGGAAACGATAATGCCTGTTCTGGATGTGGACGCATGCACAATCTGTCCGTTTCCGACATAGATTCCGACATGTCCCGAATAGCAGATAATATCGCCCGGCTGTGCATTTTCAAGACCGTTTACGGTTGCACCCACATTTCTGTCCGCTGCGGAAGAATGAGGCAGGCTTACGCCGAAGTTATTGTATACGCTCATAACGAATCCTGAACAGTCTGCACCGTTTGTCAGACTTGTGCCGCCATATACATAGGGATTACCGACAAACTGCAAAGCAAAGTCTACAACGGCCTGACCGGATGCGCTGCCGCTCGGCGGTGCATAAGTCTTTCCGCTTTCGGAAGAACTCTCTCCCGATGAGGAAGATGCGGATTGCTCAGCCGCTTTCTTTCTTGCCGCTTCCTGAGCAGCTTTTCTTGCCGCTTCTTCTTTCGCGAGTCTTGCCTGCTCTTCTGCAATAGATTCGGCTTTTACAAACTCTGTGGAAAGTGTGACGAATTCATTGGATACATACCCGTCGCCTTCCTCAATATTTACTTTTACCCATCCTTCCAGTTCCTGGGTAACAATAAGCTGGTCTTCGATCGGTACAAGACCGAGAACGGTCGTATCCATACCGGGTTCTTCACGTACTTTCAAAGTCGTAGTCGTAACCGTTGCGATTCGGGTTCCTACCTCTTTGGCAAGTTCCACTGCCGCGTCACCGGTCACACAAAATTCCGCTTTTACATATCCTTCTACAGAACCGGAACTGATCTTATACCAGCCGTCCGTTTCTTCTATAAAAGTACCAACCGACTTGTCATACAGTTTACCGACAATATTTCCATCTTCACTCGGAATGTCTCTGACATTGACATAGTTGCTGACTTTGGCGATAACAAGATTCTTAAATCCTTCTTCTTCCTCACGCAGCTTCGCGGCATTGGATGCTTCGCGTAAATCTTTCGTATATCCTTCGCTGACAACGATCGTCTGCTCGATCTTCTTCTCCGATATCGTAGACGGAGTGCTGCTCTCCAACATACCGCCGATCGGAATTTCATCCGTGCCTTTTACCGCAACTTCTGCAGTCGATGCCGTCAGATCTTTACTTTCCTCTCTTTTCACATCTTCTTTCATATCGGAAAGAGACGTGGATTTCTCGGAAGGCGCCATAGAATAATCGATTCCTGCCGAGGGCAGTACGGAGTTGACATCTCCTGCCGCACTGGCCGTTAAGCTCGTTCCTGAAAATGTGATGACTGCTGCCACTGCACATACTGCTATTCTCACGTTCTGTATCTTCATACAAATAACCTCCGCCGGTTAAGAACTTCTTACATTTATTACAAAATTGTTACAGGTTTGCAATAAATATAACACTAATCCTGTTCTTTGTCAACCACAGCATCTGCATAAAAAAACAAATAACAGCACCATTCCTTGTGCAAATTGTTAAAAAATGTAATATTTTTACATCTGCATGAGATATCTTTCCACGCCTGCGACAGCATTCGCCCCATCCGCGACTGCCGTTACGATCTGCCGCAGAGGCTTTGTCCTCACGTCGCCTGCGGCAAAGATACCTGCCGTCTTCGTAACACAGTCTTCTCCGGCAACGATGTAACCTCTTTCGTCACACATTGTAACATTTTGTAATAATTCACTGTTCGGCACCAGGCCTACCGCGATAAAGACGCCGTCTACCGCTTTCGAATCACTGTCTTCCGTTTTTACATGCCGCAGCTTTACCGCTTCAACCTTCTCCTGTCCGCAGATCTCCTCCACCACACTGTCCCATATCACTTCTACATTAGAACATTGGAACAAAGCATCCTGTAAAGATTTCGCGGCACGCAGCGCATCCCGTCTGTGGATCAGATACACTTTTGCGCATATCCTTGACAGAAAAACCGCATCTTCCGCCGCAACATCTCCGCCGCCCACAACTGCCACTGTCTTGTCTCTGAAAAAAGCGCCGTCGCAGGTTGCACAGTAAGATACCCCTTTGCCGCTCAGCTTCTCTTCTCCCGGCACGTGCAAAAGCGCGTGCGAAGCGCCCATCGCTGCAATAAGCGCCCTGGCCTCATAAGTCTTCTCTTCTTTTCCGGCCGACGCGCGCACAATTTTATGACTGCCCGCGTCCGTCACTTCCTTCACCTGTACATTTTCAAATACCGCGCCCAGCCCTTCCGCATGCGCCCTGAATTTCATGCCCATATCAAAACCGTTCATACCGGGCATGCCCAGATAGTTATCCACATCGCTTGTATTTAATACCTGGCCGCCGCTCATCGGACTCTGTTCCAGCACGACCATATCAAGTCCCGCTCTTTTCGCATAAACCGCCGCCGAAAGTCCCGCCGGCCCCGAACCGATAATAATCAGATCATACATACGCAAACTCCTTCCTTTTCCCGCTTTCCTATAGTATAATTTAGTATAATTCCTACCATGAAACTTTGTCAAAATAATCATAAAACCAGACGAAAAGTTCCATAATGACTTCGGCAGTCCAAAATGAGCAGGCACAGGCGGGCGGGCAGCGAAAAAAGTTTCTGTTTCCAGACGCGCTCCCGCTCCGTTAAAAACGCAGCGGTACTAAGGATTTTGCGCCGCAGGCAGCGCAAAATCCAAGTGCCGGCGTTTTTAGAGGGCCTGGAAACAGAAATCTTTTTCCTCTGCCCGCCTGTGCCTGCTCATTTTGAACTGCCCGAAGTCATTATGGAATTTCCTGACAGAAAGGAGTATATCCACCCCATGCCAAAATATGCCTTAATCACCGGCGCCTCACGCGGTATCGGCAAAGCTGTTGCCGATATGCTGGCCGCCGATGGATATCATCTGTATCTTACCTGCATCCATTCCAAAGAAGCGCTCTTTGCGTATGCAGAAGAACTGTCGGAGCGCTATGGCGTTTCCTGTACCCCCTTTGTCGGCGATATGGGCAATGAAAACACCGTGGACAACCTGTTTTCCTTCATTCCCGATCTGGACGTCCTGATCAACAATGCAGGCATCTCGTATGTAGGACTGTTAAGTGAAATGTCCGCCGCAGACTGGAAAAAGGTCATGGCCACTAATGTAGATTCCGTTTTTTATACAAGCAGACGGGCCATTCCGCTCATGCTCCGTAAACAATGCGGCAGGATCATCAATATCTCTTCCGTATGGGGCAATGTCGGCGCCTCCATGGAAGCTGCCTATTCCGCTTCAAAAGGCGCGGTAAACAGTTTTACCAAAGCGCTTGCCAAAGAACTCGCGCCAAGCCATATCCAGGTCAATGCCATCGCCTGCGGCGTTATGGATACCGACATGAACCGCTGTTTTTCCGCAGAAGATATGGAGGCCCTGCGGCAGGAAATCCCGTGCGACCGTATCGGTGATCCCGCAGAAGCTGCCGGTATGGTCCGCTCTCTCTTATCTGCACCGGAATACCTGACCGGGCAGATCATCACTCTGGACGGCGGCTGGACATAAGCGGACAGAGTTTACAGTTATGACGGCAGAGCGTTTTTTTCGTTTCTGCATCAACAGACTGGGGCAGATCGGCCGGATGCCGCCCGGACAGATGCATTTTTCTTCTCACTTCATACAATTTTTCCACATTTTCCGGACTCAGTTCTTTGGCTCCGCCCATTTGTCCGGTCTTGTACAAAAGCCTGGCATAAAATTCGACCGACTCCATTCTCATATATGCCGTCTCCAGATCGGCTGCCCATGTCAGCGCACCGTGGTTTTGCAAAAGTACCGCGTCAAAACAGGCCGTATAAGGCTCTATACTGTCCGGCACTTCCGAAGTGGAAGGCGTTCCATACGGAGCGACCGGCACGCATCCAAGCGAAACGACGGCTTCTGACATGACCGGTGCAGACAGCGGCGTATCCATCGCGGCAAAACAGGTCGCATACGCCGGATGCGCATGCACAACGGCTCCGACATCCTCTCTCATACGGTAAACACGCATATGCATCCTCATCTCGGAAGAAGGTCTGAAATCTCCGTCCGCTTCTAACAGTTTTCCTTCCGCATCCACGCGGCAGATCGACTCCGGCGTCATGAAACCTTTGGATACACCTGTCGGCGTACAGAAAAATTCGTTTTCACTTAACTTCACGGAAATATTGCCGTCATTGGCCGCTGCCATGCCCTTCTCATAAATTCTCCTGCCGATCCCGCAGATTCTTTCTCTGATCTCCTGTTCCTTCCCTGTCATATGTATACCTGTTCCTTTCCCTCAATATTTGAGATTTCCAACTCCAGTTTCTGTCAGTTTTTAATATAACGTCATTGCTCTTTTACGGTATGCCGTCGGACTCATGGCCTTGCTCTGATGAAAAACCCTGCTAAAATACAGCATATCTTCATACCCAAGCTGTCTGCCGATCTCCCCGACAGGCAGCAGCGTGGACTCAAGCAGTCTGCAGGCCGCATCAATACGCTGTTTCGTATGATACTGCTGCATGGTCATCTGCTTATCTTTCTTAAAAACGGCCGCCATATACTTATAGCTTAAATAGAAGTGCCGCTCCAGTTCTCCCGCCGAAAACGGTTCCTGCCGATGCGCCTGCAGATAAACGCAGATTTCTTCGGAAAGTGTCCGTTTCGACTCTTTTTGTTCATAAAAAGCGATCCGGCTGAGGAGCTCAAACAACCGCATGTTCAGATACCATTTGTTCATCCCTTCGTCAGACCTTGCGCACTCTATGAAGGCGGCGATCTTTTCCTCGATCGCACTACCGGCAAGCTGCGAAAGTTCTTTCGGAAGCGTTATGCATCTTAAGTCTCCGGCATCCTCTCCTGTTCCCGTGCCGCTCACAGATGCCGCCTCTTTTTCGCCTTCCGGCTTTCGATCCGTATAGAAATGCACATAATACCATCTCGTCCCTCTGGGAATCTCCGTTTTCCCGAAATGATGCACGCCCTTTTTCAAAAACAGAAGCCCGCCCGCTTCTACGACATGATCGGTCCCGTCTTCCGTCACATAAATAACTCCTTCCAGTACATAGATCAGTACATGAAAGGCAAGCACCCTGTCGGCATGAAAAAAAGGTTCCGCGGCCGCACACAGATTACAGCCGTCCGCCACCGGCATCGTCCGGTTATCCAAAACAATCTCGTTCAAGACAATTCTCCATATTCTTCTGAATATAATCCATTTCATTCGCTTTCTATAAGATTATAATACATATTATAGTATCTGTGAACAGCCTAAACCATATTTACCAAAAACAGGATCATCAGACGCCAAAGCAGACATGGATATATAGCAGCGGAAAGCAGAGAAGCGGCAGACAGGGCAGGCAGAGGCAGGCGGGACAAGGAGCCGGACAGCGAAAAAAGTTTCTGCTTCGAGGCGCGCTCCCGCTCCGTTAAAAACGCAGCGGTACTAAGGATTTTGCGCCGCAGGCGGCTTAAAATCCAAGTGCCGGCGTTTTTAGAGGGCCCTTCAGCAGAAATCTTTTTCCGCTGTCCGGCTCCTTGTCCCGCCTGCTGTACGCTGCCTGCCCGCAGCTGCTTCCCGGCCTTCCGCTGCTGTTTATCCATGTCTGCTTTGGCGTCTGATGATCACAAAAACCAGAAAGGAGCACTCATTTTATGAAAGTACAAAACCAGATCTCCATACAATCCTATAAGGCCGACGGCTTTATCGGAAAGTACCAGAAACTGGTAAGGGACGTCGTCCTGCCCTACCAGTACAGCGTTCTGAATGACGAAGCGCCGGATACCGAGAAAAGTCATGTCGTACGCAACTTTATCAATGCCGGATGCGCCGTGCGCGGTGAAGATGTGGGAGACGGCTTCTACGGCATGGTCTTTCAGGACAGCGACGCCGCCAAGTGGATTGAAGCCGCTGCTTATTCACTCTCTCTTTTCCCGGATCGGAAACTGGAAGAAACCGTTGACAAACTGATCGACATTATTGCAGATGCACAGGAACCCGACGGCTACCTGAACACCTATTATACCATCAAAGACAAAGAGAAACGATGGACGAACCTTCATGAAGGACATGAGCTGTACTGCTCCGGGCACATGATGGAAGCGGCATGCGCTTATTATGAAGCGACCGGAAAAGATAAACTGCTGCTCGTGATGCAGAAAAATGCCGAACACATTTACGATCATTTTATTACAAAAGGACATGCAGGGTTCCCCGGTCATCCGGAAGTGGAACTTGCCCTTTTAAAGATGTATCGTCTCCTCGACAATAAGCACTGCCTGGAACTGGCGGAACATTTTATCAATACAAGAGGATGCGATCCGCACTTTTATGAAAAAGAAAAAGAAGCGCGCGGCTGGAGCGTATGGAATGGCAATCCGGCCGATACGGATTATTCGCAGGCATCCAAACCCGTGCGCAGCCAGAGCGATGCCACCGGCCATGCGGTGCGCGCCGTATACCTGTATACCGCCATGGCAGATCTTGCCGCCTCTACGGATGATGAAGAACTGCTTGCCGCCTGCCGCAGGCTCTGGGAAAGTATCACCAAACGACAGATGTATCTGACCGGCGGCATCGGTTCGACGGTTCACGGAGAAGCGTTCAGCGTGGACTACGACTTGCCCAATGATACCGCTTACGCCGAAACATGCGCATCTATCGGTCTGCTGTTTTTTGCTTCCAGAATGCTTGAAAATGAAGTGCTTGGAGAATACGGCGACGTCTGCGAACGGGCCTTTTACAATACGGTCCTTGCCGGTATGCAGCTTGACGGCAGACGTTTCTTCTATGTCAATCCGTTAGAAGTCATTCCCGGCATATCAGGCGTTTCACCGACACACCGGCATGATCTGCCGGTACGCCCGAAATGGTATGCCTGCGCCTGCTGCCCGCCGAATGCTGCCCGCCTGATCTCCTCTTTCGGCAAATACGCTTACGGCGAAAATGCGGATACGGCATTCTGTCATCTGTTCGCGGCCGGAGAAATAAGCCTTGCAAACGGTATGAAATTTACCTGTGAAACAAAGTATCCTTATGATTTTACAATATATTATAAAATCGAAAAGGGCGGCCGGCTCGCCATCAGAATCCCTGCCTGGAGCCGGACATTTAAAGTCTGCATCAATGAAAACGACACAGATGTCCTGCCGGACAAAGGCTATCTCTATCTGGACGTCTCCGATGGCGATACGATCTGCTTAACATTAGACGATACGCCGCAGTTCCAGTATGCCTCTTCCAAAATACCGGCATTATCCGGTAAAACGGCGCTTTGCCGCGGACCGCTCGTCTATTGTTTCGAAGGGATCGATAACGCAGACGACGTCCTGTCGCTTTCTTTAAAACGGGGCGGAAATCTGAACGTTTCTGCATATGACGAAAACCTTTTAAACGGTATCGTGACAATAAGCGCAGACGCTCTGCGCAGAGAAGCGTCCGATACGCTCTACAGCAGTGATGTTCCTGACGAAAAACCCTGCCAGGCCGTCGCAGTGCCTTATTATACATGGGGAAACCGTGGAGAAAATCAGATGCGCGTATGGATGAACGAGACAGTGTAATACTGTCTCGTTTTATGTCATGTTTTAATTACAATACACTCTTGTAAAAAATGCCCGCTCATGAAAAATCCCTGATTTTTCAACCTGTTATCCCAAGCAGTTTCCCTATACTCTTTACCGCAGCACGGTATATTGCATAACTGAGCGCACCGATGCCGAATAAGACCAATAGACAAATGCCCAGAGCTGCCATCTCACTAGAAACGATCTTGTCGTCATTCGCATACAGGATCAGAATATATAAGAAGTACATACCGCTCATACCGGCCAAGATCGGCATCCGAAAGACGCTTCCGCACTGGCTGCGCACTTCTTTGGACAAAAAGGCCGGAGATGCGCCAAGTTTTCTCAGATCATCAAAAATATAACGGTTGTTTAACGCGATCGTCTGACAACGCGTATAACATACGACTAATGCTGTGATCAGACAAACAATAAATATAAAAAGAAACATCATGAAAAATACAGCCATAGTCAGTAAAAAGTCATTTGTACCAAGGATCCGGAAACTTGGACTATATGCCCAGCTCAGCCGAAAGTCACTGGAGTCCGCGTTCTGAAGATCCAATTTGCCTTCTCCGGTTTCGTCCATCCAATAAATCTCTCCATTTTCTTCCTTCATGATCTTCTGAACCCTGTCATAATAATACACATAGGCACATGACTGATCAAATGATGCCGTGAAGCGGTGATAGAAGTCATCTGCAAAGTCATAGGAATCTTTGCCATCGATATTAAATCCTGCCAGATTCCCTTTCCACTCTTTCGTAAGCCCCTCTGCAAGCGCCTCATAATCGGCATTGTCAATCACAAAACAGATGTCTTTCCCGGAAAGCAGATCATAGTGCAGATAACCCGCGAACTTCGTTTCGATCTGCTTTCCTGTGACCATATTCGTCAGATGTCGGGCCGATTCGTTCGTAAAAAGGGAAGTCTCGTCCCGATTCGTCACATTCCTGTATGTGCCGGGCAAAACATCCACTTTTTCACCGGTCAGTGCATAATAGGCATCTTCGGAGAGAATTTTCGCTTCCCCGCCGACCGGTCGATATTCCACATGAAAATGTTTTCCGTCCTCTTCCGGCACTTCCGCATAGTAACCGGCCCCCACTGTAATATATTCACAAGTCGTATAGTCTTTTAACGTCAAACCGTACTCTCCCGCAAGATCGCGGATCTCTTCTTCCCCGGAAACACTCTGGTCCGCACGGTAATGGAAGAAATAATCATACGGCTGTACCGCGTAAGCAGCCAGTCCGTTCGAGGCCAGTGTCGGCAGATAAAAAATACCGAAACAGGCGCCCGCCACCAGGATGGCAACAATGATCATATTATTCACCGTCTGTTTACCCTGAAACTTCATCATGCTTCTGGAAATGATATTTTTGTAGGGATTTTTCTTATGATTTTTCCAACCGTGCACAACGGTATGCAGCATGACCATATATAATCCGACAAACACCGGCGCATATAACAGACTTGTCCAGGAAGGCGCATAGGCGCTGAATAATGCCTTCCACAGAGCAGGCGCACTGTATCCTAAAACTGCACCGCCAAAAAGAATGATGATCCCTGCCGGTCCGCACCATTTCCCCAGTTCTCTGACCGGCTCATTGATATGCTCTTCCCGTATCACTTCCATGATATTGGTCTTCTTAATGTACCGCCACACATTCAAACAGGCAAATCCCACTACCACAAGAAAAAAGCCAAAAGAAGCGGGCAGGCATCTTAAACCGAACCGAAGCAGCATCTCCGAACTGTCCACGATAAACAGCCGGAATCCCTGCCAGATAAGCCATACAAACGGAAAGCCTGCAATAATGCCCAAAGCCGACGACATGCCGCTTAAAAGCAATACTTCCCGCAGAAGTCCCGGCAGCAGCTTTTTGCCGGAAGCGCCGAGCGCCATCAGGACCCCAAGTTCGGAAGACTTATGCCTGAAAAAAAGATTCGATGCATACAAAGTAAATACCACACAGCCAAACAATGTCATCACAAAAATCCCGTTCATCTGTTTGCGGCTGTCTCCCCCTGCGGGAAACACCGTCTGTACCGTCGGTGAAAACATCAGAGCCGAATAGGCGGAGATGATCATCAGCGCCGTAAAATTACAGAACAGATAAAGACGTGCATGTTTTCTGCCGGCTTTCTGCAGCTTTCTTTCTATTGTTTTCATTGTAACAGCCTGCGTCACGATGCCACCTCCTGATTCATTGCCTTAATAAATCCCAACAGTTCATCCTGGAACGCGCCGTGCTCTCCTTTCCGCTCCAACTGCTTATAGACCGTTCCATCTTTTAATAAAATGACACGGTCACAGAAAGAAGCCGCAAAACTGTCATGTGTCACCATAAAGATCGTCGCATCCATTTTCTCTTTGGCATTGCCAAAAGCTTCGATCACGGCACGGCTGGACTTGGAATCCAGATTGCCCGTCGGTTCATCCGCCAGAATGATAAGCGGATTATTGATCAGACTCCTTGCCACCGCGGCTCTCTGCTTCTCCCCGCCGGAAATTTCCGCCGGATATTTCTCCATAATATGTTTGATGCCGAATAAAGAAACCAGTTCATCTGCAAGCATTTCCGCATCCTTTTCCACGGCTCCCTGTATTATACGCGGCACCAGAATGTTTTCCCGGATCGTCAGACCATCAAGCAGCATAAAATCCTGAAAAACAAAACCGATCTGCGTATTGCGGATCTTTGCCAGCGCATCCGGGCGCAGTCCGGCCAGTTTCGTACCGCCAAGTGTAATACTTCCCGGCGACGTTTCACTTTTGTCAAACGGAATATAGCAGGAAATACAGTTTAAAAGCGTGGTCTTTCCGGAACCCGACGGCCCCATCACGGCAACGAATTCTCCTTTTGCGACATGCAGATCGATGCCCTTTAACACCTGGTATTTTGTTTTTCCCACTTCATAAGATTTGTGAAGATTTTTTACATACAGCATAATAACACCTTTCTTTCCCGGTTTTATTTTAAATATCTGAAAATAACATATCATAAAAGGAAGATGCGCAGATCCGCGTATGTCAAATCTGACGTCCTGCATGTAACGATTGACTTCCGGCTGCAAAAAATGTAAAGTTTGACGCTTCAGATGTAACGTTTGGCATGCCTGTCCGCCAAAAACAAAAGCATCCTAAAAAAAATTGTGTTACAATAAACAGGAAGAAAGAAATGAGGATTATTATGCTGCGTATTGCGATCTGTGATGATGAAACGGAAAGCCGGGAGGCTCTTTTATTACAACTGGAAAAAGTACTCATTGAAGATACGGAAGAAGTCGTATATGATTTTTCCACCGGAACAGGCGCCGTCTCCTGGCTGCAAAAACACCCGGGCGAGATCGACCTGTTGTTCCTGGATATGGAAATGCCCGGCCTAAACGGTATGGAAACGGCGAAACAGATCAGGGAATTCGATGAACATCTCATCATCGTCTTCGTAACGGGATATGCCGATTATGTTTTCGAGGGATACCGCGCAGGCGCTCTGGATTACCTGCTGAAACCGGTTTCTGCAGCGAAACTTATAGAACTGATCCACCGGGTACGCGAAAAAATGACATCTGATAAAGATAACTGCTTCTTTTTGAAAAATATGGACGGTACATGGAGATTCCATACGAAAGATATCCTCTATTTCTATTCCGATAAACGAAAAGTAACGCTTGTCACCGGATCCGGAGAGTATCCGTTTTACGCCAGACTGGACGACATAGAGAAAAGGCTTTCCATGCGCTTTGTCAGAGTCCACCAGCGATTTTTAGTCAATCCGGACAATGTGGAACATCTGGGAAGCGACTGCGTCACCTTAAACGGTAAAAAAGTGCCCTGCAGCAGAAAATACCGGGAAGAAGCCGCAGCAAAGATTGCACGCCATATGATCGGCTATTCTCTGTAGCAGATAACAATAGAAGGAGAACTCCCATGACACATATACTTCCCCTGTTAATCGACTTACCCGGCGCATTTTTTCTATTATGTGCACTGGAAAAAATGATAACGCGCTCATCCAAACGCTACGCTTTCCCGCTTATGCTTATCAGCTGTCTTTGTTTATACGTTATAATCATTTTTATCGGTGACCCCGGCAATATCCTGCCGATGGTCTTCTTTTTTCTTTTGACGGTATTTCTTTCTTTTGAGGGAAGTATTCTGAAAAAACTGACAGTCGGCCTGATCTTCGCAAGCACGGTCTTTTCTTTTAACGCCCTGCGCGATAATTATCTGACGAATATTGCGTTAAGATATCATAACAGATCCCGCTATCTTCTCATTTCCTATATCAGCAGCCTTGCATTTTCCATTTTCTTATACCTTATGATCAAGAAGCTGGCTCCTGCAAAACAATACGATCTTTCAAAGCGTATGTGGAAATTACTGCTGCTTCTTACCGCTACTCCGATCGGCATCGTTTTAACGATCGTCATATGGTACAGCAGAAACATTCCTTTTAACGTCTATAGCGATCCGCCCATTGAATATGCCATCCTGCTTACGATCACGCTATTTTCTTTCATCGGTCTTCTTCTGACGATCTCCACCCTTGCCAGACAACAGGAGCAGGACCGGCGCATCATGTTTGCGGATATGAACAGAAGTTATTATGAGGCAATGGAACAACAGCATTTTGAAATACGACGCATTAAACACGATATGGCCAATCATTTACAGATTCTTTCCGCCCTGCCGCCCGAAAAAAAGGACGACTATATAAAAAAACTGACGGAAAACGCCGCCTTTACGCAGACACTCCGCTACTGCGGAGATACGACCGTTAACGCCGTATTATCAGTCAAAGAAAATCTGATGGAACGCTGCGGTATCCGTTTGACCTGCCATATCGACATCCCTCACGAACTTCCGTTTGATAAGACGGACATCTGCGCCCTGTTCGCCAATGCGCTTGATAACGCCATAGAAGCATGCAACCGCCTGGAAACGGAAACGCGCGAAATTACATTGGAAAGTAAGGCGCAGAAGGGATTGTTTTGTTTAAAAGTGGTCAACCCGGCTCCCGGACAGGATGATCCGGCGGACCGGGCGCAGGCAAAACGCGGCTTTTTCCCGGCAACCTCCAAACAGGACAAGGAAAACCACGGAGTCGGTTTAAAAAGTATGGCCGAGATTGCTTCCAGATATCAGGGGACGTTGGAATTCCGGCAAAAGGATGGGCGTTTTGAGGTGTTTTTATATATGGTTATGGGGTAGGATTTTCTTCAGGAAACCTATCGTTCCAATAAATCCGGTGATGTTGTATTATTTTAAATGACACCTTATGCATAAGAATTTGATGTATAATCAAAGAGAAATAAGGCGGCAGCTAAAATGGCAAAAAAGCGGAAATATGACATGGAATACACAATTCAGGCCGAAAAGCCGGCAAAGGAGAGTGTGTGAAACTTTGGACCTGTTGACAAACTTCCTTTTTTTCGAGGCTGTAAAAAATCTTGTGTCTACAGGTAAAAAATCTTTGTTGATATGAGTCAGATATGTAAAAATTTGTTGTC
>ERZ808051.938-NODE-938-length-23852-cov-6.717603_pt1 | contig 23852 bp, 19 predicted proteins | sample MGYA00380199_ERZ808051 | MGnify/ENA primary metagenome ERZ808051 (study PRJEB31490, sample SAMN06133391) | mouse gut metagenome | isolation source: J11 | host: mice | place: China: Chengdu | collected 2015-05 ...
CTAAGAACATCCTTGCGGTCGGGCTTGACCGTCTAGATGTAGGAATCCCCTCGGTTTAGCGAGGGGAGGAAGTCAAAACTCATCTTTTTGACCGTAGGAATCCAAAAGCCCAAATAAACATACTCTAGGCCTAGGTTTTTTGCCGCTTCAATTTGATTAAAGATACAAAATACCCCTAGGCTGCGAGAGTTATAACTGGGGTCAGGATCAAAGAAAGTGTAGATACTAGATAAGCCGTCGTTTAGTTGGTCAGTAACAGCCACAGCAATGAGTTTGTTATTGGGCTCTCTGACTTCTATAAATAAAGTGTCTGTTGGATTGTCTACTAAGAACTGCTCAAAAGTATGCAGGCTAGGGGGATACATGTCTCCATCGGCATGACGTACAGAGATATACTTTTGGTATAAAGCATAGTGCTCTTGAGTGGCCTGGGTAGCAGGAACAAATTTGACGCTCACCTCTTTATTGCGATTGAGCACTTTTCGGTAGCGCCGAGAAGGGGTAAATTCATTGACGACCACTCGGCTAGAGATACACTGAGCACAGTGTTGGCAACTGGGTCGATAAAAAGCATTGCCACTGCGTCTAAAGCCTTGACTGCTTAGCTGAGTATATAGTTTTGAATCAATGCTTTGAGTCGGTTGTAACAGCAAAAAAGTCAGCTGAGAAATCTGGTTGGGCAGATAGCTGCACAGGCTAGGAGGAGAGAGGTTAAAGCTGCTTTGCTCCTCTACATTTTCCCGATGTACTATGTTTTCACGGTTCACAATATTGTCTGCATAAGGATGCATCTAACTTAATCCTTGCGGTTAGGTTGGGTAATGCTGGGAGAGGGCGCGTTAAGTGTCGGTTTAATCGTATGTGCTAATTGATTAACCGAATATCGAGTGTCAGAGAATAAATACCAATCTAAGCTTGGTTGGGATACCCAGCTACTCAATTCAGCCAAAAACAGCTGTCTTGGCATAATCCCTGCTCCTAAGCTTTGTAAATGTGGATTGGGTAACTGACAATCTATCAGCTCAACGCTTGTATGTTGGCAAAAATTATTTAAGGCCCAAAACGCTATTTTTGAGGCATTACTTTGACGATGAAACATCGACTCGCCAAAATAGATTTGGCCGATTTTTAAGCCATATAATCCACCAATCAAGTTATCTTCATCCCAGACTTCAAAGCTGTGTGCGTAACCAAGCTCATGAAGCTCAGTGTAGGCTTGTATCATCTCATCATGAATCCAAGTGTCATCAGCATAGCTACGCGGTAAGCTGCAGGCGTGAATAACCTCTTCAAAGGCTTGGTTGACACTCCAGTGCCAAGAGCTTGATTTGGCCAAGCGCTTTAAGGATTTACTGGGAATAAAGGAGGAGGGGTCCAGCACACAACGTGGCTCTGGAGACCACCAGGCAATGGGTTCATCTTCATTAAACCAAGGAAATAACCCTTGTGAGTAAGCCGATAGTAGGGTTTGGGGTGCTAAATCAGCACCAATAGCGATCAAGCCTAGCCCTTCAGGGTCTGCCACATCAGGCTTTGGAAATAGGTAGTTACAGTCAAATATAGCGGAGGCGGCGTATGACTCTTGCTTACTTTGTGAAAAGGCATTTGAATGGCTCTGATTGTCTGAGGTCACAAAGTTTATCCTCCATTAAAAAAGTAAGTTAAGCTCCATAATATGAATATGGCACAAGAAGCCTGTTATTTATTAAGTATATCAACTGCATAGGCATTGGCAATAATTGCGGTTTATTAACATCAAAAAAAGTGCCAATCAATATATGATCAGCACTTTAATTATGTTAGCTCTTATTTGATATAGAGATAAACGTATTATAGAAATCAGCTTATGCTTGCTTATCTGCTGTCACGGTAGAAGCATAAGTATGATCTTTGGCATTAGCCTCACCAATTGAATCAAGAAATTTTTCTGCATCTAAGGCAGCCATACAACCGGTACCTGCAGAAGTAATGGCCTGACGATAGACATGATCTGCTACGTCACCGGCAGCAAACACCCCTTCAATACTGGTTTGGGTGGCGTTACCTTTGGTACCACTGTTCACGGTTAGATAGCCATCTTTCATGTCTAATTGACCAGTAAACATGTCTGTATTTGGCTTATGACCAATGGCCACAAACATACCCATAACGTCTAGTTGCTTGGTGCTGCCATCTTGAGTTGACTCAATAATCACACCATTAACACCCATTTCATCACCAACCACTTCTTTTACTTGGTGGTTCCATTCAATGGTGATGTTGCCGTTTTTCTCTTTTTCAAACAGCTTGTCTTGTAAAATCTTCTCAGAGCGTAAGCTATCACGGCGGTGAACTAGAATCACTTCTTTAGCAATGTTTGATAGGTATAAAGCTTCTTCGACGGCTGTGTTACCGCCACCGATAACCGCAACTTTTTGGTCTTTATAGAAGAACCCATCACAGGTGGCACAAGCAGAAACGCCTAAGCCTTTAAACTTTTCTTCTGATTCAAGCTGTAAGTACTGAGCAGAAGCACCAGTTGCGATGATTAGCGCATCACAGGTATAAGTGCCCGCATTACCTTCAAGCTTAAAGGGACGCTCAGTTAGAGTCACTGAGTTAATATGGTCGTTGACGATTTCAGTACCAAAGCGTTCGGCGTGCTCTTTCATACGAATCATTAGGTCAGGACCAGTTAAACCATGAGCATCACCTGGCCAGTTATCAACGTCTGTTGTGGTTGTTAGCTGTCCACCCACTTGCATGCCAGAGATGATAACTGGCTTTAAGTTGGCTCGTGCTGCATAAACGGCTGCTGAATAGCCAGCAGGGCCTGAACCTAAAATAATTAGTTTTTCGTGGCAAGCAGCATTGGTGTCTTGTGTCATGGTTTTTCCTTATAATTTGGCGTGTTTTAATAAGAGGGCGTCAGTTGGATAAGGGCGCGCATAGCTAGGTCAATGACCTAGATAGCTGGGTTAATGGCCCTTTTTATCGACGTCTATATTTATAAGAATGGGGGCATTTGTTTACAATAGCAAATGAGTTTAAGTTATCATGTTTATTTATATGATAAATAGGCCAGTCAAGGCTCGAAAATAGAGCGCAATTTGCTATTATAGAGGATTATACAGGCTAGGCTAATACTTTTGCCAAATGCTCATAATCACAAACCACGAACGTCTATTTGCTACCATAGTTAAGTTTCAAATGTTGGGAAAAATTAATGATAACGGCACATCATCTTTATACGCTTAAAAAAATCGTTTTTACCTTACTTGCCGTCCTTTTGTCTGCATTCTTGTTCGTTATCTTGGTAACTTATACCCCTAATGATCCAAGCTGGTCACGTATCAGCAGCGATATGGGGCAGGTAAGCAATATGGGCGGCTCTGTGGGCGCTTGGTTGTCGGATTTATTATATACCTTCTTGGGCTGGCCAGCCTGGTGGTTAATGGCATTTTTGTCTTATGAAGCTATATGTCTTTGGTGGAGTCGTGATCAAGCTTTTGGTCCGTTACGAGCCATTGCCTATGTGTTTTTGGTATTGGCCAGTTGTGGCCTTACCGCCGTCACACCGCAGCTATTAGGCTTTAGCACTGACAATGGCGCTCGTTTTGGCGGTATCTTAGGGGCTGAAGTAGCTACCCGTTTAGCTAGTCTATTGACTGTCTATGGGGCAGCGGCATTTTTATTGGTATTTAGCCTAATTACTGTAACCTTTGCCTTTGATATTCATTGGGAACGAGTATTTAAACAGATTTTCAGCCTATCTTGGCTTGGCAGTGGCATACGACGCAGCTCTGCAGAACGACAAGAAGCTATTGAAGAAGGCCATGATTTAACAGAGGAAGAGCAACTGGCCTCACAAGAAGTGCTTGATGACGCAGAGCAGCCTCAGACGGAATCTCCTTTATTCCAACAGTTAAAGTTATCTTTGCCGGAAAGTTCTGAAGAGCAGGAGGAGGCTCACTTACAGCAGCCACAAACTACGCAGAAGTCGGATCCAGCATTAAGCAATGTATTGGATGATTTCTTGGTAAATTCAGGACTTACTGAGAGTATCTTGGCGTTACGTGAGCAAGAAGCGCAGCAGCAACACGCGGATTCACAAGCACAGCAACAAATAGCGCAGCAGCCAGTTAAGACCGAGGCTGTGGTCAAGAAGCAAGAGCCAAGCTTTGCTTGGAATGACCAAAATGTGATTAATGAGCTACTAGATGAGCAGGCCTTGCCAGTCACTGTGGCCAATAGACCTGAGACACCTTCAGCCTCACAACCACAAGAAGTAGCAGCACAGTCAGAAGCAGAAGAGCCACAAACAGAGACTACTGCTGTGGTTGATCAGACTAGTGTTCAAGATGAGGCTACAATTGAGGTTGAGAATGAATCAGTAGAAGTAGTTACAAAAGACGTTGAAGAGATTAATGAGCGTGATAATGTTGAAGCTACTGAGACTCAGCCGGCTGAAATAGAAGCAGAGATAGAACAGCCACAGCCTACCGCAGTGGAGACGGACACTGACTTTGAACAAGATGATTTTGAAGTTGAAGCGTCTGATGATCCACAGCCTGAGCCTGAGCCTGAGACAGCAGCAGAAGAGTGGGGCAGTGAAGATGCTGCAGCTCAGCTTGATGAGGAGTTAGACTTAACCCCTACCAATACGCCGCCTTCTAATCCAAAAAAGCCGCATGAGCCTAGCAGTGATAAGAACGATGCTCCGACGCGAGAGATGCCAACCATCCGCTTTGCCACGCCAGAAGGGGGTGCTAGCAACCATATTGAAGATATGGTTCCTGACAGTGATGATGCAGACGAAGCAGAAGTTAGCTTGCCTGAAATTCATGATGACTCAGCTTTTGCCTCGAGCAGTCGTGCGATGCAGACCGCTAAGTATCGTGAAAGCTTGACGCCAATTCCAGAGCTTTCTATTTTGGATAAGCCGGATCCGGATCGTAAGCCAAGCTATACTGAAGCGGAGCTAAAGCAGTTGTCTGAGTTACTAGAGATTAAACTGCAAGAGTTTAATGTTAAAGCAGAAGTAGTTAATGCCATTCCTGGGCCAGTAGTTACTCGTTTTGAAGTTGATTTAGCGGCAGGGGTTAAGGCCAGCAAGGTCACAGGCATTTCACGAGATTTAGCACGTTCACTCTCTATGGCTTCATTGCGTGTGGTAGAGGTTATTCCAGGCAAGCCTTATATTGGTATTGAAGTGCCCAATAAAAAGCGTGAGATGGTGCGTTTGATTGAGTTGCTGCAAACTGAGGATTACAAAAATCCAAAAGCACAGATCAGCATGGCCATGGGTAAGGATATTGGCGGTAAGCCCATTATTACTGACTTGGCACGTGCCCCGCACATGCTAGTGGCGGGTACCACAGGCTCAGGTAAATCAGTATTGGTTAACGCCATGCTGTTATCTATGCTTCTAAAATATAAGCCATCAGAGTTACGTTTAATTCTAATTGACCCCAAACAGTTAGAATTAGCCAACTATAATGACATCCCTCATCTGTTGACCCCAGTGGTAACCGATATGAATGAGGCGGCCAGTAGCCTAGCTTGGTGTGTGGCTGAGATGGAGCGCCGTTATCAGTTAATGAGCTTGCTTAAAGTCCGTAAGTTAAGTGAATTTAACAAAAAGGTCATCGCTGCTGAAAAAGCAGGCAGACCGATGCTAGATCCTCTATGGCGCCCCAATGATAGTGTTAGTATTGACAAAGCGCCTAAGCTGAAGACGCTGCCTATGATTGTGATTGTGGCGGACGAGTTCGCTGATATGATCATGCAGGTAGGTAAGCAAGCAGAAGAGCTGATTACCCGTTTGGCCCAGAAATCTCGTGCTGCTGGTATTCACTTAATGCTGGCCACTCAGCGCCCCTCAGTAGACGTTATTACAGGTCTGATTAAAGCTAACATTCCTGTGCGTGCGGCTCTTCGAGTTAACTCAAAAGTGGACTCTCGTACTATCTTGGATGCGGGCGGCGCTGAGGATATGTTAGGAAATGGGGATATGCTGTTCTTAGGCCCAGGTCAAATTGAGCCTGACCGTGTCCATGGTGCGTATGTCAGCGACGAAGAGGTGAACCGAGTTTGTGATGCTTGGCGTGAGCGAGGTGCCCCTGATTATATTGATAATATGGCGAGCAACTTCGACTTAACCAGTCCTAGCAGCAGTGGTGGTGGTAATACCTCGGGTGAAGATGATGCGCTTTATGATGAAGCGGTGGCCTTCGTTATGGAAACTCGCAAAGTATCCGCTTCTAGTATTCAGCGTAAATTCAGTATCGGCTACAATCGTGCCGCCCGTATTGTAGATTCTATGGAAGAGGCTGGCTTAGTCAGCGCTATGGGTAAGAGTGGTAAGCGTGAGCTATTAATGTAGCTCCCTTAGTCTAATGTAGATTTATAGTATTTAGACTTATAAAGAAGGTGGCTTAGGCTGCCTTTTTTCTTTATATAAGTGGTTTAAAGTAATCTTAATAGTCAATTTAAAGGCCATTCAATTGTTTGTTTAATTAAACCTAAATTAACAATTGCGACTATTAATTAAGCATATGTTGATAGTATAATAGCCTCGTAAATCGCAATATAGATAAAAAAATAAGGATCCACTATGAAAACTATCGTACATAAAGCCAATACTCGCGGTGATGCTAACCACGGCTGGTTAAAAAGTAAGCATACTTTTAGCTTCGCTAACTACTACAATCCTGAGCGTATGGGATTTGGTGCATTACGTGTAATTAATGATGACCATGTAGAGGGCGGAAAAGGCTTCGGTACTCACCCTCACCGTGACATGGAAATTATTTCTATTCCAACTTCTGGCAAATTGGCTCACAAAGACACTATTGGTACCAATGGTATCATTGAAAGTGGCGAAATTCAGGTCATGTCAGCAGGAACAGGTATTGCTCATAGTGAAATGAATGGCAATGCTGATGAGCCGGTTAAGTTTTTCCAAATTTGGGTTATGCCAAACAAGCAAGGTGTAGAGCCTCGTTACCAGCAGTTAAAAATCGCTGATATGTTAAAGCCTAACGAATTTGGTCAAATCTTATCGCCAAATCCTGATGATGCTGGTGTTTGGATTCACCAAGATGCTTGGTTCCACATGGGTAACTTAGACAAAGGCGTTAGCGCTGACTATGAGTTAAAAGGCAACCAGCACGGTGTTTATGCCTTTATCATTGAAGGTAAAGTGAAAATCGGTGATGAAGTATTAGAGACTCGTGATGGTATGGGTATTATCGATACCAAAGGCTTTGATGTAGAAGCTTTAGAAGACTCTCGCGTACTACTTATGGAAGTTCCTATGTAATACCATTAGTTAGAAATTAGCTATATTAAAAAAGCCAAACCTTCGGGTTTGGCTTTTTTGTTGGCTTTCGTATAAGCTATCTATTCATGAATCCCCATAACTGAGCAAGGAAGGCTATGTTTAAAGAATATCCACAATATGACGCCATCGGATTGGCAGAGCTTATCCAATCAGGCGATATCAGTGCCAAAGAGGCATTAGAAGCTGCCATCTATCAAGCCAATAAATTAAACCCTAAATTAAACGCCATTATCCACCGCTTTGATGAGCGGGCATTTAATGCAGCTCAGCAGGGTTTACCGCAAGGGATCTTTACCGGCGTTCCTTATCTATTAAAAGACCTCAACTACTTGTTTGCTGATGAGCCCATTAAAATGGGCAGTCGCAGCGTGCATATTGTACCGGAGGAAGATAGTGAGCTGGTAAGACGTATGCGAGCTACTGGAGTCAACACTTTTGGTAAGACCAATACGCCAGAGTTCGGTTTAATCATTACCACAGAGCCCAAGTCCTTTGGTGCCACCCATAACCCATTTAAAAAAGGTTATAGCAGTGGCGGCTCATCAGGCGGTAGTGCGGCAGCGGTAAGTGCAGGTATTGTTCCCATGGCAGGTGCTGGTGATGGGGGTGGGTCTATTCGCTTTCCTTCTGCTTGGTGTGGTGTGTTTGGTCTAAAGCCTAGCCGAGGTCGTAACCCCAGTGGTCCTATTTATGCTGAAGGCTGGGAAGGGGCCGTAGCAGATCATGTGATTACCCGTAGTGTGCGTGACAGTGCTGCCATGTTAGATGCCACAGCAGGAAGTGAAGTAGGCTCTGCTTTTGTGACAGATTCTTCAGATAAAGGTAAGTTTTTACAAGCCACGAAGACCCCTTCTAAACCGTTAAAAATTGCCCTTATGCAGACGCCTTTATTTCCAGGGGCTAAAGTAGACAAAGAGGTATTGGCTGTCCTAGAGAAAACAGGAAGACAGCTAGAGGATATGGGGCATAAAGTAGAATACGCTGCCCCAAAAATTGATATTGATCGTATGTGGCGAGATTTCTTCACGGTAGTTTGTGCTCATACAGCCTACTTTGTGGAAGATTTATCCCTACGCTATGGGCCGGATCAAGTGGCAAACTTAGAGCCGCAAACTCGAAATATGGCAATGATAGGGCGCTCGCTAAGCGTGATGGACTTGCTTAAAGCCAAGCAAGGCTGGCATGATGTTCAGTACCAGACCGGACTTATTCTTGAACAATACGACATGATTTTGTGTCCAACAGTACCTACTGTGGCTGTGAAGCATGGCGTATTACCTCCAAGCCGCATTGATGAGCTACTGCTGAATGTGACGGGCTTGATTGAAAAGGGAGTTAACCTAGGTAGGTGGATTTATAACTCAAGCTTGGTGGAGAAGCTAAGTGCGCCTGTATTAAGCAAAATGGCCTTTACTACTTTGGGAAATATCACAGGTCTACCGGCCATGTCGGTGCCACTGAGCATGAGCAATAAAGGTTTACCGATTGGGATGCAATTTATTGGACGTATGAATGATGAGGCGAGGCTTTTTGCTTTGGCAGCCGACTTTGAGCGGGCAGGCTTATTTACCGATCCGGCCATTTAATCTTCTCTAAGTTAATATTTTTTAAGGTAGCCCATATAAAAAGAGCCTATTACGATGACGTATTAGGCTCTTTTGATTCATTATCAGTAGCTTTAATATTCCTAAACCACCTCACCACATGCCTTGCCACTGGCCCAAGCCCATTGGAAATTATAGCCACCAAGCCAGCCTGTCACATCTAACACCTCACCGATAAAGTATAGGTTTGGTTGCAATTTACTCTCAAAAGTTTTAGAGGATACTTCATCGGTTACCACGCCGCCACGAGTTACTTCAGCGGTACGATACCCTTCAGTACCCGAAGGTTTGATGGTCCAATTATTAATTTTGTCACCAATAGCATCTAAAGTCTCGTCTTTAATATTGGCCAACTCTTTATCTTTTAAGTCTGACCAATGTAAATCTTGTAAGGCTAATAACAGCTTTTTAGGGAAGAACTCAGACAACACGCTACGAACCAATTGCTTGGGATGTTCAGCTTTAGCTTGTCGTAATAACTCGCTGATATCCACACTAGGCACCAAGTTGATGTGTATCGATTCACCTACCTGCCAGTAATTGGAAAGCTGTAGCATCGCAGGGCCAGACAAGCCACGGTGTGTGAATAGCATAGGTCTTGGGAAAGAGATACGCTCATTAAAGGCAATCACATCTAGGCTAATGCCAGCCAACGAAGCAATGACTTCACCGACCTTATCGGTAAAGGTGAAAGGGACCAAGCCGGCTGAAGTTTTGATGATCTGGTGCCCGAATTGCTCCGCTACCTCATAGCCAAAGCCAGTCGCACCCATAGTGGGAATAGACAAGCCACCGGTGGCAATAACCAGTGAGCGACAATGAATCGTCTCTTTTGAAGTCTCAACCATAAATCCTGATTTATCACTGTCTTGTGGCAGAGGTTTAATGGCTGTGATGCTTGTTTTTAACTGCACCTTGGCTCCAGCCTCAGCACATTCATCAAGAAGCAGGTTTAAAATATCCTTGGAGGAGTTGTCACAAAACAGCTGGCCATAGTCACGCTCATGATAAGGAACGCCATGCTTTTCAACCAGACCAATAAATTCCCAAGGGTTATAACGGGTCAAAGCAGACTTGCAGAAATGTGCATTATTGCCGATAAAGTTCTCAGGCTCGACCACATAGTTGGTGAAGTTACAGCGACCGCCACCTGACATTAGGATTTTTTTGCCAGCTTTATTGGCATGATCAACGACCAATACCGAACGACCTCGCTGAGCTGCAGTCATGGCGCAGTATAATCCTGACGCTCCGGCGCCTATGATAAGCACATCTACGCTAGACTTTGCCTGAGAAGTAGATGGCTTTTTGCCTGCATCTTGGTGATTGGGCTTAACCGAAGTGCTATTAGGTTCAGAATGATGGGCAGTATTTTGGGTCATGAAATCAGCTTTTGTAATAAGAGTTAAGGGTAAATTGAAGGGTGAATAAGTAACTAATGTGGAAAGCTTAACAGACGTACAGTAGGAGAATGTCAGCTTAATGAGTTTATAGTGTAGAGAAAAAAATCATAAATTTTTTAGGAGTTTAGAGTAAATAACAGTTTACAATTGTATCAAAATCTAGTAAAACTATGGGGGTACTACAGTCATAGGGAAAGGACTGAGTGAACTCAAATCATCTCCTATCAGAGGGGTAGATTAAGGCTTTTAAGCAATATTTGCTGGCTATAGTCTTTAATAGACCCCTTCGCACACTTTCTAGGGTGTTTAATCTAACCCCTTTTGTCTTCTTCCCTATCATATTTTATCACGATAACAGCCTATAATTTGTTTGCTGTTATGGTTATCAGTGACTAGCAGTGATTTCTAGGATAGATTCACAATAAAAAAAGGACTTTGTATTATGAAAAAATTTCCAACCAGCTCTGAATTTGCAGCACAGGCCAACACCAACCCAGAGAAATATGCCCAATTATATCAACAGTCAATTGAGTCTGATGAGAGCAATGAAGCTTTTTGGGCCAAGCGGGCAGAGTTAGTTGATTGGATAAAAAAACCCACAAAAATTAAAAACATTAATTACGATCTAGATAACTTTAAAATCAAGTGGTTTGAAGATGGAGAGTTAAACGTTTCGGTTAACTGTCTAGACCGTCATTTGGTCGACAATCCTTATAAGCCAGCCATTATCTGGGAAGGGGATCACCCTTCATTACATAAAATTATCTCTTTTAAAGAGCTGCACTCTGAGGTGTGCCGCTTAGGTAATGCCATGCGTAAAATGGGGGTAGGCAAAGGCGATCGAGTGGTTTTATATCTACCTATGGTGCCAGAAGCGGTCGTATCTATGCTGGCCTGTGCGCGTATTGGGGCTGTGCATACCGTTGTATTTGGCGGGTTCTCAGCTGAAAGTTTGGCCAGTCGTATTGTCGATAGTCAGGCAAAATTGGTTATTACTGCTGACGAAGGGGTGCGTGGTGGTCGATACAGTCCACTTAAGACCAATGTTGATAGAGCACTAGATGTCGATGGCACAGAATGTATCGAAAAAGTGATCGTGGTACACCGTACCGGTAATTCAGTCCCTATGAGTGGTCGCCGCGATGTTTGGTATCACACGGTCATCGATAACTCAAATGAAGACTGCCCACCTGAGACAATGAATGCTGAAGACCCATTATTTTTATTATACACCTCGGGCTCTACGGGTAAGCCAAAAGGGGTAGTTCACACCACAGGTGGCTATCTAACTTATGCACTGTCTACCTTTAGAGATGTGTTTGATGTCAAAGAAGATGACGTATTCTGGTGTACAGCTGATGTGGGCTGGATTACTGGCCATAGTTATGTAACTTATGCACCTTTGGCCAACGGGACTACCACCATTGTATTCGAGGGGGTGCCTCAATATCCGACTTGGGCGCGTATTGGTCAGATTATTGATAAGCATGACGTTAGTATCTTATACACGGCGCCAACAGCCATTCGAGCAATGATGAAAGAAGGCGACGCTTATGTTCGTGAATCAAACCGTGAAAGCCTGCGTCTATTAGGCACTGTGGGTGAGCCGATTAACCCTGAAGCTTGGGACTGGTACCACAATGTGGTAGGTGAGGGTCGTTGTCCTATCGTTGATACCTGGTGGCAAACTGAGACTGGAGGTATCTTAATGGCGCCTCTACCAAACTCAGTAGAAATGAAGCCTGGGGCCGCTATGAACCCTTTATATGGTATTAAGCCTGTTATCGTTGATTCCGATGGGGTTGAGCTTGAAGATGCAGCAGCTGGTAACCTAATTATTAAAGATGGTTGGCCAGGTCAAATGCGTACAATTTATGGCGATCACAAGCGTTTCTTAGAGACCTACTATACAACCTACCCAGGTAGTTACTTTACTGGGGATGGGGCGATGCGTGATGAAGATGGGCATTTATGGATTACCGGCCGTGTTGATGATGTATTGAACGTGTCGGGTCACCGTATTGGTACCGCTGAGATCGAAAGCGCTTTAGTATCGCATCCAGCTGCTGCCGAAACTGCCATTGTGGGTATGCCACATGAGTTAAAAGGTCAGGGTATCTGTGCTTATATCATCTTAAGAAATGGCGAGGAAGACAGCGAGAGATTACGTGGTGAGTTAAACCGTCATGTGCGCGCTGAAATTGGACCTATTGCTAACCTTGACGCCATTTATATCGTGGATGCTTTACCGAAGACCCGTTCAGGGAAGATTATGCGCCGTATCCTGCGTAAGCTAGCCGCTGGCGAGTTTGATGGTCTAGGCGATACCTCAACTTTGGCTGAAGCCAGCGTGGTTGATGACTTAATCAAAACCGTAAAGTCAGCTTAGTTTTTGATCTATAAGATTAAGACTCTATTAGAGCCTCTACCTAAAACCACTGACTTAGTCAGTGGTTTTTTTTACCCAATTAACAAGTTATAGCTGTATCATGAGCCTAGAGTTTGTAGAGTATTATCCAACAAACCCCCTTCTTTCATTCAACATCAATATATTTAACTTATGACTATAAATCACAATTTAGCAGCCACTGAAGGCTTAGCTCATGACAGTGACTCAGCGCCTGTTTCAGCCACAACGACTCAAATTGCCATTATTGGTGCTGGCATGACGGGACTGATGACCGCTCATTTATTAGAGCAGGCTTTTGATGGTACTGGGCGAGCAGTAGAGATTTCTATTTTTGAGAAGTCCGCTGGGGTGGGGCGTCTAGCTACTCGTTATAAAAAGCCAGAGAGTCATAGTGATCAGCAGTGGCAATTTGATTTTGGTGCCCAGTTTTTTACTGCCAAATCACAAGCGTTTCAAACTTACTTGCAACCTTGGTTAGAGCAAGGTGTTATTGAGCCTTGGCTTGCCCAAACCGCAACGATTTTTAGCACAGAACCAAAGCCTGATATTCAATTAACTGGGCGCTGGAGTAGTGATCAGCCGAGGTATATCAGCTGCCCAAAAATGACCAGTTTTGGCCGAAGCTTGGCTACTAAACTTCAGCATAGTAAGCTTTATTATAAGACCCGAGTAGCGCCTCTGAGCTCTGATAGCCAAGCCAATAAAGGTAAACAAGGCGTCTCTGATGTAGGCGCTAAGACTATGCTACGTGACGATAAAGGCAACGAGCTAGGGGTATTTGATTGGGTGGTCTGTACCGCGCCACAAGCGCAGGCCATAGAGTTGTTAAAACACACCGACTTTGCCTTATTAAATAAGATCAAGGCTCCTAAGATGCTGGCTTGTTATAGCTTAATGCTAGGCTGGGAGCAGGCTTCTAGCTTACCGGCAACTTTAACAGAGGCTCAGTGGGAATTGCTTGAGGTAAAAGCTGAAGACTCAGCTATAGGTCGGATATTTATCGAACAGCGTAAGCCAGGGCGTGAGGATATTTTGCCAAGTGTTACGATTCATGCCAGCAATCAGTGGTCTGAGGCACAGGTTGATGAGCCCTTAGAAGACGTGCAGCAGCGTTTAATACAGGCCGCACAACATATATTGGGCTGGGAGTCTGCGACAGCGCCGAAGTTAATAGATTGCCATCGCTGGCGTTATGCCGCGACCCAGCAGATAGAGGGCGATGACTCTTCACCAATTAGCTATGTTGATGGCCACAAGCAGTGGATAGTTACTGGAGATTGGTGTGATGAAGGACGGGTAGAAAGCTGTTTTAAAGCAGCAACGACAGCGGTAGAAACCATTATTTATTAAAAAGTAATTTGCTATAAAAAAAAGGCGAGGATAGTATGACTGTCCTCGCCTTTTTTAGCTGTAGTGGTCGATAAATATTATTTATCTTGGCTATGGCGCCATTCAATCAAGTCTTTAACATCCTGCTGAATACCTGCCTTAAGTGCTTCTAAGCCATCATACTTACGTTCGCCATGTAAGTGATGTAAGAATCTAACTTGTAACGTTTTTTCATATAAATTACCAGAAAATTCTGGGAAAAATACTTCAAGACGCCACTCATGAGGCTTGTCTACTGAAGGACGGATACCGATATTAGCGGTACCAAATAAACTGTGTGGACGTAGCCCAGCAATCCCAGTTTTTGTGTCCTTAGCAAGATCTGCAAAAGCATCAGCAACAACCTCACCTGACTCATCGAGTACCACCACATCTACACCATAGACGCCGTGTAGGGCTGGACGTACTCTATTTAGCTCAATATTGGCTGTCGGGAAGTCTAGAGTGCGCCCAATTTTATCGCCTCCGACCACTTTGCCAGTTATAGCATAGTCACGGTCCAGTAGACGACTGACTGTCTTTAAGTCACCTTTGGCCAATAGCTCACGAACTCTAGTTGAACTAATACGCTTGTCTTCAAGCAAAGAGCTTTCTTGAGTGTCTACGACTTGAGTATCGGTAATGGTGTGCAAGTTGGTGACTGGCAACCCATAATTACGCAAAAATTCACTGTCCCCAGTACGGTCATGACCGAACTTAAAGTCGTCGCCTAACACCAGAGATTTCACCTTTAGGTGATGGACGAGCATGTCAGCAAATTCAGAGGCTGACAAAGAGCGAAATGCCTCATCAAATTTAGCAACAACTACTGTATCTATGCCAAATTCAGCCAGCAAAGTTAGTTTTTCATCTTGAGAAGTTAATCGGGCAGGGGCAGAAGAGAGGTCAGATTTTAGCTGGGCAAAATACTCACGCGGCTGTGGCTCAAAAATCATTACCATAGTGTCCAGCTGCTGCTCGCTAGCACTTTGTTTGAGCTGCTTTAGCATGGCTTGATGGCCTAAATGCACCCCATCAAAATTACCAATGGTTAAAACATTGTCAGCGTTTAGACTGCTGTGGCTATTGCCAGCATGGATTGTGGCCAAATCTAAAAAAATTGTTTTCATAAAGCCTTATCGATAAACACAAGGGTAGTTGTCAGCTACTTTAAAAATAAGTAAAAACCAGATAACTCATTAAACCGGTAACTTAGAAAAATAGAGTACTAAAGATATTAAAAAGGCGATTAATTTATAGATAATCTGCCTTCATTATAATGTAAAATTAAAGTCACTGAGGCTCAAAATCTTATCAATGCCTTCTAATGAGAAAATAACACTATGGTTAGTCCCGTCAACTCAGCTGCTAAGAGCATAAGCCAAGCTTTAAATCCAGCCGTTAATACTCATAAGATTCGCTTAGCTGAGCCTGCCGATTTGCCTGATATTGTGGCCATTTATAATCAAAGTATTGCCGGCAAGGCATCAACCGCAGACTTAACCCCAGTGACCGTTGCCGATAGACAGGCGTGGTTTGAGGAGCATTTAAGTCAGCCCAATCGCCCCATTTATGTGGTCACCAATACTGAAGGTGTCATCATGGCTTGGGGCAGCTTTAGTGATGTTAAAAATCGGATAGCTTACCATATCAGTAGTGAGATTAGTATTTATGTGGCGACACAATACCAAAGCTTGGGTCTAGGAAGGTTACTGCTGCAATGGATGTTGACCCAAGCCCCACAACTGGGTATCCAGAATATCCTAGCACTTATATTTGGCCATAATAAGCCAAGCTTAGCTTTATTTGAAAAGTTTGGCTTTGAGCCTTGGGGTAGGTTCCCCAAGGTCTGTGATATGCAAAGTTTTACTGCAGATCTCGTGATACTAGGTAAAGCCTTATAGTACTTTGCCTCATAGTCCTTTAATGATAAGTTTAAGTTCAGTTATCAGTTAAAGACTATAACGCTTGCGTGTGAAGAAAAAGAGCTTAATCTTTATTAGGGTTATCATCCTCAGTAATAATAGGCTCGTCTCTATCATGACTTAGCATGCCAAGCAGACCCCCTCTTTTTTTAGCCTTATGAGTAGAAGTCTCTGCAGTTTTATCACTGTTATTATTAGATTTTAAGTCAGCATCGGGCGGCATAACCGCTTCTTTGTTTTGATTGTCTTCTACCACTTTGGCATCAGGGTCATAGGCTTCTGCCTCAAAGTCTTCTTTATCAGACTGTGATGAGTCGCTATTTTTAGAGTTAGCTTTTTTATCAGCGTCATCAAACATAGACTTATTTGCCTTAACGCCTTCACGAGGTAAGCTATTTTCAAAGATGTCTGAAAGAGGAATGTCTAGCTCATGTTTGGCATGCTTTTCGGTATCTTTAAAACGCTGAGTCAATAGGCTTAACCAAGGGGTATCCATATTAGCACTAAGATCATCTATCTCATCTTTGATGGGCAGTGGATAAGGAAGCGTGCGGTAGAAGTCCCACAAGGTAATATGATCTAAGTCTCTTTTTAAGACATAGTTGCCTTTTTCAGTAATGGTGATTAAATCGCTGTCTAATAAGTAATTAAGATAGGTAAACCACTTAGGTAGCTCTTTACGGCCCAACACACTGCGCAGCTCCTCTTCACTGGTTGAGCTGCCTTCTTGATAGTGCTCATGAACCAGGTTTAACATATCTAACAGGCTTAACAGTGGGTGACGCGGGTAGACTTCCTTGGTTGCAAAGATAGTTAGGCTGTAGCTTATCTCAACGCCAAGTAGGATTAAGTTCCAAGACAGATAAATCCAAAGTAAGAAGATAGGTAAAGCGGCAAAGGCACCATAAATCGCTTCATAACTGGTGAAGTTACTCATAATGATACCGAATGAGTACTTAAGTAGCTCAAAGGTAATGGCAACAAAGACACCAGCTATAGCAGCATTTTTTAAGGGAACTTTGGCTTTAGGAATAAACCAGTACATACCAATAAAGCCTGCAATGGTAACGGCAAAGGATACGGCTTGTACCCAAAAGCCCCAATCAATACCATAGCCACCGATTTGTTGGTTTAAGAAGCTTAGACTTTGTACGGTACTTGAAACAATAAAGGCCGTTCCTAATACCAAGGGACCTAAGGTTATAATGGTCCAGTAACGCACAATACTTTTTATACCACCAGAGCGGTCTTCTACTCGCCAAATTTGATTAAAGGCCCGTTCGATGGTGGTCAAAGTCATAATACTGGTCACAAATAAGGCCATGGCACCAATAGCCGTTAAATTACTCGACTTTTCGGCGAAGCTATCAAGATACTGTGACACTTGTAGCCCTGATTGTGGCAGCAGGTTGCTATAAATAATATTAGAAATTTGATCACGCACAGATTCTAAAGCAGGTATTGAAGACAAAATCATCAGCAAAACCGTTAAAATAGGCACGATTGATAATAGCGTGGTATAAGTCAAAGAGGCGGCTTTTTGTTGGGCATTGTCCTCAATGAAATTACGAATTAAAAATCGTAAAAAGTTAAACCAAGATTTGTCATAAAATGGCAGCTTTTTTAACAGGTTTTCCATATTAGAATCATTATGTTAGGTTATTGAAATGTATGGGAGTTTCATTAAAGTGGCATAGTTTACCAAATATTCAAAATCAAAATGTGAAGAATATTTGTGTCTTAATGATATGATACTGTTAATCCATTAGCAGCAAAGCAGATTTTTTGTCCGAATTTAGTATTTGCCCTGTAGCTGTGTCAAAATAGCCGCTGTTAACTATATTAATTAATCAAGCACTAGTATTAACCAATGAAGGAACCGTGTGCTCCGCCCATTTTGTTCTTTGTTCCTAAGAGTTAGTAATAAAAATTTAAAATAATCGGAAGTAAAGCTTTATGACCAATGATAATGTCTCTACCCAGCCTGCTACAGATGCTTATGTTCTTGTGTTGTACTATTCACAACATGGTACTACCAAAGAGATGGCTTATGCTATCGCCCAAGGGATTGATGATGCAGGAATGACTGCTCGAATTCGTACCGTGCCTAAAGTGGCCGTAGAAACCACAGTGGCGAAGCCCGTGATTCCTGATGAGGGTGATCTTTATTGCACCATGTCTGATCTAAAAAACTGCTCTGGCCTTGCGCTTGGTAGCCCCACACACTTTGGTAATATGGCAGGCTCGATGAAGCACTTTTGGGACAGCACAGTGACTTTGTGGCTGGCAGGCAACTTACAAAATAAACCAGCCAGTGTTTTTACCAGTACGGGCTCTATGCATGGGGGGCAAGAAACTACGCTGCTAAGTATGATGATGCCTTTATTGCACCACGGCATGATGGTATTGGGGTTACCGTATTCTAATCCAGAGCTAAGTCGCACCAATCGTGGGGGTACTCCTTATGGTGCCACGCATGTCAGTGGCAGTGCTCATGATCAGCCAGTGACCAAAGATGAGCGCAGTCTAGCGATCGCCCAAGGACGCCGTTTGGCCAGTGCTGCTAAGGCACTTGTCAATGCTAAGTGGTCTTAATTTATGGCCAAAAAACAAAAACTGGATAGAAGCAGCCCCCAGAATCTAGCGGATATTGCTAACTTGCAGTCAAAACTACGCTTAAGCTGGCTGGGCTGGCTGGCTTATCGAGCTCTAGGTCTGCCTTTATTGCTAGGGCTTTTGCTAAGTACCCAACCAGATATAGCAGGGGGGATTGCTTGGCAATTACTGTGGCTAATTCCAGCATTGATTGTGACGCCTTGGATGATAAAGGGAAAATCGCCCTATGCGCTGCTGATGAGTAGTATGCTAACTTTGGTGTATTTGGGGGCTAGTGGCGTTACGTTGTTTTCAAGATTCTATGACAGTGGCATTAGTGTGCTTTGGATATATGCCATTGATTTGCTACTTATTTTGATAATCAATGTTTGGTTGTTTAAGCTACTAAAACGCCTGCCCTCAATGAATGGCTAAATTCTAGGTTGAGATTGTTGAGGCTGTTGAATAGATAAGCAGCCCAGTAATAGCAATAAAAAAAAGGCCTCACATACGCATGTGAAGCCTTTTTGGTAAATCGTTTTTTATGATTCATTCAGGGTTAAAATTTTCACAACCCCTTAGCGAACCTTAGTTAATTCCATTTCCATCTTCTTACCATCGTTAATTTGTGACACTTTAACAGGTAAGTAATCTAGGCTTGGGGCTAACCAGAAGCTGGTTGAGCGATCATTGTCATCATGGATACGGTCAACACGGATGGTATCAAACGTACCTGCTGGCACTGTTACCTTGGTGTTACCCATTCTCTTAAAGGGTGTTTTTTCTACTTTATCTTTTTTGACCATGTAGTAGTTGCCAGTGAATTTACCCGATAACAAATCTTGTCTAATTTGAGCCTCTAAACTTAAATCATCAAAAGCTCTGTTTGGAGCAGATAAGTTATAACTCTTACCACGATAAGTACTGGTCACTTTTTTACCAGAGTTACTAAAGCTCATTTTGTGAGTGCGACCTATACCAAACAACTTATAAGTAGTATTGGCACTAGTTGGGATAATACTGTTACCACTTAAACTAAAAGTGCTGCTTTGATTGGCTGAGGCCACGCCTGCAACTCTCGCATTAACTTTATAAGTCCATGAATTGCCTGACTTAGTTAAAGTACGGGTTGCTGTACCTTTATATTTATTCTCAACAGTGAAGTTGTAGTCAGCGGTTGAGGGAGTCAGTGCGGTTGACGCCATACCCGCTGTTGACACTACGGCTGTTGCTGCCGCTAGACCAACGCCTGCCGCGATTTTTTTTGCTTTCATGTTTTTTAGTTTGTTCAACATATATTTGCCCTTAATTTCTTTCTTTTGTTTATTTGAGTCTTATCAATTGGATTTGTCATTGATTAATAAGGTGACCCCGATAGGGACGATAACCTATTAAAGCTAACTATACCTTATATATGGTCATACCTTGTTACAATTCCAAGGGAGATATTGAGGGTGTTTTGTTAGTAATTCTTACTGAGTTAGCCCGCTTATTACCCAGAGTAAAGAGTTACTCAAATAAAAAAAGACAGCCTAAGCCGTCTTTTTTCTTTTAATTTACACTTGATTGTCTTAATAAACTTAGGTTTAGTGACCACCACCGTTAATGGTACGAACCATTTCTTCCACCATCTTCTTAGCATCACCAAAGATCATCATGGTCTTGTCTAAGTAGAATAGGGGGTTATCAAGACCGGCGTAACCTGTGCTCATTGAGCGTTTGATGACCATAACCGTTTGAGCTTTAGACGCTTCAAGAATTGGCATACCAAAAATAGGCGAGCTTGGATCATCTTTAGCCGATGGGTTAACCACGTCGTTTGCACCGATAACCAATACCACATCCGTACTTGGGAAGTCTGAGTTGATTTCGTCCATTTCTAGGATGTCATCATAAGGTACGTCAGCTTCCGCCAATAGTACGTTCATGTGGCCTGGCATACGGCCCGCAACGGGGTGAATGGCAAAGCGAACGTTGACGCCTTCTTCTTTTAATAGCTCATAAAGCTCTTTTACAGCGTTTTGCGCGCGGCCTTGAGCCATACCGTAACCTGGAACGATGATAACATCACTGGCATTGCTCATTAAGAAGCCTGCATCTTCAGCTGAGCCTGATTTGTAAGTTTTTGGTGCCCCGTCATCGCCGCCTGTTGCTGCAGCCGCTGTACCAATACCGCCAAACAAGACGTTTAGTAATGAGCGGTTCATGGCTTTACACATGATGTAAGATAAAATCGCACCTGATGATCCCACTAAAGAGCCGGCAATAATTAGCATTGAGTTGCCTAAAGTGAAACCAATACCTGCTGCTGCCCAACCTGAGAATGAGTTCAGTAGAGATACAACAACGGGCATATCACCGCCACCAATAGGGGCAATCCACATCCAACCAAACACAATCGCTAATGCTGTCATTGCGTAGAATGCTGGCATAGATTCAGTCACGAAGTAGATACCACCAAAGGCAAGCATCGCAACAAACAAGATCAGCTGAACCGGTTTCACCCAAGCGCCGCCAACCGTTTTTGCCCATTTCTTTGCGCCCAATTTACCAAAAGCAAAGACTGAGGCTGAGAAAGTAATGGCACCAATAAAGCAGCCAATAAACAGCTCAACACGAGCGATGGTGCTGTGTTCGTGGGTAGTATTTAATACAGTGGCAATGGCAATAGCAACGGCTGATAAACCCACGAAGGAGTGCATTAAGGCCACGGTTTCCGGCATTTCAGTCATAGCAACTGTTTTGGCTTTCCACATACCGACTAGGGCACCTAAAATCATAGCACCGATGATAAGCCACAACACAGGACCTTCTGCTAAGAAAAAGGTGGTAATAACCGCAATGGCCATAGCTGCCATACCGAAGCGGTTACCACGAATGGCTGTCTTGGGGCTAGATAAGCCGCGCAAGGTTAGGATGAATAAGACAGCCCCTACTAAATAGAACCAATCAGCGTTGGCGGCAATCCAGTTCATTTGGGTTAAGTCAGTTGGATTCATGCATCACCTCCTTTTTGGTCAGTAGCTGTATTAACTTTTTTTGCTTTGGGTTTGAACATGGCAAGCATACGCTCAGTTACAGCGAAACCACCAAAAATGTTGATGCTGGCTAAAAAGACGGCAAAGGCCCCTAATAAGCTGGTCACTGAAATGGCACTGCCTTCAATACTGACTGTCTGTAGCATGGCGCCAACGATAACGATACTTGATAGGGCATTGGTTACTGCCATTAAAGGGGTGTGCAGGGCTGGGGTTACGCCCCAAACCACGTAGTAACCCACAAAGATGGCAAGTACAAAGATGGTAAATATGGCCACGAAAGGGGTACCACCAGTGACGGCGGCTCCCAGTGGTGCGGTTGCTAATAAGGTAGCAAGCATAATCTTCTCCTAAGATCTGTCTGAAATATTCACGTTTAGCTTTTGGGATTATTCTTTACAACACAGGGTCTAAAATCAGAGTTAATTTTCTGATTTATAACGCCTTATCTGCGTTGTAAACGCACCTCACCATTATGGGTTACTGCTAAAGCTCCCTGAATTTCATCCTCAAGGTTAATTTTTAGTGCATTGTTGTTGTCTTTATCAAATAAAGTGGTGATAAAGTTCACTAAGTTGTTGGCGTATAAGTCTGAAGACTGTGCCGCTAGGGTTGCTGGGATATTGGCAGCCCCAATGATACGAACCCCATTTTCTGTGACCACAGTTTCACCTGACACTGTACCCTCTACGTTACCGCCTGAGCTTGCGGCCATATCGATTAAAACTGAACCCGCTTTCATCTTATCCAGCGTGGTTTTATGAACCAGCCTTGGAGCATTACGACCTGGGATTTGAGCTGTGGTAATAATGATGTCAGCGTTAGAAACTGCTTTATCGACAACGGCCGCTTGATCTTTCATATACTGCTCAGATGGAGTCCACGCATAGCCGCCAGTTGATTTGGCTTTTTCTTTTTCCTCATCGCTCATAGGCACATCCAGCCACTTACCTCCTAATGACTCTACTTGCTCTTTGGCTGCAGGACGTAAATCACTGGCTTCTACCACAGCCCCTAAGCGCTTGGCGGTAGCGATGGCCTGTAAGCCGGCAACGCCAACACCCAAGATAACCACTTTGGCAGGCTTGACCGTGCCCGCTGAGGTCATAAACATAGGGAAGGGGCGAGCGTATTCATTGGCGGCCATTAGCACAGCTTTATAACCTGCTAAGTTGGCTTGTGAGGACAGTACGTCCATGTTCTGTGCACGAGATAGAGTGCGAGGTAGCAGCTCCATAGCGTAGGCTGTAACCCCCTGCTGCGCATAGTTGTCTAACTGGTCGTTACGGTAAGGGTCTAGCATGCCAATGACGATGCTGCCAGCAGACAGCTGAGAGATTTGATCTGCGGTTAGGTTTTGTACCACACAGATAATATTTGCCTGAGACAGTACTTCAGACTCACTGGCGATTTTAGCGCCTGCATTGGCATAAGCGATATCATCGTAATAGGCATGTTGACCTGCGCTAGATTCAATAATCACTTCGTGTCCAAGCTTGATTAATTTTTTTACTGAGTCTGGTGTAATGGCAACGCGACTTTCATATGCCTGCTTGGCTTGGATTGTGCCTATTATCATGTTCGCTCCTAGCTTGTTTGATTGATCTAAGTTTTGACTAAGTTCATCCGATGTTGTCTAAACACTCGACTTTCCTTGATGAAAACATCTGGTTTATAACCTGCAAACCAAAGGTTATCAATTTAATAAATGATTAATTGAATAACATCATGGGAATTTATTATAAGAACATAAATTAAAAAAATTCATCGTAGAAATATGACCGACCAGTTAAATTTAATCACAAACTTTAATTTATGGTCTTTGCGGAAAGCTCACAGGAAACATAACACAAGGTTATCTATGAATGCGAGAAAAACTATTAGCATTGAAGATAGGTTTAAGCACAGTGCATCATTAGAGGTTGGTCAGAAGGGGTTACAAACAGTAACCAAAAAAACTAACTAAAACTATCTATAATTACTCACTATGAGCAGATTATTAAGTATAAAACAAGCAGCTAATCAGTTAGGCGTTTCCGTCTCAACTCTACGAAGATGGGATGAGACAGGCGTGCTTGTCGCCCAAAGAACACCCAAAGGCCATCGTCGGTATGACTTATCTAAAATAAACCCAAACCTGACTCGTAATAAGGTGGAGCAACAACGTAAAACCATAGCTTACGCT
>ERZ808051.939-NODE-939-length-23839-cov-4.915664_pt1 | contig 23839 bp, 17 predicted proteins | sample MGYA00380199_ERZ808051 | MGnify/ENA primary metagenome ERZ808051 (study PRJEB31490, sample SAMN06133391) | mouse gut metagenome | isolation source: J11 | host: mice | place: China: Chengdu | collected 2015-05 ...
TGACAGCCCTTCCGCAAACCTGACATAGACACACAGAGAGTACGCGTTTTCCTCCGCCGCCGGCCATCCCTCCCGGGGATGCAGGCACAGAAATTCCGCGCCCCTGCACCGCCAGCTCTCTCCCGCCGCCAGGCAGCGCACCGGCACTGCCGTAATTTTGCCGCCCGAAACAGGCTGCTGCCGCGAAGCCTGGCATTGCCCGGCTGCCCGTATAACGTCCTGAAACTGCGCCTCCGCCTCCTCCGCCGCAGGCAGGATCAGCTGCCTGATCTCAATTTCGTTCTCTCCCGCAAGGGAAAGGAGTTCCATGACGCCGTTTACATGATCCGCGTCCGGATGGGACAAAAATACCGCATCCAGCTTACGTATCCCGTTATATTTCATAAAGGGCAGCAGCACATACCTTCCCACGCCGCTCCGGCTGCTGCTTCCGCAGTCAAACAGATAGTTTTCCCCCGATGCGGTCTGCACCAGAATACAGTCGCCCTGCCCCACATCCAGAAACACCGCCCTGTTTTCCGCCGACGGCCTGACTCCCAGAAGCAGTACCGCTGTGGACAGCGCCGCCGCAGAAAGCAGCCTTGACCCAATCTCAGGGCACTTCACGGGCAGAAGCCTTTTGCCGCGGATTTTTTCCTGTTCCGACAGACCTTTCTCTCTCTTACGCCCGGCAAACCGGACCACTCCCAATAAAATGCCATAGTACGCCGCGATCTGCCACACTGCCGGCCTCCCCGGATTCCAGGCTCGGAAGGGCAGTCCGTCAAAGCAGCCGCACAGCAGCTCATAGCCTTTTAAAATCAGGCTGTCCGCACCGCCCAAAAATCCCGTTCCCGGAAGCAGCATAACCATTAGCCCCGTTATCACCAAGGGCTTCATAAACGGCAGCACAAGCAGATTGAGCAGCACCGAATAGACCGGCGCCTCATAATAGAACCAAAGCTGCACCGGCAGGGTAGCCAATGTGACGGAAAGACCTGAAAGCAGCGACTGCAGAAAGCTTTTCCTGATTTTCTTCCACCTTTTCCATCGGCTTCGATTTTCAAGCGGCTCCTCCCTCAGGGGCAATAAATTCCTGTAAACCACGCCGATGCCCAGCACCGAGGTAAAGGAGAGCAGGAAACCGCTGTGCCGCAGATAGCAGGGATTGGCCGTCACCATCACCGCCGCCAGCACTCCCAGCGCAATCAGCATGTCATAGGTCCTGCCCAAAAGCTCCGCAAGCATCCTGAGCAGGTACATGCCGATGGCACGGCACGCAGACACGGAGAAACCCGTCATGCCGCCATACAGGACCAGCAGAACGCTGCCTGCGCACGCTGCCGCCCCAATGGGCAGCCCCGTCCTGCGCAGCAGCTTATAGACGCTCATGCCGATAATGGTAATGTGGAGGGAAGAAATGCTCAAGATATGCAGAATGCCGTTTCTTTTATACAAATCCTTTACCTGCGCATCCAGCCCTGACTTGTCCCCCAGCAGAAGGGCGCTCATGACGGACGCCTCCCTCTCCGGGAAAATCCCGTACAGGCGCCGCTTAAAGCAGGTTTTCAGCCCATACAGTCCCTCTCTTACCCTCCAGAAGCTTTTACCCGCGCCCAACAGCTCTGCCTTCACCAGCCGTCCGCCGATTTTTAAGGTGTTATAATATTCCTCCGCGTCAAACTCTCCCGGATTGGACGCCTGTGAAAAGGGCATAAACGTCCCCGACACAGTCACTACGCTGCCCAAGAGTAGCCGGTCCGCTCCCGCAAGCTCGCATTTTATATTTTCCCCGATTGGAATTTTACGTTGTGATTCTACGTTTGAAAGTACGTTTGATTTGAATTCTAAAGATTCGGATGTTATAAGATTTACCGATTTAAGACAAACGGATTCATCATCCTTTTGGTATACCTGCCCGGTTATGGTAAGCTGTTCATAGGCCTCAAGCCGGCTTGCGCCCGCATCTCCCGCCCGAGAACCGCCGCCTCCCGTCTCCAGCCGCAGCGCGGCAATCACGACCAGGCAAAGGGCAACCCAAAGCAAAGGCCGCCGCATATTGCCCTCCTTTCCTAAATCCCCGGCATGCTTCGGGCCGCATCCCGGGGTAAATTTTATGTTACAGCTTCACACCCATCCAAAAAAATTTAACATGCTTATACAAAGCAGCCTTAATTCCGCTCTTTACGGCTCAAGCGTCGTCACAATATCCAGATTTCTTTCATATACGGAATTGGAAAAAACCGCCGGCACCTCCCCGTTGATCAGTATCTGCACCTTGTTGATGCCGCTTAACTCTATCAGCGAATTTACGATGGAATAGACGGATATCTCCGTGGGAACATTGTTTACCACCGTTAGAAAGCTCCCGTCCAGGTTGACATAACAGGTATTGTCCTTTGTCATGATGCTGATTATCTTTGTGGACGGATTGACAGTGGGGTACAGCCCCTCCACCTTCCCGCTGGGTCCGGCTATGAGCTCCTCCACCACAAAGCGCTCCATGGGCGTGTTGGTGGAATAGCGCTTTTCCCTGTACGCCGCAATCAGTCTGTTACCGTCCGCATTGGCGAAATACAGCTTCACTCTTGCAAGCTCATAGGTGTTGATCTCGCTGCCGTCATTGTCAATAAACTGCGTGCCGTTCATTCGCCCCACTCTGACTCCGTTTGCGTCATAGAGCTGGTTTCCCTCCACGGTAAATTCAATATTATCCACCTCCGGAAGCTGGGTCAGCGTGCGCACGATGGCAGCCCGCACAAGAACCTCTGTAATGACCGGGAGCTTCTTATATTCAGCGTCCATGTCTATGAGCATCCTGCCGTCCTCCAGAAAAACGCTCAGTACCCGAAAGCCATAGGACAGAGGCGCCTTATATTCCAGCTTTTCAGGCGTTGCCGCCAGCAGCTCAAGCAGCTCCTGCAGCCTGCCCTCATAGCTGTCCGCCTGAATTTCACAGGCGCGCTGCTCCACCTTCATCTCCGACTTGCTTACATAATATACCTGATATACGTTCTCCCCGCTGGGCTCCTCCTGTGCGCATGCCGCCAAAAGCAGCGCGCACACCGCCGCAAGAAGGCTTAAAACTAATTTTTTCACTTGGTTCTCCTATACAAATTCCGGGACCAGGGGTTAATTCCTGTTTTCCTGTGCCGCGCCGATGCTTCCGGCATTGTAGATCAAAGGAATTTTTACCTGAAAGCTTGCGCCCTCCCCCTCCACGCTTGTCACGGTGATAGAGCCTCTGTGCGCAAGCACCGCGCTCTTTGTGATGGCCAGTCCCAAACCCGTGCCTCCGATTTCCCTTGAATGGGACTTGTCGATGCGGTAAAAGCGCTCATATATACGGGGAAGCGAATCCTCGGGAATGCCCCGCCCGGAATCGCTGACCACAAAGGTAAAATATTGATGGTCGGCATCCAGCTCCACCTTGACCCAGCCATGCTCCTTATTGTATTTAATGGCATTTTCCACCAGATTGGTCATAATCAGCGTCAGCTTGACCTCGTCCACCTCCGCGACCACAGGACGCATGCTCTCAAACACCACCTCTACGTCCTTCTTTCTGGCAATGGGGCGCAGACGCTTCAGAATCAGCTCTGTCAGCTCATTGACATCCAGGGAGGTAATGTTCAGCTCCTGGACCTTTTTGTCCATCTTCACAAGGGCGAGCAGATCTGTGATAATGCGGTTTTCTCTGTCAATTTCCGATACGATGTCCTCCATGAACTCCCTGTAGAGCTCGGCGGGCGCCTCACCCTGCGTAAGCAGGGAGTCCGCAAGCACCTTGATGGAGGCCATAGGCGTCTTCAGCTCATGGGATACGTTTGCCACAAACTCCTGCCTAGACTCGTCCAGGGCGCGCATCCTTGCCAAAAGCTGGTTAAAGGCTTCCACGATATGCTCGGTTTCCGCATAGTCAGGCACGGAAATGCCCGCATCGCTGTAGCCTGCCTTCACCTCGTTAATCGCCCTGGTCAGTCTGTTGAAGGGGCGTACCAAAAGAAACGACAAGACAATCGCCACCGCCAGAATGCCTATCAGCATAAGATTTTCCAGAATTGCGGCATTGTGGTTCAGCGTGTCGATGGTTGCCACAATCGCCTCGTTGGATATGCTCGTCAGCATAACTCCCACCGTTTTCCCGCTGCTTTTCCCGTCTCCCGAAGCCGCGCTGGTATCGATAATGGGAGTGGTCATTTCTATGTAGCCGTGCTCCCTGTCGTAATGCCAGACGCTTCCGCCCTGAAAGCACTTAATCACTTCTTCGGAGATAATGGTTTTCCCCTCGCTGATGCCGTATGTGTCCTTGACCACCTTGAGGCTTGCGTTGATAATCATGACGCGACCCTCGTAAAGGTTGGAGATCATCTCCAGCTCCGCGTTGATAACGTCCCTGGAGGTAGTGCTGTACTCCCCTGCCTGGGAATTAAAATAATTGTTGCTGAGCAGATGGTTCCCTATGATCATCAGCTGGTTCTGGACGGTGGCCACGCGCTGCTCCACGGACCGCTCCTCGTATTTTTCCAGTATGCCGTACCTCATAAACAGGCTCGGCACAAGCCCCACTATCAATATAATGACAAAGATGCGCGCCTGCAGGCTGCGCAGCAAAAGGAGCTTTTTCAGCTCTCCCAATAATTTTGCAAACATTTTAATCCTTTATATATTCTGCGTTATGCGTTCTGAAAGTAGTAGCCCACACCCCACTTGGTATGTACATACCGGGGCTCGCTGGGATTCTTCTCCACCTTCTCGCGCAGCCTTCTGATATGGACGTCCACCGTCCTCACATCTCCCGGATAATCCGCTCCCCAGACCAGCTGCAGTAAATTTTCACGGCTGTACACCCTGTCGGGATTCAGCATCAAAAGCTCAAGCACCTCAAATTCCTTTGCGGTCAAGCCTATCTCGGCGCCCGCTATATAAGCTCTTCTGCCCTCACAGTCAAGGCGCAGCTCGCCGCTCTCCACCGTCTTTGCAAAGGGCTCCTCACCCATGATGCGCTTGGGCTCTATGCGGCGCATGATCGCCTTGATCCTTGCTTTGACCTCCAGAATGTTAAAGGGCTTCGTTATGTAGTCGTCGGCGCCATACTCCAGCCCAAGGATCTTATCCATATCGTCGCCCTTTGCCGTAAGCATGATAATAGGCACATTGGAAAATTCCCGAATCTGCTGACAGACCTCAAAGCCCGTCAATTTGGGCAGCATCACATCCAGCAATATAATGTCATATTGATTATTGCGGGCATATTCCAGCGCTTCTTCCCCGTCATAGGCGCAGTCCACCTGCATTTCATCCTGCTCCAGGCTAAAACGGATACCCTTCACAATCAGCTTTTCATCATCTACCACAAGAGCTCTCTTTCCAGCCATCCCTTTCTCCCATCCTGCCCGCTGCCGGAACCCTTTATCTCTTTTCCATAAAGCCCGGCAGGGCTATTTAACCCTTATTTTATCATGTATCTTCTCATATATGCTGGCCTTGATGCCCGGCACCTTCATAATATCCTCACAGTCCCCAAAGCCGCCGTGGGCCTCCCTGTAAGCGATGATATCCGCCGCCTTTGCCTCCCCGATTCCGGGCAGACTGCACAAAAGCGCCGCTCCCGCCGTATTGATATTGACAAGCCCGCTCTGTTCATTCTCTGCATCCTGTGAGACAGGCAGCCATGCCGCCGCTTCCTCCGCCGTGGGAAAATACAGCATCTGCCCGTCACTGGCCCAATCCGCCAGATTCACCGCCTCTGCCAGAGCATCCGGCAGAAAGCCTCCCGCAGCGGACAGGGCATCCTCTATCCGGCTGCCTCCGGGAATCTCCACAACCCCGGGGCGGACGACCGCGCCGCAGACATACACGCGTATCACGGACGGTTCCTGATCTTTACGTACCGGCGCAGTATTTCCGGATGCCTCCGTATTTACCGGTGTCTGCGCGGCATCCGGCTCCCCCGGTTCGGACGCTTCCGTCCCGGGATACATGCCGAGGCTTCCGATGAGAATGACGTCCTCGTTCCCTTCGTCCCCGCAGCCGCACAACAATACGGACAGCGTCATTGCCGCTGCCATAAAAGCCCAAAAAAATTTTTTCACCATAGTCCCTCTCCTTTTTATAAAAAACAAAGTCAAGGGATTGCCTCTCTATGCTGTTATTTCATTGTATCGGAATCGCCGTGTTTTTACAAGTAAATTTTACAAAAATATTACGAAGGCGGACGCAGGCGTTAAATATCGTAAAGCTACTTCCATTTAAAGATGATAATACCCGCCACCGCAACTGCCATGCCGATTGCCTTTCTCCATTCCCAGGGCTGCTTTTCCACTCCGAACCAGCCGAAAAGCTCAATGATATATGCCACCGCAAGCTGCGCCACCACAATGAGCATCACCGCCTTCGCCGGTCCCAGCATATCCATGCTTTTAATGACCGTATAGGTGATAAACGCGCCGATGGCGCCTCCCAGAAGCATATATTTGGGCTGTACCCGAAGCACGTTCAGAAGATTACTCCTGTCCGCGCACGCCCACGCGCCCACGCACACAATCAAGGCCGTGAGCTGTACAAACGAGCTTGCCGCCCAGATACTGGATGCCTTGGTCACCTGTGTGTTATAAACACCCTGAATGCTCATTAAAGCGCCTGAAATCAAAGCAATAAAAAAACCAATCATGGTAACACCTCCTTGGAATGCTCTCGTTCCATTTTTAAAGTGTATCCCCTGATTGGCTTTTTATGCGTGATTTTTGCTTAAGGAAGCGCCGCTTTAAACGCCTCCCTTGAAAGTCTATGAATTAACCTGCAAATAGATTCTGTCTGCCAGCTCCTGTACCAGCGCCGTCACATCGTCTCCGTTCCAAACCTTGGCAAACAGGCCTTCCAGCAGCAGCCAGAAGTTTTCCGTCCGCATCATCTTCGGAAGCGGGACACTGTCCGCATACTCCTGCTTGAAAACCTGCAGGTCCATGCTGTCCTGATTGGCATTTATCTTTGCAGGCACCCTTCCGGTCCTCTCGTACATGGAGTCGGCGCATTCGTCCACAAGATACGCCGCAAACCGGTTCGCCAGCTCCTTGTGCTCCGAATAGCCGTTCACCGCCACCGTGCTGGTGACAGACATGGAGCGGCTCTCAAGCTCCCGGCTCACGTCGGGCAGCACCGTAAAACCGTACTCAAAATTTATAATCCCCTGTTCCCTGGCGTCCGCAATCCGGTTTACGGCATCTGTGGTCACAATGGTAAACACCAGCTTTCCGTCTATAAAATCCTGAAGCACGGAATCATAGGTCACCGTGTCCGGCTCAATATAAAAGAACTGATTCAGGGCTTTGTAGACCTCCAGACACTGAACCGTCTCCTCGCTGTAAATCGCAATCAGTTCCTTAATGTCCCCCGCTTCGCCGCCCACTATCATATAATTGCCCACAAACCAGAAATTATAGAAAATGTCCGACACCGCCCATTTGAACACACCTTCCACTCCCTCCGGCGTTTCAAAATATTCCGCAACGTTTTTAATGTCGTCCACCGCCTTGGGAATGGCAATGGCAAAATATTCTTGCGCCTTTGCGGCAACCGCCGCCTCGTCCTCCAGCATTTCCGTGCCGGTCAGCTCCATCTCCGCAGCCTGCCTTGCCCACTGCTTCAAATAAGTGGTATTGTATATCAGGGCGCTTGTGTCAAAGGAAAGCGGATAAGCCACAAGCTTGTCATGATAAGAGACCGCCGAAAGCGCCGCCGCAGGAAAATTTTCGCTGCTGCAGACGCCCTCCGTATCCCGTATCTGTGTGGCCAGTCCCGCCAAATATGCCTTTTCCAGAAAGTCATGCCCGACAATATAGGCGTCCGGCACCTGGTCGGAGTGCAGCGAAGCGTTATTCAAAGCCTCCAGGTACTCGTTTTCTGAAGTGAGCACCGGAATCACGCGCACATTCTCCCTTTCGTTAAAGGAGACTGCCGCATTGTTTATAAAATTAGTCAAATTATCATCGGAATACCAAAAATAGATAGTTTCCTTCCTGTTAAACCAGGTACTCGGTTCCTCCACATCGCTTACGGCGTCAGCGGGAACACACATGCTCCCATATAAAACCGCAGCGGCAAAAGCCAGCACCGCCGCCGCAGATATCAGCCTTTTTCCAAAACTCATGCTTTATTAACTCCCAATACAGCCATCCAATATATCGATCATCCTGTTTACATCGCCCTTTGTGATAATAAGCGGCGGCACAAAACGGATGATATCCGCCCCCGCGTTAATCAGAATCAAGCCCTTCTCCAGCGCCCGGCTGATGTACTCTCCCACAGGCCTGTCAAATTTCAGCCCCTGCATCAAGCCCGTACCCCGTCTCTCGACAATGCAGCCGTGCCTGTCCTTCAGCTCCTCCAGACGCTTTTCCAGATAAGGCGCCACCTCTCTCACATTTTCTATTATACGATTCTTTTCAAAAAGTTCAAGCACCTTTTGCGCCGCCGCACAGGCAAGGGGATTGCCTCCGTAGGTAGTGCCGTGGTCGCCGGCCACAAGGGAATTTTGCCCCACCTTCTCCGTCATCAGAAACGCCCCGATGGGCACACCGCAGCCCAGAGCCTTTGCCGTGGTCATAATATCAGGCTTTATGCCGTATTTCTGCCATGCGAACATATACCCGGTCCTGCCCATGCCGCACTGAATTTCATCCAGAATCAGGAGGATATCCCTCTCGTCGCAGAGGGCGCGCACGGATTTCAAAAACTCCTCCGCGGCGGGCACCATGCCGCCCTCGCCCTGCACTGTCTCCAGGATAATGGCGCAGGTCCTGTCCGTAACCTGCCTCTCCACGCTCTCAAAGTCGTTCAGATCCGCAAACCTGATATTGCCGATCAACGGCTCGAAGGCCTCCCGGTATTTCGGATTGCCTGTCACCGCCAGCGCTCCCATAGTCCGCCCGTGGAACGAATGGTTCATGGCTATGATCTCATGGTCCGTCCTGCCGTCCTTCAGGTACGCGTACTTACGCGCCGCCTTGACGGCTCCCTCCACCGCCTCGGCGCCTGAGTTGGTAAAGAAGACCCTGTCCATGCCGGAAGCCTTCTTGAGGCTCTTAGCCGCCTCAATGGCAGGCACATTATAGTAATAATTGGAGGTATGGATCAGCTTGTCAATCTGGCTTTTAAGCGCATCGTTGTATTCCCTGTTGTGATAGCCCAGCGCAAACACCGCAATGCCTGCGCAAAAATCCAGATACTCCTTTCCCTCAATATCGTACAAATGCACGCCCTCTCCCCTGTCAAGCACGATCTGATAACGGTTATAGGTGTGCAGAAGCGCGCTTTCCGCCTCCTCGATATATTCCTTCATGTCCATTTTTTTCTCCTATTCCAGTCGCTTCACGACTTCACATATCCTCCCGTCGCCGGGCGGCGCACTAAGCCCGCGGTACTTTGGACTCACGCACACCGAGAGGCAGCTTCCCCGTCTCTCACAGTGTCTCTGCTTCCCCGTCGTCCACAATGGCAGTCCCGATGCCCTGGTTGGTAAATATCTCCAGGAGCAGGCAGTGGGGTATTCTGCCGTCTAAAATGTGCACACGGTTTACGCCGTTTCTGACGGCGGAGGTGCAGTTGTTCAGCTTGGGCAGCATTCCGCCGCCGATAAAGCCGTCCTTTATCAGCTCCTCCGCCTGTGTCGCGGATATCCGGGAGATAAAGCTTGACCTGTCGTTGATATCCCTGTACAGCCCCTCGATGTCCGTCAGGAAGGCCAGCTTCTCCGCATTCACCGCCTTGGCGATGGCGCACGCAGCGTCGTCGGCATTGATATTGTAGGTTTGAAACTCCGTATCCAGCCCTATGGGCGCCACGATGGGAAGGAAATCCTTCTCCAGCAGATCAAACAAAACCTTGGGATTCACATCGGTAATCTCACCCACAAAGCCGATGTCCTGCCCGTCCGCATACTTCTTTTCCACCTGAAGCAGGCCGCCGTCCTTGCCGCTGATGCCTACCGCCTTCACGCCCAGCTCCTGAACCATGGTCACCAGGCTTTTATTTACCTTGTTCAGCACCATTTCCGCAATTTCCATGGTTTCCCCGTCGGTGACACGCAGGCCGTTCACAAATTTTGCCTCCTTGCCCACCTTGCCCACCCAGCGGCTGATCTCCTTGCCGCCGCCGTGTACGATAATGGGCTTAAAGCCCACCAGCTTAAGAAGCGTCACATCCTTGATGACATTCTTCTGCAGCTCCTCGTTGCTCATGGCGCTGCCGCCGTATTTTACCACAATGATTTTTCTGTTAAAACGCTGTATATAGGGAAGCGCCTCGATGAGCACCTCCGCCTTCTGAAGAACCTTTTCCATATCCTTTTCCATGTCACCGACTCTCTTTCCGTAATATTTTCCCCATGCTATAGCAGGCCTTTTCCACGCTCAGCTCCTGTAATCCGCATTGATCTTCACATAGTCATAGCTCAGGTCGCAGCCCCAGGCCGTGGCCTGTGCCTCTCCCATATGCATATCCGCCAGCACCGTCACCTCCGGGTCGGAGAGGATTTTCGTAGCCTCCTCCTCGCTGTAATCGCAGGCCGTACCGTTTCCAAAAATCTGAATTCTGCCGCTCCTGCCCTGAAAGTAAAGATCTACATTATCCGGGTCAAACCTTGCGCCGGAATAGCCCAGCGCGCACAGAATCCTGCCCCAGTTTGCATCATGCCCGAAAATAGCCGCCTTAGTCAGGGATGAACAGATGACCGCCTTCGCCAGGACCCTCGCGTCCTCCTTTGTGGCGGCCCCCACCACTCGCGTCTCAAAAAGACAGGTAGCTCCCTCGCCGTCCCCCGCCATTTTTTTCGCCAAATAAGTGGTAATAAAATGCAGCGCAGCACAAAAGGTATCGTAATCCTCACCCTCGCAGACGATCTCGGGATTCCCCGCCATACCGTTTGCCAGAAGAAGCAGCGTATCGTTGGTGCTGGTATCCCCGTCCACGGAAATCATGTTAAAGGAATCCACCACATCGGCGCTTAACGCCCTCTGCAGCAGCTCCTTGGAAATATTGGCATCGGTGGTAACAAATCCCAGCATGGTGCACATATTGGGATGGATCATGCCTGACCCCTTGCACATGCCGCCCAGCGTCACCGTACGGCCGCCAAGGACAATCTCTACCGCAATCTGCTTGTGGACGGTGTCCGTTGTCATAATGGCCCTTGCCGCGTCCAGACCTGCCTCCGGGGTATCCGCCTTGGCCGCCGCCAGCTTTCCTATGCCCTCCGTAAGTCTGTCCAGGGGAAGCTGCATGCCTATGACGCCCGTGGACGCCACCAGGACGGAATCCGCGGGAATCCCCAGCAGCTCTGCCGCACATTCCGCCTCCTTTTCACAGCATTCCATGCCCTGCTTTCCGGTACATGCGTTTGCAATGCCGGAATTGACCACCACCGCCTGAGCAAAAGGTGAGCTCTCCACGATTTTCTTATCCCATAAAACCGGCGCCGCCTTTACCACGTTGCTGGTAAAGGTCCCGGCTGCCCTGCAGGGCGTTTCGCTGTACACCAGCGCCATATCCATCCGGTTTTTATATTTGATTCCCGCCTCCGCGCCTGCGGCGTAAAAGCCCTTTGGCGCGGTTATACCGCCTTCTATCTGATTGATTTTCTGTTTCATTTTTCTTCCCTTTCTGACCGTTTAATAAAGTAGTATGTCATTTTCACTGTTCAGGCTCCCCTATTTATTCCCTTGAATCAAATACCCCGCAGCAAGCTGCGGAGTATTTGACCCGTACGGCATTCCCCAGAAAGGGCGGATATCACCGGTTAAAGGCGGTGATATTCGCCTCGTTCAGCGTAAAGTCATAATAGTTCAAATCCTCCCGCTTCGTCCAGCCGATACAGTTCCAGAAGGCGTTGCCCACATCGTTGACCGTAAAGGCGATCAGGCTCACCTTGTTGATCTCCTGGTCCTTCAAAGCATTCATGCAGTATACCACCATGGCCTTGCCGATGCCGTTCCTGCGGTAATCCTCCCGGACACACACATGGTACAGGCAGCCGCGCCTGCCGTCGTGCCCGCAGAGAATGCCTCCCACAATGGCGCCGTCCTCCGCCACCGCCACTACGCTGGTTTCGGGATTCCTCCTTAAAAAACGCTCCACGCCCTCCCTTGAATCGTCGATGCTCCTGATCCCGAAGCCGCGAATCGTCATCCACAGCGCCCGAAGCCCCTCATAATCCTCAATTGTCATTGCCCTGACGGTATATGCCTTACTGCTCATTTTCTTATCCTGTTCCTTATGTTTATTTTTTTCTAGCCGGTCTGCCTTCATCCGAATCCTACGGGAAGCAGGGCACCAGCTCCAGCCCTTCGCTTTCCGGCAGCCCAAAGAGCAGATTCATATTCTGCACCGCCTGTCCGGCAGCGCCCTTTACCAGATTGTCCAGCGCCCCCATCATAATAACGCGCCCTGTCCTCTCGTCGATGACAAAATTCACATCCACATAGTTGCTGCCCTCCACCCACTTTGTCTCGGGGCAGATTCCCTTTTCCAGCACACGGACAAACCTTTCGTCCGCGTAATATTTGTCGTAAGCCGCCCTGACTTCCTCATAGGAGGGCAGGGAGCCGTCCGCCTTTTTCTTAAGGGACGCATACTCCGTCACCAGGATTCCCCTGTTCATGGGCACCAGATGAGGCGTAAAGCTGATGGTCACCCGGCAGTTCCCCGCATATCCCAGCTGTTCCTCGATCTCAGGGGTATGCCTGTGGCTTGCCACGCCGTAAGCCTTTATGTTCTCGTTGACCTCGCAAAACAGGTTCGGCACCTTTGCTCCCCTGCCTGCTCCCGATGTGCCGGACTTTGCATCCACGATCAGCGTATCCGCGTCGATGAGCCCTTCTTTCACCAGGGGATAGGCCGTAAGGATAGAGCAGGTGGTATAACAGCCCGGATTTGCAACCAGCCGGGTGGCATGGGTAATCTTATCCCTGTTTATCTCGCAGAGACCGTAGACCGCCTCCGGAATAAACTGGGGCGACTTATGCTCGATACCGTACCATCTTTCATAAACGGCCACGTCCTTGATGCGGTAATCCGCGGACAGATCCACAAGCTTTACTTTTGACAGAATTTCCTCCGTCAGAAGACCCGCCAGGAAGCCCTGGGGCGTGGCTGTGAAAATCACGTCCACCTGCTGCGCAAGCTCGGTCAGATTGTCGTCCCTGCAGACATCCTCCACGATCCGAAACATATTTTGGTATACCTGATAATATTTTTGGTCTATGTAGCTCCTGGAGCCGTACCAGACAATTTCCACATCCGGATGATTCGCCAATATTCTGACCAGCTCTCCTCCGGCATAGCCGGTGGCTCCTATAATTCCTGCCTTAATCATGATTTTCCTCGCTTTTATCCTTTTTACATGCATGCCCACGCCATAAGCGCAGCAATTATTCTCTTATCATACCACTTTTTGAATAAAAGTCCACTACTATTTTATTTTTTATACACTATTTCACAAAATATATGTATAAAAATGCATAAAAGCATGCATAACAAAGAAATTATGCATGCTTATTCATATAATATACCTTTGTCCGTTTATCGGTCAGTGATATCCCTGCAGTTTTTTATGTGCGCCTTGAGTTTCTTCATCGCCCAATTGTAATGGCTGGATGTATCGCTTACAAAATAGGAGCCTAACGCGCTTCCTCCCACCCAGTCAAATATTCCCTTTGAAAATAATTCCTCGTTTGAAAACGTCTCCGCCAGAGACAGCACTTCATTGTGGGACCCCTCAACCATCCTCCTCGCCTCCTCCAACGATGTGCTTTGATGTTTTTTCCAGAATTCCACATTCATATCGCCATAGGTTTTCCAGTTGTAAGGCTGGGGAAGGTACGGCGTACGCCCGCCGTTTTGGTTTGCATGGACCCAATTCAGCAAAAGCCTGTGCCATTCATACAGATGAATCATAACATCCCTGAGATTTTTATCCCGTTTCCAATGTGCCTCCTTCTTCTTTTCATCGCCTTCAAAATCAAACTCCGTCAACAGCTCTTTTTCTGTCATGCCGGAAATAAGAACGTTCAATTTCCTGTAATTATCGGTTGCCGCAAGCATTAAGCCTGCCTTTGTAGACGGTCTGCCCATATTGCCTCTCCTTTTTATCTGCCGGTCTTGTTTTATCCTTACGCCCTCACTATAGCACAGATATCCTGACATCCTCTGTCAGGGTTTGTTTTTTCATAAATTTCCCGTGCCTGCCGGGCTAAAATTTCTCTCAGATATCCCGGTTCAAGAACCTCAACCCTTGGTCCCAGAGAAAGCAGATACCCTGTAAGCCATGCATCCACAGGCATTTCGGCGGAAGCGGTCAGGTCCCCGTTCTCCATGCAGCGAATCTGCGTCTCGTCGAACTCGTCGTAGGCGCGGTAGGCAATTTCCTTTGAAAATAAAAGGGTTATCCGCTGGCATGTCTGCGGCGGCATATTTTGCTGCTCCGGGTATTGCATTGGCGCAAAGGTCCGCTCAGACAGCTCCAGCTTTGACATCCGGTTTAACTTAAAAATACGGAAATCCTGCTTATCGGGACAATATGCTTTCAGATACCATTCCTTTGACTTATAAGACAGCCTTAAGGGCCAGACGGTGCGCTGCCCTCTTTCCCCTTTTGTATTCGCATAAAACATTCCGATTTCCCTATGCTGAATCACCGCCGTTTTGAGTACGTCAAATTTCGAGTTATCGCAGGCGGATTTTCCCCAACGGGAAAAATCCACCTCCAGCCAATCCCCCGTATGTATGTTAAAAAGCGCGGACAGCTTTGACAGGGCATCCTGCCCGGCGGTATAACCCGTGGCGGATATGCCTTGCAGCGCCGCCAATACCTCCTGCCTCTCCCCCTGGGAAAGCAGCGCCCTGTCCAAAACAAAATCATGGAGTAAATATATTCCGCCGTTCCTGCCCGGTTCGGTGTAAACCGGAATGCCTGCCCCGCTCAGCGCCTCTACGTCCCGATAGATGGTCCTTGTAGTGACTTCAAGCTCCGACGCCAATTCGGGAGCGGTAGCCCGCCCCTTTTCCAATATGTAATATAAAATTTTAAACAGCCGGCTGTCCGACATTACTTCTCCTCCGCTTCTGGTAAGAGCCTCCGGGCATCCTGATATGTACCCCAAGGCATTCGCCAAATCGATAACCCCGCCGCAAGCAGCGGGGCATGGAATTGGATGCGTCCCAAGGGAAATGTGTCCAAAGGACACGTTGGCGTTGACCCTCGCGGCGTCTAACAGGCCTCTATCACCACGGCATGGGCAATTCCGGGAACGCTCTTTCCCTCGTTAAAGCTCGTCTTGCTGAGAAGTGCGCCTGTAGGCATAAAGATCACCTTTTTCCAGTTTCCCGCTTCCAGCTGCTTTAAAATATATGCCGAAAGGGTCACTGCGCTGCAGCCGCAGCCGCTTCCCCCCGCATGGGTGTCCTGAGATTCCCCGTCAAAGATTTCTATTCCGCAGTCCATGTGCTGTTCGGAAATGTCATAGCCCTTTTCACAAAGCAGGTCTATCAGCACCTTCTGCCCGATCTTCCCCAGATCTCCTGTAATGATCTTGTCATAATCCTCTGGCTGACTGGCAAAGTCAATAAAGTGCTGCTCCAGGGTGGAAGCTGCCGCAGGCGCCATGCAGGCTCCCATATTCATGGAATCCTTCAGACCGTAGTCCACAATTTTTCCCACCGTCAGTCCGGTTATTCTGGCCCTGGGCCTGCCCGCGCTCCCTCCGGGCTTCCCGTCTGGCATGGCTCCGCAGGCGGCAGGCAGCGCGTCGCAGGCAGCCTTGTCCCCAAGTACAAAGGCGCCACTTCCCGTCACGGTCCAGCATGCCGAAAGCGGGCGCTGGTTTCCGTATTCCAGCGGGAACCGGAACTCCTTTTCCGCACTTGCAAAATGGCTGGATGTGACGCAGACCACCTTGTCCGCAAATCCGCCCGCTACGCTCATGGTTCCAAGCGTCAGCGATTCCCCGCAGGTAGAGCAGGCCCCATACAGTCCCAAAAGAGGTATTTCATAGCTGGACAAGCCAAAGGATGTGGCTATGGATTGACCAAGCAGGTCACCTGCAAAAATAAATCCGGCATCGCCAGGCTGCATCCCGGCCTTTTCCAACGCCAGCGCTACCGCCTTTTTCTGCAGGCTGCTCTCCGCGTCCTCCCATGTCTCACAGCCAAACATGTCGTCCTCGCCCACAACGTCAAACAAAAGCCCCAGCGGTCCCTGTCCCTCCTTAGGTCCCACAACGCTGGCGCTGCTTAAAATATATACAGGCTGTTCCGGCTTCACACTCGCCCTTCCCAACTTTTGATTCATAAATAATTCCCTCCGGCAATCAGTATTTTCAGATGCGAATTTCAAAACAGCTCGGCGCCTCAGCGCTTAGAAGTTGTCTCCGCATTATTATCTCCTGCCGAAGGGAAATCTATACTTTTTTATTCAGCCGTCTGGGTATCCGTCACCACGCTGACAATGCTGGTTACAACATAGAGAACCTGGCCATTATACTCCACCCTGGACCAGCCCATCTCCTCGCTGACGCCCGTGCGGCGCGCCGTCTCGCCCTTGTTCAGCCTGCATCCCACCGTTGCCTCTCCCTGGGCGGTACTGGGCTCCGTCCTCAGGTTCACATATTCCTTTGGCGTAACCATATCGTCACAGTCCGTAAAAATGATAACCCTGCCATCCTGAGTAGTCACCCGGTTCAAATCCGCATCCGGAGCATCGGTCTCATCGGGATTGGACGCAGACACAGGATCGCCGCTCTGGTTTCCCGCCCCCAACGTTCCACCCGGCTCAGATTCGCCCCCGGGTCCCGGAGCCGCGGTGGTTCCCGCAAAGGTCTTTTGGTTTTGCTCGCCGGGCCTGTCATGATGTGTAAATGTCCAAAGCATAACGCATATGACCGCCGCCACGCCCACCATGCCAAGGAACACCAGCGTAATCACCCAGGGCTTGGCAGGCTCCGTCTCCTCCTCCCAATCATGCCCGGAGTCCTCCTCCCAGTCGTCTCCTTCCTCCTGATCTTCAGACTCTCCGGCTTCCGACCGTGCCGAGCCGTTTTCCTCCCTGTCATTTCTGGAACCGTCCGGCTTCTCAGAGCTTCCCTCCGAGACATTGGCTTCGCCCGGTTCTCCGTCGGATTCTTCTTTTTCATTAATAGATTCTGTCACATTAATAGATTCTTTTTCTATATTTCCTGTTTTCTGATTTTTTGTATTCAATTTATCTGTTTCTGATTTTTCTGTATTCAGATCTTGCGCATTCAAATTTTCTGCTTTTATATTCTCTGTTTTTATATTTTCCGTTTTTATATTTTCTTTATCAGACTTCACTTAAGCTCCTATCTGCCGCTTCCTGAGAGGGTGTGCAGACACCCCTCTTTGGGCATATAAATCAGGACGTGGATATTTTCTTCACCTTAGAGCGTGTTTGAAAAATGCTTTCCACGGGGTGTGCGTCACACTTTGTGGGATGCAAGACCCAATTTGGGAGGCGTAGTGGGGCTACGTTGACCAAATTGGGGTGCTGCAGGCCGCGAAGTGGGGCGTGCAGACCGGGGGAATGATTTTTAAACACGCTCTAACTCCCGGCTCAGGCCGCACTCACACAATCGCTTAACCCTCGTATTTCTCACTCTGCATCCGAATCAATTCCTCATCCTCAAAATAATTGATGCGCATTGCGCTCTTTACCTCGGACAGGGTCTGTGCGGCGGCCTCACGCGCCGTTTCGCTTCCCTTCTTGAGAATGTCATACACGCCGGCAATGTCCTTTGCCAGCTCCTTCCTCCGGGTCCGCACAGGCTCAAGGATCTCCTGCATGATATTGTTCAGGAACTTTTTGACCTTCACATCACCCAGGCCCCCCCTTGTGTAATGTGCTTTTAATTCATCCAGATTCGCATAATCCGGCAGATATCTCTCAAAATGCTCCTGCAGGCAGAAGGCGTCCAAATAGGTAAACACCGTGTTTCCCTCCAGATGCCCGGGATCGCTGACCTGAAGATGCAGAGGGTCCGTATACATACTCATGATCTTGGCGCGCACCTCGTCGGCAGTATCCGCAAGATAAATGCAGTTTCCCAGGGACTTGCTCATCTTCGCCTTGCCGTCCGTACCCGGCAGCCTTTTGCACGCCTCGCTCTCGGGAACCAGCGCCTCAGGCTCCACCAGCACGGGCGCATAGACCGTGTTAAATTTATGCACGATCTCCCTTGTCTGCTCGATCATGGGCAGCTGATCCTCTCCCACGGGAACCGTCGTCGCCTTAAATGCGGTAATATCCGCGGCCTGGCTGATGGGATAAGTAAAGAAGCCCACCGGTATGCTTGCCTCAAAGTTCCTCATGATAATCTCATTTTTTACGGTGGGATTTCTCTGCAGCCTGGCCACCGTCACCAGATCCATATAATAAAAGGTCAGTTCGCACAACTCCGAAATCTGAGACTGGATAAAAAGTGTGGATCTGGCGGGGTCAAGCCCGCAGGCCATGTAGTCCAGCGCCACCTCAATAATATTCTGCCTAACCTTTTCCGGATTTTCAATATTGTCCGTAAGCGCCTGCGCGTCGGCAATCATGATAAAGGTCTTCTCGTATTCCCCCGAATTCTGCAGCTCCACGCGCCTTCGCAGGGAACCCGCATAATGCCCCACATGTAATCTTCCGGTAGGTCTGTCGCCCGTCAAAATTATTTTACCCATTTTTACTTATACCATGCCTTTCCTAACCTGCCCAAAATCCGCAGGAATCCCTTATAATATTTTAAAAATTTTTTATTGATTATACCTATGGCAATATTTAACAAAGCTCTTTGCCCGATGCTTTTCAGACGGAGGTTCTGTTCTCAGCGCTGCCCCGCGCCTGCAATCCTGTCATTTAAATTGTGACAGGTCTCGCTCATTTTGTCAACAATACTCGACCTATTTTTAAGAATATAAAATTTTGGATAAAAAACCTCACGCGGGAAATCCTAACCAAAAAAAGACTGACCAACAGCGTTAGGACGCGGAAATGAGGCTGATATGAGAAAGACGATTCCTTTTAACGATAACTGGAGCTTTTCCAAGGACAGGGTGAACTGGGAGCAGGTGACGCTTCCCCATACCTGGAACGCCGTGGACGGCATGGACGGCAGAGGCGAGTACTACCGGGGAAAATGCTATTACCGCAGACAGCTGCAGACTCCCGTATTGCAGGAGGGCGAGCGCGTGTACCTGGAGGTGCTTGCGCTTTCCCTCTGCGGAACCGTATATGTCAATGACACGGAGGCCGGCAGCCACGAGGGCGGCTTTTCCTCCTTTACGGTAGATATCACGGATCTTCTGACGTCCTGCCCCGAAGGGGCACAGACAGCTCCCGAAGGGTCTGCCAAAACCGCAGGCACACCCATCAATACCATAACCATCCTTGCGGACAACTCCCCTCACAGCAATATCTATCCCCAGATGGCGGACTTCACCTTTTACGGCGGGCTGTACCGTGGCGTAAACCTTCTGATTCTGCCGGAGCATCACTTTGAGGCGGACTTTCACGGCGCCCAGGGGCTTGCCATCACACCGGAGCTTCTGGACAATACCAGCCTGCCCCTGAGCAGCGATACGGAAAAAGGAGTGTATCCCTCTTGCTGCGATACGGCAGGGGACCCCCAGTACGCCATGCTGCACCTGAACAGCTGGGTGACGGCGCCTTCTCCGGATTATACGATACGTTACCTGATTACCGATGCCGCCGGAAGGGACGCCGCGGAGTCCTGGCGTCCCTCCGAGGAACCCAAGACGGATGTGCTCCTTCCCCATCCTCATCTCTGGCAGGGCGTGGATGACCCTTATCTTTATACCTGCACGGCTTCTCTGATATACCGCAACGAAACCGTGGACGAGGTACAAAGCCGCTTCGGTATCCGCTCCTTCCACGTCGACCCGGACAAGGGCTTCTTTTTAAACGGCCGCCCCATGATGCTGCGGGGCGTTTCCCGGCACCAGGACAGGCTTTATCTGGGCAATGCCCTGACCAGGCAGCAGCACTATGAGGACGCGGCTCTCATAAAGGAAATAGGCGCCAACACCGTGCGCCTTGCACACTATCAGCACAGCCGGGACTTTTATGATGCCTGCGACGAATACGGCTTTATCGTATGGGCGGAGATTCCCTATATCAGCTGCCAGAGCGACGATCCCAAAGCGCACGACAACTGTATTTTGCAGATGGAAGACCTAATTTACCAGAATTATAACCACCCCTCCATCTGCTTCTGGGGTATTTCCAACGAAATTACCATCGCCGGGGAGAAGCCGGGGCTTGTGGAAAATCACAAGGCATTAAACGCGCTGGTCAAAAAGCTGGACCCCAGCCGCCTGACCACCATCGCACATGTGAGCATGCTGCCCCTTGAGAGTCCGCTCCACGGCATCACGGACGTGGAAAGCTATAACCACTACTTCGGCTGGTACGGCGGCAGCTATGAGCAGAATGAGAAATGGCTTGACCACTTCCATAAAACCTTCCCCGATATCTGCCTTGGTCTGTCGGAATACGGCGCGGAGGGCATCATCACCTACCAGCCCGACAAGCCCAAATGCAGGGATTATTCGGAAAGCTACCAGGCGGAGTACCATGAACACATGGCAAAAATTTTAACGGAAAGACCCTGGCTCTGGTCTACCCATGTATGGAATATGTTCGACTTCGGCTGCGCCGCAAGAAACGAGGGCGGCACGGCAGGCCGCAACAACAAGGGGCTGGTCACCATGGACCGCAGGATCAAAAAGGAAGCCTTTTACCTCTACAAGGCATACTGGAGCCGCGAGCCCTTTGTGTACCTCTGCGGCAGACGCTATGCCCAGAGAGAGGGGAATTACACCCGGGTAAAGGTCTACTCCAACTTAAACCAGGTCACCTTGTATGTGAACGGCAGACCCTTCGCCACCCAATACGGCGACAAGATCTTTGTTTTTGAAAATGTGCCTCTGACCGAGAGCTTCACCTACCTGACGGCGGAAGCCTTGTACCAGACGCGCCCGGAGCAGGCTTTCGAGGCTGGGCGCTGCATGACCCTCTCCGATCAGGCGCTCTTCGCCCCGGGATGCCGGGAGCGCGTGCTGCGGTGCACGGACACCCTGACCCTGGAGCTTGTGGAGGAGAAGCCGGCTATCTACACCCTGCCCGACGAGGACGACGGAACCGACGGCGTGGCAAACTGGTTTGAATGCGTGGAAACCGTGGCAAGCGACGCCCCCATGGAATATTCCGACCAATATTTCTCCGTGCATGACAAGATCAATACCATCGCCGCAAACGACGAAGCCTTCTCCGTGCTCTCCAACGCCATCTACGCCATGACGGGCATGAAAATGAAAAAATCAATGCTTGCCATGATGGGCGAAAAGACCTTTGCCGAGCTGAACGGGCTTATGAGCTCCATGGGCGGCGCGGACATCAGCGCCGGCAATTCCGGCACAGCTCCGGACGGTTCCGATTCCAATGCGGGCTCCTCCGGTTCCGACGCCTCCGGCAGGAAAATTCCGGATAACGCCCTGCAGATCATCAACGCGGAGCTGAACAAAATCAGGAAGTAAACTTCGGAAACGGTTCCTTACCCTGTGCTTGACATTACCTGCTTCCGCGTGAGCTGCCCTTTGGCACAAGCATGCCCATCAGCACAAGAAATTCATGTGCGATCAGCGGAGCGGCTGCAAGGATGCTGAGCCTCATCCACTCCCTGCCTGTCAGATGAGAGGTGCCGAAGGCATTGATTAAAAAGGGCACCTCCGTCACCGCAAACTGCAGAAGGAAGCCTGCCACACAGGCAAAGACCATCAGCTTATTGTCCCTGTGGTTCATGCGGAAGAAGGATTTATGCGTATCCCGCATACCAACCGCATGATAAAGCTGAGACATGCCCAGCACCGTAAAGGCATAGGTTTGAGCCTTGGAGAGCACGCTGCCGTTCTGCAGGATCGTAGACAGATTCTCCAGGGTCACCGGCAGGCTGTTCACCCGGAGCAGCGCGCAGGGCAGCATGAGGAACGCCGTCAGGCTTACCCCTGCGATCAGGGTCCCGTAAAAGCAGGTGCATGCGAGACCGCCTCTTGCAAACAGGCTTTCCTTCGCCCTTCTGGGCGGCTGCCGCATCAGGCTCTTTCCGTCATTTTTATCCACTCCCAAGGCCAGCGCGGGCAGGGAATCCGTAATCAGGTTGATCCATAATATATGACTGGACTTCAGGGGCGCAGCCAGTCCGCAGACGACGGCGAGAAACATGGTGATGATCTCTCCCAGGTTGGATGAGAGCAGGAAGATAACGGATTTCCTGATGTTTTCATAGACTCCTCTCCCCTCCTCGATGGCGCGTCTGATGGTGGCAAAATTATCGTCGGTCAGAATCATGTCCGAGGCCTGTCTCGCCACATCCGTTCCCGCCATACCCATGGCGATTCCGATATCCGCTTTCTTCAGGGAGGGGGCGTCATTGACCCCGTCTCCTGTCATGGCGACGATCTCGCCCCTGCGCTTAAAGCCGTCCACAATGCGCACCTTCTGGGCAGGAGAGACTCTCGCGAACACTCTGGTATCCTCCAGCCTTTCCGGCAGCTCGTCGTCCGGCAGACGGCTTAACGCCTCCCCCGTCATGCACTGCTCAAAGCGCTGTACAATGCCAAGCTGTTTTCCGATGGCAAAAGCCGTGTCCACATGGTCTCCGGTTATCATCACCGTTGCCACCCCAGCCTGCTTGAAGTCAGCCACCGCCCCCGCCGCCTCCGGCCGGGCCGGGTCCTTCATTCCAACCATTCCCAGAAAGGTCAGCCCCTCCTCCACCGGACGGTCCGTCCCGGTCCGCATTGCCACGGCAAGGGTGCGCAGCGCCTCACCGGACAGCTTTTCTATCGCCTGCCTTACCTGCCTGCGGTGGGCTTCGGTAATCCGAACGCTTCCCTCCCCGGTCCAGATATATGTGCACCGCTTCAGCACCTCGTCGGGCGCGCCCTTGGTGTAAGCCGTAAGTCCGCCGCGCCCCTCCATGGCAGAGCCGGAAACACCTCTTGCCGACGGGACGGAGCCTGCTGCCCTGAAGACGCCCCTTGCCGACGCATAAGCGCCCGCCGCGGTTCCCACAGCCTCCGCTGCCCGAAGCTCGCCGGAGCCGCCTGCCCTGTGCAGGGTGGTCATCATCTTTCTGTCAGAGTCAAAGGACAGCTCATCCGTCCTGGGCATACGATGCTCCAGCTGCTCCTTTTTTATCCCGTACATAAGCGCCGCATCCAACAGCGCCAGCTCCGTAGGGTCTCCCGTTCTTTCCTCTCCGGAATAGGGATCAGAGCTCAAGACCGCGTCATTGCAAAGCACCATTCCCCGGTAAAAGTCAGGGCAGAGATTCGGACTGCAAGCCGCCGCTTCCATGATACCGCCATTTATAAAGCATTTCTCCACTGTCATACGATTCTGGGTCAGGGTACCTGTCTTATCGGAGCATACCACGCTGACCGCGCCCAGGGTCTCCACGGAGGGCAGCCTGCGCACAATGGTATTCACCTTTACCATGCGGGTTACGCTCAGGGCAAGACAGATCGTCACCACCGCGGGCAGCCCCTCCGGCACCGCGGCAACGGCCAGGGAGATGGCGGTAATCAGCATTTCCATCACGTTTCTGTGCTGCAATACCGCTATGGCAAACAGTGCCGCACAAAGTGCAAGGGACAGGAAGCTTAAGATCCTTCCCAGCTCTCCCAGACGCTTTTGCAGCGGCGTCAGCTCCTCCCTGCTCTCGGTGATCATAGCCGCTATCTGCCCAAGCTCCGTCTGCATGCCCGTTGCCGTGACGATGCCCTCGCCTCT
>ERZ808051.940-NODE-940-length-23823-cov-3.999495_pt1 | contig 23823 bp, 18 predicted proteins | sample MGYA00380199_ERZ808051 | MGnify/ENA primary metagenome ERZ808051 (study PRJEB31490, sample SAMN06133391) | mouse gut metagenome | isolation source: J11 | host: mice | place: China: Chengdu | collected 2015-05 ...
CTTCTGCGGGAGGCCGGGGTATCCGAGGAGATGATTTACTCTGTCTGCAGTCATGGGTACGGCCTCTGCAGCGACCAGGAACCCAGGCATCTCATGGAGAAGATTCTGTTCGCCTGCGACGAGCTCACAGGCCTGATCGGGGCAGCGGCCAGGATGCGGCCCTCCAAGAGCGTCATGGACATGGAACTGTCAAGCCTTAAAAAGAAGTTCAAGGACAAGCGGTTCGCCGCGGGCTGTTCCAGAGAGGTGATCAGCCAAGGGGCAGAACGGCTGGGCTGGACCTTGGACGAGCTATTGGAGAAGACTATCCTGGCCATGCGGTCCTGCGAGGAGGACGTGAACCGGGAGATGGGGATGTAGGTATCAGGGGCAGGTCACTGCGCTTACGCTTCTGCTGTCAGGTCTGTTGGTGGTGCATGGAGGCCACCTGACACTCCGGGCACACTTCCACATAGCAGTTGCCCTCCATAAAGTCAAGCATCTCCCACGAAAGCTTGGCCACGAACTTCATGGGCCTGCCGCAGTCAGGACAGGGGGTGTATTCCCAGTCCTGGATCCAAAAAGGAAAGCCGCCAATGGTGCTGACTTCATTCCAGTCGGCCCCATAGAAGAGGGGAACCGGCTCTTGGGCCAGCACATAGGGGTTGTCCCCCATCCGGTCTACGTCCTCGTCTTCCATAGCTTCCTCGCAGCCGCCCTCATAGGGAAAAATGGGAGTACTGCCTCCGTCCAGGGTGAAGCGGGAGTAGGACGGGCTGGCCCAGGGAATGCAGCCAAGGCAGGCGGTAGCGGTGAAGATGCCGTCTATCCCCAGAAAGCGCAGACGCTGGTCCCGACCGTCCAGCACCAGGAAATCCGACAGCCTGCCGCCGCACTCCGGGCATCGATCCTTGCGGGGGCGGAAAATATGAACGGCACCGTCCTGACCCCGGTTCCCCTTGATGAGAGGGTAGCAGGTGTCGAAATTCAGCTGCCGCCGCTTCCCCGCCTTGTCAAAGGTCCAGCCGCCGCACTGGGCGTACACCGAGGGATCCACATACAACTTCTCCCGCCAGGGGCGGGGGTGATGCTCCAACTCCAAGAGTGTCTCCAGCGCCTTATCATCTCCCTGCATGGCCAGACAGCACATCAGATTTGACGCTGTCCGGGAGTCCTCCGTTTCCAGCAGCTTGGCAATCAGGCCGTCACGCACGTCCTCCGGGGCATGGTAGTAGATTTCGCTGGGGCGAAATACCTCTTTTTCCAGGGCTGCTCGGGCCAGCTCCGGGGAGAAGATGCCATGGACATTGATGAGCCCCTTTAAATCATTGTCCCACCAGTCATCATTCAAACGCTCTACATGGGCAATGAGGTCCTGTAATTTTGTCTGAATCTGCTCCGGGGTCCAATCCTCGGGCGGGATATATGTAGATTTTGCCATCATTATCAACTCCTTTTTATAGATTATGTATATGACTTTTGTTACCATTGAATCAAGGGATGCGTACGACTGTCAAACAGGGATATACTTCAGATAACAGTATACGCTGAAAGACAATTTTCTTCAACAGACTTTTTAGAATCTGATTGAAAGAAATCGTCTGGAAAACCAAGGCATTCACGATTGGGGAGACGAGGATCATTTATTGCATCGATACAGATGACTATGAAAAGGATGCCGGACATAAAAAAGAACTGTATGAAATCAAGCAATATTGCAGAGAAAATAGGTATGATCTTATATGGTTCTGCCATGACGTGGAGGATGTTTATCTTGGCAGGAAGATAGCGAATTCCGCAAAGGTGCAGGAAGCGTCAGCGTTCAGAAGGAAACACAAAATCGAAGAAATGGATTTCGGAAAACTGGCCTGCAATACAGAGCGGGTACATACTAGCAATATTTTGACTATACCGGATCGGTATTTGGCAAGAAAACAGCAGCTTACGCCCTCTAACTGACGCTCAGATTCGCATATTTCTTCGGGGACACACCGACAGTCTTTGTAAAAGCTTTGAAGAAACTACTGTAGTCCCCAAACCCGCTCTTCTCAAAAGCCTCCCCTACGCTGTCTCCTGCGCTTAAATGTGCCTTTGCGATACTGATGCGGCGGGCGGTGACGTACTTGTTGATAGTGGTGCCGGTGGCCTGCTTGAAGATACGGCAGATATAGGATTCGCTTAAGAAAAAATGGGAAGCCAGCTGCTCCACCGTAATGCCTAAGGCGATGTTCTGGTTGATGTAGGCCAGGATGTTTTCCACCTGATGACTGTACTTGTACTCCGCAGGGGCCGCCTGGGCGGCATTGGCATTGGACAGGGTGTTGATCAGCACCATCAGCTCCATGAAAGCGGCCTGCTCCACGATGTCGTGGGCGTAGCCCCTGGCGGAAGTCATTTTGCTGACATAGTAGAGGAAGCGGCTCTGGGCGGATTTGTCCAGGGAGACCTTGTGCTGGAAGCCGTTCCCATGGTTGGAGAAGCAGTAGTCCAGGTTCGTGTCCGGGGTGGAGATCTGCTTTACATAGTCCGGGTGGATGGACAGTACGATGCGCTCGTGGACGCTATTGTCGATCTGGGTCAGCTTGTGGCTCTCGTACTGGTTAATGATAAATAAGTCCCCGGGGGCTATGGCGTAGAAGCGGTTGTCTATCAGGAACTGCTTCCCTCCGGAGATGGAATAGTACAGCTCATAGCAGTCATGGATGTGCATTTCCATGGCTTTTTCTTCTTTATAAAGATGGGCGATGGCGAAAGCCCTTGTCTGAAGACACTGCTCTATGGCCGTCTTGCAGGAATTGAGTTCTTCCATGCGGGTAGCGCTCCTTTTCGCATAGTTGCTGCAGGGAATGGCATCCTCTCCTCGGTATCCGACACGTTTTCAACCTCTGCCATAGAATCCTACAGCCGGATCAGCCTGGCGTACATGTCCGTGATCTGGTCATGGAAAGAATGGGTGAGGCGCGCATAAACGATTCATCCATTTCTCCGTCTAAGTCTTTATTCATGTATTTTACCTGAAAACTTCAAGATTTGCAAGATTCTGAGAAATATTTGAATAGAAATTGAGAATCTTTTCGTATATACTGGAAATACAGTCGCAGTCGGCCAGGTGGGGCGGGGCATGGGGCAGGAACGGGGGCTGGTCCGGAGCCGTAAAAGAGGAGCTTTTAGAGAAAAGATATGGAAAAGCTTTCTGGGATATGGTACAATGTAAGAGCTTACATTGGCATACTTTTCTATGAAATTTAAATAGACAACAACAGGCCGGAGCCAGGTTTCGGCCGGAAAGAGAGGTGTAAAGGTGGAACTTAGAACAGCGGTATCACCAAGGGATGTGAAGCATTATACCACACAACGCCTGCGGGAGGAATTCCTGATCCAGGATCTCTTCGTGCCCGGGGAAATCAAGCTGGTATACAGCCACATCGACAGAATCATTACAGGAGCGGCAGTGCCCGTGCAGCCCATTGCCCTGACGGCGGGGGAGGAGCTGCGGGCGGAATACTTCTGCCAGAGGCGTGAGCTTGGCGTCATTAATATCGGCGGCGCCGGCACGATTACCGTGGACGGCAGAGCCTATCAGGTGGGCTTCAAGGAGGCCATGTACATCGGCATGGGCTCAAAGGAAATCGTCTTTGCCAGCGCTGACCCAGGCAATCCCGCGAAATTCTACCTGAATTCCGCGCCTGCCCACAGGACATGCCCCACTGTGCTGATCAAGCCGGAAGGGGAGCCCCAGGAGGGCGTGGTCATCGTAAAAGACGAGAACAAGGTGGAACTGGGCTGTCTGGAGGACGCCAATCATCGCGTGATCTGCAAATACATCCTCCCCGGCCAGGTGGAGAGCTGCCAGCTGGAGATGGGCATGACGAAGTTAGCGCCCGGCAGCGTCTGGAACACCATGCCCTGCCACACTCACGACAGGCGCATGGAGGTGTATCTATATTTTGAGATGCCGGAAGATGCTTTTGTAATGCATTACATGGGGGAGCCCCAGGAGACCCGCCACATTGTCATGCGAAACGAGGAGGCTGTCATCTCCCCCAGCTGGTCCATCCATTCGGGATGCGGCTCCAGGGCGTATACTTTCATCTGGGGCATGGTGGGAGAGAATCAGGACTTTGACGACATGGACGGCATTGCCATGAAAGATTTGATGTAGGCGGTACAACTGCGTACTGTGGGAATTTACAGTCGGAAAACGAGCAAAGGTATTTTGTCGGAGGTCTGCAGTCGGATTTCAGACAGGTATTACGGGTGCGTGGTATAAGTTCTGAAAAGGCTTTTGAAAAATTTTTTGAAAAGAAAAATTTTCTGAAAACAGTCTCAGAAAATAAAAATCATATGGAAAATTGCTGGAAAACAGGGTATAATCAGAAGAAAGGAGAAACAAAAAATGTCCGAATTTACGAATTTCTCACTGGAAGGAAAAGTAGCATTGGTAACGGGAGCCTCCTACGGTATCGGCTTCGCGATTGCTTCCGCCTATGCGGAGTGCGGGGCCACCATCTGCTTCAACGATATCAATCAGGAGCTGGTGGACAAGGGGCTCTCAGCCTATGAGGAAAAGGGCATCAAGGCCCACGGCTATGTCTGCGACGTCACCGATGAGGACGCTGTGAACGCGCTGGTGGCGAAGATTGAGGAGGAAGTGGGCGTCATCGATATCCTGGTGAACAACGCAGGCATCATTAAGCGGATTCCCATGACCGAGATGACTGCGGCTCAGTTCAGGCAGGTCATCGACATTGACTTAAATGGCCCGTTCATCGTATCCAAGGCGGTCATCCCGTCCATGATCAAAAAGGGTCACGGTAAGATCATCAACATCTGCTCCATGATGTCCGAACTTGGCCGCGAGACCGTGTCTGCTTATGCTTCCGCAAAGGGAGGACTTAAGATGCTGACCCGGAATATTTGCTCCGAGTACGGCCAGTATAACATCCAGTGTAATGGCCTTGGACCCGGCTATATCGAGACCCCTCAGACCGCGCCTCTGCGTGAGATTCAGCCGGACGGCAGCAGGCATCCTTTCGACCAGTTTATCTGTGCCAAGACTCCTGCCAACAGGTGGCTGAAGCCCGAGGAACTCACAGGCCCTGCCGTGTTCCTGGCATCCGAGGCCTCCAATGCGGTGAACGGCCACATCCTGTATGTGGACGGAGGCATCCTGGCCTATATCGGCAAGCAGCCTGAATAGTGTGGGAAGACCCACATAGGAATGCCCGAAGTGCAGGCAGGAAGTTTGGGGCGGTATCCGGGTGCCGGGTGTTTCAGTACAGGCGCATTGGGATTGCTGTAACAATAGAAAATGAGACAGGAGAGAAGTCGATTATGAAAATTGCCTTGATCAACGAAAACAGCCAGGCGGCGAAGAACGAACTTATTTGCACCGCCCTTAAAAAGGCCGTGGAGCCTATGGGCCACGAGGTGTACAATTACGGAATGTGCGGCGCGGAGGATCCGAATCCTCTGACTTATGTCCAGAACGGCATCCTTGCCGCAGTGCTCCTGAATGCGGGCGCGGCGGATTATGTTATCACCGGCTGCGGCACCGGGGCGGGCGCCATGCTGGCCTGCAACTCTTTCCCGAAAGTGCTCTGCGGCCACATCCAGTCCCCGCTGGACGCGTATCTGTTCTCTCAGGTGAATGACGGGAACTGCGTCGCCCTGCCTTTCGCGGAGAATTTCGGCTGGGGCGGTGAGCTGAAGCTGCAGTATATCTTCGAGAAGCTCTTCTGCGCTCCCGGCGGCGGTGGATATCCCCCCGAGAGAGTGGAGCCCGAGCAGCGCAACAAGAAGATTCTGGACAAGGTCAAGGAAGTCACACACACGGACATGGTGACGATCTTGAAGAATCTGGACCATGATCTGGTAAAGGGAGCGCTGTCAGGGGAGAAGTTTAGGGAGTATTTCTTCGCAAACTGCAAATGCGACAAGATTGCTGAGGCAGTGCGGGAAGTTCTGGCATCGTAAAAGAGGGAGAGCGCGGCCATATACGCCAAAGCCCCAGGGAAGCGCAGGTTTCCGGGCTTTGGCGCGCTGTGCGTGAAATCGACGGCTCCAAACGGCTGAGTGCAGTTTAGTTATATGAATCAATGATAAACAGAAGCATGTAATGTCATGCAGAAAAGAGGGAAAATGAACGCAGTATTAGAGCAGATCGGCAAAATCGGTATCGTGCCCGTTGTGAAGATCGACAGGGCGGAGGATGCGCTTCCTCTGGCAAAGGCTCTGTGCGCGGGAGGTCTCCCCTGCGCGGAGGTGACTTTCCGCACGGACGCGGCGGCGGAAGCCATAGGGATCATGACTACTAACTTCCCGGACATGTGCGTGGGCGCAGGCACGGTACTGAACGCGGAACAGGTGGATGCGGCGGTGGCGGCCGGAGCCAAGTTCATCGTAAGCCCCGGGCTGAATCCCAGGACGGTGAAGTACTGTATTGAGAAAGGCGTGCCCGTCACTCCCGGCACTTCCAGCCCCTCCGACATCGAGCAGGCCATTGAACTGGGTTTGGACGTGGTGAAGTTCTTCCCGGCGGAGCAGTCCGGGGGACTTGCCAAGATCAAGGCCATGGCGGCGCCCTATGTGAACATGAAGTTCATGCCTACCGGCGGCATCAATGCAAAGAATCTGACCTCTTACCTTGATTTTAACAAGATCATTGCCTGCGGGGGCTCTTGGATGGTGCCCGGGGACCTGATCAATCAGGGAGCGTGGGACAAGATTGAACAGCTGACCAGGGAAGCGGTACAGACCATGCTGGGCTTTGAGCTGGCCCATGTGGGAATCAATCTCGAGAGCAAGGACCAGGCCGACAAGGCGGTGAACCGTCTGGCATTCCTGTTCGGCCTGCCTGTGAAAGCGGGAAACAGCGGCAGCTTTGCCGGCGGGATCGTGGAGGTGCTGAACACGCCCGGCAGAGGCAAGCACGGGCATATTGCCATCCGGACCAACTACATCGATCGGGCCATCAACTATATGACTACCGTGCTGGGTGTGGAGTTCGAGGAGCCCATGCGGAAACCTGACGGCAGGATCAACGCCGTCTACATGAAAGAGGAGATCGGCGGGTTCGCGGTGCACCTGCTGCAGAAAGCGTGAGCGGAATATACCGGTTCACATGATGTCGTTACAGATGGGCCCCAGCCCGGTTTCGATAGGAGAAAGGATAAGAACAATGGCAAAAGTGATTACGATGGGTGAGATCATGCTGAGGCTGTCCACCCCCAATTTCGAGAAGTTTATCCAGGCGGACGAATTTGATGTCAACTATGGCGGCGGGGAAGCCAATGTGGCAGTATCTCTGGCAAACTATGGACATGAGGCCGAGTTCGTCACGGCAGTGCCGGACAATGAGATCGGCGAGTGCGCGGTGGCTGCCCTGCGCAAGTACAATGTGGGGACAAAGCATATCGCCAGATGCGGCGAGAGGCTGGGCATTTATTACCTGGAGAGCGGTTCTTCCATGAGACCCTCCAAGGTGGTCTATGACAGGGCCCACTCATCCATTTCTACCGCTACAGCGGCGGATTTTGATTTTGATGCAATCTTTGAGGGTGCGGACTGGTTCCACTTCACCGGCATTACCCCCGCTGTGTCCGATGCTGCGGCAGTGCTCACAGAGGAGGCTCTGAAAGCGGCGAAGAAGCATGGTGTGAAAGTGTCCGTGGACCTGAACTTCCGCAAGAAACTCTGGTCCTCGGAGAAAGCCCAGAAAGTTATGAAGAACCTGATGCAGTATGTGGACGTGTGCATCGGAAACGAAGAGGACGCGGAGCTGGTGCTTGGCTACAAGCCCGGCAAGACGGACGTCACCAGCGGGGATCTGGAGCTGGCGGGCTACAAGTCCATTTTTGAGCAGATGGTGGCAGACTACAACTTTGAATACTGTGTATCCTCCCTGCGGGTGAGCCATTCCGCTTCCGACAACGGCTGGTCTGCCTGCATTTACTCCAGGGATACCAAGGAATTCTATCATTCCAAGGAGTACAGCATTCATCCCATCGTGGACCGGGTAGGCGGCGGCGATTCCTTTGCGGGCGGCGTCATCTGCGGCATGGTGGACGGCAAGGATTTCAAGGCGGCGCTGGAGTACGGTGTGGCGGCTTCCGCGCTGAAGCACACCATTCCCGGAGACTTCAACCTGGTTTCCAGGAAAGAGGTGGAGACTCTGGCCGGTGGCGACGCTTCCGGACGGGTACAGCGCTAAAAGCGCGATTTGCACCGACTTAGGGACTGGTAGATATTAGTTTTTGAAGAATGTTTCAGGGGTGTACTAATCGGTTTTTTGTGCCGATATATAAAGATGGAGAGTTTATGCAGGGCTGCTGGGAGAAAGACCGGCGGCCTTGTGTGGCGTACATTTATAAGGAGGAGAAAGAAGATGAGCTCTTATTACAAGCACAAACGGACGGAGAGCGCTAAGGTGCCTTATTCTTTCCGGTGTGAGCAGTGCATGAAGGACAGCGGGACGCTGCAGGCTACTATTGTTGGGACGGAGGCTACCCATAATTCTATGTCCAGATCTCTTTCCCAGAAAGAGGAGACGAAGCTGCAGGAGCAGGCTTTCCAGTTTCTGAAGAACACTTTGCAGGAGGCTTACGAGAACGCGGAGAAGAAGCATATCTATGTGAATGCGTTCAAGGATACCTGCCCTCATTGCGGGAAGCCCCAGTCCTGGGCGGTGGCGAATATGAAGAACAAGCTCTTCGAGAATTCCATCGTCAGCATCATTGTGGGACTGATTTTTGCGGTGGGCAGCTATTTTTACATAAAGAGCGAGGCCGGCCGGTTTGAGGAGTCCTGGCAGCTGGGGGTGCCCATCGGAATCATGGCGGTGGCCGTGGTCATTGCGATTGGGTTCCTGGCTTTTAATATGATTAAGATGAACTCTAAGACGAAAAAGACGGCAAATGTAATGCAGAAGAACCTCCCCGACATCGACTGGGATGCGGTAGAGGGCATGATCGATAAAAGCCGGGCCTAGGAAAACCATCCGCGGACGGCTGTCATATGTTTTTGAAGAGTAGTTATAATGCCTCCCCGCCATGAGCGCAACGGAAAATCATGGCGGGGATTTTGCTGCCAAAACAGAGTGGTTTCGGCGCAGGTCCGGACAGCATTTTACAAATAGGATACATTTTTGGGCTAAACTGAAATGCAAAATGTACGGTATCTGGCATACATTTACATTCTTTTGTAGAAATCAGGACAAAATACGGAATCGGGACAAAATATGGAAAGCGGAGGGTGCGGCATGACGGACATTCTGGTGGTGGAGGACGATGAGGCGATCGCCAATCTGATCTGCATGAACCTAAGTGCGGAGGGATACCGCTGCGCCTGTGCCCGGGACGGGATGGAGGGCGCGGATTACATTGAGCGGCAGTCCTTTGACTTGGTGCTTCTGGACATTATGCTTCCGGAGGTGGACGGCTATGAGCTTCTGGAATATATCAAGCCTACGGGCACCCCGGTGATCTTCCTGACTGCCAAAGGCAGCACTCAGGACAAGGTGCGGGGGCTGCGGGCCGGGGCGGACGACTATCTGACCAAGCCTTTTCAGATCGGGGAGCTTCTGGCCAGGGTGGAGGCCGTGCTGCGCAGGCTGGGAAAGGGAGAACGGCAGCTGGATGTGGGGGATGTGTCCGTGCGGCTGGACTCCAGGCAGGTGTTTAAGGCCGGGCAGCCCATGACGCTGACGGTGAAAGAATTCGACCTGCTGGTGGAGCTGATGCGGAACAGGAACATCGCCCTGTACCGGGAACAATTGTATGAAAAGGTCTGGAAAGAGCCCTTTAACGGGGAGACACGGACACTGGACAGCCATATCCAGAGGCTTCGAAAGAAGCTGGGCTGGGAGGATCGGATCCGGACAGTGTTTCGGATAGGCTACAGGCTGGAGGGATGACATGCGCCTCTTTACGAAAATCTTTTTATGCGGGACTGTGGTCCTAAGTCTTGCATTCTCTGTCTCAGGATATTTTCTGCTCCATTTCTCCCTGGAAAGCAGTCTGGGGAGGGAAGTGGATTTCGCTTTGAAACAATATCAGTACGACAAGTTCACGATCCAGTCGGCGCTGCTGACATATACGGATTTTTCGTTTACGGTGGTGGAGTCCGCGGACCGGAATAAGTCCACCAGCCTGTGGAGGGACTATTCGGACCATGGGCTGATTTCCAAAATAGAGGAAGACGAGTGGTCCGTGAAAGGGGCGGTGCAACTGATCCCCTCGGCGGAGGAGCTCTTCGGCATCCTTGCGGAGGAAGTCAGCTTTCCGGCGGCTTTTTTCACGGAGGACAAAATGTCTCTCTATTCCGGGATAGAGGGGTTGGATACCTCTTTTCTGGACAAGCTGTCAAAGGAGAATCATGCATATCAGTTCCAGGAGACGCCGGAGGGGAGCTTTATCCTGGTGGGGAGCGTTCTGGAGTGCGGCAGGCTAAGCCTGGCGCAGGGGATGCAGGACTGGATGTGGAACGGCACGGAGGATAAGGACGAGGGCAGAATCTATTTCGTGACCCAATGGGACGTGAGCAAGACCGTAAAGCAGCAGGAGATTCTGCAGCAATATTTCCTGCGCTGCTATATTGCCGCTGTCTCGGTGGGGATGGCTCTGCTAGGCCTGCTGTCAGCATTCCTGACAGGTCCCCTGAAGCGGATGTCCGGGGCTGCCAGGCGTATGGCCCTGGGGGACTATGAGGAACGCCTGGCCGTTTCGGGCAGGGACGAGATCGGAGAACTGGCGGAGAGCTTTAACCAGATGGCCGAAGCGGTGGAGGAAAAGGTGGAGGCATTGTCCAGGGCGGCCAGGGAGAAAGAAGACTTCGTGGCGAATTTTGCCCACGAGATGAAGACGCCAATGACGTCGATAATCGGCTACGCGGATATGCTCTATCAAAAGGAGCTTCCCAGGAAAGAAGTGCGGGAAGCATCCTGGTACATCTGGAACGAGGGGATGCGTCTGGAGGCGCTGTCCCTGAAGCTGATGGACCTGACGGTGCTGGGGAGGCAGGACTTCCCCCTGCAGGAGATGGCTGCGGACGAGCTGCTGGAGAATGTGGCGGCAGGACTGGAGCCGTTCTTTTCCGAAAAGGGCACCGCTTTTGAACTGTCGGCGGAGCCGGCCTATATCCGGGTGGAATACGATCTGCTGAAGACGCTTCTGATCAACCTGATGGACAATTCCGTAAAGGCGGGCTGCAGCAGGCTGGAGCTGTCGGGGCGGGTCGTGTCGGAGGGGGAATACAGGATATGCGTAAAGGACGACGGCTGCGGCATGGAGGAGGATGAACTCTCCCGGATCACGGAAGCTTTTTACATGGTGGACAAGGCCAGGAGCAGGAAGCAGCACGGCGCCGGGCTGGGACTTGCTCTGGCCGACAGGATCGCCAGGCTCCATGGGAGCCGGCTGGAGTTTTGGAGCCGGAGAGGAACGGGGACCGAGGTAAGTCTGCTGCTTTCCTGTGCAAAGATAGGGATGGAAGATGATGGATAAACGTTTTTTCGTTAATATGTCAGGCATACTGCTGGCGTTTGCCATTGCGTTCGGTGGAATCTTTGCGGTGTGGAGCCGGCTGGACGCAGAGAGGGATAATCTGCTGTCCGGGGGCGGGGATGTAGAGATTCCGGTGAGGATCGAATCCGTGGAGACCCTTGATATGACGGCTGTGGAAGTGAAGACGGAGAATCTGACCCAGGCACAGCTGCGCCAGGCGCTGCTGTGCCTGGAGAGTGCGTCGGAGAAATATACCCATGAGCCCACGGCCGGACAGCTGCCCATGACAGAGGCGGCTCAGCGCGGCATGGTGTGGATAAAGGATTTCTTCCTGCCCCGTCTAAACCAGGAGACGATTCCGAAAGAGTACCGGATGAGCTGCTATCTCTGGGCCGGGGAGGCAGGGGCCGCCGGGGAAGCCGGGGGCGAGGCCGGGGATGATCTGCTTGGCTATTGGGAAGTATCCGTCACCGCAGAGGAGATGGAGGCAGTATTGGTCCTGAACGCCGTGACGGGGCAGGTGCTGAGGGCCTGGGTGGCGCTGCCGTTCTCCGCGGGCGAGCACCCGGGGGACGACAGTCTCTCAGAGCTATTGGAGGACTATGTGGACTCTTTCGGGATAGAGACCGACCATGTCATTTCTATAGCGGAGGCCGGGGAGACGGGGGATTCGAAGCAAAAGCCGGAGCGCTATGGAGCGGGAGAGAGCGAGCCGGCGGGAGGCGATTCGGGAAGCCATGATACGATGGGAGGAGCCATGGGAAGCGGTGAGCCGGCGGGAGGCGATTTGGGAAGCCATGATACGATGGGAGGAGCCGCGGGAAGCGGTGAGCCGGCGGGAGGCGATTTGGGAGACCGTGATTCGATGGAAGCCGGCTCGGGAAGCCATGGCACAGGCAGCCAAAGAGAGGGCTGGGGATTTTTGCAGCGCCTGGGGAATGATCAGGTAGTCGCTCGCCTGGAGGCAGGGGATGCCGTCAGCGCCCGGGCGCGCCTTACCGACAGCGGGGAAATGCTGTGTTTTGCTCTGTACTGGGAGACCAGGGAACCTATCGATTAAGGAAAGCCCCGGGCTTTGTGAAAAAACTGTGAACCCTCCGGATTTTACAAGTCAGTCACAACTCGTCCGCAGACAGTTGACATTTGACTGATATGATAGCCGCGAACCGAAAAGAAACAGGCTCGCGGTGACGGGCAAAATCAGGAGGTAACAGAAAATGAAGAAGTGGAAAAAGTGCGGAAGATGGATCGCCTCCCTGCTGCTGACAGCGCTTCTCGCAGGCTCCTTAAGCGGCTGCGGCGAAAGCGCGGAAAGCGGGGAGAGTTCCCCGGAGGCGGAGAACGCCGGCTCGTCCGGGCAGACAGGCAAGGGCAGATATGTGGAAATTCAGGAGAGTCTGCCGCAGGAGCTGGACGGCTGGTCAATCGTACAGATGTATACGGCAGATGAAAAGCTTCGCTTTCTCACGACTCAGGTCCGGAACGGGAAAGTCATTCTCCGGGAGTGGGAAAAGCAGGGGGAGGTGCTGACGGATGTGAGCAAAAGCTGGCTGGCTTCCATGGAGATTGCCTGTATCGGGGAGTGGGTGGAAGCTCGTCTGGCCCAGGGTAAGGACGGCAGGCAGTACCTGTACGCCGGCTATATCGCGGAGGACGAGGATGATTTTAAGGGACATCTGTGGAAAGCCGATGGGGAGGAGGCCGTGGAAATCACACCCCAAAAGTGGACGGTTCCCGATGAGGAATTCGGCAGCTATGAAAGGGTCCAGGGCCTTGGCGTGTTGGACGACGGGAGGCTGGCCGTACTTTCCTACAGCTCCCTGGACATTCTGTCGGCGGAAGATGGAACTGTAATAGAGAGCGAGAAGCCCATGAACTACTATGAGGGCGGCGTCATATCGGACGGCGAAAACATCTATCTGCGGTCCTCCGACAGCGGAGGAGGGCAGATTGAGAAGCGCCAGGGAGGCAAGGCCCAGGGAGCGGTGCAGATTCCCTATCCCGGAGGGGATTCGGCGGCATCCGCAGGCGCAGACAGCGTCTTCTCTTACGGAGGAGCGGCCAGTCTGGCGCTTGCGGCGCTCCCGGACGGGACCCTGATCGCCGGCAGCAAGGACGGGCTGTTTAAGCAAAATGGGGAAGCCCAGGAGGATCAGTGGGAGCAGCTGGTGCCCGGAGAGGAGACGGACTTTGCCATGGAGGAATATGCCTGTACGGACTTTGCGGCATTTAGTGACGGCAGTATCTATGCGCTGTTCCAGACAGGGGAGGAACAGAAGCTGAACCGGTACGAGTACGACCCGGATGCGGTGTCCCAGGTGACGGAAGTGCTCAGGCTCTACACGGTATATGAGAGTTCCCTGCTAAGCCAGGCAGCGACCAAGTACCACAAGGCCCACCCCGAGGTGCGCGTCGAGATTCAGAGCATGTACCCCGAATACTACTTCGAGCAGGACGACTACAATGCGGTCTATCAAGAACTGAACACCATGCTCATGGGAGACGATGCGCCCGACATTGTGGTGATGGACCATCTGGATATGGATTCCTACGCGGATAAAGGCCTGCTGACAGATCTGGAGGATGTGGTGGGGCCTATGGAGGAGAGCGGTGAAATTCTGTCCAATATCACGGGCGTATACCGGAGAGAGGATGGAAAGAGATATGCGGTGCCGCTGCAGTTTGTCGTGAACCTGGTCCTGGGCAGGGATATTCCGGCACAGGACATGGCGTCCATGGAGAACCTGGCCGGCTTCCTCTCCCGGACGCAGGAGAGCTATATGGTTCCCCAGACCGTGGCAGGGCTGGTGAGCAAGTTTTATCCTTATTTCTGCGACGAGATCGTGGATGAAAAGAAGCTGGACAGGGAGGCCCTGGGGAGATACCTGGAGTATCTGAAAGCAATCGGCGACAACTGCGGAGTGATTCCCTCCCGGCCTGAGAATGAAGTGGATATCGGCATCATGAATCTGACCGGAAAAGCGAAGCTGGGCTTTGACAAGGCTACGGGCTTTGAGAACTGCCTGCTCCCCATGTCCATGGTGGATTACATCAAGGGGGACTTTGCGGCCTTTGAGAATCGCTTTGAGCCGATGCTGCAGGCGGGTATCTGTACCAAGAGCCAGTACACGGACAGGGCAAAGGACTTTCTGCGGTTCGCGCTGTCGGAGGAAATCCAGAATTCGGAGTACAACAGCTTTCCGGTGAACAAAAAGTCCTTAGAGTATCTGGCCTCCAAGGACCGGTCCGCATACAGCCTGATAACCAGCGTGGAGGGGGACGACGGAAGCCCCATCATGTTCGAGAGCAAACCCTATTCCCGGGAGACGGCGGACAGGCTTGTGGCCATGTGCGAGGGGCTGGATAAACCTGTGGGAGAGGATGCTATGATTTGCCAGGTATTGATCGAGAGCCTGGGCGGATATCTGGACGGCTCCCAGTCCAAGGAGGACACCATCCAAAAGATTGAGGACAGCCTGAAGATGTATTTGGCAGAATAGCTCTGTCAGATACCGCCCACAAGGCATATGGACAGCCGGCAGCCCGGTGTCCCATAGGACCGCTCTGCCGGGTATCGCATCGAGTCACACCCGACTGCCGGGATTTCCGCTTAAGGAAAGCCCGGCAGTTTTAGTCGGCAGAGGATTGTAAAGGATTGTAAAGTATTTTTACAAAAATACAAAATACCCCTTTCCTGATTAGCCGGAATAGTATATACTGATAGCACAAAGAGAAGTAAAGAAGTCAATCCGACTAATTTAAGGAAAGAGAGGAATTGAGAAATGTATGATTTTTCCATCGGCGTCATGCTGGAATCATTCCGACAGCCCACAGAGGTGGCGCTGAAAAAGGCAAGAGAGGTGGGGGCTAAGGGCATACAGATGTATGCGGTAAGCGGCGAGCATGCCCCGGAGGAGCTGACAGGAGCCAAGAGGAGGGAGCTTCTGGACATGGTGAAGTCCGAGGGGCTGATATTCTCCGCCCTCTGCGGGGATCTGGGGAAAGGCTTCCACAATCCCGTGCTGAATCCGGAACTCATTGAAAAATCCAAGCGGATTCTGGATCTGGCAAAAGACCTGGAGACGGACATCGTGACTACCCACATCGGCGTGGTGCCGGGGGATCCCGGCCATGAGCGCTACAAGATCATGCAGGAGGCATGCTTTCAGCTGGCTGAATACGCGGATTCTGTGGGTGCCCATTTCGCCATCGAGACAGGGCCTGAGACATCCGCAGTGCTGAAAGGTTTCCTGGACGGTCTGCACTCCACTGGCGTGGCGGTGAACCTGGATCCCGCCAACCTGGTCATGGTGACCGGGGACGACCCTGTACAGGCTGTACATAATCTGAAAGACTACATCGTGCACACCCATGCCAAGGACGGCGTGCGCAATTACTACCGCAATCCCGAGGAAGTCTATGGCCTTGTGGAGGCCGAGATGCTGGCAAGCCCCTCTTTTGAGGAGGTTCCCCTGGGCAAGGGCGGCGTGGACTTTAAGAACTATCTGAAAGCCCTGGACGAGATAGGCTATCACGGATTCCTCACCATCGAGCGCGAGGTGGGCGATAATCCGGATGGAGATATCCGGCTGGCAGCGGAATTCCTGAATGGATTGATAAAGTAGAGGCGTGTACCGAAGAGACTTTACTCAATTGCCGGTTACGGCAATTTGTGCCGGTTACGGCAATTTGTGCCGGTTACGGCAATTTGTGCCGGTTACGGCAATTTGTGCCATCGCGCAGCGATTTTAGACTGACAAAGCAGAGGAGAGAGTCAGTAAAGTCACGAAGGCGCACGAGAGGAACTTTCATGAGTGCACTATCGAATGAAAGTTCCTCTCATGAAGTGTGCGCCGAAGAGACTTTACTCTTTAGTGCCATCGCGCAGCGATTTTATTTAGGAGGAATGGAAATGAAATTTTCTGTGAGTGTATACAGTTTTATGCAGTACATTCAGGACGGCAGGCTGACGCCGCTTACCTGCATCGAAAAGGTAAAGGAGATGGGGTTCGATGCCATTGAGTACGTGGACTTCGTATTCCAAAAGGAGGAGGATCCAAAAGAATACGCGGCGAAACTGCGGGCAGAGGCGGACAGGGTGGGGCTTGCCATATCCAACTTTGCCGTGGGGGCGGACTTTTTAAGCGTCAGCGGCGGTGATCTGGAAGCCGAGGTGGAAAAGCTGAAAGAAAAAGTGGACATCGCTGCCATCTTAGGCTGTCCTACCATGCGCCATGACGTGACAGGGGGGATTCCGGGTCGGACGTACCAGGGATACGACAATGTGCTGGAGCGTCTGGCTGAGGGCTGCCGCGCCGTCACGGAATATGCGGCCCTCAAAGGCATAAAGACCATGACCGAGAACCACGGCTACTTCTCCCAGGACAGTCTGCGGGTGGAGAAGCTGATCAATACGGTGGGGAGCGATAATTTCGGTCAGTTGGTGGATATGGGCAATTTCCTGTGTGCGGACGACGATCCCGTGACCGCCGTGGGCAGATGCGCGCCTTACGCGTTCTATGTCCACGCCAAGGACTTCATCGTAAAGAGCGGTCAGGGCGTGAATCCCGGCGCAGGATTCTTCACCTCCCGGGGCGGTAATTTCCTCCGCGGTACCATCCTGGGACACGGGGACGTGCCGGTGGTGCAGTGCCTGCGGGCTTTGAAGAATGCGGGATATGACGGCTATGCTGCCATTGAATTCGAGGGCATGGAGGACTGCGTTCAGGGTGTGGCCATCGGACTGGAGAACTTGAAGAGATATGCAGCCGAAGCAGGTGTGTAGAGAATTTCTAAGCGGCCAAGAGGTACATGGCGCCGAAAGCCATGCCGGTGCGTATAAAAGGGGCTGCCGCAATGCGGCGGCCCTGATCTTATATGATGATATAAGGGAAACTGACAATGGGGGCAAAGCTCTGCGGCCCACAGGAACTCAGGTGCGGGGAAAGCCTTGGTTACACAAAAACAGGAGGAAGACCATGGAACTGTATCGGTTTAAAAGGGCCCAGGCCATCTGGGCCAGAGGCAGGGAAGAGGAGATGAACTGTGAGCTGGCGTTTCGGGCGGTGATTCCGGCGGGGGACGTGGAGCTGCACCTGGCGGCTTCGTCGGTGTACCGTCTCTGGATAAACGGGGAGTTCGTAAGCGCAGGTCCGGCCAGAGCGGCTCACGGATATTACAATGTGGATGAAATCCGTCTGGGCCGCAGACTGACGCAGCAGGAGAATGTAGCGGTGATCGAAGTGGTGGGATACAATGTCAACAGCTATGACACTTTAGACCAGCCGGCTTTCCTGACGGCGGAGTTTCTGCGGGAGGGGGATGTGATCGCCTGCACTGCAGGGGAGGGGATCCAGGTCCATGAGCTGAAGCAGCGGGTGCGGAAAATACAGCGATACAGCCTGCAGAGAGCGTTCGGAGAGTGCTACCGTCTCCGGGCGGAAAACCGTAAATTTTATACCCAGGCGGCGTGGGAAGCTCTGCCGGCGTCCCTGCCCTTTGCGGTCCAGCCCGGAAAGCGCTATCTGGGGCGCAGCGTCCCGATGCCGAAGTTCGAGAGACTTGCCGTGAAAGCTCTGGCGGAGACGGGAATGGTGGATTTCGGGCCGATGAGTTCCGGACCTGTGTTCTTCTGGGAGAGGGAGCGTGTTGGGAAGACTTTGAAAGGCTTTCTCCCCCAGGAGCTGGAGGAGCGATTGTCGGACGAGGGTCAGAGCATGACATTCCGGCCCGCGGAGTCTGCAGGAGCGGGAATGCTTTCCCAGGCCGCGCCGGAGGAGCCGTTTCCGCTGCAGCTGGAAGACGGGTATGGCTTATATGAACTGCCCTTTAACGCCACAGGCTTCATCCGCCTGGAGGTACAGTGCGGAGAGCCATGCACGGTTTATTTGATGTTCGATGAGATTCTGGCAGAGGGAAAGCTGGATTTCCGGCGCATGAGCACCTATAATTTCTTCAAGTATACCCTGGATCCGGGCCGCCACAGCATCATGACCTTTGCGCCCTACACCATGAAATATATCCGGGCGGCCGTGAAAGGAAAAGCCCTGCTGCAGGGACTTGAGCTGGTTGAGTACAAGCATCCTCCCGTGGGGCGGGAGGTGAATCTGCCGGAGGATTCCGATCTGCGGGAAATCTACTGTGCGGCCCGGGAGTCCTATCTGTCCAACGCAGTGGACATCTTTATGGACTGCCCTTCCAGGGAGCGGGCGGGATGGCTCTGCGACAGCTTCTTCACCTCCAGGGTGGAGCATGTGCTCACGGGGGAATGCTTGGTGGAGCGGGCTTTTCTGAACAACTTTATCCTGGCGGAAAAATTCGACTATCTGCCGGAAGGAATGCTGCCCATGTGCTATCCCGCGGATCACAACGACTGCGCATTCATTCCCAACTGGGCCATGTGGTTCGTGCTGGAGCTGGAAGAATATCTGGCGCGCAGCGGGGACAGAGAGCTGGTGGACCGGGCAAAGCCCCGGGTCATGGGGCTGGTGGACTATTTTGCAGCCTTTGAGAATGAGTTTGGCCTGTTGGAGAAGCTGGACAGCTGGGTGTTTGTGGAGTGGTCCAGGGCCAATGACCCTGACGTGGTGCAGGACGTGAACTTCCCTACGAATATGCTGTATAAGCGTATGTTGGAAGCGGTGGCCTCTCTTTACGGGGAAGAACGTCTGCGAAAGAAAGCCGCCCGCATCAGGCAGGTTATCCGGGAGCGCTCTTTCAACGGCACTTTCTATACGGACAATGAGCGCAGGACGGAAAGCGGCCTGGAGAATCCAGGCAACTGCACGGAGGTCTGTCAGTATTACGCGTTCTTCACTGGAACGGCCACAAAGGAAGAAGACGCCGCGCTCTGGGAGACGCTGTTACGGGACTTCGGCTTCGGGCGAAAGGAGCTTGGGCTGCATCCCCGGGTGGCCTTTGCCAATGCTTTCATCGGCAATTACCTGCGCATTGAGCTGCTGTACCGGGAGGGGCTTTATGAGGAGGTGCTGAACAATATTCGGGGATATTTTGCGAAGATGGCAGCCCTGACGGGTACGCTGTGGGAGCATGATATGCCCTCTGCCAGCTGTAACCATGGCTTCGCCTCCCATGTCATCTACTGGCTGGCAGGCATTTACGGAATCCGGGAATCATCCGACTGACAAATATCGATCAAAAAATAAACAGTCACGGAACGACCATGCACTGCAGGGGCATGGGGGAGGAGAGACGGAACTGGAATAGAAAATAAAACAGTCACGGAACGACCATGCACTGCAGGGGCATGGTCGTGAAGTGACGGAACTGGAATAGGAGGATTCACTTGAAGAGATATATTTTGGAGGCCTGTGTGGACTCCGCAGAATCGGCGCTGGAGGCCGCAGCGGGAGGGGCAGACCGCCTGGAACTGTGCGCGAATCTGATCATAGGAGGCACGACGCCGGAGCAGGGCCTGTACGAAAAAGTGAGGGAGCTGACAGATACCAGGATCCATGTGCTCATCCGCCCCCGATACGGGGACTTCCTGTATACCGAGCATGAGTTCGACATCATTGCGCGCAGCGTGGCGCTGTTTCGGGAGCTGAAAGCAGACGGAGTCGTAGTAGGGTGTCTGCTGCCGGAGGGCTCCCTGGACATGGAGCGGATGAAAGCGCTCATGGAAGCGGCGGGCCCTATGAGCGTGACCCTCCACCGGGCTTTCGATATGTGCAGGGACCCTTACGAGGCCCTGGAGGGGGCAAAGGAGCTGGGAATCCGGACCATTCTCACATCCGGCCAGAAAGGCTGCTGCATGGAGGGAAAGGAGCTGATAGCCGGCCTGGTGCGGGAGAGCGGCTCCAAGGTGGATATCATGGCGGGCGGCGGCGTGGACGCTTCGGTGATCCGGCGGATGATTCCCGCAACGGGGGCCTGCTGTTTTCATATGTCGGGAAAGACTGTGCTGGACAGCGGCATGGCTTACCGAAAGGAACAGGTATCCATGGGTGTCCCGGGGCTCGGGGAGTATGAGATCCTGCGGACAGACCGGAAGAATATCCGGGCGGCCAGACAAGCCCTGGACGAGGCGTCAACCTGAATTTAGAGGCTATACTTTTTGGGCTGAGGATGGTAGAATAAGAGGAGAAAGAGGGAAGTGAAATTTATTTAGGGGGGCATTTTGATATGCATATGGCAAAAAAGTCCTGGGCAAACATCGTTTATGCATGCATCCTGCTGGCGGCGGTCATCGGGCTGTTTGGATGGTATTCCGCTGCCAACGATCAGCGGATCAAGAATAAGAATCTGAATTACGCGCTGGATTCCGCCAGACAGACCGCCCACCGGGTGGAGGGGGAGTTCGACGGTGCAGGTCAGGCTATCCGCAATTACGCCTACTTTTTGAACAACAGTCGGGACGGATCGGACATTGGGACACGGATGCTGGAAGAGATGGAGACCAATTCGGTCTTTGACGCCATCTGCTTTACGGATGCCCGGGGGATTAATCTCTCTTCCGACGGCAATGTCTCGGATATCCACGACAGAGATTACTTCGCGGACGGCATGCGGGGAGGGGACGGACTGGAGGTAGTCTTTGAGTCCCGCATTACATCCGAGACGATGATGACCTTTTACGCGCCGCTGGAGCACGAGGGCCAGGTGTACGGCCTGCTGCTGGGGCTGTACTTTGCCGAGGACTATCTGCGGGAGATGCTTAAGACCAGCTATTTCGGGGAGACGGCGGATGTGTATCTGTGCACCAGAGAGGGATATGCATTCGCCAGCTCAGGGGCCCATTTTACCCAGGAACCTCTGCCGGATATGCTGTTGGCGGAAAACGTGATTGACGAAGCCACGGCGCAGGCGGTCTGGAAGCTGCTGGCCAAGGGAGAGGGGGAGGGCGCTTTCCTCTGTGACGGCAGCAGCACCACGGACAATCTGTGCGTACTGTACATTCCTGACAGCGATTATGTGCTTGTGCAGACATTTCCCCAGAGCGTGACCGAAGCCATGGTTGAGGATGCCAATCAGACCGGGATGATCCTGCAGACTTCCCTGATCGGACTGTTCGCGGTCTATATCGTGCTTGTGCTGCTGCGGGCAGGGCGGGAGAAGAAGCGTCTGGAAGAGGAGAACCGGGAGATGGCCTATGTGATCAGCGGTGTGAGCACACTGTTTTCACGGTTCATCCTGGTAGACTTAGAGGAGGATTCCTACCGGTATCTGGCGGGAACCAGGCCGGAGCGGGAGGACTTTCCGGCAACCGGCAGATACGGCGATTTCGCCTCCTATCTGTGCTCTTTCCTGGTGGAGCAGGAGGCCGCGGACAGATTCCGGGAGATGCTGGAGCGCAAAGCCCTGATCGGGGAGCTGGACGAGGGCGTGTCGGAGATGCAGCATGAATACCGGGTGGTACACCAGGGCGTGGAGGGATGGGAGCATATCAACATCATCTGCCTGGAGCGCCGGGACGGGGAGACGGTGAAGCTTTTGTTCCTGCGCCAGGATATCACAAAGCTGAAAGAGCGGGAGCTGTCCGCCCAGGCGGAGATTTCCCTGGCCAACCGCAAGGAGAGGCAGTATAGGATCGCCATCGCTTCCAGCGCTTTCTGTACCTTTGAGTTCAATCTGACCAGAGATCTGGTGGAACAGAATGTGGTGCGGGTCATGGACGGGGGCCAGATTTCCATGCTGGAGAAAGCGGGGCTCTCGGCACCCTGTGCGGCCAGCCAATGCTTTGAGCGGTGGAAATCCTTTGTGCTGGAGGAGTCCCTGGAGGAGTACGCGGAGGTGACCGATCTGGAGTATCTGAAAGAATGCTTCGGGCGGGGGGAATCGGAGGTGTCCGTGGAATATTGGGGCCAGGTCGGTGCCGATGAGCAGATGTGCGTGCGCCAGTCCTTTATCATGACACAGAGCGACGACACGGGAGATATCATGGTCATGGTGGTGGCTAAGGACATCACGGCCCAGGTGCAGAAGCAGAGGGAGCAGACCCAGGCCCTGCAGGAGGCCCTGATGCAGGCTCAGCATGCCAACAATGCCAAGACCACTTTCCTGTCCAATATGTCCCATGACATCCGGACCCCTATGAACGCCATCATAGGCTTCACCACCATTGCGGTGAGCCATATCGACAATAAGGACCAGGTACAGGACTGCCTGCGGAAGGTCTTGTCCTCCAGCAATCATCTGCTGAGCCTGATCAACGATATCCTGGACATGAGCCGCATCGAAAGCGGAAAGGTCCAGATCAAGGAGCAGGAGTGCAATATCTCCGAGCTGACCCACAACCTGGTGAACATCATCCAGCCCCAGGTGAAAGCCAAGCAGCAGGAGCTGTTTATCGATACTTTCGACGTGGCCAATGAGGATGTGATCGCGGATTCCCTGAAGCTGAGCCAGATATTCGTGAACCTCTTAAGCAACGCGGTGAAGTATACGCCGGCGGGGGGAACCGTCAGTTTCCGGATCAGACAGGAGACCACTTTCCACCGGGGGTATGGGGACTATACATTTATAGTCAAAGACAATGGCATCGGCATGTCGCCGGAGTTTGTGGACCATATCTTCGAGCCCTTTGAGCGGGAGGCCAGCACCACCAAGACCGGGATACAGGGCACCGGACTGGGTATGGCAATCACGAAGAACATCGTGGACATGATGGGCGGAGAGATCACGGTCAAAAGCGAAAAGGGAAAGGGCAGCGAATTCCAGGTACATTTAAGCTTAAAGCTCCAGGATGTGGAGAAGAACGCGGCCAGGATCAAGGAGATGGAGGGCCTGCGGGCCATGGTGGTGGACGACGACCTGGACAGCTGCGACAGCGTCTGCAGGATGCTCAAGCAGATCGGCATGCGGGCAGAGTGGACCACCTCCGGCAGAGAGGCGGTGTACCGGGCCAAGAGCGCTTACAATGAGGGGGACTCCTACCACACCTATATCGTGGACTGGCAGATGCCGGAGATGAGCGGAATCGAGACAGCCAGGAGGATCCGCGGGGCCATCGGGCCGGAGGCGCCTATCATCATCCTGACAGCCTATGACTGGACGGACATCGAGGAGGAGGCGAAGCAGTCGGGCGTCACCGCTTTCTGCGCCAAGCCCCTGTTCATGTCGGATCTGAAATCCGTCCTGCTTGCGGCCAACAACCTGCTGGAGAAAGAGGAGGAGGCCAGCTGGACCCAGGTGGACTTCGGCGGCAAGCGCATTCTGCTGGTGGAGGACAATGAGCTGAACCGGGAGATTGCGGAGACCATACTGGAGGGAACCGGCTTCCAGGTGGAAGCGGCGCCGGACGGCACGGACGCGGTGGATATGGTACAGAAGTCCCCGGAGCACTACTATGACGCCGTCCTGATGGATGTGCAGATGCCGGTGA
>ERZ808051.944-NODE-944-length-23788-cov-3.689511_pt1 | contig 23788 bp, 18 predicted proteins | sample MGYA00380199_ERZ808051 | MGnify/ENA primary metagenome ERZ808051 (study PRJEB31490, sample SAMN06133391) | mouse gut metagenome | isolation source: J11 | host: mice | place: China: Chengdu | collected 2015-05 ...
ATCACCAGCACTTGCCTGATACATAATCCCATCATCATTTAGATAGATATGTTTCCCATCTACATCTTTCCATGCAGATGTTACCATTTCACCACTGGTATTAAAGAAATATGTACTACCTTCTTCTACTTCATAGAGCCCTGTTACCATCTGGCCTCTATCAAAACCTTTTTCACTGGTCTTACTTAAGTAATACCATCTATTCCCATCTTTTCTCCATCCTGTTTCCATACGCCCGCTATTATTAAAATAGTAATTTATTTTACCTCTAGTTGAGCCAGGACGTTCTGCTTTATCTTCACTTACTTCTACCCAGCCAGTCTTCATTACACCATTTTTATCCATGTAATAAACCTGATCTGCTTCATCTTTGCTTTCTACCATATTGTCATTGCTATCTAAAGCAAGGAAACCATCTGTTACAATTTCCCCTTCGTCATCTACAAAGTACCAAACATTATTGTATCTGCCCCATCCATCACGGACACGGACACCATTGTCTTTATAAAGATAATATCTTTCTTCATTTTTACTACTTGGTTTTGTAGGGCTAGACTCAGAAACTACTTTTACAAGACCAACTTTCATACTACCATCTGTTGAATTGCCAAAGTAATATTCTTCTCCATCAATTTCTACTTCACCATATACCATCTGGTAATCAGCAAAATCACTTACATAGCCATCATTTAAAAAGTACCAGCTATCCCCAATCCTTGTCCAGCCTTCTGCTACTTTCCCACTTCCTGTAAAATAAAAATATCCCTTATCACCAGTTCCAGCCCCAGGCCCATAGGTATCCTCTTCTTCTAAGGAAATTGTTCTCCAACCAGTAGCCATCGCTCCTGTGGAATCAAACCAATACCCTTCAATTTCTCTTTCTTTTCCCCAGCCTGTTGCCATTACACCATCTCTGTCAAAATAATACCAAATACCAGAATCTGGGCTTTGGAACCACTGGCCCTTTATCATATTGCCATTGTTGTCATAATAATTCCAAACAGTTTCTCTATCTACAGTTTTTTGTACCCAACCTCTTTGTGTTGTATTATTTGCCCCAGGTGTATTAGGCCTATTAGCGTTCCCTGTCAATACATATCCACAATTTGGACATTGTAATCCAGATGTTGCATAGCTAATGCTAAATGTTCCCATTACCATAACAGTAGCTGCTGCACTTACTGCCATGTACTTCATTGTTTTTCTCATACTGTTCTCCTTCCTTTTACCATATGTTACATATTTGAATTGTATCATTAGTGCTACTATATTTCAATAGACGATACCACCTAATTTTCTTACATTTTTCTTATGCAATATATGCTTACCCCAATAAAATAACTGTTTTCCAAAATATATACCCTAAATTTTTCTTAATTTATACCCAAAGTAAACATTTATAAGCAACAAAAAACTGTATGGGATTTTTTTATCCCATACAGTTTTTCTTATACCCATAGTGTGGCAAATAAAACTATTTATTTTCCTTCTCTTTCACTATGTAAGTATCTGCAGTCCCTATTCCCGAGGAAGACAATGTATAAATAGGGTATTCCCCTTCTAACACTGGTTTTAATAGGCTCCATTTGTCATTTACAAAATATATTGTTTTTCCGGTAAGCAACTTTGCATCACTGTCAAACGCATATACCTCTCCATCTATCCGTTTTACCATACAAGAGCTGCCTTTTCCTGCATATAATTTACCATCAGAACCAGCATAATATCTAGAACCATTTACTTTAACCCAAGAATTCTTTTTCATCATCCCAACAGAAGAATAGTAATAAATATCTCCATCAGAACGCACAAAACCTGTTTGCATCCTGCCATCTTGTTCATCAAAATAATATTGGTTCCCTTCCAAACTTACCTTTCCAACTACCATCTGGCCCTTACAAAAGCCAACTGTGTCAGAATCTGCAAAATAATACCAACTATCTTCTATTTTCTCCCAGCCAACAGCCATTTGGCCATCTGACTTAAAGAAATAATACCCACTGTATTCTGCCTCTTCTGTAGGAGAACTTGCTTCTACAATATTTGTTTTAGCCTGCACTGTGCTAAATGGTATTTCAGAAGCGGAAGCAAGTAAATAATGCCATCCTGTTACCATAATACCATCTGGATCAAAATAATACCCTTCTGCATATCCTTCTCCCCAGCCAGTCGTCATAATTCCTTCTGCATCCAAATAATAATATGCACCTGTTTCTGTATTATATCTCCAGCTTAATACCTTTAACTCACCATCAATATAATAACGATAACCTTCTCTTCCAGATGATTCTACTGTTTCATAGTACCAACCGTTTTTTCTTTCCTCTGCCGCAGCATTAGAGGTAATTGCCATTGAGAGAATACATATTATAGAAAGGCAAGATATTAACAGCAGTTTTAAATTCTTTTTCAATGTTTTCACCATCCTTGTTACAACTGCCATGCCTAATAACCTATTTTCATACATCCTTGCAAAAATTGTAACATGTGGCACACTTGTATGCAATATCAAGAAGATGTCGATTTTCTTACGTTTTTCTTTCTAATACTGGGTTTACAAAAAAACCTTCTGCTTCTAGTTCTCCATGTGTAGGCTTTCTTTTCTCTTCTGGTGGCAATGCCATATAATCTCCATATACTACTTTTAACACCTTGTCATATCCTTTAGGGATCATAACCGTTAAGCCTTCAAATGGCACTTCTAATACTTTTTTAGATCCTTCCTTTGGAATAATCATATGCACATAATCAGGCTGATAATTACTATAATACAATAACCTACTTTTTCCCTTTGTCTGGCGAAGGGCTGCCTTCCGTTCCCATTTTATTAATGTTTTCATATCTATGCTGCTTCCAAGGCCAGCCAATAATGCTACCTGTACTTTTTGTAAAAAACTATATTTTGAAAAATCTAACTTCCTCCTATGCCCCATCGCCATACCATAAATTACTTTATTTAAAAGAATCTGGATCTTCCTGGCAAAAGGATTTTCTGATATTTCATCTAAAATAAAAAGATCTACACAAATATGGTTTAATTCTTCTTTATAATATGCTGTATCTTTATTAGGCAGCCTTTTTCGGCTGTTTTCATATATAATCTTAGGAGTAAAATCATAAAACGCTTCTTTTTCTGCAAGATCAGATGGAAACCAGAGATGCAGCCCTTTTGGTAATTCCTTCTTTGCCACCTTAATAAATTTCTCATAATCCTGGCGTAAAAAAGCAATATCCACATCATCATCCCATGGGATAAAACCATGATGGCGAACTGCCCCAATTAATGTCCCTGCATCTAACAAATATTGTATCCCATGTTTCCTGCAGATACGGTCTACTTCCTTTAGTACCTCAAGATTTGCAGCCTGTACCTGTTCTATCCGTGTCATATGCCTACCTTCCTACTGCCTCACAAATTACTTTACCCATATAATCTATTACTTGGTCTGTCATACCTGGATATACGCCGACCCAAAATGTATCCCGCATAATACGCTCTGTATTATCAAGGCTTCCAACAATACGGTATCCTTCTTGTTTCTCTCTCATTTCATTAAAGCATGGATGTTTTACTAAATTCCCTGCAAAAAGCATCCTTGTTTGCACCCCTTTGCTCTCTATATAAGGCACAACCTTATTCCTATCTACGCCCTCTTTACAAGTAATTACAAAGCCAAACCAACTCGGAGTCGAATCCTTACATGGCTCTGGCAATACCAGCTTATCTTCTGCCTGTTTTAATGCCTGAAAAAGACGGGCAAAATTATGCCTCCTTCTTTCTACAAACGATGGGAATTTCTTTAATTGTGCACACCCAATTGCAGCCTGCATATCAGTTGCCTTTAGGTTATAGCCAAAATGGGAATATACATATTTATGGTCATATCCGGCTGGCAGTTCCCCATATTGCTTATCAAAACGGCTTCCGCAGAAATTGTCCCTGCCTGGCGGGCACACACAATCCCTGCCCCAATCACGGAAAGAACGGACAATTTTATTTAATAATGGGTTATTTGTATAGACTGCCCCTCCTTCTCCCATTGTCATATGGTGTGGAGGATAAAAACTAGATGTCCCTATATCCCCTATTGTCCCTGTTAAATACTCTTTTCCATTTATAGTATAACGGCTTCCTAGGGCATCACAATTATCTTCTACTAACCACAAATTATGTTTCTCACAGAATTGTTTAACTGCGCCTAGATCAAATGGGTTCCCAAGGGTATGTGCTATCATAACTGCTTTTGTTTTCTTGGAATATGCCTCTTCTAACATAGAAGTATTAATATTATATTGTGGTATTGTAACATCTACAAACACAGGCACAGCACCATACTGCACTAAAGGGGATACTGTAGTAGGGAAACCCGCCGCTACTGTAATTACCTCATCCCCCCTTTTTACCCTTTTTTCTCCCAAAAGCGGGGACGTTAATGCCATAAAGGCAAGTAAATTTGCAGAAGAGCCGGAATTCACTAATGAGCAAAAACGTACTCCTAAATATTCAGCAAACTCCTTTTCAAATTGATCCGTATAATGCCCAGAAGTCAGCCAAAACTCTAACGAACTGTCTACTAGGTTTGCCATCTCCTCTTCATCATACACACGGGAGGCATAAGCAATCCTATCACCCTCTTTAAATTCTTTTTTTACATTGTGGTACTTCCTACAATATTCACGGGCTGCCATAAGGATTTCTTCCCTTGCCTGTGCTTCTGTCATATTTTCAAACATTGTCTCTCATCCCTTCCTAGAAAACGCTAATCCTTTTCAAACATATTTTTAATAACCTATTTCACCATATACTTATAGCCTTATTGGCATAAATTATTTTAATACAGAATTAGCAAAAAATTCTTCTATTTGCTGTTCCATACACTCTGGTATATTGCCCCCTTTTTGATAGCACTTTGCCCATTCCACTGTTTTTTCTATTGCTTTGTCAATTCCCCAGACTGGCCTCCAGCCAAATGTATTTTTTAACTTTGAACAATCTAACTTTAAAAAATGTGCTTCATGAAGCCCTTCATCATTATAATTTTTTTCTCTTTCCCAAGATATATTTTCTCCCCATGCCTTACAAAAACGTTCTGTCAATTCCCCTGTGGTAACACAGTCTATATCATCTGGGCCTACATTATAATATCCCGCAAAACTTTTATCTTCATACTGTTTTTTTGCAATAAATAAATACACTTGCAATGGTTCCAGAACATGCTGGTACGGCCTTGTAGAAAATGGGTTTCTTACAATAATTGTCTCTTTTTTTAATGCTGCACGGATACAATCAGGAATAATCCTGTTATTTGCAAAATCACCGCCGCCAATTACATTTCCTGCCCTTGCTGTTGAAACAGCAATTTCTCTGTTATGATAAAAAGAATTTTTATAGCAATGAGTTACTAACTCTGAACAAGATTTACTATTCGAATATGGGTCAAAACCATCTAGTTCTTCGCTCTCCCGATATCCCCATTCCCATTCTTGGTTTTTATAAACCTTATCTGTTGTTACATTTAAAACAGATTTTACACAATTAGAAAGGCGCACACACTCCAATAAATAAACCGTTCCCATTACATTGGTTTCATAAGTATAAACAGGGTCTTTATAAGAATCCCGTACAATTGGCTGTGCTGCCAAATGAATAACAATCTCTGGCCTAGCTTTATCAAAAGCTTTCCAAAGTTTTTCTCTATCCCGTATATCCCCAATTACAGAATTTATTTGGTGTTCTACACCAGATAAAGAAAATAACTCTGTATTTTTAGGTGGCTCTAAAGCATACCCTGTTACTTCTGCACCTGCCATAACTAACATTTTACAAAGCCATGTCCCTTTAAACCCTGTATGCCCAGTAAGAAATACACGTTTTCCTTTATAAAAATCCAACATTTTGCATTTCCTTTCCTTTTTTATAATAAAACAACATTACAAACTTACTCCCAAATTTTCCATGGCGCTTTCCCTGACTGCCACAATTTTTCCAAATACTGCATTTCCCGCTGTGTATCCATACATTGCCAAAAACCATCATGGTAATACGACATAAGCTGCCCCTCTGCAGCCAAACGCTGTAATGGCTCTTTTTCAAATACTGTATGATCTCCCTCAATATAATTAAAAATTTCTGGGTTTACTACCATAAACCCTCCATTAATCGGCGTTGCATCTTCCGCATTTTTCTCCCTAAAAGAACGGATCACATTATCCTCGTCAATATCCAATACGCCTTTCATCTGTGCAAAATCCACAGTAGTTAAGGTAGCAATTTTCCCGTGCGATCTATGGAAATCCAATACCTTTTTAATATTCACATCACTTACTGCATCTCCATATGTCAACATAAACGGCTGATCCCCCACATAAGGGTGGATACGTTTTACCCTGCCGCCCGTCATTGTATTAAGCCCTGTATCTACCAATGTCACCTTCCAAGGCTCTGAATAATTATTATGGACTTCCATCTGGTTATTTGCCAAATCAAAAGTAACATCTGATGTATGCAAAAAATAATCCGCAAAAAACTCTTTTACCACATATTGTTTATAACCTAAACAAATAATAAATTCATGGAACCCATATTGTGCATAAATTTTCATAATATGCCATAAAATTGGCTTTTCCCCTATTTCTATCATTGGCTTTGGTTTTAAATGGCTTTGTTCACTAATCCTAGTACCAAACCCACCTGCAAAAATAACCACTTTCATATGTTTTCCTCCTTCTACTCTTTTGCCCCAAATACCCTTACACATAAATTATAATCTTGCGGCACTTCCCTTACAATAGCAAAAGCCCCTTCTGTCCTTCCTTTATCTTCTGTCCGGTACAGGCTAATACAATTATCCCCATCCCCTTCATAGCAATTAAAATCTATCCGATACGCCATTCCAGGCTGCACAGGGATTTTTCCAGTTTCTAACCGTACCCAGCCATTATCTTCAAATTCCGCTGCGGAAAGAGTTGTCGTATAAATTAAGTTATTACTCTCATATTCTACTAAATTAACTTCTATCTGTACTTCATTTTTCCTAGCATATGTTGCCGTCCTAAAATCAATTCGCTCTACTACTGCTTGATCTGCTACAAATACCTGGGACATCCGGCTGGCAATTAATGGAACCTCTACCTGATAAGATGCGCCCGTATTTAATGACACATAAGGCGGCATAGCTGCTACTACAAAACATATAATCGCTGGTACTAAAAAAATAGATAACCCCCCTAAGAAACGGGCACGTATCCAGCCAATACTAGAATCCACGCCACTACTTACATTCCCTGTACAATACTTTGGATGTTTAAATAAAGCAACCACTATCATAAGTGTAGTAAATAGGCTCCCCACCATATTCATATCTGTAACACGGAAAATTTCACGCATTGTAAGTTTTGTGCCAATATACTTATAAATAAAATCCCCAAAAATCCCCCAAGCAAACAACTCCTGATCTACATGGTCTGGCCAGATATTTATTGTATATATAATAAACATTAACATCATAAAAATATCCAGTGCCATAAAAATTTTAGTATCCCGGTTTAAAAAGGAGGACATTACCCAAAATGGGACTGCAAATAACAACCATTGCGGATGCCATTGGCTTAACCCAAAAATAACTGCTATTACCAAACAGCCAAAATAAAATAACCACTGGGAAAGTTCACTTTTTGTTTTTGGATTAGTAAAATATGCCCACGCACATATCAAACAAAATAACATCATAACCAAACTTAAATGGGCGGCACCTGTATCAATGCCAGCTTGGTACACATAACCTGTAGGGCCAAAACCTAATACATATTGCCGGAATAAAGGGCTGTGGAAATAAAAAGCAAATTCTAGCACATAGCACAAGGTAACACAAACCATATCCCGGAGAATTCGGAAAAAATTTTTTTCCTTTAATAATAACATTGGCACGAAAATTAATAAAGAATAATACTTAAATGGTAAAGATAACGCAAAAAAGAGCACAAACAGCTTTCGATTATCTTTTAAATAATAATAAATGCCAAGCAAAATCAAAAATACTGTAAAGATATCATACTGCCCAAACATAAATTGGCTGAAAAAACCAATTGGTGTCGTTAAAAATACATATGCACATAACTTACTTTTTTTTGTCCCCATCCCAATCACAGAAGCAATTTTAAAAATTAAAAAGCCAGATATTAGATATAAAGAAACAGGGAGCAGCTTATACCACATTAATACCCCAAAATTATACGCAAACCGTTCTGGGCAAGTAACAAGCCCTAAAAGCCGGACTGGTATATTCCAAATGGCAAAAACCAAATAGGTACTTGGCATATAGCTTGCCCACATATTATACTGGTACGCATCCCATTCATAAAAATCCCAAAAATGCCCCTGCAGGTAGCCATAGGAACAACCAGCCGTGTGCATAATATCCCCTTGTTGAAAGGTGAAAAAACATACTACCGCAAAAAAAGCAAATACAATATAATCCAATTTTTTTAATGGTTTCTCAGCCATAATAAACCCCATCCCTAATGCCTATTCTTTGTATACAGCCGGATACAGAGATTGTAATCTTGGGCTGCACCTGCCTCCATATAATAATTGGCAGCATCTACTTGGTTCTTCGTCTGGTACAGGCAAATACAATCTGTAATTGATGCATCTGCTGCGGCAAACTCTAGCCGATATTGCATGCCTTCTTTTAAATCCCCTGCTTCCACTGGCATTTTTATCCATGTATTATTTTTAAAACGGCTTGTATCATATACCATATGGCATACTTCACGCCCCGTTTCCATTTCCACCAATGTTACAGAAAGCGGCGCTGTATTTACCCTTCCATAAGTCCCTTGGAAAAATTCTACTCGTACAATATCGCTGTATTCTGGCGTAAATACCTGCGTAATTGTCTTATCTAACACTGGCACCTTAGGCTCCCCATTTGCCAAATCAAAACTTAAATATGGAGGGGCCGCAGCTACTATATAACAGATTACTGCAGGCACAATAAAAATAGAAATCCCTACTAAAAACCTTGCCCATAAAGCACGCATAGCATTTGGTATTGCTTGGTTAATAGCAAGTTGTGCATTTGGCGGATATTTAAAAATTGCTGCTACCACCATTAATGCTGTAAAAATCGTACCAGCAATATGGTTATTTTTTATAAAATAAATATCCCTCATCCGAAGTTCATTGTTTAAGTAGGGCATTACTTCTTTCCCAAACATGTTCTTTCCAAGAATTCCCCAGCTAAACATAGCCTGATCTGCATTATTAATATAAATTCCACATAAATAGATGCAAAAGAAAAGCATCATTAATACATCCAATACCCAAAATGCCTTTGTATCTTTATGGAGGAATGCACCTAATACCCAGAATGGCACAGCAAATAACAACCATTGCGGATGCCACTGGCTTAAGCCAAAAATCACTGTACAAGAAAGTGTCCCCAAAAAACACATCCATTGTGCTAATAATAATTTCCCAGATATATTTTTAAAATATGCCCAAGCACATATTAAACAAAATGTACAAATTACCAGGCTTAAATTTGTGGAGCCTGTTGGTAAAGACGCACTATACACATATTCTGTTGGAGTAAACCCAAGCACATATTGGCGGAATAGCTCACTAGGCAAATACACAATTAGCTCTAAAGCATATGGAATGGCAACTAGCACCATATCACGGATAATTTTCCAGATTACTTTTTCCTTTAATAAAAGTAATGGCACAAAAACCAACAATGGGAAATATTTAAACGGGATAGCAAGGGCAAAAAATAACACAAACAGCCATCGGTTATCCTTTAAATAATAATAAATGCCAAGCAACATAAAAAATACAGTAAAACTATCATACTGGCCAAATAAAAATTGGCTGTAAAAACCAATTGGCGCCGTTAAAAACGCATACATACACAGCTTTGCCTTGCCCTCGCCCATTTCCAGCTCTTTTGCTATTTTATACATAATTACTGCAGAACCTAGGTAAAACAAAGTAGGAAGCAGTTTATACCACATCATTAAACCATAGGAAACTTCTAACTGTGGGCCTGTAAGGATACCTAACAACTTAATTGGGATATTCCATATAGCAAATAAAATATAGGTACTTGGCATATAACTTGCAAACATATATGCCTGTTCTACATTCCACTCATAAAAGTCTAAAATATGCCCCTGTAAATAAGCAAAAGAACAGCCTCCTGTGTGCCGAATGTCCCCATGCTGAAAGACTAGAAAACAAATACATGCACATATCCCAAATAAGATATAATCTCTTTTTTTCACTGAATTTGCCATAATAACCTCTCAAACTTAAATAACATTTACATACGGCTTAAAACCCCTGTAAGGGCTGGAAGTACACAAATAGCAGCACCTACAAGGAAACGGAACCTTATCCAACCTGTGCAGACCAAAGGCATATCCTCTGCTTTTTCTACTAAAAAAGCCGGATGTTTAAACCCTACAATAACCAGCAATAAAATAGTATATAAAGATGCCACCATGTCCAATCTCTGGCCAAGCTGCTGAAATAAAATATAAACAGCCATTAACCCTGCCCATCCAATATCTAATATCATAAATATTCGGATATCTTTGTGCAAAAATGCTGCCAATACACTAATTGGCACCAAAAAGATAAAATACTCCACATTCCAATTTGTCAAACATAAAGTTGCCACGCCAGAAAGCCCTATAAAAAAGCACGCATAGGCTGCTAAATCTTTTTTTGACTTCGCATGTGTAAAATATGCAAACCCAAGAATTAAAATCCAAAAAAATATTACATATTGTATTGTAAAAATCCCAATATTCATTCCTGCGGAAAAATCCTTATTAATATCAAATAACTTTACATTTTTTAAAAATACTGCATTCCTGCTGTATAGCAAATATTCCAACCCATAAGGCAGCAAGACTAAAATACTATCCTCACATAATTGCCTAAAGCGTTTTTCTTTTAAAAGCAATAATGGCAAAATCAATACTACTGCATATAATTGATAAGCAACCGCTATTGCAAAACAAACAATATAACCTACCCTATTGCCTTTTAAATAAAAATAAAATCCTAATAACAAACAGAATAAAGCCATACTAAGGATCTGCCCATACGAAAACTGTAGAAAAAAGCCAACTGGCATAGTAAATGTAGCAAGGGCACATAATTTTGCTTTTTTTATCCCCATCCCAATTTCCATAGCAATCTTATACACTAAATATGTACAAGCAATATACAAGATTACTAAAAACAACTTATACCAAATTAATACAAACCATGATACTTCTGGCATAGGGTAACGCACTAAAAAAGTAAGCTTTAAAGGAAGGTTCCAAACTGCATACGTCATATATACCAAGGGCATATAAAATAAACCCTCCATATGGCACTCTTTTGCATATTCGTAGAAGTTTAAAAATTGCCTATTTAGATAGCCAAAACTAGAACTCGCGGTTTGGACAATAGAATCTGTCCCAAACACTAAAAACGCTGTAATTGTTACAAGCAGTACTGCTATATAGTCCAAGGGACTAAAAGGTTTTACTGGTTTTAAAAGTTCCTTTCCATCTTCCCTTAACATTTGAAAAAAATCCTTCAAATTTATGTCATCCTTTCCTGCTTTCAAACCTTTATGAATCAAATTTAATTGTAAAATCTGCACTGTCTAGAGAAAAATTCGGATTATAATATGGATCACCTTTCTCTAGTAACTCTTTATAACGTTCTCTAAACATCTTTACCTCACCTTCAAAACGAAGCCGTTTTTCCTCTGTATTTTCAAACCCCCTAGACTTTGATTCATAATGGGTTAATTCCGCGTAAGGGTTAAACACCACTAAAAGCCCCTTTTCCCGGATACGCAGGCAAAAATCTACATCATTAAATGCAACCGTAAACTTCTCATCTAATCCATTTAATTCATCAAATAATGCTTTCCGTACTAATAAACATGCCCCTGTCACGGCACTTACATCCTGTGCATAAAACAGCCTTCCCATATATCCTAGGTTTTCCTTTGTCACCCCATAATGGCTGTGCCCTGCTGCACGGTGTGCGCCAAGCCCAATTACTACCCCAGCATGTTGTATAGTATCATCTGGATAATAAAGCTTTGCCCCTACAGCTCCCACATCTTTACGCTGCCCATACATTAAAAGCTCTTCTAGCCAATCTTCATTAATTACTTCAGTATCATTATTTAATAATAACAGATATTCTCCTTTTGCAAACCCTGCACCAAAATTATTGATTGCTGCATAATTAAATTCTGATTCCCATTTTACCACAGAAACTTCTGGCAATGTATTAAGATATTTATAATATTCAAAGGTTTCTTCTTCTGTACTGTTATTTTCTATTACAATAATTTCAAACTTCCTGTAAGAAGATTTTTCCCGTATGGAATCAATACAACGGGTTAAATCATCAATATGGTCTTTGTTGGGAATTAATATAGAAACCAAAGGCTCTATTGTAAGCGCATAGTGGATACGGTATATTGTTGGAAATGCCTTTGTACTTTCTACTTTCGCCTGAATCCCCAGCGAAGCTAAACTATCTGTAACTACCCTTTTTCCTGCCTCTATCGCATATGGTTTCGAATTAATATCTGCTGCTACAGACTTTGGATGAGAACGCCAATAATATAATAATTTTGGAATATGCACAACCTTCCTAGCTGCCTGTGTTAGCCGGAGAATTAAATCATGGTCCTGGCTACCGTCATATTGCCGGAACGTCCCTGCTTTTTTTAACAATTCCACATCAAATGTTGAAAAATGGCAAATATAATTATTGGCACGTAAATTATCAATTGCATAATCTGGCTTAAAATGGTACGTAATAATATGGCGTATATCATTCCCTTCAAATGTTGCTTCATCCGTATAAATATAATCGGCATCTTGCTCACAAATTACTTTCATACATTCAAATAACACGGAGGGATGTAAAATATCATCATGGTCAAATAATGCCACATATTCTCCTGTTGCCATTTCAAAACAAATATTCGTATTTGCCGCAATACCTTGATTTTCTATTTTTTGGTATTTAATCCGAGAATCCTTTCCTTGGATAGTATGGCAGAACTCCCCTACCTCTTTATGGTCTTTATCACTTCCATCTGCTAAGCACAACTCCCAGTTTCGGTATGTCTGCTGGATACAAGAATCTATCATTTCATCCAAATAAGGAATCGGTGTATTATAAAGAGGGACTAATATACTAAACCGTATATTTTTAGAAAATACTGTTTTTTCTTGTTCTTTCCTAATATTGGGCGGCAGGATAATTCGGTTCCATTCTCCCTTTCCTGTCCTTTTTTGCTTCCATTTTTGGCATATACGTTTTATACTGCCTATAAAGCCATATTTTCCCAACACACCCTTTACACGTTTTATCTTTTTCCAGATAAAACGGAGTGGGGCAAGCATTTTCCAAACAGGAGAATTTTGATAATGTTCTGCTACTTTTAATAATTCCGCTTTCTCTGCATGTAACCTTCCTACCTGATCTTTTAAATTCCGTATCGCAATAAGGTCTTCCTTCTTCTCCTCCATTTGTTTATAATATAACTTTTTATAATGATCCGCAAGCATACGGTCTTTTTCAAACTCTGTCATACCTGTCCCATACCCTTCTCTTACAATACATCTGCAAAGTGCTTTTCTAGTTTTTTAAAAGTTAATGCCCCTAACATGGCAATTAATAATGCTACTGCCCAAAAATAAACCGTCCATTCCCCTTTTTCCCAAAACCAAATCCTATCTAAAAAAGTATCCCGGTACCCACTAATAATATAATATACTGGGTTTAGTTTTAAAAAACGGTGTATTCCCGGAGTAACCCAATCCATATCATTGACATCCCACATAATAGGGGTAAGCCACATAAAAAACTGCAACAGTATATTTACAATCTGCCCTAAGTCACGGAAAAAAACTACCATAGACGCCGTAATATAAGACAGCCCTAGCACCAGCACAATTGCCGCAAAACTATAATAAAAAACCTGCACCATATAAATATGGGCTGGCATCTGGAAACAGAAATAGACCACCACTGTTAGCCCAATAAAAAACAGATGCACATAAGTCGCTGATATAATTTTTACAATAGGCAGCACGCTAATTTTAAATACCACTTTTTTAACTAAATAAGAAAACTCCATTAAGCTATTTGTAGCACTTAACAAAGCTTCTTGAAAAAATAAATATGGCACAATCCCTATTGTAAGCCAAAGGGCAAACGGCACATCCCGTTTCATCCCTTGTTTAAAGCCCACTTGGAAAACCAATATATAAATTGACACGGTGACAATTGGCTGTACAAATGCCCATAATATCCCTAAATAAGATGCCGCATAACGGCTTTTAAAATCTTTATTTGCTAAGTCGAAGATTAACCTGCGGCTGCGGTATACATCTCTTATCCATAAAACTGCCAAACTCTGTACTTTTTTTAATTTACCCATGCTTTTATCCCTTACGCCCATGTACAATATCCCCTATCTTACGGAGAGGACGAGTGAATTTCCAGCTTGTTGACCCTAAAAGTTCTTGTAATGTTTTTTCATGAGAAGCTGCCTTATCACGGAATATAGCATTATCTGTACGCAATATTTCAATTTCCCTGCGAAGTACTGCCGCTTCTTTTAGGGCTGCTTGGTATTGCTCCTCTTTTTCTGAAAGTTTCCTTCTTTCTTCTGCCCACACACTTTCAAAAAACTCCCATATTGCATTTACTTTTAAAGAATCTACCGTAATATAACGGAACGCCAATTTTATATGGTAAAGGTTCCTTCCCTCTGCAGGGGCAAATACGATAGATGGGTCAGAAGATGTAAAAATATATTTATCACCATCCCGGTATGCTGCATTCCCTTCCATATAGCGGAGAGGTTTTTTCTCTCCTTCTATTAAATCAGAAGCTTCTAACATTTCTACCATACAAGGGGCATTAAATGGATCTAACCGGATACTCCTTACCCCTTCTGGTACGTCAAACTCCAATTCCTGTATTTTTACTGTATCCTCTACTGGGATTGTCCTAGCAAAATCTTCTGTAAAACCATCCCCTTGGTTCATAAATAACTGGATAAAATAAGGATGTGTACCACTTTTTATATAATTCTCTGTTTCCTCCACAAATTCTGCGCCCAGCTTTACTTCATACACAAACTGGTAAATATCCCCATATGGCCTCATTTTCCAAAAACTTTCATCAATTCCTGGCACAGATGTATAAGCAGCCTCAATCTCAGTTGATCCTACTGGCGCATAAGTGGCAAACCGCTTTGCCACAGTAAGCCCTGTCCGGTTCATTGCATGTTCCAGGCTATTTTTTGTAAAAAAGTGGATATGTGTATTATCTAACAGCCCAACCTTTGTATATTCAAATTCATGGTTCATAAGATTAATTAAAACAGAATTATGTGCTAAGTTTGGCACAGAAAATAAAATAGAACCATCTTGTTTTAATAATGTTTTTGCTTTTATTAAAACCCTCTCTGGATCATGTAAATGTTCTAATACATCTGCAAAAGTAATATAATCAAAACGGATATTTTCAAAACGTTTCAGCCATGTATATGTCTCAATATCATCTACTAGCAAATCTTCCCCATAACGTAATGCTTCTTTTCCTGCCTGTTCATCAATTTCTACCAAATATACTTTACAGCCCAGCGCCTCTTTTAAATATTTTGTCATCCGCCCATTTGCAGGGCCAAACTCCAACACAGTAGAGCCTCTTTTTATCTGATTAATAATCAGGGAAAGTGAATTGGTATTTACCATATCCAAGTCAAAGTCGTATTTTGATTCTATTATCATAGCTGCCTCCACATTAAATATCCCAGTGATGATTTAATACCACCACACCCTCCGCAATATAATCCATTTTCACAAAAAACTTCTTTATTTGGGATTTATAATCAAAATTAACTGTTGCTGTTTTATCAAATAATGCTGTGTCAAAATAATAATTCCCACCTGTTAAATTAAAACCATTATAAGTAAGGGAAACCACGTTCTGCCCTTTTTTCCATGGGATATGCCTGCCATCCAAAAGAGTATTTAACCCACAAATATAAGCATGGTCAATACTTCGGATTGCTACGCCAAGCACTGGCTCATCTACCTGTTCCTCATATACACAATAAGCTACCCTAAATGTAATATCACACCCCTGTTGTATTTCAGACACTTCTTTTCCTGTATTATCCAGTAGGGAAACCTTCTCAATTTCTGCAATTACACGCTCTGCCACTGTCTCTGGCTCTTCTTTTTTTACTTCTTCTGGCTTTGTTTCTGTGTCTATCAATGCCTGATATTCCAATAACGGCAGCCCGCTTTTTAAGAAATCGGTATATTGATCGGTTACTAAATCAGTATCCCCATCCATTACCAATTCCCCTTCATTAATCCAAATAACCCGGCTGCAAAAACGTTTAATCATATTGACATCATGGCTAACAAATAGAATCGTCTTGCCTGCCTGCATAAATTCCATAAACTTATCCATACATTTTAGCTGAAACCTAGTATCCCCTACTGCCAATGCCTCATCTACAATTAAAACCTCTGGATCTACATGGATCGCTACTGCAAAAGCCAAACGCACAAACATGCCACTGGAATATGTTTTTACAGGCTGATAAATAAAATCACCAATATCAGCAAATTGTACAATAGAATCTACCCGCTTTTCCATTTCTTCCCTAGCAATACCCATAATAGTGCCATTTAGGTAGATATTTTCTATCCCAGTAAATTCCATATTAAACCCAGCCCCTAGCTCTAACAGTGCCGATATCCTTCCATCAATACTCTTTTCTCCTTCTGTCTGGCTAAGTACACCTGTTAGAATTTTTAAAAGCGTAGATTTCCCACTTCCATTTTTTCCTACAAAACCTACAGACTCTCCTTTTTGGATTTCAAATGAAATATCCCTTAAAGCATAAAAATCCCTAGAATACTTCTTGTGGGTTAGAGAAAATGTCTCTTTAAATCTATCCTGCGGCTTATTATACAACTTATAAATCTTTGTAATATGCGCAAGACGAATCACTGTTTTCCCCATATATCTATCTCCTGCTTATCTAAGGCTTTTAATCCCCTTCCAATTTTTATCCTTTTCTGCCAGGATTACCTCCATACCTTCTGGAATTGGCCATTTTATGCCAACATCCGGATCATTCCAGATTAAGCCACCTTCATCATTTGGATGGTAAAAATCAGTACACTTATAAAAAAACTCTGCTTTTTCTGATAACACCAAAAAGCCATGTGCAAAATTCTTTGGGACAAAAAATTGCTTTTTATTTTCTGCTGACAATACTACGCCATACCATTTCCCATAGGTTTCTGAACCAGGGCGCAAATCTACCGCCACGTCAAATACCTCCCCGCTTATTACACGCACCAGCTTGTCCTGTGGGTATTCCTTTTGGAAATGGAGCCCACGGAGTACCCCCTTACTGGAGCCTGACTGGTTATCTTGTACAAAAGTAACATCAATCCCTGCTTCTTTAAATTCATTATATTGGTATGTCTCCATAAAATAGCCCCTGGCATCTTCAAATACCTTTGGCTCAATTACTTTTAAACCTTGGATTACCATGCCATCACATTCACAATTTGTTACTGTTATTTTTCCCATTATTTCCTCCTACAATCCTTCTGCAATTTCTACCAAATATTTTCCATATGCGGTTTTCATTAATGGCTCTGCCAATTTTAAGAGCTGTTCCTTAGAAATAAACCCTCTTTTATAGGCAATCTCTTCAATACAAGAAACATAAAGCCCCTGCCTCTTTTGGAATGCTGCTACAAAATCTGCTGCATCTAACAACGCATCATGGTTCCCTGTATCCAACCAGGCAAACCCACGTCCCAAAGTCTCTACGTGCAGGCTGCCCCTCCTTAAATATTCATTATTTACACTAGTTATTTCAATTTCACCCCTAGCAGAAGGTTTTACATTTTTTGCAATCTCTACCACATCATTGTCATAAAAGTAAAGCCCAGGCACGGCATAATTTGACTTTGGCTTTTCTGGCTTTTCTTCTATAGAAATTGCCTTTCCATCTGCATCAAACTCTACCACCCCATATTCTCTTGGGTCCCTTACATAATACCCAAAAATAGTGGCCCCTGGCTTATTTTCTGTGCGATCTGCAACACGTTTCAATACGGCTGAAAAGCTCTGCCCATAAAAAATATTATCCCCAAGAATTAATGCCACATTATCCTTGCCAATAAATTCCTCGCCAACCAAAAAAGCATCAGCAAGCCCTCTTGGCGTTTCTTGGATCTGATAAGAAAATTTCATCCCAAGCTGGCTCCCATCTCCTAAAAGCTCCTTAAATACTGGTAAATCCCTAGGAGTAGAAATAATTAATACTTCCCGAATCCCTGCCAGCATTAAAATAGAAAGCGGATAATAAATCATTGGCTTGTCATATACTGGCATAATCTGTTTGCTAATTGCCTTTGTCAATGGGTATAAACGGGTTCCTGACCCGCCTGCTAATATAATTCCCTTCATCTTTTACTCCATTCTATCTTTATAAGCACAAAGACATCTCCCTATAAAAAGATACAGGGAGACACCTTTTTTCATTCCTATTTTACACCATACATATCTTGGTAATATTTAGCATAATCACCACTTGTTACATTTTTCATCCAATCTTCATGTTCAAAAAACCATACAATTGTCTTTTTAATTCCTTCTTCAAACATAGTTTCAGGCTCCCATCCAATTTCAGCCTTAATCTTATCTGGTGCTATTGCATATCTCCTGTCATGCCCTTTTCTATCCTCTACATAAGAAATTAAATTATCACTGATATTGTGTTTCCTTGGATCTTTGTCAGGAAGCATTTCCCTTAATGTATCTAATATAATATGAATAATTTCAATATTCTGTTTTTCATTATGGCCGCCAATATTATAGCGTTCCCCTAAACGCCCTTTTTCCAATACCATATCAATGGCTTTTGCATGATCATCTACATAAAGCCAATCCCTTACATTTTTCCCATCCCCATATACAGGCAGCTGCTTGCCATGCAGGGCATTATTAATAATTAATGGGATTAATTTTTCTGGGAACTGATAAGGCCCATAATTATTACTACAATTTGTAATAAAAGCTGGAAAGCCAAAGGTATCTACATATGCTTTAACAATAAAATCAGAAGAAGCCTTACTTGCCGCATAAGGGCTATGGGGATCAATAGGGCTTGTCTCATAAAAATAGCCATCCCCATCTGGCAAAGAACCATATACCTCATCTGTTGAAACATGTAAAAACCTTTTATCTGGCTTATAAGAACCATCTGGGAGTTCCCATTGGTTTTTCGCCGCATTTAGCATAGTAAGTGTGCCGATTACATTTGTTTTCATAAACACATTTGGGTTGCGGATACTTCTGTCCACATGGGATTCTGCCGCAAAATGGACAATACGGTCAATCTCATTTTCCCCAAATATCCTTGTAATTGCATCCTCATCACAGATATCTACTTTTTTAAATATATAATTTGGCTTATCTTCTACTTCCCTTAAATTTTCTAAATTCCCAGCATAGGTTAAACAGTCCACATTAATAATACGGATTGTATCACCATATTTACGGAACATATAATGAATAAAATTAGAACCAATAAACCCTGCTCCCCCTGTTACTAAATATGTCTTCATGCTTTTCCTCCATTCATACGACCTTTGAAAAGATTGTACCATCTTCCAAATATTTCTTCAACTACTTTCTTCCATCCTTGTGCCTGCCCTGTCTTTTTAGCACCATAAGGCGTAAACACCTACATTATTAAATTTGCCTCTTTTTTGCTGCTTAGCACTATTACATCAAGTACAAACACACGATCTTTTCATATGTTTAGTTCTCCCTCTTCTGCCTAAGCAAGTTTAAATATAGTTCAAAAAGCTGCCTATGCCTTTTACTGACAACATCTAATATTACTCCACAGCTAAGCAGCAATAGCCCTGATACCATTAAAAACCCTGATACAATTAAAGTAGGGAACCTTGGCACTACATGTATCCTAAAATATTCAAATAAAACCGGAAGAAACAGCCCTATACTTGCTGTTATAAATAAAAAAGACAATATCCCAAAAAATATTAATGGCTTATAATCTTTAAACAATGCAACAATTGTCTTTAATACCCGCATCCCATCTCGTATGGTATTTAATTTTGACATGCTCCCTTCTGGCCTGTCCCTGTATTCTACAGGAATCTCTGTAAGCCGGAAATTCTTATCCAAAGTATGGATACTCATTTCTGTTTCTATTTCAAACCCTTTAGAAAGTACAGGAAAACTTTTTACAAATTCCCAACTAAATGCCCGGTAGCCTGTCATAATATCCCGGATATGGCTTCGGAATAAAAAATTAATTACAGCGCATACCATCCGGTTTCCCATATTGTGCATAGGCCTTGTATTTACCTGATAGTATGTGGAAGACAGTCTATCTCCAATTACCATATCCGCCTTGCCATTTAAAATTTCCTCTGCCATCTGCCCTGCATATTCTGCCGGATAGGTATCATCCCCATCTACCATAACATAACATCTGGCATCAATTTCCCGGAACATGCTGCGTATTACATTCCCCTTACCTTGCCGGTATTCATGGCGTACAATTGCCCCTGCCTTTTTGGCAAGTTCTGCCGTATTATCTGTAGAATTATTATTGTAAACATAGATAACCGCATTAGGAAGGGCTTTTTTAAAATCCTTTATCACTTTCTCCACTGTTTTACTTTCATTATAACAGGGAATCAATACTGCTATTTCGTCCATTTCCCTATCCGCCTTCCCTTCTCGTCTACACGATAGCCATCTGGTGTGATTGTATCAGTAAGCATGTACCCTTCTTCTGCAACATAATAATATCCTTCTGCCCCTTCAATCCAAACATTCCTTAGTAAATACCCATCTTTATCAAAATAATACCACAAGCCCTCTGACTGGTACCACCTATCTGTGACATATTCTGTTTCTGAAATTTGGTATTTTTTCCCATTTATCTCTTCCCTAAAGCCGCCTCCATATTCCCCAATCCCAGCAGCAAATATATCACTTAACATACAAATTTGTATGCCAAAAACCAATATAAAAAGACATGCACTAAAAGAAGCAACTTTTTTAAAAGGCGGCACAATCCCATGCATTAGCATACAAACTGGGAAAACCAACGGGACAAAATATCTCCCTTGAATCCCTTGTATTATCTCTGCCCTTGGCAAATTCCATTGCACATAAATACTGGTAAAGGTAAGAAGGAATACACAAATAACTACAATAAGAGAAACAAGCCTAACCGGATAAAATTTTTCTGGGCTATGTTCCCCTGACAACAATAAAATCACTAAGCATAAAACAGCATAAGCCCACACGAATTCTTTTGGCACACGGATAGTAAGCCATCCAAAATCCTTCCCAATAATATTATATAAATAATTTGCACCTTCTACCTTCCATGTATTCCCTAAAACCCGCAAATACTCAAACGGCTGCGTTAAAATAAAATAGACTTGTTCCCCACCATCTGCTCCCCATCTTGTAGAAAGATACCTTCCCGCTATTAGAAGCCATCCCATACTAGAAGCTGTTACCAAAATGCCCAGCACTACTGCATGGATAATATAATTTCTTTTTCCCCCAAACCGTTCTTTTGGTATCAAAAATGGGAAAAGGCAAAAGGGCAAATATACAATTTTATATAATCCAATTAAAATACATAAACCATATAAAAGAATATAATGCCAATACTCCATTCTTTTTTTCCTTATTTCCCGCATATACAAAACAAAACTAATTAAAGCACAAGTCAATGCCGTAACCATAGAATCTGGCGCCAAAGAAACTGCCTCCTGCATATTAATAGGAAGCAATAATACCAGAAGCATTACTTTTTTTCCAAATGGAACATATTTAACAGCTAAAAACCCAATAAGCCCCACAAAAAGAAACCCTGCTATCCTTCCTGCATAGGCAATCCAAACAATCCTGTCCGTCAATAACCTTGCTATTCCTATTCCAATTGCCTGTGGAAAATAAGAAATGGGGGCATATAAAGAGGTATTCCAAAAGATTAAAAAAGAAGTTTCTTCTGATAACCTCTCTCTCCCATAACGCTCCCATATATCAAAATGTGTTATTTCTGTTTGGCTTAGCCCTAGGTTTTCTGGGCTTAAATTATATGGTAACTCCCGCCCTCCTAGATTATCTTTACTAATATCTGAAAGCATATGCCCACAGGAAATCTCATAAGCCCGCAAAAAATGTGACATCTCATCTGGCACCTTAAACAATGGCAAAGCCATAAAATAAAAACTGCCAAATAACAGGTAGGCTATTAAAAATACCATTTCTATTTTCTTCCAAGACCAGCCCAGAAAAAAAGTAAACCCAACAAGCCCTATCCCTGCAACAGCTAAAACCCACCCTTTCACCCAAGAAAATGGATATAACCCGTTTATAATATGGTTTCCAGCTAAATATGCAGAACCTACTAAAACTAAAATCCACAACAAATAATTTCCTATTATGCCACGCTTCCCATGCCTTGCCATATCCTTCTCCTATTTAATCTAACTGGCGGATATACTCTGTTAATGCCTTTTGCCAATCTGCTGCCATATATCCACAAGTCAGCCGTAACATATAATTATCCAACACGGAGTAAGCTGGCCTTTTTCCTGGCGCATTATATTCTTCTGTTGTAATTCCTTTTACTTTTGTATTTTTCCCTGCTAAACGGAAAATCTCTGTTGCAAAATCTGCCCAACTGCAAACTCCTTCACAAGTGCCATGGAACAACCCATAATTTTCAGTCCAAATCAAAGTATCTATTATTTTTACTAACTCTGATGTACTAGTAGGGCTTCCTACTTGGTCCTTTACTACGCCAATCTCGTCCTTTGTTTCAGAAAGGCGCAGCATTGTTTTTACAAAATTCTTCCCATCTCCGTATAACCATGCTGTACGGACAATAAAATAATCCTTTGCAAACTGTTCTACAAAACGTTCCCCTGCAAGCTTAGTCTTTCCATACATTCCCTGTGGATCCGGGGTATCAAATTCTATATAAGGCTCACTGGCATCTCCTGCAAACACATAATCTGTAGAAATGTGCATTAGCTTTGCACCTGTTTCCCTTGCAGCAATACTTAAATTCCTTGGTCCAATTGCATTTATTTTATAGGCATTATCCACATCTGTTTCACAAGCATCTACTGCCGTATGGGCAGCACAATTAATCACAGCATATGGTTTTACTTGGCGTACAAACTCTATTGTCTTATCAATATCTGTAATATCCAACTCCCCTACATCTGTATTTACCAGCTCAATATCCATATTATTCCCATATTTCACATTAATTGCACGCCCAAGCTGGCCATTACATCCTGTAACAATAATTTTCTTCATATGCTTTTTTCCTCATTTCTATTTTATTTCTTCCTTACTATAGTTTACCATATATTTGCCTATTTTACACAATATTCCTATAGCAATCAAGCATTTTTTCTTATTAACTTAAGAATCAAACGGCCCACTCCGCCACACACCAGCATAATAGCCCCATCTTTCACCAATATATCCCCAATCCCCATATGGATAGCATACTGGATTTGTAATTCCAGCGGCGGGTCTTGGTAAGGAATCCCCGCTTTTATTATCCAATAATACAAACCTATAAAAAAAATAATACACCCAGATAACATCACAGCAGTACATATT
>ERZ808051.946-NODE-946-length-23783-cov-8.042183_pt1 | contig 23783 bp, 17 predicted proteins | sample MGYA00380199_ERZ808051 | MGnify/ENA primary metagenome ERZ808051 (study PRJEB31490, sample SAMN06133391) | mouse gut metagenome | isolation source: J11 | host: mice | place: China: Chengdu | collected 2015-05 ...
GTTGAAACCGCCGTGTACCGAACGGTACGCACGGTGGTGTGAGAGGACGGCGGTTAGTCACCGCCTCCTACTCGATTATCTAAACAACTTGCCGTTGGTCAATAAAATAATCCGTCAATTCCACAATTCCGCTACTTTGCTGATACAGCGTAAACGTCAAATAAGATAGTGGATATTGGCTGTCTTCAACATCACTCCATATATATCAGACTGGCGCGAAAAGGAGCAGCTTAAATTTGATTGCGCAATCGGTGGAAATTCGGTATACTTAAAATACAGAGGGCAGTCACTTGGGCCATCGGGGAATATGACATGGGAAACGGGAGGCGTGGATATGGAGCAGCTTTCTCTATTTGATATGCAGAGCGATCAGGGGGCGGTTTCCGGGCTGGCGCCGCTGGCGGACAGAATGCGCCCGCAGACCCTTGAGGATTACGTGGGACAGAGCCAGCTGCTGGGAGAGGGTATGATCCTGCGCCGGATGTTGGAGAAAGACATGGTATCGTCTATGATTTTCTGGGGGCCTCCCGGAGTGGGGAAAACCACCTTGGCCCGGATCATCGCAAACCGCACCAAGTCCAATTTCGTGAATTTCAGCGCGGTCACCAGCGGCATCAAGGAGATCAAGGACATCATGAAGCAGGCTGAGGAGAGCAGGATTTACGGTGTGCGCACATTGGTGTTCGTGGATGAGATACATCGTTTCAACAAGGCCCAGCAGGACGCCTTCCTGCCCTATGTGGAGAAGGGCAGCATTACCCTCATCGGGGCCACTACAGAGAATCCTTCTTTTGAGATCAATGCCGCATTGCTGTCCCGCTGCAGGGTCTTCGTGCTAAAGGAGCTGGATGGGGAAGACCTGACAAAGCTGCTGTGCCGTGCCCTGCGGGATAAGAGGGGATTTGGGGGCATGACGGTACATATGGAGGAGCGTCTCGTGGGCGTTATCGCCTCCTTCGCCAACGGGGACGCCCGAAGGGCATTGAACGGGCTGGAGACCGCGGTCCTCAACGGCAAAATATCCCCGGACGGTTCCGTTACCGTGACGGAGGAGCTTCTGGAGCAGTGTCTGGGAAAAAAGACATTGCTGTATGATAAGAAAGGGGAAGAGCATTACAATTTGATCTCGGCCCTCCACAAGTCCATGCGCAATTCCGACCCGGATGCAGCTGTTTACTGGCTGGCCAGAATGCTGGAAGCGGGAGAGGATCCCCTTTTTATCGCCAGACGGCTGATCCGATTCGCCAGCGAGGACGTGGGTCTTGCGGACAGTCAGGCGCTGCAGATCGCTGTTGCCGCCTATCAGGCCTGCCATTTCAACGGTATGCCGGAATGCAATCTGAACCTGACGCAGGCAGTGGTCTATCTGACCCTTGCCCCCCGTTCCAATGCACTGTATAGGGCCTATGAAACGGCCAAGGCGGATGCTCTGAACAGTCTTTCGGAGCCGGTGCCGCTGGTGATCCGCAATGCCCCCACCAGCCTTATGGAGGAGCTTCATTATGGGGAGGGCTATGTCTACGCCCATGACACCAAGGAGAAGATTGCCCGGATGACCTGCCTGCCGGAGGGGCTGAAGGATAAGCGGTATTACATTCCCACAAAGGAGGGGGAGGAAAGAATCTTTCAGGAGAGGCTGGAGCAGAGCAGAGAGTTCAGAAACGGGAGGTGAGCTTTCTCTGATCCATGTAAAAAGCCCTATGAAAAAACTGCTTTTTTTTGCTATGCAAATATGATATAATTTTACTGATGTCAGCGCCGCAGAAATTTTTGGCTTTCGGCCTTGACGGCAGTCAGCCGCTATCTGTTTGTATTCTGTCTTTGTATAAGAAAGAGGAAAATGTATGTTGAATAAAGAGGAAAAAATGTCCCAACGGCACGAATCGAGAATGAAGGCCCGTTGGGGAGACCGCGTGACCCATTTCTTGTTTGGGAGCTTTCTCCTTCTCCTGCTGGTCAGCATAGGGGCATTTGTGTGCTTGGGACGCTATATGAGCAGAGTGAGCGAGGAGGCCATCAACAAAGTCGGCAATATATATATGGCAGGCATAGACGATCACATCTCAGCCCATTTCCGGACGCTGATCAATCTGAAGCTGGAGCAGGCGCAAACCGCTGTGGAGGTGGTCTCGGCGGATTCTTTTGACATAGAGGAGCTGTATGAGGAGCTGATCTACAGAATCAAGGTCAGGAATTTCGATTATCTGGCGCTCTGTACGGAGGACGGACGTCTGGAGATGCTGGAAGGAGAGCAGGTTCGGCTTGCGGATCCGGAGCCCTTCTGCGAATCGCTGAGAAACAATGAAAAGAAGGTGGCAGTGGGCAACGATGTAGTGGGCAACGAAGTGGTTTTATTCGGGGTCAGTGCGGAATATCCCATGGAAAACGGCGAGAAAAGTATGGCGCTGGTGGTGGGGGTTCCCATTGAATATGTCAGCTCCATGCTGGGAACGGATGAAGAAGATGCCATGATATTTTCTCACATTATCCGTCGTGACGGCAGTTTCATAGTCAGTGACCTGAGCGGGGAATATGAGGATTATTTCAGCAGCCTATATGGCAGATATACGCAGGATGATCCAAAGAAGATAGAAGTGTGCGTAAATGACCTTTCCGAAGCTATGGCGAACAGAGAAAATTATTCGGGGGTATTGAACTTGGACGGGAGCAGCCAGCAGGTGTACTGTACCCCGCTTCCCTACTCGGAATGGTATCTTGTGACGATACTTCCGTTCGGCGCGCTGAACCAGACTGTAGAAGGGCTCAACAGCGATAGGACGGTTGCCACGATGATAGTCTGTCTGGTTATTTTTCTGGTGCTGTTGTTCATTTTTTTTGTTTATTTTAAAATGACCTGCCAGCAGCTGGATGATCTGGAGAAGGCGCGGGAGGAGGCCTTGGCCGCAACCAAGGCAAAGAGCTCGTTCCTTTCGAATATGAGCCACGACATCCGCACGCCCATGAACGCCATCGTGGGCATGACGGCCATTGCGGTGACGCATATAGATGATAAAGAGCAGGTGCAGAATTGTCTCAGGAAGATCACCTTGTCAGGTAAGCACCTGCTGGGGCTGATCAACGACGTTCTGGATATGTCCAAGATCGAGAGCGGCAAGATGACGCTGACCGCAGAGAGGATATCACTGTGCGAAGTGGTAGAGGGGGTCGTCGGCATTGTTCAGTCTCAGGTCAGGGGAAAAGGGCAGAATTTCAATGTACATATTGATAATATCGTGGCAGAGGATGTATGCTGCGACAGTGTCCGTCTGAATCAGATTCTGCTGAATCTGCTGTCCAATGCAGTCAAGTACACCCATGAGGGAGGAACCATAGAGTTGTCCTTGTTTCAGGAGACGGCCCCCGAGGAGAAAGGGGATGCCTATATCCGGACGCATATCACAGTGAAGGACAACGGAATAGGGATGGAGGAGAGCTTTATGGAGCATATCTTCGATTCCTATACAAGGGCGGACAGCATGCGGGTTCATAAGACCGAGGGCGCGGGGCTGGGGATGACCATCACAAAGTATATCGTGGACGCCATGGGCGGATCCATTGCCGTGAAGAGCGAGGTGAACAAAGGAACCGAATTCCATGTGGTCTTGGATTTGGAGAAGGCCGACTCAAAGGAAACGGATATGATTCTTCCTGCATGGAAGATGCTGGTGGTTGACGATGACGAGATCCTATGCCATACGGCTGTGGAGGCTTTGGATTCCATCGGAATTCAAGCGGATTGGACCATGAGCGGGGAGAAGGCAGTGGAAATGGTCGACAAGCATCATCAGGCGCGGGACGGATATCAGATCGTCCTTCTTGACTGGAAGCTTCCCGGTATGGACGGGCTTTCGGCCGCCAGACAGATTCGGAAAATTGTAGGCGACGAGATGCCGATTATATTGATTTCGGCATATGACTGGAGCGAGCTTGAGCCGGAGGCAAAAGCGGCGGGCATCAACGGCTTTATTTCAAAGCCTCTGTTCAGGTCGACCTTGTTCTATGGGCTCAAAAAATATATGGGCGTGGCGGAGCCTCAGAGTAGTGCGGATCGGGATACGGATAAGGATCTGTCCGGGCGGCATATACTGGCGGCTGAAGACAATGAGCTGAACTGGGAGATCCTTAAAGAGCTGCTGTCCGATGCGGGAATGATATTGGATTGGGCGGAGAACGGACAGATCTGTCTGGAGAAGTTCCAGAACTCCGAGGAGGGATTCTATGACGCCATTCTGATGGATATCCGCATGCCCATTATGAACGGCTATGAGGCTACCGAGAAGATTCGTGGCTTGGATCGTCCTGATGCCCGGTCCATTCCGATCATTGCCATGACAGCAGACGCATTTTCCGATGATGTCAAGCGGTGTCTGGACAGCGGAATGAACGCGCATACTGCAAAACCGATCAATCTGGAGGAAATCCTTTCTCTGCTGAAAAAACATATGCGATAGCTGTGCAGGGCATGTGGCTGCCATGGCGGAATGGTTCTGGGGTTTTATTTCGATTACGGTTCAGTTTTTGTTATGCAGTCTTTCATGCAATGTGTTCAGCCAGTGCCCTGAAGAGAGAGCAGGAAAGAAATTGGGCGCTGATTATACAGAAAGCATTGGCTGGAAGGCCGGTAGATTGAAACGAAAGGCGCTATCAGAGATTGAGCCGGAAAGGAATAGAGGCATAGAGATGGCACGGACAGTAAGCATCGGAAATCAGGATTTTGAGAGTATGCGGGTAAAAAACTGCTTCTATGTGGACAAGACGGGCTTTATTCGGGAATGGTGGGAGTCGGAAGACGTGGTGACGCTGATTGCCCGCCCAAGGCGCTTCGGGAAGACCTTGAACATGAATATGCTGGAGAAGTTTTTCTCAGTGGAATATGCCGGCAGGAGCGACTTGTTTGAGGGGCTGGATATCTGGAAGGAGGAAAAGTACCGCAGACTGCAGGGGGCATATCCGGTGGTCATGGTCAGCTTCGCCAGTATCAAGGAGACAAATTATGCCATGGCCAGAAGAAAAATCTGTCAAATCCTCACGGATGAATTCAACAAACATCACTTTCTTTTGGAGGAAGAGTGCCTGACTGATCAGGAAAAAGAGACATTTTGCAGGAAGAATATTGATATGGATGATGCGGACGCGACACTGGCGCTGAACCAGCTGTCCCTCTATCTCTCCCGTTACTATGGGAGGAAGGTGATCATCCTTTTGGACGAATATGACACTCCCATGCAGGAAGCATATATGAACGGATACTGGGAGGAGCTTGTAGCTTTTACCAGAAGTCTCTTCAATGCCACCTTTAAGAGCAATCCTTATTTGGAGCGGGCGGTGATGACGGGAATCACTCGGGTCAGCAGGGAATCCATGTTCTCAGATTTAAACAATCTAAAGGTGGTGGCTTCTACTTCAGAGGAATACAGTGACAGTTTCGGATTCACGGAAAAAGAGGTGTTTGCTGCATTGGATGAATTCGGCATGTCTGACCGCAGGGAAGAAGTGAAGCGGTGGTATGACGGGTTCATATTCGGAAGCCAAGCCGATATCTATAATCCATGGTCCATTCTTAACTATCTGGACACGGGAAGGTTAGATCTCTACTGGGTCAACACCAGCTCCAACAGTCTGGTGGGAAAGCTGGTACAAGAGGGGAGCCGTGAGCTTAAAATGACCATGGAAAGGCTGCTGCAGGGGGAGACCTTCGCCGTCAAGCTGGAAGAACAGATTGTATTCAGCGAGCTGGATCAGGGGGATGAGGCGGTGTGGAGCTTGCTGCTTGCCAGCGGTTATCTAAAGGCGGTGCATCATGAATTCAATACCGATCTGGGCAAGGCAGAATATGAACTGCAGCTGACGAATAGGGAAGTCCGTGCCATGTTTGAAGGAATAATAGGGGGGTGGTTCAGGAGATGCCGGGGAGTGAATAACGCCTTTCTGCAGGCCATGCTTTCCGACGATCTAAGGGGGATGAACGCCTATATGAATAAGATTGCCCTTCAGACTTTCAGCTATTTTGATACGGGGACGAATCCCTCAGAACAGGAGCCGGAACGGTTCTACCACGGCTTTGTACTGGGGATGATGGTGGAACTGTCAGATAGATATGTGCTGACCTCCAATCGGGAGAGCGGATTTGGCAGGTATGATGTGATGCTGGAGCCGAGGCTTGGGAAAGGAAGCCCTGATGTCTCGCCTCTGGATGCCGCCGTAAATAATTGCGGAACAGATGCAATTATTATAGAGTTCAAGGTGCTGGATCCGGAGGAAGAGGAGGAACTGGCTGATACGGTGCAGGAAGCGCTGAATCAGATTGAGAGGAAACAGTACGAAGCCGTATTGCAGGCAAAGGGTATCCCTTCAGAGCGAATCAGAAAATATGGCTTTGCATTCTGCGGGAAAAGGGTTTTGATTGGGAAAGCAGGGTGATTCCGGCGAATGTCCTGAAGAATTTTGAGTCATCTAAGCGCTTCTGGGTGACTGCTTCACACGGAAACAGTATGGACTTTTCCTAACCCAGTTCCGGGACAGCTGTGGTTTGACTGACTGCTTATGTGTATAGAGCTTCCGAAGGCCTCAAAATAGGCAAACGCAAGTTTGCCTATTGAACATTATCACTGAATGTGCTACACTCAGATAGAATCAATCTGTTTCAACAGATTGTGAAAGGAGAGAAAAAATATGACTAATTTATATGAGGTAATTGCGTCTTAAAACTGCATATTTGGTGCAGACAATTATTGAGGTGTAAGACCTCTTTATTGTTGTGCCGTTTTCAGGTAACCTTTCGTGAATACTATGCCTTTCGGTTGTAGCACACTCAAGAGGTGTGTTATTTTTATGCCCATTATCAGCCGCAGGAAGTACCCACAGATTAAGGATACTTTCTGCGGCATTTTTGCACCCATTTTCAGGAAATCGAGAACAAAAAATATAGGAATGGCTGGGCGTGGAGTACCGGAAAGGGTATGGTTTATATGAAAATTATCTGTTCTATTTTTAATATTACAGACATGAAGAAAAAAAGCTTTATAGGATTATGTTTCCTTAGCTTTGCAAGAGGTATCTTCTATATTTTCTATATCAATTATATTAAAGAAATGATGAACTGTCTCATAAATAGGCAATTTCAGGAAGTGTATCTTTATATCGGTCTTTTTATCCTATTTGCAATATTGCAGCTGCTTGTAAAATATATTTTTGATATGCTCCGCAATAAAGAGCAGGCTGCTTTGGAGGCGCATGTCAAAAAGAAATATTTTGATAAGTTAAGCACGGCAAAAATATCTGAACTGTATCAATTCTCCACATCAGATATATTGACGAGATTTGATGCGGAGATAAGCCGGATCGTGACATTTAACGTAGTGACATTGATAGATATTTTTTCAGATGTTCTCATGCTGTCATTTATTATCATATACATCGGCATCAATAACGTGTTCTTGCTTTCTTTCTTATTCTTAACGCCGTTTATTGTCATGCTCACCAAACGATTTGGGGTAAAAAGCAGAAACGAATATAAAGAGGGACAGAACGCCCTGATTGACCGTAATGAGCTTGCAAAGAATATCGTCGATTATTCAGATAATATCCGGGCTTATTTGGCGGAACCGTTTTTTATTGCGAAATATGATAAATATGAATGTAGGTTTACGAAACATAAAAGGAAAGAAGCTTTTTATAACAGGATTTTCTGGCTGGCTAATATTGCGGGCTATCAATGCATTTACATGTTGTTCTATATAGTGGGCGGATTCCTTGCTTTTGGCGGCATGTTTGAATTTGGGATTATCATCAGTCTTTTCGTTCTATTGGATCCGTTGATTATTATGATTCAGGCCCTTGCCAATATATCCCCTGCTTTTTATAAGGCAGGTGTCAGCATCGACTTTTATAACGATATTGCCGACCTGCAGGATGTAACCGACAAAACCGCGTTTCTCCCCTCCGATGATTGTCAAATCGCTTTTGAGCATTTGAATTATTCCTATCAGAATAGAGAATCTGGCATCCCGGTGCCGGTACTGGAAAATATCACCATGAAATTTGGCATAGGACAAAAAATTGCTGTCATTGGTGAAAGCGGTAGCGGCAAAAGTACATTATTGAAGCTTCTGATGGGGTATGACGACAAATATGAGGGTATAATTTCTATCAATAATATAGAGGCCAGAGATCTGGACCTGAAAATTCTAAAGGAACTCTTTTCTTATTTACCTCAGGAGGAACGATTTCTGAATGAAACCATTGAAGAAAATGTATTAAATATGATCGACGCAGAGTTGGATGGCTCAAAAATGCGCTATTATGCAGCCATGGCAGAGATTGATAAAGATATACAAGGTTTCGCAGATTCCTACCAGACCATGATGGAGGATGGCGGACAGAATATTTCCACCGGACAGAAACAACGGATTTGCCTTCTTATGGCTTTGATAAAAGAGCGTCCTATGCTTTTGCTTGATGAGAGCTTCTCGGCAGTGGATCCGGATACTATGTTAAAAATAATCGACAACATAAGTGAGCAGAAAAAGTGTGGAATGGTTGTAATTATGCACACGGTCTATGAAGCTGTTTTGAGTAGATTTGATTCCATAATCATAATGGAGAACGGCAGAATCGTATCAAGCGGAGAATACAATGTGGTGAGACACAGTATACACTACCAAAAACTTGAAAAAATATAACACATGAGGTACGAAACAATGATACCTTACTTTTATAAAGAATATTTTGACTGCATCAAAAAATATCGCTGCGCTTCCTTCCTTTTTGCAGCATCTTTCATCGAAATAGTGAGAGGGTTTGTCATGACCCAAGGTGTTGCATGGGGAGTGAACTGGATCACTGCAGGCTGCGTAAATAAGGATTACTCTATTTTCGTTACTGGTATTGTCGTATTTGCCGCATCCATTATTTTTTCTGTTGTAGTGGTAAATGTAAGCGGCATATTAGTGGATTATAAGATGATTCAATTGGAAAGCGATATCAGAAGCAGCATCATCAGGAATATATTATCCGGTAATTACAAAGACATAAAGGCTTTTGAAAAGGACGATATATTATACCGGTATAATAATAATGTGGCTGATATCAAAAATATTTTTATGGGCACCATGAACTTTATCGGCGGTTTTGGCAAAATACTGGGAGGGTATATAGCAGGTCTGATGATTTCATGGCAGCTGACACTTATATTGGTGGGTTTTGGATTTGTAAAGATATTTGCCGATCGGTGGATCATGAGACCGGTTGTGGAAATGGCTGAGAAGAGAAATGCTGCCGCAAACAAAATATTTTCCAATATACTGCAATTTTTGGAAGGTTTATTATTCTTCCGCCTGACTGCCAATCAAGATAAAATCAAGAAAAGCTTTGACCATGAGCTTGAACAGTACAAAAATATTGTTGTTCCCGCAAACAGCATCCAAGTCTGCATGGATACGTTCGGCAATTTGATAGAGTTGGCTGTCATACTCAGTGTAATAGGAATCGGCGCAGTGCTGTATATCAATCAGGTCATTTTGCTGGGAGCCTACGTGTCGCTGATTTCGTTATATGATTTTTTCGTCAATCCTTATAAATTTGTAAGCAATTTTATCCACATGAAAAGACGGTTCTCCGTGGGCTGTGTGAAAGTTTTTGGATTATTGAAAATAACAGAAAACGTAAACCGCAATCAGGAGCAGATAAACTTAACGGACATTCCTTTTCGCTTAAAAATCGAAGATGTGAGATTCGCCTACGAGGAAGGCCATCCTGTACTGAAGCGTCTGAGCGCAGATTTTTCATCCGGCCAGATAGTTTATATAACAGGCGTCAGCGGGGCGGGAAAAAGCACATTGTTGAAACTGATTCAGGGGATTGTACCCATGCAAAGCGGCCGGATATATCTGGAAACAAGCACGGGAATGCGTTTTAATGTCATTGATTCACCGCTGGTTACATATGTGTCACAGACGCCGTTTTTATTCCCCGGGTCAATCGCTGAGAATATTGCCCTCTGCGAAGAATCGGATATGGATCTTGGCAAAATCAAATATGCACTTGAAAAATCCTATAGCCGTAACTTTGTGGAGAAACTGCCGGGTGAAAGCAACTACATCATTCAGGATAACTCAAAAAATCTATCAGGAGGCGAGAAAGGCAGAATTGCCCTTGCACGGGCGTTTTATAAGCCGACACCTATTATTTTATTGGACGAAGTTTATGCATCTCTCGACAACGCGGCTATCCTCGAAATTGAGCAGGCCATACAAGAGCTGTGCAAGCTTAACTGCTGTATTTTATTTGTAACCCATCGGCTGGAATGGATCCCGAAAGATTCCAGAATTTATTGTTTGGATTCTTGTAGGTAAAAGTTGACCTTTATTTTTTATCCTTCATACAATGGAAAAAAGGTGTCTTAAGGGGGCATCATTGACAACAATGTTTGAAATATTTGATTGTGGAATAGTATAGGTGGGGGTATAATGAGTGTAGGAACTGAAAATAGGGATAGGTAGTTTTTTGGGGGTGTAGGCGTTTTCTCTACTGGGCGGCGGACATGGACATTCGATATGAAAGAGTTTTTTTCAATCGTGGATATACAAGAAAGCAATATGAAGAAGTGGGAAGACGTGCTTCCTTTCTGCCGGAATGTCAGAGCGGAGGGGATTGTTTTATGGAAAGAAGCCTGAAGTTGTATCAGGGACAATTCTGAAATCGCATACAGTACAAGCACAGAGAGAACCGCTCTGAATTTTTTATACAAGAGGAAACATTATGGATTTAAACAATTATAAGCAGCTACATTTTGAGCCAGTAAATGATAAAAACCGGGAAGATGTCAAAAGTTTATCCCTCTTTTCGGAGCAAGTTGATTTTATAGAGAGTGTGAACGAGTGTTTGCAGGAGGCGGATGAAATAAAAATATGGCGCCCCGTTGGCATCTATGACAAAAGTATATTGGTTGGTTTTGCCATGTATGGCTATTTTCCCGACCCTGCTCCGGGTCAGTTGTGGCTTGACCGACTGCTCGTTGATAAAAAATATCAGGGTCAGGGGTATGGAAGACAAGCAGTTCTGGCATTGCTCGACAGATTATATAGAGAGTATGGTAAGGATACCGAAACGGTATATTTAAGTGTATATATGAATAATGCTCATGCTATCCAGCTTTATGAGAGTATCGGTTTTCAGTTCAATGGAAAGTATGATAGCAAAGGGGAACATATCATGGAATATCATTTCATAGATGAAGATAGCAAAGCCAGCCAACGGTCAAGATGAAGAGCGCTTTCAGCGCCGTTGTTGACAGTTTTACCTATCTTTGCTGATGGGTTCAGGGCTTTATTTCAGGCTTTCCTGCCGCTTTAAATTTTCTTGTGTTCCTCGGTGGAAATGGTATTTTCATTGGTGTAAAAGTTGCCGCCCATTATGTATCCATAGTAAAAAAGTCTCCCTCAGAAATCCGATTCAGTCATACCCTCCGGAAATCCTTCATACAATGGAAAAAAGGTATCTTAAAGGGGTATTCCTTTGAAGGATTATATCGAAGAGCGCGCCATCGGCATCGCCAATTATATCATCGATAACAATGCCACAGTACGGCAGACGGCAAAGGCCTATGGGGTGAGCAAGAGTACGGTGCATAAAGATGTAACCGAGCGCCTGATGCAGGTGAATCCTACTCTGGCGTTGGAGGCCAGAAAGGTTCTGGATCTGAACAAGTCCGAGCGCCATATCCGCGGGGGGCTTGCCACGAAGGAAAAGTACATGCATCAGCATGGGTGATGGGAGACGGGGACAGAGATACATATCCGGGTCGGCGGCTCTTTGGCCGGGAAGATATTGCCGGCGCTGCGGGAAATGGGGCAGAAGGCAGCAGCCGGCCTAGAATAGCGGTATCATGGAAGGTATGCGCAGGCTGTGCGCATTACCGTTCCGGATACCGAATGTCCGTTTCCGGGTGGCGGCATCCCTTTTTATAGCTTTTTGTAAAAGAAAAATTCGTCATAAACCCTTTCTTCGCCCCAGAGTTCCCGGATGCCGTCCGGTATTCTGCCGCACTGTTCCATTCCGATGGCTTTGTAAAAATGCTCGGATCCATCGCCGCGGCAGGAGGTGGTCACATAATCCGCTCCCATTTGTTTGGCATGGGCGAAGGCCTCATGGCAAAGCCGTTTCCCTAAACCCCGCTTTTGGAAGGCGGGGTTTACAATCACGTCTGACAGCTCGCACTTGTGGGAGTGGAGGATGTACTGTGATTTTTCCGCAATAATAGTGCCCACTATCTGGTCTTCTGCTGCGGCTACCAACGCGATATAATCTCCGGCCTCCATTTTTTCTACAGAGTTCTGAACCCGCAGCCTCACTTCTTCCGGCGTATTGGCCGAAAAGATGTTTTCCCAAAGGCTCTTGGCATCTTCAAGCTTCATTTTTCTGATGTTGATTTCATTCATGTCCTTTTTACCCTCCCTTACTGCTAACAGTTTTGCTTGTATTTTTTTGTGCTGTCGAAGCTGATGGTGACGGCGGTATTCGCTGGGTGTGCATCCGATGCATTGAAGGAATGCCTTGTAAAAGCCGGCCTGAGTATCAAAACCATAATCCATAGCGGCGTCATACATTTTCCGGCCCAGAGCGATCTCCATGGCGGCGCTGTAGAGCCTTCTTTTTCTGACATACGCCATGATGGGCATACCCATTGTATTATGGAAATCATAATAGAGCTGCCTGATGGAATAATGGTATTTCTGACTCAGATCTTCCAGCGTAAAGTCTTCTTTCAGATTGTTTTCAATAAAGTTCAGTATATCGTCAGGAGACATTTTGTGTCACCACCCTTTCTCAGTATAACAGATAGGGCACAAAAATCTTTTCCAAAACTGCAAAGCCTATTGGATTTAAAGGGCGATACCAAAGGCAGGGCTTATGCCTGAGCGCGGCGGGGATATGCTGATATCGGGGGAGCCAAGGCAGGCGCGGGAAACAAAAGAGGCTATTTGTGTTCCGCAATCCAGTAACCGCTGTAGGGATAGCCATCCTTTCCTATCAATAGATGGGGGGATTTCCGGAATCCCAGTTTTTGTATGGCTTTGATTCTTTCCACTGCATAGATGGGAGCTTTGGTGATAAGTTTTGTGCAGTTGAATAGGCCGAAGGCGTTAGGGACAATCAAGGAACCGATGCAAGTCAGCGCTTCTTCCTGCTCATAATCGCTTCTGACATCAATTCGCAGGACTCCGGCCCCGTCAAAAGCATCATCGGAGACCCGGAGACATAGCTCCACCGTTCCCACGGCCTTTGCGGCGGCTTTGTCTATGATGCTCCATCTTACGAACCACTTGTTTTCATACGAGGTCCGCCAGAAACGGTTGGCTTCCCGCATCCTCTCTATTGAGGGATAGTAAAAGTTATCACCGTCGCAGTTGTCGCTGTTGAAAAAGGGCAGGGCGTTTTTGTCGGCATACACCTCCAGCAAGTCTTCGCTGTCCTCCATCTCGGTAAACCGCAGCAAAAAACGGTGGTTTTCATAGGTGGGACATTTCTCATAGACGTTCATGTTGATCCTCCTTGTTCTTTCGGCAGCTTTTGTTCGTAGGTATTCTGAGCTTGGGATGTTTATGGGCTCTGAAACCTGCTGATGCTTGTTAGTATACATCAATCATCCGAAAATGAAAACCTTATTTTGTGTGCCGACTTCTGAAATTTTCATAGAATAAGGAATCTTTAAATCATATGGATCGTATTGTACTGGCAGATGCACACCCCTCTGAGGGCAGCAGGGGTAAAAATCAATATCCGCTAAAAAGTATAATTCCGGTATTAAGCCAGAAGAACATTTTAGCGGATAATTTTATATGCAGAATTGTGGTTGAAGTTCCAGAGGGATATCTATAAAGACCTGAGCGCGTGGGAGAAGGCGGTGAGGAGGGCGGATGAGGGGAGCTCCAATCTGGGGATCTGCTTACTATCGGGATGGTGAATGATATGTATGTGGAGAGCCGGAATGATGGGTGTCCGGAGGCGTATGTTGAATTGGCGGCGCAGGCGGATTTCGACAGTTTTTGAGTATGTTCGGATTGTGGAAGCAGCCTTTTTCTGGTATACTTTTGGTTGGGAGAAGGCTGCATTTTTTAACAGAAGATTAGAATATGAGAAAATTGGCAGGGAGAGTGCCATGGATAACATGAAGGATGTCTTTGCAGAGTATCAGAGGATTTATCAAGAAATTCTCGGTAGTTTTTATCCGGCCAAGAACAGTATAGGGTTATATCAAAAGATATAGAACGCATACATAGTCTGGTTGCAGAACTGAAAACGGAAGACCGCATTGAGATGGATAGGATAAAAAAGTGTTATGGTGTAGTTTTGGCTGATGTGTGGACTGAAACAGATATTAAGAAGCAGATTTTGGAAAGCTACAAAGCCGATCAGGTAAGCCCGCAGGATAAGGGGAGTTTTATCGAGCGTAATTTTCCGGATTTGAAATTGTCTAATCTGCAGTATGATGCGCGTGACATATCTGAAATAGAAAACTATTATCTGCTTTCTTTTTTGTGGGAAATATTGCTGTAGCTGCTTGATTTCGGTTTAATGGGGCGGGAACAAAAGCTGAGGTTCAATGTATGGGAAAGACGTTTAAACATATGGATTTACAACAGAGATTGAAGCTAAAAGAAATGCTGGATTCGGGCTGCAGTATTCTTGAAGTTGCAAATGCTTTAGACGTGCATCGGTCTGCTGTATACCAGGAGATTGAAAGAGGTGGCAGAGAGGGCGGATATGATCCGTATTATGCGCAGTCGTTATATGAAGGAAGGCGAAAGAAAAAGGGGCGGTCGGAATGTAAACTTTCTAATAAGGATTTGGCCAATAAGGAGATTTGAACCAGTGAGGAAGATGAATACTTTTGCTATTGTGTTGACTTTATGCATTTGGTGCATGGCTTGTCTTGCAGGCTGCGGAAAGGAGGAAGAGCCGCAGCGTTTTGATCTGCAGGTAGAACAAGAGCCGTTTTATGATGTGGCTGCTAATGAGGATGTATACACCCATTTCCTGAGCATGCAGTTTTATCGGGATGAGCCGGTACAGCTCTGGATCGTGTATGACGGGGTCAGCAGTATGGATGCGTACTTGTATAGGATGGATGGGAGCAGAGAGCTGATTTTAAAAGATGTGCCCAAGGAGTACCGTCATGGCGGCGGATTTCTGGACAAGGACGGGAATTACTATTACTGGGCCGTAAATCAGGAAAGCATCATTAAGGTGGATTCTTCCGGAAAACAGGTTTTTTGCAGACAGCTGTCAGATTTTGACCTATTAAGGATAGAGAATCTGTGCCAGCTAGAGGATGGCAGAGTGTATGCAAAGTGTCGGAAAGTAGACAATGGGGAAGGGTCTTATTGGGTGTGCAGCATAAATCCGGACACCGGTGAAATCGCCAAGGTTAACGGAGCCGTTTCCGAGGCGGACTATTATACATATGTGGCAGCCGGTGAGGGGTGCCTGCTTTATCTGACAGAGGAAGGGGTTGAGAGGGTCGATGCGGAGAAGGGGACACGGGAAGAGGCGTGGCCGTTTGCGGGAACCAGCTATGCCAGAGATCATAGAACCACCTATCTCGTATGGGATTTTCGGATACTGGAGGACGGGAGTCTGGAGCTTTTGGAAGCGGAAAGCCACGCGTTGGCCAAGGGCAGTGACGGGAGCGTCAAAGCGCTTCGGAAGGTGGCTGTGGGGGAGGAAAGGGAGATCGTGGTTCTGCGGGGCACCTACCTTGTATACGATGAGTGGATCAAGGAATGCATCAGAAGCTTTAATGAGCAGAGCAAAGACTGGTACGTGATGCTGGAGGAATGTGGGAATGACGACAGTCTCTGGGAAGACTACGCCAGACAGACCAGCATAGAGATAGCATCGGGGGAGGGACCGGATATCTTGTATGGGAATGTGCTGTCCGACTATGTGTACGGCGTTATCAAGCAAGGAGGGTTTGCTGATCTGAGCCCTTATTTGGAGAGCTCAGGCCTGAGTAGAGATGACTTTTTCCCCTGCGTTTTTGACTGTTGGCAGGAAGAGGGGAAGATATATGGCGTCTCGCTTAACATAACCTTTCTCAGAAAAGGAAGCATTCTCATGGATGCTGCGGTGCTGGGGGACAATGAGGAGCCGGATATTGAGACTCTGGTGAATGCTCTGCTTACATGGGAAGGAGATGCAGCCCTTTTAAAGGCAGCTGATCCTGAGGGTGTTTTAGAGCGGTTCTTGGTGGGGAGCGAGAACCTCTGGGGAATGGTGGACTGGGAAGAGAAAAGCTGCGATTTCGGTACGGAACTATTTGCCGGGATATTGGAGATCGCAAAACGATATGGGAGAAGCGGGAGAAACGATGCCCGGCCTTTGCTTGCGGAGGAAGAGATGTATTCTACATACGAATATCTGGACAGCGCGCTTCTGGAGAAAAGCGGGAAAGTGAAAGTGGGCATCCTGTTTGACGACGGGTGCCACGCTGCTGCGGATTCTGAATGTGTGGTGGCGGTCAATGCCAATTCTCCTCAGAAGGAGGGGGCATGGGAATTTATCAGGTTTGTGCTGGAGGATAGGCAGGTGACGAAGAAGGATGTGTGGAGATACCCTGCCGGAAAAGAGGCCTTTGACAGGGCCATGGCCAGCGAGAAGGCAAAGGGGCTCTGGGAGGATGGAAGTGCACTTTATAATAAATGGGACGATACAATGATGTATTTTTATCCCTTGACAGAGAAAAGAATCAAGGAGCTGAAGGCGATTCTGGAGGATACCCGGTTTACTCCCATCCGAACCGAACCCATTCTGGACATTATCTGTCAGGAGGCCGCAGAATACTTTGGCGGAACAAAGAGCGTGGAAGAGGTCATCGACATGGTCAACAATCGGGTGCAGGTTTTTCTGGACGAGGGAACGGCGCAGCAGGCTGGTGGAGATGATGCTTCATAGGCGGTGCCAAAAAACGGTACTTTATTTTTCAAATATATTGACAAGCTTCTTTGTCTATGCTATGGTACAAAGACAATATCCATTTTCTTCCGGACTTCCCCTGAATGGGGACAAGCGGGAAGAGGCATAATAAAAGAAACCCATGGGGGAGTAGTAAGCGCATTTGGCGTGGCATGTCAACAAACCCGACCTTCTGGTCTGGCATGTCTTAAATCACGAGACTCATGTATAGCGGCAGGCTATATGTAAGTGCTTCTGGTGCGCAGGCCCATGGAACATTGTTGCAGCGTATGCGACCCGGCGGAGCGTCAGCCAGCCGGGTCTTTTTTGCATATGGATTGGGACGGAGGGCTCAAAAACGAAATTCACGAAAGAAAGGGGTAACACAGATGGAGCTGGCATGGATTATTTTTCTGTTTCTCGTAGGCATCATATTCATCGTGAAGGGGGGAGACTTCTTCGTGGATGCGGCGTCCTGGATCGCGGAGGTCAGCGGAATCCCTAAGCTGATCATAGGGGCCACAATCGTGAGTCTCGCCACTACCCTTCCGGAGCTGCTGGTCTCCGTCATGGCGGCGGTCAGAAAGAACGTGGACATGGCCATAGGCAATGCGGTGGGCAGCGTTACGGCCAATATCGGTCTGATTATGGCGATTTCCCTGATCTGTATGCCGGCGGTGATCAAGCGGGCAGACTATCTGATGAAATCCCTATTGATGCTGGCTGCCGCCGCTCTCATTGTAGCCTGCGGCTTCTTGGGAGAGACGGGAATCGGGATTTCCGCCGTGCTGATCGTTATATTCCTTGTGTTCCTCTGGGAGAATGTGACCTCTGCAAGGCGCTCCATGAGGCAGGGGCAGGAAGGGGAGAAGCGCAGGCTGAAGACCGGAAAGAAAGAGATCGGGATCAATATCGCCAAGTTTGTGGTGGGCGCTGTAGGCATTGTATGGGGAGCCGATCTGCTGGTGGACAACGGCAGCGCGCTGGCCGCCATGGCCGGTATTCCTGAGAGGGTCATCGGTGTGACCATCATAGCCGTGGGAACGTCCCTGCCGGAGCTGATCACCACCATCACAGCCATCGTGAAGAAGCAGTCCTCCCTTTCCGTGGGAAATATTTTGGGAGCGAATATCATCGATCTGTCCCTGATACTGCCTCTCAGCGCGCTGGTTTCAGGACAGGCCCTGCCCATTACGGAGACAGCGGCCCGGATCGATCTTCCGGCCTGTCTTTTGGTGGGCTGTATCGCCGTGATTCCTGCCATGATCTTCCAGAAATTTCAAAAATGGCAGGGAATCCTGATGCTGGCAGTGTATGGAGGGTATCTGTGCCTGACCTTGACGGCGCAGTGATGTAATGAAGAAACGCCCCGGAGCAAATTGCCGGGGCGTTTTTGGACTCTTTTTTCTATTCTCCGGCCTTTTCCTGCAGCCATTCTTTCTTCTCGTCGCACCACAACACACGATTGCGGCCCAGCCTCTTGGCCTCGTAGAGCATGGAATCCGCCAGCTTTAAGTAATCGTCATAGATGTCCTCGTTCTTGGGAACCAGAGTGACGCCTCCGGCGCTGACAGTGACCCACTGGGATACGGGTGAGTTGTGGGGAATGTGAAGCTCCTCCACGGACTGGCGTATCTTTTTCAGGAACTCGAAGCAGGAAGCGGCATTGTTGCCTATCAAAAGCGCAATGAATTCCTCCCCGCCGTACCGGGCAAAGAAATCCGTGGACCTTCTCAAGTGGAAGGAAACGGTTTTCGCCAGTGTGGAGATCACCTTGTCCCCGGCGGGATGGCCGTAAGTGTCGTTATATAGCTTGAAATGGTCGATATCAAACATACAGATGGAGAAAGGGAGCTTGAGGCGGGTGGCCATGCGCCATTTTGCATGGCGCTCTTCCTCGTAGCACCGTCTGTTGGGGATGCCGGTGAGCTCATCTATCATGGCCTGCTGCATGAACTGCATCCTATAATGATGCATGCGAATATGGTTGCCCACTCTGGCCTTGATGATGATAGGGCTGAAGGGCTTGGTAATATAGTCCACTGCGCCCAGCAGAAGGCCCTTCTCCTCATGCTGAATGTCTGAAAGGCCGGTGATCAGGATTACGGGGACATGCTTGGTAAGGGGCATTTCCTTAAAGATCTTCAGCAGCTTGAAGCCGTCCATGTCCGGCAGAATCACGTCCAGCAGAATCAGGGAATAGGACCCGGAACCCGCCAAATCCAATCCGTCTGCGGCGGTATGGCAGATTTTAGTCTCATAATCGTCCTTCAAGATGGATTGCAGGTATTCTGCCTGCATAAGGCTGTCGTCAATGATCAATACTTTGTCCAATGGGGGTTCCTCCTATTTGTTGTTCTTCGGTCCGCTTGCCTTGTTTCTATATGTTGTTTGTATTCTTTTTGGTTTCCGTGATATCCTGAGCCCAATATACCACTGTCTTTGGAATGTCGTCCTCTCCGATCTGGGCGACCACCGCCGTGGCCCGGATCCATCCGCATTCTTGTGTTTCGTCGTCCGGCGGCGTGCGGTATTCCAGCGCGGTATAGGGATGCCACCACCGCAGGGTCCGGCGCCAGTTCTCCGGATTCATGATCCGCAGGTACTCCTCCCGATCCTCGGAATGAACGAAATTTTCCGCATAGATCCGAAGGGCGGCTACGCAGTCCACTTCGGTGCCCAATATATCGCCCACCTTGCCCAGCTGAGCCACGGCCCGGAAGGTATCATGCTCTAAATCCACATAGTAGGTGGAGAAAAACAAGCTGCTCAAACTGCTGATGATGTAGGATCTGTCCTCCAGAGCCTGATGCTCCGCCGCCTGCCGGTTCTTTTCTCTGGTGATATCCTGACCGAGAATGTTCACCATCACGCCGTTCTCCTGCCGGGTATAGATCACATGCTGCTCTATCCATCGGACGGGATCGCCCTTCAGCCTATACTGACAGACTTCTTCCTGATAATCCTCGGTTGCGGCGCCTTTTTGCCGAAGATGTTCCAGAGACAGAAGGCTTCGGTATTTTTCCGCATCCTCCGGATGGATGTAGGACAAGGCGCATTGCACGTGGCTGTCATAATCGTCGATCAGCGTATTCTGGGGCTTTGTGGGCTTGCTCAGGATGACGCGTTCGCATTGGCCGGTTTCCAGATTTACGGTGTTCATGATGCTGAAACGGGATTTGAGGATGGCAGCCATCTGCATATCCCGCTGGGAATGAGCCAGCTCCTGACGCATTCTCTGATCTACATCCCGGAAGGCCAGAACGGCATAGCTGGTCTGCTCATGCTCCCGGCCGAGGGTGGCGGTGGCGGCAATATAGCGGTAGTCGTCGCCGTTTTTCTGCTGGCACAAAAATTCCTCCTTCTGAAGGCCCAATTCCTTGGAGCGGCGAAGCCCGTCCAGAGAGAAGCGTTCCAGAAATTCCTCCTGATAAGCGATGTGAAGTTCTTTTTTGATCCGTGAGCATACCGTGTCCCAGAGAAGTATCTCGGAAGACAAACCATCCTGCATGGCATCGTTTTCCCGCACTGCTTTCGCCGCGCCGGTATTGAGATCTACGGTGTAGATGCTGAAGCTCTGTTCTCCCAGCGAATAGATGATCTCACGATTGCGTATGTTGATTTCCTCCCGTTCCAGTCCCTCCCTCAGCACATCATGTACATCGCGAACGCAGATCAGGGCTTTCAGGCTGCCGGTGGTGTATCCGAACCCCGGCATGATCTCTATCAGGTTCCATCGGAAGAGATTTCCTACCCGGCGTCGATAGATACAAGTCTGGGCGGTGCTGTTGGTGCCCAAGACGTCTTGGAGATGCTCCAGACGGACAAAGGAGACAAAGCGTTTTTGGTCGTCAGGATGAATGGAGCCGTCCTCAGCCAGCCGGGCCAGCTGTCTGGAAATGTTCTCTCCGGAGGGCGGAAAGCTGCCGGGCTCCGTTTTCAGGGCCTTGTAGGCACCCTGATTCAGATCGACCTGAATAATCTTCCGGTATGTATAGCCGGCCACCTCTACGCGGGGCATCACGGCGATCACGAAAGCGGGAATGCTGCCCTTCCACATCATTCTGGCCGCCACCAGATCCACTACGCCCCCGAAGGCCTCATTGTAGCTGACGGAACGGCTTTCTTGCTGTCCTTTTATGGTTAAAAGGGGGCAATTTTCGCAGGAGCCGGACCACACATCATGGCAGGCTATCCCCAGCCGGACCTCAGGAGACATCTTCTCAACCCATTTGTTGTAGTATAATATGCTGTGATCTGCCTCTTGTATGACGTAAATGCCTACTCCGGACACGGCGTCCAGAATTGTTTCATATGCTATGCTTTCCACAAGCTGCCTCCCGTTCCGGAGCCATGTCGATCGGTCCGGTTTTTTATTATGATATGTCAGAATGGCCGGCGGCGTTCCGGGCGGAAATCAATCTCTGGAAGTGATGACCATAATGCTGCTGTCTTCCGGAAGGGTTTCCAGTATCGTGTTTCCCGGGCACCATACGGTCTGAAAGTCAGGCAGGGAAGCCAAAGGCTTCAAGCTGGTCACATTGTTGTCCGTGATGTCCAGATACTGCAGCTTGGGAAGGTTTTCCACGAATGATATGCTGTCGATTTCCGTGGCTTCCAGATACAGATCTGTGAGATTGGGAAAATGGCCGAACATGTCATAATGCTCGGAAAGCTTCACGGTCTGTCTGTTCCAGCCGTCATAATCGTCTGCGCCGGCATCCGAGATGGCCACCTTGTCCAGCAGCAGACATTGAAGGGTCTCGTTGACGGGCAGGGTGTCGAAATTCAGCGCAATGCGGCAGTCGGTGAGGTTTAGGTAATATAGGGTGGGAATGCCGAATATTTCGTTTACGCTGCCAAAGATGTCGGTGCCGGTCAAGTCCAGCGCTTCCAGCTTGGGAAGTCTGGTCAGAGGCTCCAGAGACTCTGTGGCGGAGTTGAAGTCGTGGATCTCAAGGGTGGTGAGCTCCTGCATGGCGGTGATAGCCTCCAGCTCCCAGCCGGCGCAGCCCTCCAGACAGAGATAGGTCACATTGGGGGCATTCCTTAAAAGAGACAAGTCATTTGCATATTTTAAGGTCAGCCAATTCAGGCTGCCCAGATTCTGGAAGGAGGGCATCTCTTCACTGTAGTTCAGCTCCAAAGTCAGGTCAGTGAGGCCGGGCAGCGTGTCCAGACCTGTAAAATCCTCTATGCGATAGTTTCCGGTCAGGTGCAAAGCAGTGATTTTGGGACAGTCGGCCAAGGCGTCCAGATTGGGGATCAGGCTGTCTGCAATGGTCAGGCTGGTGAGGTCCGGCATATTGCTGATAAAGTCGATGGTTTTGAGCTGTACCGAGTCGATGGAGAGCTCCTGCAGCTGGGTCAGATCCATAAGGGGGCTGAAGTCCGTGAGCTTATTGCAGCCCGTCAGGGACAGTCCCAACAGATTTGGCAGCTGGGATAGGGCGGAAATATCCTCAAGAGAGCCGTATTCCACGGAAAGGTACTGCAGGCTGGGGAAGGCGTCGATTCCCTCAAGGGAATCGCTGAAGAGAGAATCCTCCGTGCCCAAAGCCTGAATCTTCTCCGGATTCGGCAGAATCTCCAGATAGTCCCGGATGCTGTTTTCGGCATAAATCACCTGCAGGTTATACAGTCCGTCCAGATCGCCTTTGGATAAGTCGTCGTCGATGGAAAGAAATTCCAGACCGGTGAAGCAGGACAGATCAGAATACTTTCTCCCCATGTCGCTTTCATAGGTCAGGGTCAGAGTCTCCCCGTAATCCAGCTGATAGTAGATCGCCTTTTCTTCCCGATCGATTTCAAGGGCCGTGAGCCGGGCATACTCCTCAGCGGAGATGGCACGGTAGTCTTTTTCCCAGATAACTTGGGCAAGCGCCTGAAAAAAGAGGGATTCCGGCTGGCGGCCTGAGGAGCCGGCATCTCCGGAGCCGTCATCTCCGGAGCCGTCATCGGAGGGAGACTGTCCTTCCTGAGACGGGTCGTATAAACCTGCCGAGGCCGGAGGGATATCGGGGGAAGGCTCGTAGGAGTCAAAATGGTCTCCGGAGAAGAGGCTGCCGATATAGTCGATGGAAGCGTCGACTCCGTAGTATACCACGAAATAAACCGCCACCGATACTATCACGGACACTGCGGCCCCGCCCAGAATCCCCCAAAATTGCTTTGTCTTGGAGGGAGACTTTTGAGCGGTCTGTCCGGCGTTGGTCTGACTGGCGCGATATTGTCCGGCATTGGATTGTCCGGTACGGTATTGCCCGGCGTTGGACTGACTGGTGCGATATTGCCCGGCATTGGATTGGCCGGTACGGTATTGCCCGGCGTTGGACTGTCCAGTACCGTACTGTCCGGCATTGTACTGACTGGTGCGATATTGCCCGGTATTGGACTGCCCGGCACTGTACTGGTCGCTGCTGTAGTTGGTCTGCTGGTCGGCAGTCCTATAAAAGTAACCGCAGCTTTTGCAGGTCAATCTTCCGTTTATCATTTTCAATTTCGTACTGCACATGGGGCATTTCTGTTTTTCGCCGGCCATAGTTCCTCCCGTCCCGCCGTTTTCGGCAGCGTTTGCTTTACGTTTCTTCCAATAATTATACAATTAAACCTTCCGCATTTCAAGGATGGCGGGCGGAAAAGTTGTGAAATCAATACATGGCAATACATGTTCAGGCAGTCAAAGACAAGGCTAAGGCTGACTTGGCCTGCACCGGAAGCGGAGAACGGATTGACTGGAAGCGGATAAGGGGCTATAATCCTGTTTTTGACAGTAGTATGGACAATGAATCGCTGTAACCCTAGTATTTATGCGGGCTACAGCGATTTCG
>ERZ808051.947-NODE-947-length-23759-cov-4.574445_pt1 | contig 23759 bp, 19 predicted proteins | sample MGYA00380199_ERZ808051 | MGnify/ENA primary metagenome ERZ808051 (study PRJEB31490, sample SAMN06133391) | mouse gut metagenome | isolation source: J11 | host: mice | place: China: Chengdu | collected 2015-05 ...
ACTTCATATGCATGCCCTACTTCTTTGCTTCTTGCGATTCCCATGCTTATCGTAATGTCAAACCCTTCGTACGTGCCGGATAATGCATGGAAGATACGGTCAATGATTCCTTCTATGTCCTTGCGGTCCTCCATGAAGATCATGAACTCATCACCGCCTACTCTCGCCGTGATATCATATTTACGGGTACTGCTGAGAAGTCTTTCCGCAATATGCTTAAGAACCTTATCCCCAAACATATGGCCGCATCTGTCATTGGCGTTTTTAAAATAATCAATATCAAAAATCGCTATGATATAATCTCTGTCTTTTTCTTCCAACAACTTCTCTCTTACGATCATCTCTGCGTGGGAGTGGTTAAGCAGCCCTGTCAGTCCGTCATGGGATGCTTTGCGCTGCAGCTCTTCAAGTTTCGCATGCTCTTTGTGCATGTCTACAATCTTCCCGATGCAGCCAGTCATCACCGGAGTCTCCTCCGAGCTCCACATGCTCCGGCAGATTACCCTGCTCCAGCACCATTCCCCGTTGATGAGAACTTCCCCGTCACACTGCACGATCGGTTTTTCCGGCGTGGATTCATATATGAGCGCCTTAATCTCTTCCACCATCTTCTCGCTGGATATCATGCTTACCCGCTTATCCTCCTGAGGATTTATGATTATCTCATCAAGCCCCAGCATCCTGGCTCCTATTTCAGACAGGGTGAACATCGGCGGCTCGCTCGTGTATTCAAACTGAATATCCTGGGATAAAGACGCAAAAAACTGGTACTTTGTCCTCTCATGCTCCAAAAGCTTCAAAGTCCGTTCCGATGCCGATATCTCATCATATTCTAACAAGCTCTCCGCGATATTCCTCGTATTGCGTTCGCTCTCCTGCTTAATAGAATTCTGCCGGAGCTGATCCCGGATTGTCTCGCTTTCTTCGGCAAGGCACTCCAAAAGCAGCGGGTTAAATGTACCGCATTCTCCGTTCAGAATCATCTGAAGTGCCTTTTCATGCGAAAATGCCTTTTTGTACACACGCTCGCTTGTCAGCGCATCATACACATCCGCCATCGCAACAACCTGTGCTCCGATCGGAATCTCTTCCCCTTTCAGTCCATCCGGATACCCCCGCCCGTCATACCGTTCATGATGCCAGCGGCAGATCTCATATGCAACCTTCACCAATGGTTCCTGCTGATAAAGAGAAAGATCCCGCAGCATGGAAGCGCCCACACTGGAATGTGTCTTCATAATCTCATACTCTTCATCCGTAAACCGTCCCGGCTTATTCAAAATCTCAGATGGAATTGCAATCTTTCCAATGTCATGCAGCGCGGAAGCCATAACAATCATATTAATCTCTTCATGGGAGAGAGGATAACGATCCGTTTTCCTTTGCAGGCTTTCCAAAAGCAGTTCTGTAATCGTCTGAATATGCACAACGTGAAGGCCACTCTCGCCATTCCGAAACTCTACGATATGGCTTAAGATGGTCACCATTAAATTCGCATCCCGCTCCTTCTCATACATCTGATCCGTAACCATACCGATTAGTTTTTTCTGCTTCGCATACAGCATGATCGTATTCACAACTCTTCGCTGCACCACCCAGAAATCAAAAGGACGACTGATATAATCCGAAACTCCCTGTTCATAGGCGCGTTGTATCGCATCCGGCGCACTTTCCGCAGAAATCATAATCACAGGGATATCTTTAATCCATTGATTCTTATTCATCACGGCAAGCACTTCAAAGCCATCCATCACCGGCATCACAATATCCAGAAGTACCAGCGAAATCTCCGCACCCAGCTTCTGAAGCATAGCAACTCCTTGTTGCCCATCCGCCGCCTCTAAAATCTCATAATCCTCTTCCAACATATCCGCCAGAATCGAGCGATTCATCTCCGAATCATCCACAATTAAAATCTTTTCCCTGCTTCTGTTCTTCTTCTCCATACTTACTCTTACTCACTCTCTTTATCAATATCCTTGGGAGCTTTCTTTACATCCTGCAAACTGCGGACTTTGTCCCGGAAAACTCTTTATATTTTCTGACAAATCTCCTTATATATTATAACATAACTAGCAGATACCGTCCATACCATGATTGAAGTTGTTTGTGTCTTGTTTGTGTCTTAGTGCCTGTTCACACCCTGCGGCATGCCCGGTAACGACCGCCCGGCAGGAAAAGATGCACGATGGGAGTACTAACGCTGCCCAATCAGATATAAAAATAAAAATCACCATCCCCGCAGCTCTCAACGTCTGCAAAAACAGTGATTTCTGACTGCGCGATCAGGGGCTCGAACCCTGGACACCCTGATTAAGAGTCAGGTGCTCTTCCAACTGAGCTAATCGCGCATATATGTGATTTTTCTTTATCTTTTGCTGCTTCCTCAACAGCACAAAAGTTATTATATCCGATGATGACAAAAAAATCAAGTACTTTTTTTATTTTTTTGAAATTTTTCTAAATTATTTGTAACAGTTCGTTGAAATCCCTCTGAATTCCCTGTCGGGACATGCACAAAATGGCTGTTTCTGGCATATGACCCACTCCAATTCTGTTTTCCTTTCGCCAAAAGTTTCCTGCTTGTCTTTAGAAAAAAATCCCCGCGGAAACTGCGGGGATTTTTGAATCTGCCATCCTATTCGCCCGAACCTGTCAAAATCACCTTTCGTTCTTCTTTCCGGTACGGCGTAAAACCTGTATCCCTTTTATCGTCGCGCCGCACAGAATGACGAGAACCGCATAGATCAGGATCTGCATCGTGTCACCGGTCACAGGACTCCTGTTCGTATTCGTATTGGTGTTCGTCTGGTTATTCGTATTGGTCTGGTTGTTCTGATTATTGTTATTTTGGTTATTCTGCGAACCTGTCGTTCCGGAAGTTGTCGTATCCTGAGGATTCTGTTTCGGTGTATCTGTCGTCTCTGAGGACCACCCGATGGCGATCGGAGACAATCCATATACCGTGAACTTGATTCCGTCTACCGTTTCCTCGATATCCGCCGGATGCTCAATCTCTCCCGGTGAAGATGTATACATATCTTCCACAAACATATGGCTTATAACAATATCCTTCACATTTCTCGGCATACCGCCCGGATACGGCAGCGTAACCGTCAGTCCTCCCTCCGGGAAGGTTTCATCCGTCACTTTGACCCAATCGGAAGCACTCTCATCACTCAGGCTTCCTGCATCTGCATTCTCCTCGTCCGCGCCGTCCTCACTCAGGCTCTCTTCGTCTTCGCTCTCCGCCGGATCCGTTGCCTTGTCCTGCCAATACAGCGATACATCATAAACCGCAACGTTTTCTTCCGGAATCCCTTCCTGGCTGAGATCCTCCCTCAGCGCCGACTCAATCTTCGGCGGTGTGTTCAGATTCCTGTCCTTCTGCAACGTCTCAGGCACCGAAGAAACGCCGTCTTCCATCTCCAGCTTATACTTTAACCCGTCTTCCGGCTCCGAAGTCTCAATCTGCGGATCCGGAAGCCTGGTGATGGATGTGATCTTACCGTTCAGCTCCGGAAGCTTCTCGGGCATCTCATAATTATCAGCCTTCTCGCTCTTGCTCAGGCGAACCTCCTTGTCTTTCTTCCAGTTCAGGGTCACCGTCTGCCTTCCCGGCACGATTTCCGAATATGTGCCGGTCAGATTTTCACTGCCAAAGCTGAACTCGGAATTTCGGTCCTTGTCATTTGGCAGGATTCCTTCCAGCTTGATCTCTCCGTAAAGCGTCGCATTCTTGTCCGTAATCCGGTCTGCCCGGTCTATCGCGTACAGCCCGCTTGTATCCCAAGCCAACTGTTTCTTGCCGACATTCAGCGTATAAGAAGCTTTATCTCCGCCGGTACTTTCCGCCGTGATCACAGCCGTACCCGCTCCCTGTATCGTCACCTTTCCGCGTTTGCTTACCGTTGCAACCGTTGTATCGCTGCTGGAATACTTGACTTTATTGCTTTCCTCATAACCGGCCACAGCTTCTATAAAGGAATCATCCCCGTAAACCTTTTCCACCGGTTCCGTGACATTAAACTTAAACTCCGACGCAGTTTCCGTCGTCTTCTCCTTATCTTCACCCTCTGTCTTCACTTCGTCGGACTGCCCCGGCGTCTTTTCTTCCTCTTCGTCTTCCGGCACATCCACCCTCATGATCCCTTCCGGATCCTCCTGATCCGGTGTTTCGGTGCTGCCGCTGCCCTTCACAAAGAGCTTCGCTTCCTCATTATTATCTTCATTTGCCAGAGAAAGGATCTGACTGCCGTATACCTTTCTCGATTCGCCGCCGTACTGGTATGTGATCGACGACCACCCATTGTTATATGTATAACCGGAATCCACACTGCCTGACAGCTCATCCGTCATGAACAGTCCGGTGCCTTCACCGATCGTCCCCGCGTCACAGTTGGTCACATCCACCAGATAGCTCTCGCCGTCACTGCCGCCGACCTTGACAATGTTCCACATATGTTCGCCGGCCCCCGCACCCGCGTCCGTGACACCGGTCACCGTATGGCATTCCACGTCGTTATCAAAGTCCGACAGGTCGCACAGATATTGAAACGCCTTCGCATAGCCCTCGCATACCACGTTCGAGTACATATCATCATCAAATACATTGATCACCTGGTAGGAATTCCCATAGAGCGGACTCTGCTGAGCCTCATAATCATAGGTGACCAGATCGCAGATCGCATTGCGGTAGTTCAGCAGCTTGTCATAATCCGTACAGTTCTGGTTCGTATCCACAATGGACTGGGCCTTCTGCCTCGCCGCGTCCACCGTGCCCATATATGCGCTGTTCACCTTATAAAGCTCCGCGTCGCTCACCCGGTAAGGCGCGGAAACCTTGAAGCTGAACACGATCGTCCCGTCGTCATAGTATTTGCAGTAAACACCGTCAGTCTCTTTGCCGTTCTCGATCGTCTTGGTCTTGTCATGCCAGTAGAGGTCGAACGGACAGTCATTCAGAAGGTATGTCACGATCGTGTTGACATCCACCTGAGCCAGAGTCGAAGCGGAATACCTTGTCTTCAGCGCAAACGCAGTCGAAGTCTCTTCTCCCCTTGCCACTTCCCCTATCGAAAGCTTGAGCGCATTATAGATCGCCGCGTCCGCACTCTTTAAGCCCTTCCCGTCCGCAGAGTATGCCACAGCTTCCGAGCGTTCCTGGGAGACGTTCCTCTCGCCCTGCACGGCATCCTCGATATCCTCCAGCGATACCCCGACCAGCGCATCCTCATTACCGGGAAGCTCTCCCCCTGGCATTGATGAAACTGCGGAAGCCGTTCCGCCGCCGGCCACAGCAAGCGTTAGAGCCATGACCATACCGCGTCTGAATCGGTTTTTCCATTCACCCATGTCTGTTCCCCTTCTTTCTGCCGTATAAATTTATAGTTATGGTCCACGCCCTGCCCGGGCGTGAACCCTCTGTCAGCATATAGCTCATACATAATACATCTTAACATTTTGAAAATATTTGTCAACCCATATTGCCGGAGGTCACGAAAAAAACACAGAATAATTTTTTCCAGCTCACCCGGAAATTTCCAGTCCAATCTCGTCCCGTATCATATCCAGGACCACCTCCCGGTTCAGAACCCCGGCCGCGGCCGATACCGGCTCTCCGTTCCGGAATATGACAAAGGTCGGCACGATCTCTACCTGGAACTGCTCCGCTAAGTCCGCCGAATCCTCGATCTCGATCTGGCAGACCTTGAAGCAGCCTCCGCAGTTTGCGGCAGCCAGATCCACCGTGTCCTCCATCATGGCGCATTTTGAGCACCAGTCGGCAAAAAACTCTACAAGGACCGGTATGTCTGACTCCAGGACCTCCTGCCGGTAATTTTCTGAGGTCACTCTTATTTTCATCGACATCACCTGCTTTTTCCTCTCAGCTTCCATGGCAGCTGTCCATATTCAAGATCCTGTAAACCTCGTCAAGCGAGCGTTTCAGGCACATCAGCTTCCGGTTCCACTCCGGCCTGCAGTACAGCTTTTCGCAAATGCAGTTCTGCCATCCTTTTCTTCTTTTCATCCACATCCCTTCCCACTTCTAATAAAATTTTCTTCCCATGCTTATTATATGCAGGAAAGCGCGGATCCGTAACTTTGCAAATTCATTCCCGATACTTATTAAATGCATCCATTCCTCACTTTATGCATCCGATATCAGCAGCTTACGGCAGCGATCAGCTTAAAGATCGGGTTCCCCATTGCAGAAAATTTTTCTTCATACTCCGTCATGATATTTCCCGCGTTCATCACTTCATTATGATGCAGATCCCGTGTATGCATTTTCAGCTCCCATCCGGCCGTTCCTTCCACCTGATCCAGCGAAAAGTCAAAGAGCGCCCTGTTATCCGTCTTAAATTCCAGCTCTCCGCCTGGCACAAGCACCCGGGCGTATCTTTCCAGAAAACCGGATGAGGTGAGACGCCGCCGCGCATGCCGCGCCTTGGGCCATGGATCTGAAAAATTCAGATAGATCCTGTCCACCTCTCTGGGCGCAAAGACCTGTTCCAGCTCACAGGCATCCATACAAAGGAAGCGTACATTGTCCAGGGCATGGAAGCCTTTTCCGTCAGACTCTTTCGGTTCCTCACACGCTCCCTTCTGTCCGTATCTGTCATATTTTTCAAGCGCCCGCAGAAGCACGCTGGAATACCGTTCCATTCCTATATAATTGATCTCCGGATGCTCCTGTGCCATTCCCAGCAAAAACCGCCCTTTTCCCATACCGATCTCAATCCGAATGGGACGGTCATTCCCAAACACCTGCTGCCAGCGGCCCCTCCGGCTCTCCGCGTCCATAATCACAGCCTCATGGGACTGCACCACACTGTCCGCATGGGGTATATTTCGAAGTCTCATAGCATTTCTCCTTCTCTTATCATCGACAGCTCTTTCGCTTCTTGGAGCAGGCTGCCATCCCGACACAATCTGAATCATTTTGGGACGGAATCTATTATACCATCCCCTCCCCAAAACCACAATTCTTCCCGCCCCTGTTTCTACCTATTAAAATATCTTTTCGCATTTTAAACAAAAAAGAATTTAAAATTCTGTTTAACCTTGTAAAAAATAACATTGCTTTTTTCGAAAAAAAGAGTATGATAATAATGAAAAAACAAGAAAGAAACTATAAACTTTTTCACACTCACAAACTACATGGGGAGGCTACTATGGAATCTATTGTAAAAAAGCTATCTGAGATAGAATCTGCCGCTTCTGCAATTGTTGAGCATGCGGAAGCGCAAAAGGAAATCCTCGACCACGAGTACCGCGAAAAGCGAAACCGCTTTGACACGGATTTGGAAACGAGGACGAACCAAAAAATCCTGGAGATCCAGCATGACCTTGCCGAGAAGACCAGCGCGCTGTTAAAGGCGCAGATCGGCGGCCGCAACGATACCATCGCTGCTCTCGAAAAGGAATACGAGGAACGGCACACATGGTATGCACAGACAATTTTAAAACGGATCACAGAGGTATAAAAGCATGGGAAATCTACTAGCCTACAGTGGAATCGTAACCAAGCTGAAAGCCATGGAAGCAAGGCTTCTGACAACGGAGAATTTTGAAGAGATCGCCTCACTGCAGAGCGTACCGGACGCAGTCAATTATCTGCGCGATAATTCCTCCTACGCCTACGTATTGAATCTGCTGGACGAAAGCCGGCTGCACCGCGGCGATATCGAAAAGATATTGACCCGGCAGCTTTACCACGAATACTCCAAGATCTACCGCTTCTGTGGGTTAAAGCAGCGGGAATTTCTTTCACTTTACGTGAAGCGCTACGAGATCGATCTGATCAACTACTGCCTGCGTATCGTGATTAACCGCTATGCCGAGCCCTTTGACCTGAACTACAAAAAGGAGTTTTTTGACCGGTATACCCAGATCTCCATCGAGAAGCTGATCACCTCAAGGACCACCAATGAGCTGATCGAAAATCTGAAGGATACCGAGTACTATGAGCCTCTGCACAGGCTTTTGGACAATCCGGCGGTCACGCTCTATGATTACGACCTGACACTGAGCCAATACAATCTTTCCACACTGTGGAAAAAGCGAAAAAAAATATTACGAAAAAAAGAGCTGGCGTTCTATACAAAAATATGCGGTTCCAAGATCGACCTGCTGAATCTGCAGTGGATCTACAGGGCCAAAAAGTATTACAATATGGAACCCGCCAACATCTACACCCTTCTCGTCCCGATCCACTACAAGGTATCGGCCGTGGGGATCAAGGAGATGATCGAGGCCCCAGGCATCGAGGAATATGAGGCATTGCTCCGGAAGACATCCTACGCGCGGCATTATGACTTCGGGCAGAAGCTTACCATCGAGCAGATGTACTCCGAATGCCTGGACCGCCTGTACAGGGGGGAACGGCGGCAGAACCCGTATTCCATCGCCGCGATCACTACTTATCTGTTTTTAAAAGAGGAAGAACTACGAAAGCTGACGACCGCCCTGGAATGTATCCGCTACGGCTTATCATCCAGTGAGACGCTGGCTTATATTGGAGGTAAGACGCAATGATTGTAAAAATGAAATTCATCAATATCTCCGGCCCCCGCGATGATATCGACCGCGTGATTGATCTCTATCTCTCCAAGTACGAGATCCAGCTGGAATCCGCGCTTTCCGAGCTGAAGACCGTCGATAATCTGAGGCCCTTTATGGAGATCAATCCGTACCGGGAGGCATTGGGACAGGCAGAACAGTTTACCGCCCTTTTGGAAGACCCGGACCAGATCACACCGGACACCAAGCTGGGACTGGACGGCATGTTTGAGCTGATCCGAAATACAAGCACGGACTATCAAAGCCTGCAGGAGAAAAAAGAAAAGTTAAAAAAGAAGATCGAAGAGCTTCATAACCGCCAGCTGGTCATCGCTCCTTTCCGGCCGCTGGACTGTAATCTGAGCGAGGTGCTGAACTACAAGTACATTACCTACCGCTTCGGAAAGATCCCGGTAGAATATTATTATAAGATGCAGAAATATCTGATGGAGGACCTGGAGTCCATCTTCGTGGAAGGTGAACGGGATGAAAGCTATGTATACGGCGCCTACTTCGTCTCTCCCAGGGACGCGCAGAAGTCCGATGCCATTTTCCGTTCCCTGCACTTTGAACGGATCACGCTGACGGATAACTTTGAGGGAACTCCGGCTGATGCCTACCACAAGCTGCAGCGTGAGGTCAGCAAAAATATGAACCAGATCGAAGAGCTGGAAAAGGAAGCCGCGCAGCTGCTTTCCGCGCGGGCACCCCAGCTTGTGGCAGCGAAAAAGCGTCTGGAAGAGCTGTCCAATAACTTTGATGTCCGCAAGATGGCCGCACGGATGGAGGACAATCAGGAAGACTACTATATCCTGTGCGGATGGATGTCCGAGGGGGATCTGGAAAAGTTCCAGAAGGATATCGCAAACGACGACAAGGTCTTTGTTGTAGTCGTAGACGACCGTGAGACCCACTTCGGCGCGCCGCCGACCAAGCTGAAAAATCCGAAGCTGTTCAAGCCCTTTGAGATGTATGTCCAGATGTACGGGCTTCCGTCCCATGATGAGATGGACCCGACGGTGTTTGTGGGCCTGACCTATTCCTTTATCTTTGGCGCCATGTTCGGAGATGTGGGCCAGGGGCTTCTGCTGCTCATCGGAGGCGGACTACTGTACTGGTTCAAAAGGATCCCGCTGGCAGGTATCGTGGCCACGGCAGGTATCTTTTCCACGATATTCGGTTTTATGTTCGGAAGCATCTTCGGATTTGAAGATATCATTGACGCGGTCTGGCTGAGGCCCATTGAGCATATGACCATGCTGCCCTTCGTCGGCAAGCTGAACACCGTATTCGTTGTCGCCGTCGCCTTTGGTATGGGGATCATCATACTGGCCATGATCCTGCATATCATCAACGCGTTCCGGTGCCATGATCTGGGCGATGCCTGGTTTGACGTGAACGGCGTGGCAGGACTCGTATTTTATGCGTCCATTGTTGTGACCATTGTATTATTCATGACCGGACACAAGACACCGGGCGGTATCGTCATGGCTGTGATGTTCGGAGTGCCGCTGCTTGTGATCCTGTTCAAGGAACCCCTGACCAAAAAGATCGAGAAGCGGGCGGAAAAAATGGAAGAGAGCAAGGCCATGTTCCTGGTACAGGGCTTCTTCGAATTGTTCGAGACGATGCTGAGCTACTTTTCCAACACCCTCTCCTTCGTGCGTATCGGCGCGTTTGCAGTGAGCCACGCGGCCATGATGGAGGTCGTCCTGATGCTGGCAGGCGTGGAAAAAGGCAATCCCAACTGGATCGTTGTGATCCTTGGCAACCTGTTCGTATGCGGCATGGAAGGACTGATCGTCGGAATCCAGGTGCTCCGACTGGAATATTATGAGATGTTCAGCCGGTTCTACAAAGGTTCCGGACGTGCATTTGATCCATATACAAAGACAAGCAAAAAGAAAAATACACATTAAAAAATTTATTTGATATTTAGGAGGATTTTATTATGACAACCGCAACAAAAATCGTATTTATCGCTGCATTGATCCTGAGCATCATCATTCCTTTCGGATATTATCTGATCGGGGAAAAGAACAAGAACCGCTATAAGACAGCCATCGGAGTCAATGCCTTCTTTTTCTTCGGAGCATTTGCCATCGCGTCCATCATGCTGCTGGGCGGCCCGCAGGTACACGCGGCAGAGGACGCGGCATCTCAGGCAGCTATGGCAACGGGCCTTGGCTATATCGCAGCCGCACTGGTTACCGGTTTATCCTGTATCGGCGGCGGTATCGCCGTAGCAAGCGCGGCAAGCGCGGCGCTGGGCGCGATCAGCGAGGATTCCAGTGTTCTTGGTAAGTCCCTGATCTTCGTAGGTCTGGCAGAAGGTGTATGTCTGTACGGACTGATCATCTCCTTCATGATCCTGGGAAGTCTGTAAGATGAAGATGTATCTGATCAGTGATAATGTCGATACCTATACAGGAATGCGTCTGGCAGGCGTGGACGGCGTCGTGGTGCATGAACGCGACGAGCTCCGGGAGGCACTGGAAAAAACATTGACGGATAAATCCATCGGCATCGTTCTTCTGACGGAAAAGTTCGGGCAGGAATTTCCCGAGATCCTGGACCAGTTCCGTCTGGAACGGCAGATGCCCCTGCTGATCGAGATTCCTGACAGGCACGGAACCGGCCGTAAGAAAGACTTTATCACATCCTATGTAACCGAAGCAATCGGACTAAAGCTATAAGTGAGCCGTTTGTGTTACTGTGAGCACCCCGGCCGGATGCTCACAGTAAACAGCCGGTTCCCTGTGAATACACGGCAGGGGCCCCAAACGGCAGCAGCAAGAACATATATAAAAGGAGGTACCCCTCTTGACTCTGGAAGAAAAACTCTCACATTTACAGGCATCCTCCATGGAAGAGGCGCGGGCGGAAGGCAATGCGATCATTGACAACTACCGCGAAGCCCTGGAAAAGGTATTGAAGGACCATAAAGAGGAAATGCGCTGGCAGTCTGAGACGCGTATCAAGGCGGAGCAGTCCAACGCCAGGCATATGCTGAATCAGGCAAACGCCAGGACACAGCTTGAGCTGAAAAGAAAGACCGGCAAGGTACAGGTCGAGCTGAAAGACAAGATTTTTAAAGAAGCGCATGAGCTGGCGGAAGAATATATGCAGACAGACGCCTATGAGGACTATCTCATCAAATCGATCCGCAAGGCAACCGCATTTGCCCCGGGCGAAGAGATGACCATCTATATCAATCCCTCTGACGAGCCGCGGCAGGCCGCACTGGAGGCGGCAACCGGCACACGGCTGACGTTGAGCTCAGAGGATTTTATCGGCGGGACACGGGCTGTCATCCGGGATCGCAATATCCTGATCGACAACTCATTTTCCACCCTGCTCCGCAACGAGTATGACAGATTTATCTTTACAGGAGGTGACGGAATTGGATAATATCGGAACAATCTATGGTGTCAACGGCCCCGTCATCTATCTGAAGGGCAATACAGGCTTCCATATGCAGGAAATGGTATACGTCGGAAAGGAAAAGCTGGTAGGCGAGGTCATTGCATTGGATAAGGACATGACCACGATCCAGGTATATGAGGAAACCACCGGGCTCCGTCCGGGCGACCAGGTCATTGCGACCGGAAGCGCCGTGTCCGTGACCCTGGCTCCCGGCATTCTGAACAATATCTTCGACGGGATTGAGCGTCCCCTGGAAAAGATTTCCGAGACAGGCGGCGCATTCATTACCCGCGGTGTCAGCGTGGATTCTCTGGACCGCGCGAAAAAGTGGCGCGCGCATATCGTCGCTTCCGTCGGCGATCATCTGACCCCGGGCGAGATCATTGCCCTGGTGCCGGAGACCCGTGCCATCGTACACAAATGTATGGTTCCCCCGGACGTGGAGGGAGACGTGATCAGCGTCGTTTCAGACGGCGAATATACCATTGACGAGACACTGGTCACCCTGCAGCTGGCAGACGGCTCCACGAAGGAACTGACCATGACCCAGCACTGGCCCATCCGTGTGCCAAGACCCACCAACAACCGTTTCCCGGCATCGGTTCCGCTGGTGACCGGACAGCGAATCATTGATACCATGTTTCCCATCGCCAAGGGCGGTACAGCCGCCATTCCCGGCGGATTCGGAACCGGTAAGACCATGTCCCAGCATCAGATCGCAAAGTGGTCTGACGCAGATATCATTATCTATATCGGCTGCGGCGAGCGCGGAAATGAGATGACGCAGGTTCTGGAGGAATTCTCCGAGCTGACCGACCCCCGGTCCGGCAATCCTCTGATGGACCGGACCACCCTGATCGCCAATACGTCCAACATGCCGGTGGCTGCCCGTGAGGCCAGCATCTACACCGGACTGACGCTGGCGGAATATTACCGGGATATGGGCTATGACGTAGCCATCATGGCGGATTCCACCTCCCGTTGGGCGGAGGCTTTAAGAGAGCTCTCCGGACGTCTGGAGGAGATGCCCGCCGAGGAAGGCTTCCCGGCTTACCTGGCATCCAAGCTGTCCGCATTCTATGAGCGGGCCGGCATGATGCACAACCTGAACGATACGGACGGATCCGTGACCATCATCGGTGCGGTCTCCCCCCAGGGCGGAGACTTCTCCGAGCCCGTCACCCAGAACACCAAACGATTTGTCCGCTGCTTCTGGGGGCTGGATAAGAGCCTGGCCTATGCAAGACATTTCCCGGCCATCCACTGGCTCACCAGCTACAGCGAATACCTGACCGACCTGGCGCCCTGGTATCAGGACCGGGTGTCACCGAAGTTCGTAGACTACCGGAACCGGCTGATGGCCCTTCTGAACTCCGAGAGCAGCCTGCTGGAGATCGTAAAGCTGATCGGAAGCGACGTGCTTCCCGACGACCAGAAGCTGATCCTGGAGATCGCCCGTGTCATCCGTCTGGGATTCCTGCAGCAGAACGCCTTCCACAAGGACGATACCTGCGTGTCCATGGAAAAGCAGTTCCTGATGATGGAAACCATTTTGTACCTGTATAAAAAGTCCCGTGCGCTTGTGACCATGGGGCATCCGATGTCCGTGCTGAAGTCGGAGAACATCTTCGACCGGGTCATTTCCATCAAGTATGATGTACCCAATGACCGCCTGGAAATGTTCACTCAGTACCATCGCGATATCGACGAATTTTACCAGCGCGTCCTGGAAAAGAATGCATAAGGAGGGAATGATGCCATGTCAATTGAATATTTAGGCTTAAGCAGTATCAACGGCCCTCTGATCGTCCTGGAGGGCGTGCAGGGCGCGTTCTATGACGAGATCGTGGAATTTGTGATCGGCGGCAAGGAGCGCAAGATCGGGCGTATCGTGGAGATCTACGAGGACCGCGCGGTCATCCAGGTATTCGAGGGTTCTGAAAATATGTCCCTGAAAAATACCCACACCCGGCTTACCGGGCATCCGATGGAGATCACGCTCTCCCCGGATATGCTGGGACGTACTTTTAACGGCATCGGCCAGCCCATCGATGACCTGGGCCCCATCACCTCCGCTCTGCGGCGGGATGTGAACGGCCTGCCCCTGAACCCGGTAAAACGGGAATATCCAAGAAACTATATCCATACCGGAATCTCCGCCATCGACGGACTAACCACCCTGATCCGCGGCCAGAAGCTGCCGATCTTCTCCGGAAACGGCCTTCCCCACGACCAGCTTGCGGCGCAGATCGTAAAGCAGGCCTCCCTGGGAGAGGGGTCGGACGAACAGTTCGCCATCGTATTTGCCGCTATGGGCGTCAAGCATGATGTGGCAGATTTCTTCCGTCGTGCCTTCGAGGACAGCGGCGTGGCCGATCATGTAGCCATGTTCCTGAATATGGCAAATGACCCGGTGGTGGAACGTCTGATCACGCCCAAGGTGGCGCTGACGGTTGCGGAGTATCTGGCATTTGAAGAAAATATGCATATCCTGGTCATCCTGACGGATATGACCTCCTTTGCCGAGGCCATGCGTGAGGTGTCCTCCTCCAAGGGAGAGATCCCAAGCCGAAAGGGATACCCGGGATATCTGTACAGTGAGCTGGCGACCCTGTATGAGCGCGCCGGCATCGTCCAGGGCGTGAGCGGCTCCGTAACACAGCTGCCCATCCTGACCATGCCCAATGACGATATCACCCATCCGATCCCGGATCTGACCGGGTACATCACGGAGGGGCAGATCGTACTGGATCGGACGCTCCACGGGCAGTCCATCTATCCGCCCATCAATATCCTGCCTTCCCTGTCCCGTCTGATGAAGGACGGCATCGGGGCCGGCTACACCAGGGAGGACCACCAGGATCTGGCCAACCAGCTGTTCTCCGCTTATGCGAAGGTAGGTGACGCCCGGAATCTGGCCTCTGTAATCGGCGAAGACGAGCTGTCGCCTACAGACAAGAAATACCTGGCATTCGGAAAGGATTTTGAAACCCGCTACATCGGGCAGGGCGTGAACGAAAACCGGAGCATGGAAGCGACTCTGGATCTTGGCTGGGAGCTGTTGGGCCGCCTTCCCAGGGAAGAACTGGACCGTGTGGACACGAAGATCCTGGATAAATACTACAAGCCAATGCCGGAGGAAGACGAGTAAAGGAGGCTGTGCCCTATGGATCCACGAACATTTCCAACCAAAGGAAATCTGATGCTGGCGAAGAACTCACTGGCGCTTGCAAGACAGGGCTATGACCTGATGGATAAGAAGCGGAATATCCTGATCCGCGAGCTGATGTCGCTGATCGACGAAGCCCGGGATATCCAGGATGAGATCGACAGCACCTTTACCTATGCCTACCAGTGCCTGCAGCGTGCCAATATCGAGCACGGGATCAATATGGTCTCTCAGCTCGCCTATACGGTTCCGATCGAAAATTCCATTTCGATCCGTACCCGAAGCATCATGGGAACCGAGATTCCCCATGTGAAGTACACCCCGGTCCATGACCTGCCCACGTACGCATTCAGTACCACCCGGGAATCCATTGATCAGGCGACCAAGGCATTCCAGAAGGTAAAGGATCTGACCGTAAAGCTGTCCATGGTGGAAAACGCGGCCTACCGGCTGGCTTCCAATATCAAAAAGACACAGAAGCGCGCCAACGCGCTGCAGAACATCACGATCCCCATGTATACTGAGCTGGTCAGCAGCATCACGAATGCATTGGAGGAAAAGGACAGAGAAGAATTTACACGGCTGAAGGTCATCAAAAGGATGAAGATGAAGAAGGACTGAAGATATCTGATCGAACAAAAAAAGCTGCCGGCGGTAGGGCAGCTTTTTTTGTAAGGGACTTACTTTATTGCATTCCAATATCCTGACTTATTCGATCCTACCCTCTCGATGTATCCGAAACTCTTTAGAACTGTAGCAGCTCCCCATCTCCCCCGCACAGAGCCAAAGCCACCCCCGATATCCCTGCCATCAGAGATGCACTGTAATATTCCTGTACCGGCACTCTGTCCAGTTCCAGAATCCTTTATCAGACCTGGTATTGTTTCCTTTGGATATAGTACACGATTTTTTGCATGCATGAACAAAAACGGCTTTTTTTCCAAATTTCTGACCTTTAGTTTTTTCTATTGACATCCTTTCGTAAAACAGGCACAATATTAATAGGAACTGGACTGCGGCGAGGTGATAGAATGAAACTGGATTCCTGGGAGAAACGGCGGGAACTTCTGGTACGTTTTCAATCAGAACTGATTCAGGCGTTTCCTGATGAAAGTGATTACAATGTATATGTATTCGGCAGCTTTATACGCCGGGATTTCAAACCTGGAATCAGTGATATTGATCTGATCATATATTGTAATGATTTTTTGAAGCGCTGCGATATTTATGATTTCTGCAGCCAATTTTTCGAACAGGAGCAACTGCCGTGTGATATTCTGGAATATTCTTACATGCCGGAAGGTTATATCTTCGCAACAGGTATCTTGAACGCCTTCCCCATGACAGATTATTATCCAAAAGCATTGCGGAATGAATTGTATGTCATCACGAGAAATTATCAGCGGTATCTGGAACGCCAGGAGATCAGAAAAAAATATTTGAGATGGGATTATCTGATCAATAAAGCAAGATTAGAAAAAGAGGAGGAACGGGCGCATGATAGACATTCCGAATGAGATCCAGGAGCTGGGGTTTCATGTGCAGATAAAACCGGAAAGTGTTGAAAAAACAGTATACAATAACCTTGTGATCATCCATCAGCAAAGCAGGCGTTCCGTGACATTATGGCATTTATCGAAATAGCGGAAAAAGGAACGGCATACGAAGAATCTCTCCGGTATTATGTACGCCAATACTTTAAGAGAGGCATTCCGAAAACAGAAAATGAAAAAAAAGCCGTAGATTTTTTAACGAAACGAAATAATCTGGTTCATGATTATTTTAGTATAGACCAGATAAATTTTGATCTGGTGAAAAATCTTTCTGATTTTGGAGATGGTTTTTCTGATATTGCTAAAAATATAAAAGATTACTGTATTCAAAACTTTCCAGAATTAGCGCTTGGACAGGATCTGGAAAAAACTTTGAAATCCAACATTCGTAAAAAATGATACTGTGAAAAAAACTGATGTGTAAAAGAGGCCGCCGGAAGCAGGCATTTCCACAAGACTCTCTGTGCAAATGTCCTTCCCCGGCAGCTTTTTATTTCATAAAGTCAAACAGGCTCATCTGTCTGCCATTTCCCATATTCTTATGCGAACGAGCTTTTTCCCTGCTCACTATTTCCTTTGGAATATCTTTCAAAAAGGCAGATTCTTCTTTTGATATGGTAAGGATCAATTCCTCTTTTGCCCGGGTAAGTCCAACGTAAAACAGGCGGCGTTCTTCCTCTTCATCCGAACTGTATTTTTCACTTTCAAAGGGAAGCATTCCCTTTCGCGCTCCATAGATCATCACCACCGGAAACTCCAGCCCCTTCGAACCATGCAGGGTCATGAGCGTCACCGCGCCCGACGTGTACCGTTTCTCCCCGCAGCGTTTCAGGTCACTCTCCACTCCCAGATCCAGCGCCTCCGTAAATTCCGGCATCGTCTGGTAAAAGACGGCTGTCCGGTACAGCTTTCCCACGCCTTTCTTCTCTTCCAGATTCAGGTCTTTCATCCATTCATCCAGAATTTTCTGGGGCTTTTTCTTTTTCATAAAGGGCCGGTACTTTTCAGCCATATTTTGATAAATGCTCTCGGTCATGTCACCTTTCTCCAGATTCCACAAGAGCTTCAATGCCGTCTGCCCGGCCAGGCGGTTGTCAGGCTGTGTCAGACTCTTGAAAAAGCTCACTGTCCCCCGCACGGCAGGCTCCATCAGATAGTCATCCCGTCCGGCCACCACATAGGGGATTCCTTCTTTTCTCAGGCAGTTTTCCAAAAGATCTGCCTGACGCCGTGTCCGGTACAGTACCGCAATGTCCTCAAAGCTCCGCGCACGCCCCTCGCTCTCCGGGAATATCTCCTGCGCCTCCAGCATCCCGATTCCCCCGGCCAGACGGTTGATCTCCTTTGCCACGAAGATTGCCTCGGAAATCTCGATGTCCGCTTCCACGATCCGAACCGGAACACCTTCCGGCCTGTTTGGCCTCAACAGCCTTTTTCCTCCCGGATTCCGGGAAATCACTTCGGAGGCCGCTGCCAGAATCTGAGGAGCGGAACGATAATTTTCTTCCAGGGTGATCCGGCAGGTCTGAGGAAATTCTTCCGAAAGCCTTTGGAAGCACCCGGCATCGGCTCCGCGGAAGCCGTAAATCGCCTGATCCTGATCCCCGATCACAAATAGTTCCTTTCCTCCCTCGTTCCATGCCTTCATCAGCTCGTACTGCAGGGGGCTGATATCCTGAAATTCATCCACCATGAGATAGGAAAACTGCCCCGCATCCGCATGTTTTCTGTTTTCTTCCGCCTTCTCCCGCGCAAGCCGTAAGGCTTCCAAAAGGATATCGTCAAAGTCGAGAGCATTCCAGTCCCGAAGGCTCCTCTGATATACGTGGAATGCAGTTTTCAGCTTTTCCGTGTCATCAGGCATGTCATGCGTTGATTCTGTTTCTCTCCGTGCATCCACTAATGGATTCAACCCCGTCTTATAGTTAGAAATCCACATCAGAAACCGGGAGACTGACATATCCAGACCATACGCCTTTATGATCCTGCCTGCCAGATCCCGCATCTCCATATCTCCCGCAAGGGAAAACTCTACCCCATTTTCTTTCAATACCTTCCAGGCAATCGAATGGAATGTACCGATCTGCAGTTTTCTCGCGGCTGTCCCCTTCCCCAGCTGCCTGCGTATCCGCTCCCGCATCTCTCCCGCCGCCTGGTTGGTGAATGTCACTGCGGTAATACAGGAAGGCTTTACCCGCCTTGTCTCCAGAAGATAAAGGATATGAGCCGCCAACGTGCCCGTCTTTCCAGTCCCCGGACCGGCGGTGACCGCAGCGACCCGGTCGATCGACTCAATGGCCTTACGCTGGTTTTCGTTCCATGTATATCTGGCTGGCTCCGCTGTTCCTGCAATTCCCGCAGAGATTCCGGCTGTCCTTCCTTTCTCCGACACTTCCGAAGCACGTTTCCGCGGTTCTACAGATCCTTGCGAAAGCTCCCGCATTTGCTCGCAGTTGATTCCTGTATCTGAAGCCTGCATTTGCTCTGCCATTTTCTGCACGTTGTCACCGGTACTCTTACCGGCTTCCTCGGGGAACCTCTGCCCGGACTTCGTTCCATCCGGCAATGTCCCAACCATTTCGAACAGGCTCAGCTGTCCTTCCAGCTCATCCAGCTCCCCCTGAGTAAACAGCCGTATGATACCATATTCTCCATCGAATCCGGGCAGTCTTGTAACCTCGCCTTTTCTCAATCTTCCGATCCCTTCCGAGATTAGGATTCCGGACACGCTTCGGATCTCTTCCAACGGGATCTCCCGAAGTATGGGGAATTCCGGTCCCAGCTTTTGGAGCAGATTTCGGTATTCCCGCTCTACCCTGGCGCTGGCGGAAGAGAGTCCTACCGAAGCGCCGATGATCTCCGGCAGCGGAACCAGGCTTTCGAAGCGCGCGGCGTGCTCCTTTTGATACCCCTCCGGCCTGTCGGAGAGCTGCTCCACCCGATGGGATACCCCGATCGTCAGCTTCCGCCCGCAGACCGGGCAGATCCCCCCGTACTTTTCCGTTTCCGTAGGCGCCAGGCAGAGACCGCATTTCCGATGCCCGTCATAATGATACTTGCCCTCCTCCGGGAAAAACTCAATGGTGCCTTCCAGTCCTTTTCCGGTCTGGACCGCATCCTTTAACTCTCCATAGGATAAACCGATATCCAGCAGATTCGCCTCCCGCCCCAGCTTTGCCGGAGAGTGGGCGTCTGAGTTGGAGATCAGCTGGTAGCGGTCCAGGGCAGATACACGCCAGTTCATGGGCGGATCAGAGGACAGCCCGGTCTCCATGGCATGGATATGGGAGGACAGGTCGCCATAGCATTCTTCCACCGTGTCAAAGCCGGAAAACGCGCCGAACAGGGAAAAATGCGGTGTCCAGATGTGGGCCGGGACATACACCGACTCTGGGCATAATTCCAGAAGGATCTCCAGCAGATCATGGCAGTCCAGTCCCAGGATGGGCCTTCCGTCTGAATGAATATTTCCGATGGCTTCCAGCTTCCGTGAGATTACCTCTGCCTCTTCCAGCCCGGGCAGGAGGATCAGGCTGTGTACCTTCCGTACCCGGTCATATTTCTTGTAGATCGAGCTGATCTCCCCGGTAATGACAAAATGCGGCTGCATGGTGTCTGCAGCCGTATTATCTTCGATCCGGTACTCCTTTTTTAATACGTAAAGGCCGTTTCCCGCAGGCTCCAGCTTTTCGGCAAGCTCCTCACGCCATGCCGGATGTGTAAAATCCCCGCTTCCTACGATCCCGATGCCCTTACGCCTTGCCCAAAGATCCAGATATTCCGGCGTACAGTCCTTGCTGGTCGCCCGGGAATAACGGGAATGGATATGTAAATCTGCTATGTACATGAAAAACCTTCTTTCATTTAAAATCATAGTTTAAATATGGAAATTATCTATATATTTTCCATGTCCAGTCTATATTTTCATACATTTCTTCCGAATGACTGTTTTTAGTGTATCATATCACAAAGCAGATGTGAACCCATTAATTTGATTATAGCCGCAGGGCACTGAACATCCAGTGGACATTCGCTTAGCGCAGACCGAAGCGGAGCGTAGACATTTCAAATGACGGCCTGAGTTACTGGGCACGCCCGGTTAAGGTGTGACCAGGAACGATTCCTTTTTCCTTCCTCTCCTGGATCTCTTTTACAATCTCATTGTACGCTTTCCGGTTCAGTCGGTAGAAATACAGGACCGCAGCCGTTATGATCCAGAGGATTCCCGGAACCGTGGTAAAGGAATGCTTGATCACGGCAAGTACAGCCGGATTCTGCTGCTGGTTCGCCGCATATCCAAAAGCTCCTAGGACGCCCGCAAGGGCGGAGGTGCCGATTGCCATTCCAATCTTATTTCCCAGAGAGATAAATGCATACTGGAATCCGTCATTCCGAAGTCCGGTCTTCCATTCCCCATATTCCACGCAGTCCGGTACGATCGCATAAATAGCCGTATTGAACCCGGAGAAGAAAAATTGTGCCAGGCAGGAGAACAGGTAAAACGGAACCGGTGAGCTTCCAACCGTGAAAAAATACATACAGAACATGCTGATCCCTGTCAGGAGCGCAAAGATTGAAGCGGATCGGCCTTTATTATTGGTCAGACGGAACACAAGCGGAAAGCAGGCAGCTCCGATGATAGCCGGAACAATGATGAAAAGTGAATATGTACTGAATAATGCCTGATTGCCTTCCACATAGGTGAAATAATATAATGCATCCGCATTTCTTCCATAGAGAGTGACTCCGAACAGGAACTGCCCCGCAACCGCAATCATATAGGGCTTATTCTTCGCAACGGCAGACAGTTGGATCTTCAAGGAGGTCTTTTCCTTTTCCGGCACCTCTACCACCTCTTTTGTCTTTGCAAAGCAGAAGATATGGCATGCCGCAAAGATACATCCGTATAGGACCGCGATCAGAAGGTATCCTCTCTTGTCATCTCCATTTCCAAGGGCCGCGATCAGCGGAACTGTGACGATATTGATGATGCCGATCGCGATCATGGCGCTGACGGAACGGAAGGTATTGATCTTGGCCCGCTCTTCGATGTTCTGCGTCATAGCGCCGCACAGGGTTCCATAGGGAATGTTGACGCAGGTATAGCCCAGTACGAGAATGCAGTAAGTAATCGCCATATACACAATTTTTACGTTAGACGGCCAGTCCGGATGCGCCCAGAAGGTCAACATCAATACGACGGCGGTCAAGGGCGCCGCAATCAGCAGCCAGGGACGGTATCTTCCCCAACGGGTATGAGTCTTATCACTCAGCCCGCCGATCACAGGATCATTGATGGCGTCCCAGAATCTGGAAAACAGCATCAGCCCCGCAACTGCTCCCATTCCGATTCCAAATACATCCGTATAGAATATCATCAAAAAGTTTCCTACAAACATCCAGCTGAAATTACACCCCACATCGCCCATACCGTAAGCGATCTTGCTGATCAATGGTACTTTTACATCCGTTTCCTTCTGTTCCATCATGATCCTCCCTGTCCTCATTGACATTCATTGTTTTGACCGCTCAGAGCCTGCTGATTCCGGCTCTGAGCGCAGTACCTGAATACACCTGAATCCGATAATTTATTCTTCTCTGATACGGATAACAGCCTTCACGATATCCGCCTTATTGTTTACACTGTAGTCCATTGCCTTCTGCGCTTCATCCAGCCCGAATATATCTGTCACGATTCCTTTCAGATTCACTTTTCCAGAAGCAACCGCGTCAATTGCCATCGGATAAATGTGACGGTAGCGGAATACAGTCTTGAAGGTCAGCTCTTTATCCAGCGCCAGGCTCATGGGCAGGGTCATCTCACCGCTCTTGCTGTAGCCTACCAGTACGATCGTGGAACCCTTTTTGGTCATATGGATGGTCTGTACCGTAGTGATCTGTGTTCCCGCGGTCTCCACTGCCAAGTCGCATCCCTTTCCTTCCGTCAGCCTCATCACCTCTTCTACCGCATCGGTTTTGCTTCCGTTGATCACACCGTCCGCTCCCAGCTCCAGTGCCTTTTCCAGACGCTTTTCCATAATGTCTACTACATAAACCTTGGACACGCCCATGGCTTTGAGTGCCATCATCGTGACCAGGCCAATACAGCCTGCCCCCATGACAACTGCCGTCTGTCCCGCTCTTGCGCCGCCCTGCATTGCCGCATGAAAGCCTACCGCCAGAGGCTCGATCAAAGCCCCTTCCAGTGTGCTCACATTGTCCGGCAGCTTAAAGCACAGATCTGCTTCATGGGCCACATATTCCTGGAATACGCCGTCCACCGGAGGCGTTGCGAAAAATACCACATCCGGGCAGAGGTTATAGCGTCCGGTCTTGCAGAATTCGCAGTGTCCGCAGGTCTTGCCCGGCTCCAGTGCCACCCGGTCTCCCACTTTCAGATGCTTCACGTCCTTTCCCACCTCTACCACAGTGCCTCCCGGTTCATGTCCGAGTACAAAGGGCGGTTTTACTACATAGTCGCCGATAGCTCCTGTCTCGTAGTAATGCAGGTCACTTCCGCAGATCCCTACGTATTCCAATTTGACCAGTACCTCGTTGTCCTTTGCCTTCGGAATCTCCCTCTCCTCAAATCCCATCTTGCCGATTCCCAGCATCACTGCGGTTTTCATTGTTCCTTCCATGATAGTGTCCTCCTTCTTTCTTTGTTGTATACTTTATTAAATAGTTTTATTATGTTTTTAATTTTATATCGGAAGATCTATTTTGTCAACAGATTCTATATCGAAATCTGATTTTCGGTAATATACACAAAACAGATCTCTGCTTTTTGTTCAAAATGTACATGCGCCAATTGGAAACAACACAATGTCTAAAAATTCAGACAAGCCAAGAGTCCTATAGCGTCAAAAAAAGAGACTCCATCTCTGAAGTCTCTTCACAAAAATACATTTCCTGGCTCTATTTAAATCTGTTTCACAAAATCTTCTGTCACCTGCAATGCCGCCCCCAATGCCGCCGCCCCCAGCTCATAGCTGCATGCCTTTACAAACGGACCGCTTTCCGCAAATGTATTTCTTTCCGATACC